>Ga0157380_10004114_pt1 | contig 10043 bp, 9 predicted proteins | sample S35metaG_FD_119757 | JGI IMG/M metagenome (GOLD analysis project Ga0157380, IMG submission 119757) | Switchgrass rhizosphere microbial communities from Kellogg Biological Station, Michigan, USA - S3-5 metaG | ecosystem: Host-associated > Plants > Roots > Rhizosphere > Soil | place: USA: Michigan...
GCGTCGCGGAGCCGCATGTCGAGGGCGTCGGGGCCGAACAGGACGCTCAGCGGGACCGCGATCGCGCCGAGCTTCGCGGCGGCCAGGTGAGCGACGGCCGTCTCGGGGCGCTGCGGCAGGACGATGCCGACGCGATCGCCCGTCCCGACGCCGAGGCCGCGGAGCGCGTTCGCGAGGCGGCTCGAGTCGTCGGCCAGCTCCCCGAACGAGACGGTGCGCGTCACCGCACTCCCGTCCGTGACGAGGATCGCCGGATCGCCCCGCGGTTGCCGCTCGCACGCCTCGACGCCGAGGTTGAGGACCGGTGGCAACTCCCATCTGAATGAGCGCCGGAGCTCCTCGTAGGTCGCGCTGCTCAACGCGTCAGGCGCCGGCCCACAACCGCTCGAGCGTCGCGAGGTAGATCCGCGCCGACCGGACGAGCTCGTCGACCGCGACCTACTCGACGTCCGCGTGCGCCCCCTCGCCGCGCGGGCCGTGGTAGACGGTCGGGATCCCGCCGACGGCCTGGAAGACCGCAGCGTCGGCGACGACCTTGACGCCCGCCGTCTCGAGCGTCTCGCCCGTCACCTCCTCGTAGCCGCCGCGGAGGGCCCGTGCGAGCGGATGCTCGGGGTCGATCGAGTAGGCGTCGCGCACGAGCTTGAGCCGCGCCTCGATCCGGCAGCCCGACTCGGCAGCGATCGGCGCGAGGAGGGCGTCGTACTCGGCCTGGACGGTCGCGAGCGTGTTCCCCGGCGCCCAGCGCCGCGTCCCGACCAGGCGGCACGTCGCGGGATGGCGGTTGTAGAAGTCGCCCCCGTGGACCTCGCCGAAGAAGTAGGTCTCGGCGCCGACCCATGGGTGCTCGGTCCCGGCGAGCTCCTCGTTCCGTGCACGGACGGCCTCGATCACGCGCGCCGCGACGAGCACGGGGTTCGGCGTCCCAGCGGGCGTCTGCAGCTCGTGCGTCGGCATCCCCTCGCGCACGATGTCGATCTCGACCGTTGCCTGGCCCATGTGCGCGGCGATGAGCCGATCGCCGGAGAGCTCGCACACGATCGCGTAGTCCGCCGTGAAGCCGTGCTCGCCGAGCAGCCAGGTCAGGTCCTCCCCGCGCCCGCCGGGCGCCTCGTGGAGGCCGATCGCGACGAGGACGAGCTCGCCCGGGAACTCGCGGCCCGACTCCGCCACGACCCGCACCGCCTCGGTCGCGGCCGCCACCGGCCCCTTCATGTCGGCGCTGCCGCGGCCCCAGACACGGCCGCCCTCGACGCGCGGCGCGTCGTGCGGGATCGGGACGGTGTCGAGGTGGCCGTTGAGGACGATCGTCGGGCCGGGCTCGCTCCCGCGAAGGCGGCCGACGACGACCGGCGTCGCAGGGAACCGCTCGTCGAGCACCTCGACCTCGAGGCCGATCTCGCGGAGCACCGCGGCGTAGCGATGGGCCACGTCGGCGGTGTCGCCGGTGTGGCTCTCGATCTCGACGAGCTCCAGGGTGAGATCGCGGAGGCGGTCGGCGTCCACCAGCTCGAGCGCGCCCACGGGGGGAGTATCACATGCCGGGGTCGACCGCCGGCGCGGTTCCCAGTGCTTCGCGCGGGGCGGGCAGGCCCTCCACAGGCTCTCGTACGGCGAGTACGTTGAATGCCGCGACGGGCCGCTGGAAGCCCTTGAGCGTGAACTCCCCGACCGCCTCGACGTCGACGGCGTCCTCGAGCTCGGCGTAGAGGCGCTGCGTCACGAGGATCTGCCCTCCGGCCGCCTCGTCGGAGAGGCGGGACGCGAGATTCGTCACGGCGCCGATGGCTGCGTAGTCCGAGCGGCCGTCGAAGCCGACCTCGCCGCACGTGGCGTACCCGAGCGCGATCCCCGCGCCAAAGTCGAGGTCGTACCCGCGCTTGCGCCAGACGGCCGTCAGCTCGGCCATCTCGGCCCGGAGCGCGCATCCGAGCCGGACCGCCCGCAGCCCGGCATCCGGCACCTCGATCGGGTCGTTGAAGAACAGCTGGACGCCGTCGCCCTCGAAGAACCCCACGGTCGCGTCGAACCGCCTGACGAGACCGCCGATCGTGGCGTGGAACTCCCCGAGGACGCGCATCGCCTCCTCGGGCTCGACGGCATCGACGAAGTTCGTCCAGCCGCGCAGGTCGGCGAAGAACATCGCGACCTGGCGGCGGTGGCTGCGGAGGATGGACGCGTCGCCCGAGGCGACGACCGCGTCCGCGAGCTGCGGCGAGAGGAACCGCCGGAGCCGCTGCATTCGATCGAGCTCCTCGAGCTGCGCCCGAACGCGTTCCTCGAGCGTCCGGTTGAGCTCGAGCAGCTCGGTTGCCTGTGCCTTGATCGTGTCGTGGTAGCGCTTGATCCGGAGCAGCGACCTGATCCGCGTGAGCAGCTCGTCGCGATCGAACGGCTTGGGGATGAAGTCGTCCGCGCCCGCCTCGATCGCGGTCCGCTTTTCGGAGCCCTCGCTCGCCGTGAGCATGATCACCGGCAGCACCGCGGTGTCGGGCTGCTCGCGGAGCCTCCGGCAGACGGCGAGGCCGTCGGGAGGCGGCATCATCACGTCCAGCAGCACGAGATCCGGCTCTGCCGATGCCGCGAGCTCGAGCGCGGCGGCGCCGTCGGTCGCGGTGACGACCTCGTACCCCTGTGCCTCGAGCACCGCCTGGAGCAGGCGGACGTTCTCGGCCACGTCGTCGACGACGAGGAGCCGTGCGGCGTCGGCGCTCATCGACCGCGCGCCTCGCAGTATCGGCGCACCGTGGAGACGAACTCCGAGATGTCCACGGGCTTGGAGAGGTAGCCGTCGAAGCCGGCTGCCAGAAAGCGCTCGCGGTCGCCGTCCATCGCCTGCGCGGTGAGGGCGAGCACCGGCACCGTCGCCGTCCGTTCCTCCGCGCGGAGCCGGGCGAGCGCCTCGACGCCGTCGATGTCCGGGAGCTGGATGTCCATGAGCACGAGGTCCGGGCAGTGCTCGACCACGAGCTCCACCGCACGCTCACCGGTCGTCGCCTCGAGCGTGCGGTAGCCGGACGACTCGAGGAGCTCGCGGAACAGCTTCATGTTCCGCTCGTTGTCCTCCACCACGAGGACCTGAGGGCCCGTCACGGCCGGGCCTCGCTCACCGGGAGCGAGAACACGAACGTGCTTCCCCTCCCGACGTCGCTGTCGCACCAGATCCGGCCGCCGTGCATCTCGACGAACCGCTTCGAGAGGGCGAGGCCGAGACCCGTCCCCTCGTGGTGGCGGGCGCCGGCCTCCGTCTGCTGGAACTCCTGGAAGATCCGGTCGAGATCCTCCGCGGCGATCCCCGGCCCCGTGTCGGCGACCGACACCCTGACCTCGCCGTTGGACTGCGTCGCTGCGACGTCGACCAGCCCGCCCCGCGGTGTGAACTTCACGGCGTTCGAGAGCAGGTTGAAGATGACCTGCCGGATCCTCCGCTCGTCCCCCGTGACGATGTCGAGCCCGCCGTTGGCGTGAAGGGTCACCTGGACGCCGTCCCTCGTCGCCTGCTCGCGCACCATCGAGACGCCGCGCTCGAGCGCGTCGCGGATGGAGAACGGAGCGAGCTCCAGCTGCACCTGGCCGGCCTCGACCTTCGACAGGTCGAGCACGTCGTTGATCAGCGCCAGCAGGTGGTTCCCGGACGTGATGATGTCGTCGAGGTACTCCGCCTGCTTGGCGTTGACGTCGCCGGAGATGCCCTCGCGCAGCACCTGTGAGAAGCCGATGATCGCGTTCAGCGGCGTCCGCAGCTCGTGCGACATGTTCGCGAGGAACTCCGACTTGTGCTGGCTCACGGTCTCGAGCTCGCGGTACAGGCGCCGCAGCTCGTCGTTCATGCGGTTGACGTTGGCCGCCAGCGCACCCAGCTCGTCGCGGTTCGTGACGTCCACGTGCCCCGAGAAGTTCCCGGACGCGATCGCGGCCAGCCGCGTGTCGATCTGCTGGATCGGCCCGATCACCGACCAGCTGAGCAGGAAGCCGAGGAGCAGCGCGAGGACGATTGCCCCGCCCGCCACGCCGATGAAGAGGTTTCTCGAGCTCGCGTACGCGTCCGCGTTCTGGGCGATCAGGACACCGGCCTTCGCGGTCGTCGCGTTGGCGAGCAGGGTGGCCTGCAGGTCGAGATCGATCGCGAGGAGCTCGGTCCGGGTGCGCAGCGACGTCACTAGGGCGGGCCGGCGGGCGCCGGTGTCGACGATCTCGCGCGTGAGGGTAGCGAGCTCCTCTCCCGTCGCCCGGATCCGGCGGAGGAGCACCTCGTCCTCGGGCGGAGGCCGGAAGCCGAGCTTGTCCGGGAAGGTCGATGCCGGGATCCGCGCGACGGCGCTCGCGATGAAGCGGTCGCGGACGGGACTCCAAGCGGCGAGCTCCTCCTCGTTCAGGTCCGGGAAGACCGTGAAGTAGTCCCCGCCGACGTTCTCGGCCTGCAGCAGACGGACATGCAGGGTGTCGCTCTGGAGCCTGCCGTAGGCGAAGGCACGCTGCTGCAGAGTCCCCAGCGTCTCGACGCGCTCGTTCGACTGGCCGAGCAGGCGCAGCCCGAGCAGCCCGAGCACGACGACGAGCAGGACGGTGCCGACGAACGCGACGAGCAGCTTGGTGTGCACCCGGGCCGGGACGCGCCCGACGGCCCGGACCAGCGCGTTGTCGGCAGGGCTCGGCAGCCGGCGTCTCGGTGAGCCGGCTGCCGATTCCCGCTGCGACACGCTCGTCGGCGACAACGCGCTCAGCGCTTCAGCTCGGCTGTGCTTCCGACGAAGTTCGTGATCAGCCAGCGATCGTCGACCCGCGCGACGTCCGTGGCGCCCCCGGTGACCGCCGCGATCTTGTGGGTGAGGATGTCGACGAAGTGGCACTCGAAGCGGAGCGTGCCGCGGTCTCCGTCGACGGTGGCGACGAGCTTGTACGCCGGATGGTCGGAGAGCCAGTTCGTCTCGGGCTTGAACGGAACCGACTTCATCCACACGGCGCGGATCTCGTCCTTCCCCGACACCGTCTGACCGGGCCCGAACGTCGCCGTGGCGTTCGGCGCGTACAGGCTCATCATCTGGTCGATGTCCTTCTTCGTGATCGCCTCGTGAAAGGCCTTCTCGATCTGGCTGATCGCGTACATGTCCGAATCACGCTGCAGCGCCTCCTCCGACGCCGAGCTCGAGCTCGACCCGCCGCAGCCCGACACGACAACGAGGATCGCAAGGATCCCGCCGATCACCAACGCCCGCATGTGCCGCCTCCTTGTCTCGGAGCCTGCAGGAACCCCCCGTACGTGACGATCTTCACATCCCGGCTGCAGGCCGTCCAGGTCACCCAGGAAGGATCCGGCGGGCGCAGGGCTGTGCCAACCGTGCTCGCCGGGTGTCCGAGGGGGTGCTGGCACACCATTCGCCCGCAGCCGCGCCGTCAGGCGCCCGACGGTGCGCAGAACGCGCGCACCTGTGCCGGGAACGTGTCGACGTCGATCGGCTTCTCGAGGTGGCCGCGGAAGCCCTCCGCCAGCAGCCGCTCCCCGTCGTCGACCTGGCGCAGCCCGCTCAGGGCGACGACCGGGATCGCCGCCGTGGCGGCGTCGTCCCCGAGCGCGCGCGCGACGTCCCTGCCGTCCATGTCCGGAAGCCGCAGGTCCAGCAGGATCACGTCCGGCAGCGACTCGCGCGCTGCCGCGATCGCCTCACCGCCGCTCGCTGCCTCGATCGTCCGCAGCCCCGCATGCCGAAGGACGTCCTGCGCGAGCTTCCGGTTCGCCCGGTCGTCGTCGACGACGAGCACAAGGGGCACAAACGGGTCTGGTGGCGAGGACGTCACCCCCGTATCCTCGCGCCGTGGCGATCCGGATCGTGCTGGCCGAAGACGAGTACCTCGTCCGCGAGGGGCTCCGGCATCTGCTCGAGACGCAGGACGACCTCGAGGTCGTCGCGGCGTGCGGTGATCTCGACGCGCTGCTCGAGACCGTCGCGGCTGAACGTCCCGATGTCGTCGTCACCGACATCCGGATGCCGCCCGGGCTGACGGACGAGGGCATCCAGGCCGCGACGCGGCTGCGCAACACGAGCCCCGAGGTAGGGGTCGTCGTGCTCAGCCAGCACGCCGTCCCGAGCCTCGTGCTCGCGCTCCTCGAGGGCGGGAGCGACCGCCGTGCGTACCTCCTGAAGGAGCGCGTGAACGACCTCGACCAGCTCGCCGGCGCGATCCGTGCCGTCGCGGGCGGCGGCTCGGCGTTCGACCCGAAGGTGGTGGAGACGCTGGTGGCGGCGAACGCCCGAAGCGAGAGCTCGCCGCTCAACGAGCTGACGCCGCGCGAGCGGGACGTGCTGCGCGAGATGGCCGAGGGGAAGAACAACGCGGGGATCGCCGCGACGCTGTTTCTCACCGAGCGGTCCGTCGAGAAGGTGATCCACTCGATCTTCCTCAAGCTCGGCCTCACCTGGGAGCCGGCGGTTCACAAGCGCGTCCGGGCCGTCGTGCTGTACCTGGCCGAGAGCACGTAGCTCATCGCCCGACGGGCAGAGAGCCCGAGACGCGCCTGCGGCCGCCGGGCGTGGACGTGACGTCGAGCGTGCCGCCGAGGGCCTCGACCCGGTCGCGCAGAGCCTGAGGGCTCGCATCCCACTCGGCGTCGTCGCTCTCGATCGCGAACGTCAGCGCGTCGGAGCGCTCGTGCACCTCGATCGTCACGCGTCGATCGCCGCCGGCGCGGGCGAGCGCGTCGAGCCAGCACAGGTGGATCGTCATCACGAGGTCGGGCGAGGCGCCGGAGCCGGCGGACACGTCGACCGCTGCCGGGACGCCGGCGCTCGTCGCGGCGGAGCGGAGCAGCGCGCCGAGGTCGCCCGCCTCGAGGGTCGGCGGGTGAATGCGCTGCGCGAGCCGCGCCGTCTCGTCGAGCGCCTGCCGCACCTCTCGCGCCATTTCCTCGAAGGCGTTCAGCGCCGTTGCCGGATCGGTCGCGGCGGCTCGGCGGGCGAGCTGCAGGCTCACCGCGAGCGCGACCAGACGCTGGTTCAGGCCGTCGTGCAGGTCGCGCTCGATCGCGCGGCGCTCGGCGTCCGCTGCCTCGATGAGGCGCCTCCGGGAGGCGCGAAGCTCATCGAGCTCGCCACGCAGTCGTTCGAGCTCCTGTCCCTCGACCTCTCGAGCCTCCACGGCGGATAGTTCTCGGTCATCGCCCTCCCCGGCGTCAAGTGGCCAGCACCCGGTTGCCGGGGAGGCCAACACCGCGAACACCGGGTCACACGACCCCCTCGTCGGCGTCCCTCGCGACGCGGAACCCGATGTGGGCGCTGCGTCGGCCCGGCCCGCTGGCGCTCCGGCGGGCGCAGCGCAGGTGGCCCGCGGTCAGGCTCGCAAAGGAGCCGCCGCGAAGGACGCGTGACTCGTCGCTCAGCGGATCCTCGCGGCCGTCCGCGGCGTCGTACGGATACCGCCGGTAGCCGCTCGCGACCCACTCCCAGACGTTGCCGGCCATGTCGAGGAGGCCGTACGGCGACGAGCCGTCGGGTACGCCGCCGACCGCAGCCGTGGCGCCGTGCTTCAGCCCGAGGCCGGCGTGTGCGCGGCGCTCGTCGGGCGCCTCGTCGCCCCATGGGTAGAGGCGGTCGTCGTCACCCCGCGCTCCGCGTTCCCACTCGGCCTCCGTCGGCAGGCGTCCTCCGGCCCAGGCGCAGAACGCGGCGGCGTCGTGCCAGTCGACGTGCGTGACGGGGTGCTGCTCCAGCCCCGCGGGCACGGTGCCGTCCACCCAGTGGATCGGGGCGGGACGGCCGGTCGCCGCAGCGAAGGCGGCGTACTGCTCGTTCGTCACCGGCGCCGCTGTGAGCTCAACGGCCTCGATCACGCATGTGTGCCGCGGCACCTCGTCCTCGGGCGCAGGGCCCCGCGACTTGCGCGCGTCGCTCCCGAGCCGGACGACCCCTGCAGGCACGTCGAGGAGCTCGACCCCGTCCACCTCGACACCGGGTGCCGCGGCGAGCCGGAAGCCCACGTAGTGGTCGATCGTCCCGGGCAGCATCCCGTGGCGGTACGAGCAGCGCGCCTCGCCCGGCCCGTGGGTGAACGCCCCGCCGCGCACGACGCGCGGCGACCGGCCCTCGGCCTCGCGCCCGTCGCCGGGGTCGTAGGGGTACGCGCGGCGCTCGCTCGCCGTCCACTCCCAGACGTTGCCCGCCAGGTCGAGGTGCTCGAACGGCCCGGCGCCCGCCGCCCGGCCTCCGACGGGGCGCGTGTCCGTGAGCTCGAGCGCGGCGTGGGCGGGCCGCGGAGAGTCGTCGCCCCAGGGCCAGGTGCGCCGGTCGTCGCCGCGGGCGGCACGCTCCCACTGCGCCTCCGTCGGAAGGAAGCCGCCGGCCCACCGGCAGAACGCGGCCGCCTCGTCCCACGAGACGTAGGTGACGGGGTGCAGCTCGCGTCCGGGCGGCACCGTGCCGCCCGGCCACGCGGAGGGCGCGGGATGACCGGTCGCACGGACGTAGGCGTCGTACTGCCGGTTCGTGACCGGCGTCCGCGCAAGCCGGAACGCCGCGAGCTCCACGTCGTGCGCCGGCGCCTCGTCCGCATCGGGAGCGTGTTCCAGGGCGGGGTCGCTGCCCATGGTGAACGACCCCGCGGGCACAAGGCGCCAGTCGAGCTCGATGGGAGGCGGGCCGCTCAGCTCGGGATCACCGGCAGGAGGACGTGCGACGGGTGCTCGGCGTCGGCGTACACGGCTTGCTCGGCGGTCAGGGTGTGCGTGTGGCGCCCGATCGGCTCGCCGGTGTTCGGGTTGACGTCGAGCCGCGGCCAGTTCGAGGACGAGACGTCGAGGCGGATCCGGTGGCCGACGTCGAAGACGTTGCTCGTCGGCGGCAGCGTGATCGTGACCGGCACCACTGCGCCGGGCTCCATCAGCACCTCCCGCTCCCACCCCTCTCGGAAGCGGCAGCGGATCACGGAGTCGTTCAGCAGCATGTCGTACCCGTCGGGGTAGTCCTCGTTGGCCGGATGGACGTCGACGAGCTTCGCCGTGAAGTCCGTGTCGAGGGCGCTGGTCGAGACCCAGAGGCGCACCGTGACCGGCCCTGTGACCTCGATCGGCTCGGTGAGCGGCTCCGTCTCGTACACGAGCACGTCGGCCCGCTCGGAGAGCCTCGGATACGGCTCCTCGGAGCCGAAGAAGGCAGGCGACTCCTTCTGGTCGGCGGGCCCCGGGGTGAGGAGGTCGCGCAGCCGCAGGACCGGGTTGAGGAGCCGTGCCCAGGCCTGCTCCATCCCGGCGCCGTCGGCCGGCAGCTCGCCGATCGCGCAGTACAGGCCGCCGATCGTCGGCACGGGGTGCGCCGGGTCGAAGGTGTACCGACGCGGCTCCGCGCCCTCGGGCGGCGCGTCCCTCGACAGCCCGCCGTCGGGCCGGAGGTGGAAGGGGGTCGGGACGGCGCGCGCGAGCGGCCATTCGCGCTCCTCGCGCCAGCGGCCGCCGTGGTCGAGCTTGCCCTCGGCCGTCTTCCGGCCGCTGCCGCCCCCCATCACGAAGATCCGGACCGGCGCCTCCCCCTCGGGATGGCCCGTCGCGTCGTCGGGCAGCCAGCGGGAGAAGAACGCGAGCTGCTCGTCGAAGTACCGCTGCACGCCCCAGACGCTCGCGGCGCCGAAGTCGACGTCGTGGCAGAAGGTCGCGTCGCCGCGCATCCCGACGTGGCTCCACGGCCCGATCACGAGCCGCTGCGGGGAGTCGTTCTTCGCCGTCATCGCGGCGAAGTACTCGGAGTCCGCAGCGGGGAACGGGTCGTACCAGCCCGTCGAGTAGGTGCCGGGGACGTCGGCGTGCTGGTCCCAGTGGCGCGTGAAGTCGTTCTCCACGCGCTGCCAGTACTCGTCGTACGCGCCGCGGGTCGAGTACTCCATCAACGTGTCCTCGAGGGGCGGCACGTGGCGGAGCGCGGTCGATCCCCGCTCCCAGGGTGGCCCCGAACGGAACAGCTGCCGGAGGTCGCGGAGGCCGTTCCAGACGTCCGCCTGCTTCGCCGGGTCGTCGGCGATGTCCTGGGCGTCCTGCGCGTGGATGAAAAGCGCCCAGAACA
>Ga0157380_10004115_pt1 | contig 10043 bp, 10 predicted proteins | sample S35metaG_FD_119757 | JGI IMG/M metagenome (GOLD analysis project Ga0157380, IMG submission 119757) | Switchgrass rhizosphere microbial communities from Kellogg Biological Station, Michigan, USA - S3-5 metaG | ecosystem: Host-associated > Plants > Roots > Rhizosphere > Soil | place: USA...
AGTCGATGAGTCCCGGCAGCACGGTCATCTTCGAGAGGTCGATCACCTTCGCCGCGGGATCGATCTTCGCGGCGCTCGCCGGCCCGACACTCTCGATCCGATTGTCGCGGATGACGATCACCTGATCGCGCCGCGCCTCATTGGAGCGTCCGTCGATGAGCGTCCCGGCCTTGATGACCGTGAGCTGCTGCGCCGATGCGAGCGGCGCGAGCAGGGCAAGGGCGATTGCGGTAAACCGCATGTTCAATCCTCCTGATCGACAATCCGCTGCGTGATCAGCCACTGCGTCAACGCCGCGCGGATCGAGGCGCGAGCGTCGCCCGCGTCGTATTCGAGATAGAGCTGGCCGACGAGATCGTCCGGCAGCGCCGGCGACGAGCGCTCCTTCAACACGCAGACCGGTTTGCCGAGCGCGCGCATGTAGCCAGACTCGTACGCCACGTTCGCGTTGACCTGCCCGTGCACGACGATGCCGAACGAGCAGCCGCGCATGTACGCCTCGATGTTCGCCAGCAGGCCGGCGTCGTACGCCACGTCATCCGCGCGTAGCGCGCGGAGCTCGAACGACGCGAGCGTCTCGGCGATGGCCCGATGCACATCGTCGTACTCCGCGCCGAACGGCATGATGACGAAGCCGTTCCGGCGCATGTCGGGATGCTCGTCGAGCAGCTTGCGGATCGCGTCGATCACATGCTTCGGAAGCTGCGCGCCCGGCTCGCCGCGCACCGCCTTACGCAGCTCGACCAGCTTCACGTCGAGCGATTTGTCGAACTCCCCCGCGATGTGCGCGAGCGTGAGGAACGGCGTGCGCATGGTGTGATCGATCCACTGCCCGGCATCGCCTTCGGTCTTGTCGAGATGGACCTGGTAGCGGACGAGCGCGAGCACGAGGTCGCGCACGCGCAGGTCTTTGCGTCCGTCGGTGTGCGCCGCGTCGATCGTGTAGTCGATGATCGCCGGGCGCTCCTCGGTTCGATATTCAGGCTCGGAGTAGAGCGCATTGTCGCCGTACTCCTCCTCGACCATCGCCTCGATCTCGCCCTCCACGAACTCCGCGCCGGCGTCGGGATCGCCGCCCAGGAACGCGACGAGATCGCGGAACTCGCGGGAGTTGCGGAGGAGACCGAGAAGGTAGAAATGAGGATACGGATCGTTGCCGACCGATTCGCTGAAGCGCTCGATCCACGCGAACACCTCGTGGAGCGTGTTCGTCATGATGAAGCCGCGCGACTCGACGTATTGCCGGAGGTCTTCGAGCGCTTCTGCTGCGGTGAGCGGCATCGGCTGCCGATTGTACAATCCGCTTCCCTCGGCATCGTATGCACTTCGACTCCAACACGCGCGAGCTCGCGCACTCACTCGTCGACAAGCTCTTCGATCACGTCGAACAGATCGACGCGCGTCCCGTCGTCGACTGGAAAACCGCGCCCGAATTGCGCGCGCTGATCCGCGACACGAACGATCCGATCCAGGCGATCCTCGATCACTCCATCCAGCTCCACCACCCGTCATACATGGGCCACCAGGTCTGCCCGCCGTTCCCTTCCGCGATCCTCGGCGACCTGCTGATCTCCACGCTCAATCAGTCGACCGCGGTGTGGGAGATGAGCCCGATCGGGACGGTGATCGAGCAGGAGATCGTTCGCTGGCTCGCCGATCGCGCCGGCTATCCCGCCGAGTCGCTCGGCACCGCGGTCTCCGGCGGCTCGGCCGCGAATCTCACCGGTCTGCTCGCGGCCCGCGCCCGCTGGCGTGCACGCGGCGGCGAAGGCACGCCGGTAATTCTCGCCTCGGCCGACACGCATTACTCCGTCGCCCGCGCCGCCGCGATCATGGGGATCGATCGCGTGACGAAGATCGAGACCGACGACAACCATCGCATCAGCCTCGCGGCACTCGAGCGCGCGCTCAACCCGAACGTGCTTGCCGTCGTGGCGACCGCCGGCTCGACCGCGACCGGCGCGTTCGACGATCTCGAAAACGTGCGCGAGATCGCGCGCGACACGTGGCTGCACGTCGATGCCGCGCACGGCGCCTCGGTGCTGCTGAGCGAGCGCTTGAAGCATCTCGTCCGCGGACTCGATCAGGCCGACTCCTTCTCCTGGGATCCGCACAAGATGCTCTGGATGCCGCTCTCCCTCGGCGCGATTCTCGTGCGCGACGGCCAGTGGCTGCGCCGCGCGTTCGAGGCCGACGCGCCGTACCTCTTCCACGCCGAGCGCGAGGCGGACAACATCGGCGCCGTCACCATCCAGTGCTCCAAGCGCGCCGACGCCATCAAGCTCTGGCTGACGCTGAAGCTGTTCGGCACCGAACCGTTCACCGCCGCGCTGGAGAAGGTCACGGACATCACGCGCTACCTCTACGATCGGGTGCTGGCATCGAGCGATTTCGAGGCGATGCACGAGCCCGACTTCAACATCTTCTGTTTCCGCTATCGCGGTTCCGATGAACAGAATCTCGACCTGCGCGAGCGCCTGATCCGCAGCGGCGACGCCTGGATCACGTCGACCGTGCTGAAGGGACGGCGCGTGCTGCGCGTGACGATGATCAATCCGCGGACGGAACCGGAGCACGTCGACGCGATGCTCGAGTCGCTGCGGCGGCTGGCGCGATGATCCGCATCGTCCTCGTCGAGCCGCAGGAGGCGGGCAACGTCGGCGCCGCGGCGCGCGTGATGAAGAACTTCGGACTGCGCGATCTCTGGATCGTCGGCGAGCATCCCGAGCTCCATCCGCTCGGCTGGTGGTGGGCGAGCGGCGCGGACGACATCGTCGAAGGCGCGCGCTTCGTGCCGACCCTCGGCGAAGCGCTCGCCGATGCGCACGTGACGATCGCCACGACGTCGTCGCGCGGCCGCGCGCTGGCGATCGATCTCACGCCGCGCGAGGTCGCGTCGATCGCCTCATCGCTGACGCCCGAGCAGACGCTGGCGCTCGTCTTCGGACGGGAGAAGAGCGGCCTCACGCGCGACGAGGTGGTGATGTGCCAGCGCACCTGCTCCATCCCGACTGATCCCGCCTTTCCGACGATGAACCTCGCGCAGAGCGTCGGCGTCTTCTGCTACGAGCTCTCCACGATCGTGCCGTCGCCGGTTCCGCGCGAGCTCGCGCCGGCGGGCCTCGTCGAGCGGATGCATCAGCGCGCCGAGGCGTTGCTGCTGGAGGTCGGGTTCCTCCACGCGAACAATCCCGATCGCATCTATGACGATCTCCGCGCTATGGCCGGCCGCGCCGACCTCGACGAGCGGGAGGTGAAGATCCTCCTCGGGGTCCTCAGACAGGTGGCGTGGAAGCTCGGTCAGGAGTGAGGCATATCGCCGTGATCCAGGCACTCCCCGATCAGATCGATGAACTTCTCGAGATCGAAGGGTTTCAGGATCGAGGCGCAGATCGCGTCGGGCGGGATCTTGTCGACGCCGCGCTTGCCGGCGGCGGTGAAGACGATGATGTGCGGGCGCTTGACCGGGATCGTCCCGACGCGCTCGATGAACTCGTAGCCGTTGAGGCGCGGCATCATCAGGTCGAGCAGCACGAGGTCGACCGAGCCGTCGCCCTGCAGTTTGTCGAGGCCGACGGCGCCGTCTTCCGCGAGCTCGACGGCGAAGTTCATCCGCTTGAGCACCGCCTGCAGCAATACGCGGATCGCCAGATCGTCATCGATCACCAGGATCCGCTTACCGGTACCGTCGACTTTCGAAACGGTCATCGCTCGAGGGTTAGATCTAGCGAGATCTGTGCCGGGCTGGAGTGTATTTGGAGCACCGAACGGAGAGTACGGGAAGGACGGGCGAACAGCAATGCCTGAGTCATTGATGGCATTCGGGTTCCGCCCGTGGGTGCGCCGCGCCGGACTTTCCATCGTCATCGTGTCGGCGGCGGTCTCGGCGGCAATTTTGATCGCGCTGAAAGTCGATCCCGCCGCGCGCTACGGCTGGATCGGCGAGCGCTTCGTCTGGGTCTACGTCGGCACGCTCTGGCTCGGCGGCCTCAAGGTCTGGCTCGGCACGTTGCGGCCGATCGCGGAGGCCGGGGAGGCGTCGATCACGCTCCGCCCGCTGCATCAGTTCCGGTCGCGAACCGTGCGCTGGACTGAGATCAGCGGAACCGAACAGATGACCGGCGGCGACCGCCTGATCGTCTATTTCGATACGCCGCGCGGCATGCGATTCGTTGCACTGAACCTGAATCTCGTGAAGGGGCGCCGCGAGTTTTTGAAGCTGCTCGACGAGCGGCTGCTGGCGATGGGATTCCGGGAGAAGGTCGTGGAGCGTTCGCGGTATCTTTCGCGCGCATGAACTACCGGTTACCGGAAGAGACGATCAAGCGTCTGGTGAACGATCGGCTGATTCGCACGGTGATCACGTACGCGTTCATCTACGCACTCGTCGTGGTCGTCGTCGAGGCCCGGGGTATCGAGATATCGCCGGTGATCATGGTGGTCCTCGCCGTGGTTTACGGCGTGATGATCGTCAGCAGCTTCTTCAAAATGCGCAGGACGATGGCGGCGCTCTCGATCACGCTCAACGACGATGCGATCTCGATGAATCTGCCCGGTGTGCTGGCGTCCGAGGTCCGGCGCGATGAAGTGACGCGCATCGAAGAGCGGCCGAAGCACGCGCTCGTGGTGCACGGCCCCGGCAAGCGCGCGGTCGGCGTGCCGGTGATGATCGCCGGCTACGACGAGATCCGCGCCACGCTCGCGACGTGGCACCCGATTGAGGCGGCGCCACCTGCCCGCGTCGACCTGCGGCGGACGCTCGCCGTCGTCGGTGTCCTCGGCGGCTTCGCCGCGACTTATCTGTTCAACGATCCGCTGATCGTGATTCCGATCGGATCGCTTCTCGTCATCGGATTGCTCGCTTCGTTGGTCATCGTCTGGCGCAACAAGATGCTCGACGCTCGCTACAAGCGCCGGATGCTCTGGGTGCTCCTGCCGGTCTTCGCCATCGCTATCCGCGTGATCGAGGTGGCGGCGCGATGACGCCGAAGCAGGAGATCACGAAGCTCCGCGCGGAGCTGGAGCGCCACAACCGTCTCTACTACACCGATGCGAAGCCGGAGATCAGCGACTACGAATTCGATCAGCTGATGCGGCGCCTGCAGGAGCTGGAGGCGAAGCATCCGGAGCTCGACGATCCGAACTCGCCGAGCCGACGCGTCGGCGGCGAGCCGATCACCGAGTTCAAGACCGTCATCCACGACCCGCCGATGCTCTCCATCGAGAACGCGTACTCGATCGACGAGCTGCGCGAGTGGCACGAGCGCGTCCTGCGCGGCCTCGGGCGCGAGACGGTCGAGTACGAGGCGGAGCTGAAGATCGATGGCGTGTCGATCGACCTCCTCTACGAGAACGGCCAGCTCGTTCGCGGTGCGACGCGCGGCGACGGTGTGCGCGGAGACGACGTCACGCCGAACGTCCGCACCGTCCGCGCGCTGCCGCTCAAGATCGATCCGAAGGCCGGCCGCATCGAAGTGCGCGGCGAGATCTACATCGCGAAGTCGGACTTCCTCAAATACAACCAGCAGCTCGAGGAGGCGGGCGAGGAGCCGCTGGCCAATCCGCGCAACGCCGCCGCCGGCGCGCTGCGGCAGAAGGATCCGAAGCAGGCGGCGCAGAAGCGGCTCAGCGCGTACCTCTACCACCTCGTCGCGGCCGGCGATCTGCGCGTGACGTCGCAGTGGCACGCGTACGAGATCCTGGAGAAGCTCGGCTTGCCGCTCAATCCGCAGCGATGCATCTCGCAGGGACTCGACGGCGTCGTCGAGTTCATCGAGGAGTGGCGCACGAAGCGTCACGACCTGCAGTTCGAGATCGACGGCATCGTGGTGAAGGTCAACAGGCGCGAGGACCAGCTCGAGCTCGGGGCGACGTCGAAGTTCCCGCGCTGGGTCGTCGCGTTCAAGTACCCGCCCGAGGCGGCGAAGACGACGGTGCGGGCGATCAACTACTACGTCGGGCGGACCGGGTCGGTGACGCCGGTCGCGCAGTTCGACCCGGTGCCGCTCGCTGGTACGACGGTCACGAACGCCTCGCTGCACAACTTCGACGAGCTGGCGCGGAAAGACGTGCGCGTCGGCGACACAATTACTGTGGAAAAAGGCGGCGACATCATCCCCAAGGTCGTCGAGGTGCTGGAGCACGCGCGAGGCTCGAAGTCGATCGTGCCCCCGGCGGAGTGCCCCGTCTGCGGCGAGCCGCTGCATCGCTTCGAAGGGGAAGTGGCGATCCGCTGCATCAACCAGGGCTGTCCGGCGATCGTGCTGCAGTCGATCACCCACTTCGGCAGCCGCAAGGCGATGGACATCGAAGGCCTCGGCGACCAGACCGTCACCGCGCTCGTCAACGCGGGACTGGTGACCGACTACGCCTCGGTCTACGAGCTCACCGAGGAGCAGGTCGCGGGACTGGAGCGCAAAGGGGAGAAGTCGGCGAAGAAGCTGATCGAGAACATCAACAACTCGAAGACCGCCGAGCTGGCGCGCTTCATCTTCGCTCTCGGCATCCGCTTCGTCGGCGAGCGCGCCGCGAAGGTGCTCGCCGATCGCTTTCATTCGATCGACGCGCTGATGAACGCGACGACCGAGGAGCTGCTCGAGGTGAACGAGATCGGCCCCAAGCTCGCCGAGTCGATCACGTTCTATTTCTCGGTTCCCGCGAACCGCGAGCGCGTCGAGAAGATGCAGCGGTTAGGCGTCGCGCCGACCCACGTCGCCGTCGCCACCGGCAACCGTCTCGCGGGGAAAACCGTGGTGGTGACCGGCACGCTGCAACGCTTCTCCCGCGACGAGATCCACAAGCTCATCGAGCGCGAAGGGGGGAAGCCGTCGTCGTCGGTGTCGTCGAAGACCGCGTACCTGGTGGCCGGCGAAGCTGCTGGCTCGAAGCTGGAGAAGGCGCAGACGCTCGGCGTGCAGGTGATGACCGAGGACGAATTTCTCGCGATGTTAAGTTAAGGTCGAGGGTCAGGTCTGGAAACTTGACTTAAGACGATCCTCCACCGTCGCGCGTATCAATGGTCGATGCTCGCAGCCCTGCTTTTCGCCCTCACCACCGATTGTGTTTCGACGTCGCTGCAGTGCGGCGCGCGCGTTCAGGCGAGCGGCTGCACGCGGTTTCGTTTCGAGGGCCGGACGGGCGACATCATCACGGCGACCATGCGTCCGATCAACATGCCGCTGACCGCGCCGCGGCTCTCGCTCGAAATGCCGGTGACCGGTTTCCATGCGCCTGTCGTGTCGGGCGGTGGAGCGGCGACGCTGCGTTACGTCCTCCCGGCAAGCGGCGCGTATGCCGTGAGGACTGAATCTGACGGTGCGCCGTACTACGTCGCGTTCGATTGCCGTCCCGATGTCACCCCTGACATTCCGCGCGATTGCGTCCGCGAGGACCTCGCGAAGGGCCAGCACGTCGAATGGGAGCTGACGCGCGAGGCATGCCGGTGGCCCGACGCGGACCATTTCCAGGTGCCGTTTGCCGTCTATGCCATCGCCGGCGATCCGATCACCATCACGATGAAGTCGCCGTTTGCGCCGCGCATCGGCGTCTACACGTATGACCGGGCGATCCCGCAGGTCGTCGTCGACGGTTCGACGGCGACATTCGTCGCGCCGATCAGCGGTCGTTACCTGATCATGCCGTCATCCGCGCAACCGGGGGTGACCGGCCCGTTCGAGTTGACGATGTCGTCGCGCGAATCGGGATGCATCACGCCGCTCATCTTCAATCAACCGCCCGACGTCGCCGTGCCGTACGGGGTGCGCGTGACGTTGTCGGTCAGCGTCAACGACGGCGGACAGGTGCGATGGTGGGACTGGCTGGACATGAGCGCGCTCCCCACGCTGGCCGGCTCGCAGGAGTCGTTCGTGACTCCGCCCGTGACGTCGAAGCAGTACTACGCCGCGAGGATCACCAACGGCTGCGGCAGCACGCTCTCGCGGACGATCGTCGTCTCACCGGGGACGACTCGTCGCCGCCCGTAGCTCACTTCCACGCGTACACATCCACGTTCGCCCGCGCCCGCAGCTGCGCCGTCCACTTCTCGATCTCGCTCTGCAGCCGCTCCGACTTGAGCAGCGTGCGAATCTCCTCGCGCACCTGCGCGATCGGCGGCACCGCGAGTCCGCGCTTGCGGCGCTGCTCGAACCACGTGCCGCGGTAGTACGACTCGATCTCCTCGTTCGGGATGAACACGAGCGGGGCGAAGCGCTCCTGGATGTACGCCTCGACCTGCAGCTGCCGTTTCACCAGTGCGCGCACCTCGTCCATCGTCAGCTCGACCGACGTCACGGCGCGGGCGAACTCCTCGGGCGACGCGAACCGCGCGCTGATCTCCGTCATCCGCGCCTCGATCGAGTCCTTCGGGATGTCCTGGGCGCCGAAGCGCTCGACGTCGCGGTAGCGGAGCGCCTGCGCGATCAAGGCGTCGAGCACGTCGTGGCGGTACTCGTCGGTTGTTCGGCTGATCGTCCGCGGGAAAAAGCGGATCGTCACCATCTGGCTCACTTCGCTCAGCGTGATGACCTGACGATCGATGACCGCGGAGATGCGGTCGACCGTCGCGGCGAACAGAACAGCAGGCAGGATGAGCGCTAACAATCGTGAAATCATGACCTTGACACTCTCGTTTTGAGAGTGCTAACTGCAATATGTGGCACAGACACTCTTGTCTGTGCCGCCTGGACAGACAAGAGTGTCTGTCCTACACATCAGGCGATGGTACTCAAACTCGAAACAAACGGCGAAGAGCTCGACAGCCGCGCGCGCGACGTCCTGCGGGAGATCATCCTGCAACACGTCGCCACGGGCGAGCCGATCAGTTCGCGCTCGCTTTCCAAGTGCGGGCGCTTCCAGCTCTCGCCGGCCAGCCTCCGCAACGTCATGGCCGACCTCGAGGACCTCGGCTATCTCGCACAGCCGCACACCTCCGCAGGTCGCGTGCCCACCGACCGCGGCTACCGCTTCTTCATCGATCACATGATGAAGTCGCGCTCGATCTCGCAGCACGACCGCGAGGCCATCGACGAAGAGGTCGCCCACGCCAGCGAGATCGAGCAGATGCTCCACCTCGCCTCCAGCGTCATCTCCAAGCTCAGCGATCAGGTCGGCGTCGTCTTCATGCCGACGCTGCTGCAGTTCGCCATCCGCAGCATGGACTTCGTGCTCGTCGGCGAGACGAAGATCATGTGCGTGATCGTCGGGACGAACGGCGTGGTGGTGAACAAGATCGTCGACACGCGGCTGAACTTCACACGCGACGAGCTGGAGAAGATCGGCCGCTACATCACCGTCGAATTTTTCGGCCTGACGCTCGACGTCATCCGCCGCCGCCTCATCCGCATGACCGAGGACGAGCGGGCGCTGCACGATCAGATGCTGCAGAAGACGATCACCCTCGGCATCGAGGCGGTCAACGACGTCACGCCGGTGGAGCACGAGCTCTTCGTCGAAGGAGCGGCGTCGATCCTGACCAAGCCGGAGTTCGCCGACGCCACGGCGCTGCGCAAGACGTTCCTCGCGCTGCAGGAGAAGGAGCGGCTGGTCGAGATCCTGAATACGTTTCTCTCCGAGGATGGCTTGCAGATCCTCATCGGATCGGAAAGCGACTTCACGCAGGTGCACAACTTCAGTATCGTGGCGCGCCGCTACGGCTCGAGCGCCGCACCGCTCGGCATGGTTGGCATCATCGGACCGATGCGCATGGAGTACGCGCGGATGGCGCCGCTGGTCGATTACCTCGGCCGCGCGCTGACGCGCAAGATCGAAGAACGGGAGCAGGAAAGCTGATGGACGAAAACACGCCCAAGACCGGCGAAGACGATGACAGCTACGTGATCGAAGACACCGGCAGCTCGATCGAGGAGATCGAGCGCGAGATGCACGAGGCCGCGAAGGAAGCGGTGCAGGCCACCGAGACCTCGGACGATGCGGCGACGGCGTCGAGCGATCTGCTGGCGCAGAACCGCGCGCTGCAGGACCGCGTGCTGCGCACCCTCGCGGACTTCGAGAACTTCCGCAAGCGCTCGGAGCGCGAGAAGCAGGAC
>Ga0157380_10004119_pt1 | contig 10042 bp, 9 predicted proteins | sample S35metaG_FD_119757 | JGI IMG/M metagenome (GOLD analysis project Ga0157380, IMG submission 119757) | Switchgrass rhizosphere microbial communities from Kellogg Biological Station, Michigan, USA - S3-5 metaG | ecosystem: Host-associated > Plants > Roots > Rhizosphere > Soil | place: USA: Michigan...
GACCCCCGAGGACAAGACCATCGGACAAGATCTGGCCTATGAAGCGATTCGCCGCCTTCAAGGAGCCGGAGCGAGTGGTCGGGTGCATGTTGGCCTATCGCGGGCCGGGTACCATTGAGGCAGTCCCACTCCATGCTGTGGCGCCGAAGCAGTTCGACTGGGAGATCTTCGCCCGAATGCACGGAAGCGAACTTCCCTAGGGGGACGAATGGAACGTGGCGATTCACCGTGAAGGCCGTGCCCTGATTCCATCTCCACTCATTGTCACAGGGCGACTCGATCATGGATGAACCAGGCTGCCTGCGTCTGAAACGGCGGTTGCGTTGTGGGCCTGGTGGTCGTTTGCTAGAATGGCATTCCTGGACCTCATTGCGAGAAGAGCGGGAAAAGCGGTACGTGCCCGAAAGGCGCGATCAGAAGTTCGGGGTTCGACGTTCCGAAAACCTCGAACCCTCGCTCGCCCCGCCTACGCTCGCGCGGCGCGCATCCTGATGGACCAGGACTAGTGACAGCATTGTCTATGCGTAAAGCAAAAATCGTGTGCACCATTGGCCCCGCCAGCGATTCTCCTGCCTTGCTGGATCAGTTAATTGAGAGCGGCATGGACGCGGCGCGACTCAATTTTTCTCATGGGACCCACGAATCGCATGCGCGCGCGATCAAGGCCATTCGCGAAGCAGCGGATCGTCGGCGCGTCGCGATCGCGATCATCCAGGATCTGCAAGGACCGAGAATCCGTGTTGGAGAAGTCGATCAGGGCGGGCTCGAATTGGTTGCCGGCCAGACCGTGAGATTCGTGACATCGCTGCTCCGGTCCGGCGGTCAACTCGGCGCACAGTCAAACGCTCCGTCCGGCATGCGTGAGATCCCGGTGACGTATCAATATTTGGTGCGGGATGTCCAGCCAGGCGCCCGCATCCTGATTGACGATGGGCTCATCGAGCTGATTGCTGATCGGATTATCGGCGGCGCCGTCGAATGCGGAGTGGTGACCGGGGGACGACTCATCTCGCACAAGGGCATGAACCTGCCGGATACTCGCATTAGCGCTCCCACTCTGACGGACAAAGATCGGGACGATCTCCGGTTCGGCATCGCGCAGAGGGTGGACTATGTGGCCCTCTCGTTTGTCAGAGGTCCCGATGATGTGGTGGCCGCAAGGAAGTTAGTGGCCGACTGGGGCGGCGACGTGCCGGTTATTGCAAAGATCGAAAGGCCGGAAGCGGTGGAGTGCTTGGACGCGATTCTTGATCAGGCGGATGGTGTGATGGTTGCGCGGGGCGATCTGGGAGTGGAAATGGGGCCGGAGGCGGTTCCGCTCCTACAGAAGCGCATTATCGCCGAAGCCAACCGCCGCCGCCGCCTCGTGATCACGGCCACGCAAATGTTGGAGTCCATGACGCACCATATGCGCCCGACAAGGGCCGAAGCGTCGGATGTGGCGAATGCCGTGCTCGATGGGACTGATGCCGTGATGCTGTCCGCAGAAACAGCGATCGGCCAGCACCCGGTTGAAACAGTCCGTGTCATGGACCGAATCGTTCGAGCCGCAGAAGAAGGGACTCGATCGTGGTATACGCGTTCGTCCGATGCGCCACAGGGGGAAGGCTCATTTCCGGAGGCCATTTGCCATTCAGCTTCTTCGGCAGCCTCAGTTATCGGGGCCAGCGTGATCGTAGCATTTAGCGAACGGGGTACGACTGCGCGCTTGCTGTCGAAGCAACGACCCGATGCGTCAATTATTTCATTGACGCCATTTGAGGTCATACGGCAGCGGATGGCGCTGTATTGGGGTGTGATCCCTCATACGATGCGACAGATCTCTCAAACCGATGAGCGGATCGATGAAGCGGAACGTCGCCTGAAAACCGAGGGGCTGGCGACAACAGGACAGCGGATCGTGATTCTGTCGGGGACCAGGATTGGTCAACCCGGAGAGACCAATTTCATGAAGTTACACAAAGTTGGGTGAGCTGAACCTGCTGAGCGACGCGAGAACGTCGCATGAGAACAGGCGCGTCCCTGAGCAAGGAGGTTATCTTGGCAGCCTCAGGGCGGGAGGGTGAGAAGAGCGACTTTTTCAACCGCCAACAAGAGAGGCGTATTCAGTCCCCCAAAGAGGAGTACAGATTGGAAGAAAAGAACACACGATGAGACTCAATGTTGTGGGACGGTTCGTGCTGTGTCTCTGTCAGGTGCTCGCCTTGGTGTTGTCAGCGGGAGAGGGAATCGCGCAGACCGGATCCCTCAAGCACTCGCCGGCAGATGTGGTAAAGCGCTATCTGGCGCTCGATTATAAGGGAGCGCGGCTCGATGCCATGTCGGCCGAAACGGTCGCGGCCTACGTGAATTGGAATGAGGAGCCGGCGTGGGGGCGTGTCGTCGTGACGCGAGGCTTTGTGGTGGCGGAGCAGTATCGCCAATGGGAGATCGTCGATAGGTTTGAAATCGTGATTCCGGTGATCTTTCAGGTGATAGGTTCGGTGTATCTGGAAACCGCCGGTTTCGTTCAGGATGTTGAGACAGAAGAGGTTCGGTTTCGCGTAAAAGCCGTCAAGAATCGATGGAAGATTGTCGAGCCGATGTTTCCCCCTCACGTGGGCCAGAAGCGGATGATGAATTTCGTACGCGAAGCCTGGGGGAAGGAAACCGACCCGGCAAAGCGAGACCGTCTCGGGGCGTTGCAGGACGAATTACGAAAGGTAAAAGAATGATGGGCAAGACCTCGGTCGAGCTGTTGATCTTCGATCTGGACGGGACGCTCATCGAGTCCAAATGGGACATTGCCGCGTCGGTGAACTTCACGTTGGCCGAACTGGGGCTGCCGCAGCGGCCAATTGAAGAAATCTTTGGGTTTGTAGGGGATGGGGTAAAACAACTGTTGCGCTTGTCGATCGGCGAGGGAAGCCGGATCACCTTCGACGAGGTCCTAAAAGTATTCAGGCGCCAGTACTTGGCCCATTGCCTCGATCGCACGACGTTCTATCCCGGTGTCGAAGAGGCGCTGATCCACTTCGAGCGAAAGCGCAAGGCGGTGGCGACCAACAAGTCGATCGAGTATACGAATGTGATTCTCAAAGGATTGGGGGCGCATCATTTCCAATATGTCATCGGCGGGGACAACGGGTTTGGGCTGAAACCGGAACCAGGCATGTTGCTGCATGTGATGGAGCAGTTGCATGTGCCGAAAGAACAGACCGTGCTCGTCGGGGACAGCACCAACGACATCAACGGCGGGCATAATGCCGGGATTCGTGTTTGTGCGGTCGGGTACGGCATGGGGAATCGAGCCAAAATGGAAGCCTGTCGCCCGGACTGGTTTATCGAACGCCCGGAAGAACTCATGGAGCTATTCATATGATGACCGAATCATTCCTCGTATCTCGTGAAGCATATCTCGCATGGAAGCTGCGAGTTGCGAGTTGCTCGTTTCTAGTTTGCGAGCAACCCGAAACCCGAAACCCGAAACGTGGGAGAACTAACAACGCTTCACGCTTCACGGTGTTCTTGCTTGCCACGGCTTTCAGCCTCAGCTTGAATCTTAACTTGTCGCATGCCGCCTCGTTCGGGCTGGCGGATCGTGTGGTGGAACACAAACTTGCGAACGGGTTGACTGTGCTCATGGTCGAACGGCATCAGACGCCGGTGGTGTCCCTCAACATGACCTTCAGGGTCGGGGGAGTCAACGAACAGGTAGGGCAAACAGGCTTGGCGCATCTCTATGAACATATGGCGTTCAAGGGCACGAGGACGGTCGGGACGAAGAATTACGAGCAAGAACGTCCTATTCTCGAAGAATGGTTTCGAGTGGGGACCGAACTAGAGCAGCGGCAGCGAGAACTCGCACGGAAGAGTCAAGAAAGACCAGCCAGTTCCGAGGATCGGGCAGCCATCGAAGGGCTGCAGAAACGCTTTACCGAACTGCAAGATAAGGCGGGACAGTTCGTCGCGGGCAATGAGATGGCCTTACTCTACCAACGCCATGGGGGGGTCGGGCTCAATGCCGCGACCGGGAAAGACCTGACTCGCTATATGATCAGCCTCCCGGCGAATCGTCTACCGCTGTGGGCTGCGCTCGAAGCCGATCGCATGGCGCATCCGGTCCTCCGCGAATTCTACAAAGAGCGCGGAGTCGTTATGGAGGAGCGGCGGTTACGGAATGACGACAGTCCCAGCGGGCTGTTGTTCGAAACTTTCACGTCGGCTGCCTTCCGCGCGCATCCATATGGCATTCCGACGATCGGCTGGGAGTCGGACATCCTGTCGCTCACGCCAGCCGACACCGAAGCCTTCTTCAAAGCCTACTATGGCCCAGGCAATGCGACGATTGCCATCGTGGGCGACATCAATCCGAAGGACGTCATGACGCTGATCGAGCAAACGTTCGGCACGATACCGGCCTCGCCGTCGCAGCCACAGATCGTCACCGTTGAGCCGCCTCAACGAGGAGAGCGCCGCGTGGAAGTCGAGTTCGATGCCGAGCCATCGCTGGTCATCGGGTTTCACAAACCGGCGTTGGGCCATCCTGACGATTATGTCTTCGACGTGATCGATGCGCTGCTGAGCGACGGGCTCACGTCCCGGCTCTATACGAATCTGGTCCGTGAGAAACGGCTCGCCGCCTCGGTCAACTCCGATTCGAACTATCCGGGGGTCCGTTCTCCGAACCTATTCGTGCTCAATGCCACGCCGCTTGCGCCCCATACGACAGCAGAAGTTGAGGCGGCGATCTATGCTGAGATCGAACGGCTCAAGACAGAGCCGGTCTCCGCCAAGGAGCTTGAGAAAGTGCTGAATAATCTCGATGCCGATCTGGTCAGGGCGCTTCGATCGAACGGAGGTCTTGCTTCTCAATTAGCTCTGTATCAGACCGTAGCGGGAGACTGGCGCTACGCGCTAAAGTCTCGGGACAAGATTGCAGCCGTGACACCGGCGGATATTCAGCGCGTGGCGACTGAGTATTTCAGGAGGTCGAATCGAACGGTGGCCACCTTGGTGAAGAAGGCCGGAGAGAAAAATGTCGCGGCGGCGCCACAACGCGAGGTGGCGCGATGAAGAGCGTGAAGAAGCGCGTAAGGGGTGAGGGGTTAGGGGTAAGGCGCAGCGCAACGGTCGTCAGTCTGTTAATCATCTCGATTCTGCTCCCGGTGCTGACCGGCTGTGTCGGAAGTCCGGCGCTGAACGATCCCAGGCAGATGACGTTTAAGTCGGTCGAGTTCACTCCGCCCGAACCGGATCGTGTCGTGTTCGAGAATGGGATGGTCGTCTATCTTTTGGAAGACCATGAGTTGCCCTTGGTCAGCATGACGGCGACCATGCGAACCGGCAGCTGGCTCGATCCGGCAGAGAAGATCGGCCTGGCTTCATTGACCGGTTCCGTCATGCGGACCGGCGGGGGTGGTGGTCTGTCGGCTGAACGAGTGGATGAGGAACTCGAACAGTTCGCTGGGGGTCTCGGCATCTCGATTGGACGGCAATCCGGCTCCGCGTCGCTCGATGTGCTCAGCAAGGATCTAAAGCGGGGGCTCCAGATTTTCGCAGGACTTATTCGGGCACCCGCTTTTGAACCGGCGCGGGTTGAACTGGCCAAGCTGCAAGCCATCGAAGGGATTCGCCGCAGGCAGGACAACCCCGGTTCGATCGTCGGACGCGAGTTCGTCAAACTCTTGTATGGAGCGGACCACCCGTCGGCACGTGAAAGCAGCATCAGTTCCATGACACGCATCACCAGAGACGATCTGGTGGCCTTTCACCGGAAGACCATTCGTCCGAACGGTATGATGCTGGGAGTGACGGGCGACTTCGAGAAGTCCGCAATGCTGGCCCTGCTGCGCGAAGTATTCGGCGATTGGAAAAAAGGCGAGGTGCCTGTGCTGACGATTGCCGACGTGCCCCAGAGTCCGACAGCGAAGCCCGTCGTCCGGTTCGTGAACAAGGATACTTCGCAAACGCATCTTCGCATTGGTCATCTGTCGATCAAAGAGCAGGATCCCGACTATGTGGCGTTGGCGATCGCGAACGACATTTTGGGTGGCAGTTCCTTTCGCAGCCGTCTCTTTAACGACGTACGAACTAAGCGAGGTTTGGCCTACTCGGTCGGCAGCCGCCTAAACTCCGGGGCGCACGATCAAGGCGTCTGGCTGATGCGCGCCGAGACGAAGGTGACATCGACGCAAGAGGTCATCGCTCGATTTATCGCGAATATGGAACGGATGCGGACCGAGTTGGTGACGGACAGCGAGCTGGCAGAAGCGAAAGAGGCCTATGTGAATTCGTTTGTGTTTTCCTTCGCCAGTCCGTCCGTGATCGTGGGGCGGTTGATGGAGCTGGAATATGATGGGCTTCCCAAGGATTTTCTCCAGCAATTGCGTGCTCGCGTGATCGCATTGACGAAAGAGGAGATCTTGGCGGCGGCAAAGAAACACTTCAATCCCGAGCGACTGACCATTGTCGCCGTCGGGACCGGCGAGGTCCTGCCGAAGTTGCTGTCGAGCTTCGGGGAAGTGAAGGAAATAAAGTTAGCTCCAGAGGGGTGAGAGGAGAGCGGGTCCTGTCGCCGACCAGCCCGACCGTCCTCGCCGCCCGGTGTAGGGACCCCGCTGCGGGCGGTCGGGCTCCCTGATCGGCGCCACCCGCTCCAAAGAGTGAAAGCTCCCGGAGCTTTGGTGGGAAAGGTGGACGGATGGTCCAATCGAGCTTGGTGCTCTCGCAGTCCGCATTTAAGAAAGTGCTCACTGGGAGTCTATGAAAGGAGACGGTCATGGTGACCTATCTGATGCTGCTCAATTGGACAGATCAGGGAATCAAGAATGTGAAGGATTCGCCGAAGCGGCTCGATGGGGTCAAGAAGCTCGCGAAGAACTTGGGTGGCGAGGTCAAATCCTTCTACATGACGCTGGGGGCGTATGATTTGGTGCTCGTCGTCGAGATGCCCAACAACGACAAGCTGGCGAGTTTCGGCCTCAAGTTGGGATCGCTCGGCAATGTGCGGTCCACGACTCTCAGGGCCTACTCCGAGGATGACTACCGCCGCATCATTGGCGGCCTAGGCTAAGAATAGAAAGATGCGGAACCGAATCGATAGCTGCCAGCCGTTATTTTCCCACAAGGACCGAATTCGGAGCTGAGCGCTGATGGCTGAGAGCTGACGGCTTGCGTATGCCACTCGAAGACGATTTCTGCGACATCATCAAGAAGGCTCGCATGGGCCACGCGTGGTCCGTGGCGGATGTGACGCACATGACCGGATTGGCCGGTGGCGAGATCACATCGCTGGAGCGCGGCGCTCGCCTACCTGATCGCAATGAGGTTCGGGTGTTGGCGAAGGCGTTAGAACTTCGTCCTGGTCCATTGGAGCAAATTGTGATTGAGCAGTGGGAGCCAGCGGTCGCGTCCACGGTTTCCTGGGTGGAAACGGTGCGGGGTTCGATCAATGGCTATGGTGTGCAGGGCTATGTCGTCCATGACGGCGGGGAGGCGGTGCTTATCGACACGGCGTACAATGCGTCGGCGATGATCGACGCTTTGTCAGCGCGCCACCTGCGTCTGATGGGGATTTGCCTCACCCATGGCCATGCGGACCACGCTGATGGGATTGATCAGATTCTGAAGTTTCGTGAGGTGCCGGTGTATCTCGGAATGGACGATGTCGAACTCCTCAGCTGGCGGCCTCCCGGTGCACAGCTGAAGGCGCCGGAACATGGTCAGACGATTACGGTCGGACGTCTCAGCGTCCATTGTCTCGCCACGCCGGGCCATACCCCTGGCGGGATCTGCTATCGTGTGGATGCCGAGTCACAGCGCGTCTGTTTCGTCGGCGATACGTTGTTCGCCGGATCCATTGGCCGCTCGAATCCCAGTACGTTGTATCAGACCCATCTGCGGTCGGTCCGGACTCACGTACTTGGGTTGCCGCCTGAATATCGATTGCTGCCTGGTCATGGACCGGCCACGACGGTTCGCGAAGAGTTGGACCATAACCCCTTCTCATCGGACCATTAGCTAGTTGTAGAAAACTATTGTGGCCCGGTGAAAATTCAAGCGGCCATATGTCTAGGACAACAAGAGCATTCTCACGCAGGATGCTCAAACAGGCCGTTCAGCAAGGCCGCAGCGAGTGAGGCCCCGAGGAGGTACATACCGCACTTCGTGTGGGCCGTTCACCTCTAGAATGGATCTTGGCGAACGGAAAAGCCCCTCCAGTGATTCCGACCTCCGAGGCTCGTTGAGGATCTGAACGATGCGAGAACGAAGCCTGGGAAAAGGCGCGTCTCGGCGCGCCGGGGGTGGGCGGGTGAGAAGAGCAACTGTTTCAGCATCCTGTTAGAAGAAGACCCTATGAATTTCGACCAGCGGAAGGATGAGCTACCGATCCGCAGCGGAGAGCTGCCGGTTGTGGCAGAGCCTTTCGGGGATCATAGCAATCTCTCCCCGGATGGTGAATTCGAAGAGACCCCCTTCTCGAAATGGATCTTGCCCGTCAGCCTTTTTGTGGCGACGATCTTTACCACACTGTGGGCCGGGGCCTATCAGGTCTACAACGGGCCAATCCACGGACCGGTAAATTTCCTGCTTGAATACCCGGAGGGGCTCTGGCGCGGAATTCCCTTCGCCGCTACGTTATTATTCATTCTGGTCACCCATGAATGCGGGCACTATGTGCTCTCCCGTATCCACAAGGTACCGGCGTCGCTGCCGTTGTTCATTCCGGGTCCTCCGTATTTCGTCGGCACATTCGGGGCGATCATTCGTTTACGCGGGCCGATCATGAATCGGCGCGCGCTGTTCGACATTGGCGTGGCCGGGCCGCTTGCCGGCTTCATTGCCGCAGTGGTGGCGTTGGTCATCGGTCTGAACCTGTCCACCGTCGTGGATCGGACGGCCACCCGTGGGTTGGAGCTGGGTGAACCGTTGCTCTTGCAGTTCATTGCCTGGCTAGTCGTCGGATCCATCCCTGCTCAGGCGGACATCGTCTTGCACCCCATCGGGTTTGCCGCGTGGTTCGGTCTATTTATCACGTCACTGAATCTCATCCCCATCGGCCAGCTCGACGGCGGACATGTGGCCTATGCCCTGTGGGGCTCACGCCAACGCATCATGGCGTTTACCATGCTGCCGATCCTCATCGTACTGGGATTCGTAGGTTGGCCAGGCTGGTGGCTCTGGGCCTTCATGGCAGGACTATGGGGCTTCGGACATCCGCCGGTGCACGATATTCACGTACCGTTGGGTCGAGAAAGGATCGTTGTCGGATGGATTGCACTTGCCGTGTTTGTCGTTACCTTTGCGCCTGTTCCGTTCTCCTTCCACTGACCGTAATGCGTGACGCGCGAGACAGGCGGGACAGGCGCGAAATGCGAGACACTTGGAATCATACTGTGTGCGTCGCGCTCTTCTCGCTAGTCTCGCGCTCGATTATTCATGAGATTTTCTTGTCCGATTACGCACTCGGTCATAGAGTGTGGCTATGGAGCCCACCGCGATCTCGATCGTGTCGTGTCCCAAGTGTCAGGCTGACCAGCCTGACGGAGCGACGGAGTGTGTGAAATGCGGGATCATCTTTGCAAAGTATCGGCCGTTTGTCTCGCTGCAGCGGCAGGAATCACAGAATAACTCGCGCTGGATGTCCCTTGCCAAGGAGTGGCTTGTTGACTTGGATACCTCGACCGACTCGTTGACGTTTGCCGGACGGGTCGCAGTGTTTCTGTTACTTCTCTGGTGGGGGCGAGCTCTCATATTCACGCCGCTCGAAACCAACTACACAGGGGAATCGTTTCTCCACCTCATCAATCTGCCGTTCCACGAAGCCGGCCACATTCTCTTTATCCCGTTCGGGCGTTTCATGACGATTCTGGGTGGGAGTCTCTGCCAGATCCTGATGCCGCTCGTCTGCCTGGGCACCTTTCTCATCAAGACGCGCGATCCGTTCGGCGCCTCAGTGGCCCTCTGGTGGACGGCGGAAAGCTGCATGGATATCGCTCCCTATATCAACGATGCGCGGGCGATGGATCTCATGCTGCTTGGCGGGGTCACTGGAAAGGAA
>Ga0157380_10004120_pt1 | contig 10041 bp, 8 predicted proteins | sample S35metaG_FD_119757 | JGI IMG/M metagenome (GOLD analysis project Ga0157380, IMG submission 119757) | Switchgrass rhizosphere microbial communities from Kellogg Biological Station, Michigan, USA - S3-5 metaG | ecosystem: Host-associated > Plants > Roots > Rhizosphere > Soil | place: USA: Michigan...
CGATCACTTCAGGAATCGGAGCTAGCACGAGCAGACGCCCGAGGGTCCCGGTGCCGCCGCCATCTGGTGGCGCGCGCTCCGGTCCTCGGGTCCCCGCTTGGGGAATGTCGAACTCGAGACTCTGAGAGGACGCATGACTGGCGGCAGCATGACGAAAGCGGAACTCGTGGAGGAAGTCTCCCGGGTGTCCGACCTCACCAAGAAACACTCGGAAGTCATCGTCGACACCGTATTCAAGAGCATCATCGATGCACTCCACCGCGGGGAGAAGATCGAGTTGCGGGGCTTCGGAAGTTTCAGGCTTCGTAAGCGCGAGCCGCGGAAAGGCCGTAACCCCAAGACCGGCGACAAGGTGGACGTTCCGCCCAAGAAGGTCCCGTATTTCAAGCCGGGCAAGGAACTCAAGGAACTGATCAATCGGGAGGACGAGGCCACGGCATCGGCGGCCGAGACGGCGATCGATCAGATTCCGGGCGTCGCTTCGCAAGCTTGAGCGCGTCGAACCCCGAATACCTGAGTCCCCGATCCCGAGTCCCGAATCCCGGCATATGGACCACCTCTGGTCCCCCTGGCGGCTTCATTACGTGACCTCGGAGAAAGAAACGGGGTGCGTGTTCTGTCAGCGTCGTGCCGATCTGCCAAACGGGATTGAACGCGATCGGCTGGTTGTCTTCGAAGGCACGCTCGCCTACGTCATCCTCAACCGGTATCCCTACAACAACGGACATCTCATGGTGGTGCCGAATCGGCACCTGCCAGCCCTCGTCGATCTATCGGTGGACGAGCTCAATGAGGTGGCGCTGCTCACGCAACGTTCGGAAGCTGTGCTGCGTGAGGCGTACAGACTCGAAGGAATCAATGTCGGGATCAATCTCGGCAAGCCTGCCGGAGGCGGAATCCCTGGTCATCTCCACGTCCACCTGGTGCCGCGCTGGATCGGTGATACGAACTTCATGACCGTCGTCGGGGACACACGCGTGCTGCCGGAGGATCTCGCGTCCACCGCATCACGGCTGGCTCCAATCTTCGAACGACTCTCTCATTAATCAACTCCCAACTCCCAACCTCCAACGCAGACGAGTAGGCCGGGTCTTGTCCTTGAGACCCGGCTGATTTGGCGGGTCCGAAAGACAGGACCCGCCCTACACTGTCAGGGATGGACTTCAACCTTTCCGACGTCCAACTCACGTGGCAGTCGAAGGCGGGCGAACTCGGGAAGTCGCTCGCGGCGGATGGGTCGGCGGGCGACGCGATTCGCGCCGCAGCGGCAGCCGGTGTGATCGACACACGCGTGGATCTTCTCGCGGCCGTCGTCGCCGTCGACGCGTTGGCGTACGAATCGTCGTCTGCGGGCGTGTCACTCGCACTCCATACGGGCGTGACCGCAGGACTTGATGGCGACTCGCGATTCTCAGGCCTCGCCCGCGGTGAAGTCGTCGGCGCCATTGCACTGTCGTCGGACGATGTGCCGGTTGCGCAGGATGGTCGGCTGTCCGGTCGCGCTGCGTGGGTGACGCCGCTGACGCCGCTCGGCGTTGCCGTACTCGGCGTGCGCGGCGGCGACGCCCTCTCGGCCGCGGCAGTGATGCTCAATGCGCCAGGCGTGATTCAGGAGCCAGTTGATACGGCGGCACTCGGCGGGCTCGTGTGCGGTCATCTACGCCTCGATGGCGCGCCGTTCACGGCAGTCGGTCCGACGATGCCGTTCATGTCACGTGTGCGGATCCTGTTGTCCGCGGCAGGACTTGGGATGGGACGCCGCGCGCTTCAGGAGGCGCTCCTGGCGGCGCACGGCCGCACAGGTCACGGCGCTGGTGGTGAACAGACGGTGCAGGGATTGCTCGCAGACGCAGCAACCGAGCTCGATGCCGCGATGCTCCTCACGTGGAAGGCCGCGTCCGCATCCACTCTGTCTCTCGCTGACGCGTCGATGGCCAAGCTCGCAGCGACCGAGGCGACGCAGCGTGCCGTCGCGCGAGCGACGCAAGTGGTGGGCGCCGATTCATTCCGCCGCGGGCACATCATCGAGCGCCTCGCGCAAGACGTGCGAACGCTGGAACTATTTGCGGGAAGAACCGAGGCGCTGAGAGAGGCAGTGGCGCTGGAGACGTTGCCACGCTCGTAATCGCCTGATCACGACACACAGAGGCACCGAGGCACGGAGGCCTTTTCCTTTCCGAGTCACAAACCGCGGAGGCTGCATCGCCATGATGGCCGTGCGATGCGCGGCCGAATCGCGCGAGGCAACGAGCCGCAAGCAAGCATCGATCAGACCCGCTTGCGGCTCGCAGCCTGGCGCGATCGTGCGCCGGCCTTCGGGCCGGCGCCATCGTGGCGATGGCGTTTTCGACTGGTCTCTGTGCCTCACCGCCTCGGTGTGTCGTCGTCGCGCGCAGCACCGAGCGAAGCGGACAAGCCTCACATCTTGTAAACAATCGACACCAGCACGGCGACGTCGTTTGCCTGGATGGTCGGTAGTGGCGGCTTGTTCTTGAAGGTATCGAGTGCTTCAACTTTGAGCTGCGTCCGCGTCGACATCGACGCGGCGATGCTCACGCCAAGCGTGAAGAGCGCGTCCTCGAAGTCGTCAGTCTTCCACAACCCCATGAACGTCTGATTCAGCGTCGTGTTGCCGGTCAACTGGTGCGTCAGTTTCTCGCCAGTCGCAAGCGCGCCTGAAGCGTTGACGTCGAAGCCAGGATTTTTTTCCCACACCATGCCGGCGCTGCCGTCCACAACGAACTTGGTCGTCGCCGTGTCGATGATCTTGTATCCGACGCCACCCGTGGGAGCGAGAAGGTAGTCGATGTTCTTGAACGCGTCTTTCAGGTACTGGTTCTGGCCGAAGACGAAGATGCGATCCGTGAGCTTGTACTCGTCGCGGATGTTGATCCCGGTCCGATGTGTCGACAATTCGTGTTCGGTCTCGCCGCGGATATAGAGCCCGTCCGACTTGACCACGTTCCTCGTCTGCGGATCGTAGGTGAGGTCGTAGGCGAGGTTGACCGTTGATGTGTTCGAGTTGCCGCTCGTGAGCGCGAGGCCGGCGCCCGCCGTGACCGTCCAGATCTTCGGCGGCGCCGCCGGAGCTTGACCGAACACGGGACGCGCTGAACAGACCACTGTCAGGACTACAAACGCTGTAGCAGTAACGACGCGTGCACGCATGGTGTTAACCCTGAACGGCTGCGCTGAGTTTGTCCGCCGGCGATTCAAGAGGAGCGCCGATGATGATGCGCATCATCCGTCGCAGCGGCTCGGCGGCTCCCCAGAGCAGCTGATCGCCGACGGTGAAGGCCTGGAGATACTCGCCACCCATCGACAGCTTCTTCAGTCGGCCGACCGGCACGGTGAGTGTTCCGGTGACTGCCGTAGGCGTGAGATCGCGAAGCGTGACGTTCTTCTCGTTGGGAACGACCTTGACCCAGTCGTTGGCGTCCGCGAGTATCCGTTCGATCTCCGCGAGCGGTACGTCGCGACGCAGTTTCACCGTCAAGGCCTGGCTGTGACACCGCATCGAGCCAACGCGCACGCAGATACCGTCGATCGGAATGGGCCGTGATGACCGGCCAAGGATCTTATTGCCTTCTGCCTGTGCTTTCCATTCCTCGCGGCTCTGGCCGTTACCGAGGTCGGCATCGATCCACGCCAGGAGGCTGCCAGCCAACGGGTACTCGAAGTTCTCGACGGGAAAGTCAGATCCGCGCTGTGTGGCGATGAGCTGCCGATCGATATCGAGGATCGAGGATCGCGGGTCGGCGAGCAGATCGGCCACCGACGCATGTGCGATCCCCATCTGCGAGACGAGCTCGCGCATGTGCTTCGCGCCGCCGCCCGATGCTGCCTGATACGTCATCGACGTCGTCCACTCGATCAGATCGGCGCGGAACAGGCCGTCCATCGCCATCAGCATCAGGCTGACGGTGCAGTTGCCACCGATGAAGTCTTTGATCCCGCGATCGACCGCGCGATCGATCACCGCACGATTCACCGGGTCGAGGATGATCACGGCATCGTCGGCCATGCGCAGATGGCGCGCGGCGTCGATCCAGTAGCCCGTCCAGCCCGCTTTACGCAGCTTGGGATGAATGTCGGCGGTGTACTCGCCGCCCTGGCAGGAAATAAGGACGTCCATCGCGGCCAGCGCGGTGACGTCGGTCGCGTCCTTGACGGTTGGAACGGTCTTGCCAATTTCGGGAGCCTTGGCGCCCGCCCGGGATGTGGAAAAGAAGACCGGATCGACCAGATCGAAATCCCGTTCCTCGCGCATGCGCTGCACGAGCACGGAACCAACCATGCCACGCCAACCGATGATGCCTACTTGCATCTATCTATTTTAGCGGTCCCCGGTCCTCAGTCTCCAGTCCTCAGTCCCCGGTTTTGTAGCGGCGCGTCTTTAGACGCGCCGGCGAAGGCGGGTCTGAAGACCCGCCTCTACGTGTTTCTACGAAAGCAACTGTTTCGCAATTGTCTGCAGCTGCAAATTGGACGTTCCCTCGTAGATCTGACCGATCTTCGCGTCGCGAAATAGCTTCTCGACAGGGTAGTCCTTGACGAAGCCGTTGCCCCCGAACAGGTTCACCGCGAGAGACGTCACGCGTTCGGCAACCTCGGACGCGAAGAGCTTGCACATCGCGGCCTCTTGCAGAAACGGCTGTCCGGCATCGCGCAGGCGGGCGGCGTTGTAGACGAGGAGCCGGGCGGCCTCGATCTCCATGGCTGCGCGTGCGAGCTGGAACTGCACGCCCTGGAACGAGGCGATGGCGTGCCCGAACTGCTTTCGTTCCTTCGTATAGGTCACCGCGTGATCGAGCGCCCCTTGGGCAAGCCCGAGCATTTGCGCACCAATGCCAATCCGGCCTTCATTCAACGTCTCGATGGCGACCTTGTAGCCCTTGCCGACTTCGCCGAGGACACGGTCTACCGCCACTGCGCAGTCCTCGAAGATCAGCTCACAGGTGCTGCTGGCGCGGATGCCGAGCTTGTCTTCCTTCTTGCCAATCGTGAAGCCGGTCGTACCGCGGTCGATCAGGAACGCCGTGATCCCGCGATAGCCGGCGTCAGGGTTGACGTTGGCAAAGACGACGAAGAGGTCGGCCTCGTTGCCGTTCGTGATCCAGAGCTTGCGGCCGTTCAAGACGTAGTCAGTGCCGGTCACACTGGCTCGAGTTGTGAGCGCGAACGCGTCGCTTCCCGATCCGGCCTCCGATAACGCGTAGGCGCCGACAGTGCCGCCGGCGAGCCGGGGCAGCAGCGCGCGTCTTTGCGGCTCGCTGCCCCAGCGAAGGAGCGCATTGATGACGAGCGTGTTGTGGACGTCGACGAGAACGCTCACAGACGGATCGACGCGTGACAGGGCTTCGACAGCGAGAACGGAGTGGAAGAACGTGGCGCCGCTTCCGCCGTACTCGTCCGGGATCTCGATGCCCATGACACCGAGCTCGAACAGGCGATCGATCACATCGCGCGGCATCTTCGCTTCGTCATCCATCTTGCGCACGAGCGGGCGAATGTCCCGGTCGGCGAACTCGTAGACGCTGTTGCGAAAGAGCACTTCGTCTTCGGTGAGAGAGGTCAGAGCAGGTTGCGTCACCGGGACACTGTAACTCTGTATTCACGCAAACTCCCAAATGCCAACTCCCAACTCCCAACTCTCAATTACATGGATCCATTTGCGAGTTGGAGGTGGAGGTTGGGAGTTGGACGTTGACGTATTGCGTTCCCATAGGTCCGTGTGTGAAGATATGGCATTCCCATAGGAGGTGCCGCGTGGGGCGCAAGCCGAGCGATGTCTGGCAGGGGACGTTGGCATTGATGGTGCTCAAGACACTCGACACGATGGGCGCCATGCATGGGTTCGGCATTGGCCGGCGAATCGAGCAGACCAGCGGCGATCGCCTGTCGGTCAACTACGGCACGTTGTATCCCGCACTCCTCAAGCTGGAGCAGGAGGGGTACATCGCCGGGGAGTGGGGCGTGTCGGACGCCAATCGCAAAGCGCGCTACTACAAGCTGACGCGCGCGGGGCGGAAGCGCCTCGAGAAGGCGGCTCGCGAGTGGGACGAAACCAGAGAGATCGTGGCGCAGTTCTTCACGCCAGGCGAGACGTGATGAGGCAGTTTCGAGCGATGTGGATTCGACTGACCGGACTCTTTACGGCGAGCCGGCGTACAGCGCAGTTCGATGCCGAGTTGCAGGGGCACCTCGAGCTGCACGTCGAGGACAACATCCGTCGAGGCATGGGCCTCGAGGAGGCGAGGCGTCAGGCGCTGATGGCGCTCGGAGGGGTGCAGTCCGTGAGGGACGCCTACCGCGACCGCGGCGGCCTGCCCTCGATCGAATCGTTGGCCCAGGACGTGCGCTTCGCGGTACGCATGCTCAGCAGGTCGCCGGGCTTCACGGCCGTGGCGGTACTGATCCTCGCGCTCGGCATCGGCGCCAACAGCGCGATCTTCAGCCTGGTCAACGCGCTGCTACTGCGCCCGCTCAATGGCGGTCACCCGCGGGGAGAGTTCGTCGGGCTCTACTCAGGGGATCGCACGCGGCCGGACCGCTTCCGCGAGTTTTCCTATCCCGAATACGTCGACATCCGACGGCAGAACGACGTGTTCAACGATCTGCTGGCCGAGTCGGTCGCGCGTCCAGGTCTTACCGAAGATGGACTGACGCGGCGGGTGATGACAGGGCTCGTGTCGTCGAACTACTTCTCGACCCTGGGCGTTGCCCTGGCCGCGGGCCGACCGTTCACACTCGAGGAGGAACGGCCCGGCAGCGGCGCCGCAGTTGCCATCGTTGGCTATTCATACTGGAGGCAGCACGGTCTCGCACCGGACGTCATTGGACGGCCGGTTGTCGTCAGTGGGCATCCGTTCACGATCGTGGGCGTCGCGCCGGAAGGCTTCAACGGCACGATGCCGGTCATTGCGCCGGAGTTGTTCCTGCCGTTCGGTGCCGCGCGGCTCATCACCGAGCGGGCCGACGGGTCCAACCGGATTGCAGACGACCGCGCCGCGCTGACGCTGCTTCTCTCCGGGACGCTGAAAGAGGGAACGTCAATCGAGGCGGGCGAGTCGCGGCTGGCGGCGCTCGCGTCGGCGTTCGAGGCTGCGTATCCGCAATTCAACCAGAACCAGCGCCTCATCGTGCACCCGCGATCGCGAGTGTCCATGGGACCGGCGCCTCGCAGCGACACCGGCCCGGCCGCGGGTGCGGTCGTGTTGATGGCTATCGCGGGCCTCGTCCTGCTCGTGGCCTGTCTCAATCTCGCCAACATCCTCCTCGCTCGCGGTACCGTGCGGCGTCAGGAAATCGCGATCCGGCTGGCGCTCGGGGGTGGCCGAGCGCGAATCGTTCGACAGCTGCTGGTCGAGGGACTGCTGCTTTCACTGATGGGAGGAGCGGCGGCGCTGCTCGCGGCGTGGTGGGCGGCGAGCCGCGCGATGTCTTCGTTGACGGCCGTTCTGCCAATGCCCATCGCCATGAACGTCTCGCCCGACAGCCGGGTCGTGTCGGCGGTCGCTCTCGCCTCGATCGTCAGCACGGTGTTCTTCGCTCTGGGTCCGGCGTGGAGGCTGTCGGCGCCAGACCTCACGATGACGCTGAAGGAATCGGCGCCGCTGAGCAGCCGGCATCGGCGTCGCATCGCGCTGCCCGCTCTGCTCGTTGCGGCGCAGGTCGCACTGTCGGTGGCCTTGCTGATTTCGGCAGGCGTGTTTCTACGCGCCAGCGTGATCGCGGCGTCGATGGATCCAGGATTCCCGCTGGCTGGTGGACTCATCGCCGAAGTGGACCCGAGGATGATCGGACAGGATGACGTCCGCGGACGGACGACGTACGCCGCATTGCTCGAGCAGATTCGGTCGACCGCTCGTGTCAGCTCGGCCAGCATGGCGTCGATGGTGCCCTTCGGCCTGACCCAGTATGGCCGGAAGGTCGAGCGCAACGGGGTGTCCACGTCCGCAGGTTTCACCGTTGTTGGCGCCGACTACTTCGCGACGCTCGGTCTCGCGGTTGTCGCCGGGCGTCAGTTCACCATGGCGGAGGAGAACGCCGCGACGGATCCTGTCGCAATCGTGGACCAGGTCCTCGTGGACCGCCTCTTCAAAGGAGAGAGCCCGCTTGGGCAGACGGTGCGGTTGACTGCGCGCGAGCAGCCCGAGGAGCTCGTGCGCGTCGTCGGCGTCGTCGGCACGGTACGCGACGATGTGCTCCAGCCGCCGACCGCGCACGTCTATGTGCCATTCGGGTCTCACTACCAGAGCGAGATGACGATTCACGTGCGTACCGCGTCCGGTGGCGAAGCGGCGATGCTCGAGCCGCTGCGCGCGGCGATTCAACGCGTCGACGCGCGATTGCCGATCCTGTCTCTGAAGACGATGAGCGACCATCGGGATGCCACACCGAGCCTGTGGGCCGTCACGTTTGTGGCACGGTTGTTCGTAGCGTTTGGTGTCATCGCCGGGGTGCTCGCGACCGCAGGCCTATACGGGCTTCGAGCGTACCTGGTAACTCAGCGCCGGCGCGAGATCGGGATCAGAATCGCGCTCGGCGCCACACGCAAAAACGTGATCTCGCTATTGCTGAAAGAAGGAGCGTGGAATGCCGCCAGCGGTCTGATCATCGGGACCGTCCTGGCCGTGGGGCTGATCCAGCTGCTTCGCCAGTCGGGAATGCTCTACGAGGTGCAGGCGTTCGATCCGATCGTGTTCACGGTGGCTCCGCTCGTGCTGGCCGTGGCAGCAGCAGCGGCATCCTACGTGCCCGCTCGGCGCGCGCTGAGGGTTGATCCGACGGTGGCGTTGCGGCCCGAATAACGTTGGGAGTCGCTTCGTCATCCATCTTGTAACTCCCAACTCCCAGGGGCCCAACTCCCGATACCGACATCGGCTGTGAACCCGATCGGCACTTGAACGTAGTCATCCCCATGAGCAGTGGGATGTCGTCAATCGAGTCGCTGATTCAGGATCTGCGCTTCGCGGTTCGCATGCTGAGCAAGGCGCCGGGTTTCACGGTGGCGGCGGCCCTCATCCTCGCCCTTGGCATCGGCGCCAACAGCGCCCTCTTCGGCCTCGTGAACGCGCTGCTGCTGCGTCCGCTGAACGGCGGCCATGTCAGGGGCGAGTTCGTCGGTCTCTATTCGGGCGATCGGACGCGTCCGGATCGCTATCGTCCATTCTCCTACCCGGAATACGTGGATATCAGGCGAGAGAACGACGTCTTCGAGAGTCTCATCGCCGAAGCAGCGATCAATCCCGGCCTCACCGAGGCTGGCGTCACCAGACGCGTGAGAGCGAGCGTCGTGTCGTCGAACTACTTTTCGACACTCGGCGTAGAACTCACCGCGGGACGCGCGTTCACGCTCGACGAAGAACGGCCAGACAGCGCGGCGGCGGTTGTCGTCGTCAGCTACCCGTATTGGTTGCAGCACGGAGGGACTCGAGACGTCCTCGGCAGCTCGGTCATCGTCAATGGCCATCCACTCACGGTCGTGGGTGTGGCCCCACCTCGATTCAACGGCACGATGCCAGTCATGTCAGCGGACCTCTGGCTGCCGTTTGGAGCGGCGGCGATTGTGAACGCCGCTCAAGTCACACCGTACGGGCGGTTCGTCAACGATCGGTCGGTGCAGACGCTTCTCCTTGCCGGGACCCTTCGCCGTGGCACATCCGCGGCCGCTGCCGAGTCTCGTCTCGCGGCACTGGCCTCGTCGTTCGAGGCCGCGTTCCCCGAGTTCAGTAGAAGTCAGCGGCTCGTCGTGCGGCCGCGATCGCGCGTGGCGATCGGACCAGGGCCGCGAAGCGACGCGGCTCCGACGGCAGGCGCCGTCGTGTTGATGGCGCTCGCCGGGCTCGTGTTGCTGGTGGCATGCCTGAACCTGGCCAATATTCTTCTTGCTCGTGGAGCGGTGCGACGGCAGGAGATCGCGATCCGTCTTGCTCTCGGAGGTGGCCGCGCGCGGATCGTTCGTCAGTTGCTCATCGAGGGCCTCTTGCTCTCGATGCTCGGCGTGGTCACTGCGCTGCTCACGGCATGGTGGGCCAC
>Ga0157380_10004121_pt1 | contig 10039 bp, 8 predicted proteins | sample S35metaG_FD_119757 | JGI IMG/M metagenome (GOLD analysis project Ga0157380, IMG submission 119757) | Switchgrass rhizosphere microbial communities from Kellogg Biological Station, Michigan, USA - S3-5 metaG | ecosystem: Host-associated > Plants > Roots > Rhizosphere > Soil | place: USA: Michigan...
AAAAGAAGCATGAAGGGCTACACGGGACAGAAGGGGACGTTCTTCCTCTTCATCTTTGCCAAGCCTGTATTTATGTTTTCCTTTTAAGGAGGATAGGAAAAAAGGTTTACCAGAACCATAAACATTATCCGCTACAATTGGAAGACCGATAGAGGCTAAATGCACCCGGATTTGGTGGGTCCTTCCTGTGAGCGGATTTGCTTCAATAAAGGAATGATGTTGGAAGCCTTCCAGCAAACTCCATTTCGTCTGGCTTGATTTACCTCTCTTGGTGATGATTACTTTACCAATAGACTGCGTGTATAGTGGAGCATCAATTAATCCTTCACGTTCCATACATCGACCTTCAGTCAATGCCAGGTATTTTTTAATGACCGTTCGTTTTTCAAATTGGTCACTATACCAACCAAATGCATCAGGATGCAAACAGAAAAGAATAATTCCGCTGGTTTCAAAATCAATTCGATGCAGGGGACGTGCTGATTCGAATTGATCTAACACAAGTCCGGCTACAGATTTCTTTTCTTCGTTGAACCGATCAGGAACGCTAAGTAATCCTGTTGGTTTTTGAATAGCCAGGAGGGTATCATTGCGGAATAGAATTTCGATGGTGTTTTTCATGATGGAAAAAGATCGCTGAATTTGCGTTTCCATCTCAGGTAATAATCCATAATGATACTGCCTTGGTAAACTCCAGGTAGCTTGATCAGTGGTTGAAGCTGAAAGTTTTCAGCGACGTATTTTCTTTTTTGCCGTATGGTTCTGATATGACCATAGATATAATAATGAGCCTTGAGAATGGCAAAAGCATTTCCGAATTGGCCATTGAAAAGAAAACGAATACCAGCCAATCCATCCAGCAACCATCTCAGCGATACAATTGGTATCATATCACCCTGGGGTAAATACTTCATCAGCGTCACCAGGTTGTTTCTGAAATTGAGATACACTTTTTCAGAGCTTCCATATTGTAAGGTTCCACCCCCCACATGATAGACTACTGATTGAGGACAGCTTACAATACGATATTCCTTGAGTAAGACTCTCCAGGCAAAATCAATTTCTTCCTGGTGCGCAAAGTAATCTGCATCAAATCCACCCAATTGATGGAAGACATCGCTTCGAACTACAAACGCAGCGCCTGAAGCCCAAAAGATATCCATCGGGGTTTCATATTGGCCTGTATCTCTTTCGATGTTTTGGAGTATTCGGCCTCTACAGAATGGATATCCAAGTGAATCCATACATCCTCCAGATGCACCCGCATATTCAAAATAACCTCTTCGTGCTTCAGCAAGTATTTTTGGTTGGACAGCAGCGATGCGATCATCTGTCTCCATCAAATCTATAATGGGTTCAAGCCATCCTGCGGTGATTTCAATATCACTGTTGACAATGGCATAATACTTGGCTTTTATCTGAGCCAAGCCTTCATTGTATCCTCCGGCATAACCGGTATTTTTTTCAAGACTGATGGTGGTCACATCCGGATGTTGTGATCGGAGCCATTTTACAGAACCATCTGTTGAAGCATTGTCAACAACATAGATTTTATTATTCGGAAAACGGTTTGATTTGAAAAAGGGTAGAAAGCGATCCAGGTAGTGCTTCCCATTATAATTTAGTATGACAGTCGCTACATCTGCTTTCAGACCATGAGGGCCTCGAAAAAAAGCTTTCACCGCCTTTTCATCATCAGCCATTGCCACCTTAAGTTCTTCCATAGAAGGATACTTACGATCACCCCTGATGAAGGCATAAATCTCTACAGTGATATCCTGGTCATAGACCTGTCTGTCAAAATCAAACAAATGTATCTCTACCCGTCGATCTGATGCAGATTCAATGGAAGGGCGGAGTCCGATGTACAACATCCCTTTATGTTCAATCCCATTTAATGTCGCGGTGGCGGCAAAAATACCATCACGGGGAAGGAGTTTTTTGGGATCCGTAACCTGAACATTGGCAGTTGGATATCCGATATGATGGCCCAACCGGTTGCCTGTTACGACCTGGCCTTTAATCATGTAGGGATGGCCTAGAAACTTGTTGGCCAACTCAATATTATTGTCCTGGAGCGCGAGCCTGATCTTAGTTGAACTGATGGTGATATCCTTCAATTCTTCCTCTTCAATTCTGACTACTTCAAAGCCAAAATCCTCTCCATAGAGCTTTAGTAAATTGACATTCCCGGTCCTATTGAGTCCAAACCTGTGATCATAACCAATCACTATAAACTTTGGGTGAAATCTTGAGACGAGGAATTTTTCAATGTATTCCTGTGCTGGTTGTTGGGAGAACTCAATGGTAAAAGGGACGATGACCACATTAGAAACACCTGCCCGTCTGAAATATTCCAGTTTCTCGTCCAGGGTGGTCAGGATCTGGAGCTCATTGTCCTTTGGGTAGATGATTTCACGGGGATGTGGATGGAAGGTAATGACCACATCTTCGCCTTCGGTTTCTTCGGCGAGTTGTTGAATCCGTTTGAGGATTTTATAGTGACCATGGTGCACGCCATCGAAGCTGCCGATTGTAATGACAGAATTCCGGAACTCCGGCAGTGCTGACAGGCCCCTAAAAATGTTCATGGACTACAAAAGTATCCAATTTGTCTGTAATGTATTGGCATTATCTCCCGGCTTTAGGATTGGTTGAAATGAAAGAACCGCAGGGATGAGGAAACGTTTAATATTTTGCACCACAGCAATCCTTTTTCCCAGAATAACGTTTATGAACACATGATAAGGCTGTTTTTAGCATTCGTTTTTGGTTTTGGAGTGTTCTGTGCCGCTGGCCAGACACCTGATTTTGACCGCCTCAAAGAGGAGATCGCCTATCACGCCGACATCTCCTTGAATGCAGTGAAGAGTGAGCATCGGCAAAGAGCGCATGACCTTATGGTGGCCTCGCTGGACAGTTTTCTCAATATGCCTGGGTCTTTTCAGGTGCCACTGGACAGCATCCCTTGGATTTCAACGGTAAAAGGAGATGATTTCAGGATCATTACCTGGCAGCTCCGGATATCAGATGATGAGTATAAATATGGGGGAAGGATCCAGGGAGAAAACAGGGTAGTGAAACTTACAGATTCAAGGCCATTCGTTAATGGAGCAAACAGAACGACTTTTTCTCCTGCTTCCTGGTATGGGTGTATTTATTACCAGATTTTCCCTTTCGAACGGGATCATGTGAAGTATTACATGCTTCTTGGTTTTAATGCAGAGAATAGCCTGTTAAATACAAAAGTGGTTGATGTACTTGATTTCACAACTGGCCAGCCTGTTTTTGGAGCTCCGGTATTTATTCATCCGGAAGGTCCTCAAACAAGAGTCATTTTGACGTATGCGGATGTGTCTGCATTGTACCTGGCATTCGATGATGAAGTACATGGAATTGTGCATAGTCATCTTGCCAACATGCCTGGTGTTGGTCCGCAAGGCGAAGTATTGCCGGTATCCGATGGTAGTCTTGAAGCGTGGTTATTCAAAAAAGGAGATTGGATTTACGAAGAAGAAATTTATGATGTCAAAGTAAAGGATCCTCCGATGACCGATGAGCGAAAGGATAGGAAGGAAGACAAGGATATTCTGGGTAGGCCTATAAAAGGTTAAATTCGTCCCGATGGGGGCACACTACAAAATCAGGACAGAAAAGACCGGACACTACTTCACACACGGCTCATTATCCAACACTACAAAATATACCTGGGTCTGCCTTCATGGATATGGCCAGCTGGCGAAGTACTTTATCCAGCGCTTCGAATTTCTTGATCCATCAACACATTTTGTAATAGCCCCTGAAGGGCTCAACAGATTCTATTTTGAGGGATTCAGTGGTCGCCCGGCAGCGAGCTGGATGACAAAAGAAGATAGGTTAGATGAAATCGCCGATTTTGTTTTGTTTCTCAATTTGCTACGACAAAAAACGGGTTGGGATCATCGTCCTGAAGTAAAGATGATCTACGTAGGATTTTCACAAGGCGTCACTACATTGCTTAGGTGGTTAAATGATTCAGCACCTAGAGTCGATCATTTTTTGATGTGGGCTGGTGGATTGCCAGATGATATTTCCTTTGCGCATCGAAGAGATTATTTTAAAGCAATGGATGCCCATTTCTTTGTGGGTGATCAAGATCCGTTTTTCAATCAAGACATTCTACAGGAAAATAAACCGCTCCTGGATGCCATTGGCCTGAATCCCACCATGCATCTCTTTTCTGGAGTGCATATCGTTGATGAAAACACTTTGAAAGATTGGGTTGCAAAATACCTGGACTGAAAACTTTTCATTGACCATTAATGATGGATAATCACTGGCTTAATACCAAGTATTTCAAAGTTATCATTTTGCAAGGTCAGCGTATAAAATCCTGATGGCAAATGACTCACATCGACTTTACCGTTGGTCCCTTTTTCATTCCATTGAGCGCCCGTTGCATTCGTGAAAGTTATTCTGCTAACCTCTTGTCCTGGAAGAATATTGAGAACATCATTTGCAGGATTGGGGTAGAGGATAAACTTATCATTATTTACAATCGGATGAACAGCAGTGATGATTTGGCTGATCGTATTATTTCTTGAAAGAATCCATCGTTCGGGATCAAAAGCAACAGAGTCAACGCTCACATCACCAATGAAAAATGAAAATCGCTGATCCTGTGTGTTATGATCCATGACAAAAGTTTCCCGTGTACCATTGATTAATGCGGACACAGGAACAGGCATTTCAAAAAAGGATACAGAAGGGTGCGATTGAGTTTGCCCAAGCCAGAATATCAATGAATCAGCTTGCTGACTCCAGCGAACATCGTAAGTTGGAAACCCCTGGCCATAATACCAATCTGCGAAAAAACCATCAAGTGGTTTGCCGGAGCGTTGTTCAAGAAAACCTTGCAATTCTGACGTACTCCCAAAATCATAAGCTGTTCCCGGGAGATCAAGATAGTCTCTGCATGCAGAAAAAAATGCTTCGTCCCCTGTAATCCATCTCAACATGTGCAAGAGGTACGCACCTTTGTTATAGGTTAATCTTCCGCTGAATATTCTACTGACACTTGTTGTATCATCAACGAAAACTGATCCTCCTGGTTGGCTGGTTGCAGAATTGCTTGCTGATGATTTCCATAACGGCCAATATTCATCATTACTGAAGCGCTCATACGTCATTCCTGTGAGGTAAGTAGCAAAGCCTTCATTGAGCCAGATTTCAGTCCACGAACCACAGGTTACTTTATCACCAAACCATTGATGTGCCATCTCATGCGCTTGCAAGTCGAAGCTGAAATTTTTCATAAAGCTCATGGTCTGATGTTCCATTCCTCCGCTCCAACCAAACTGAGCATGCCCATATTTCTCTTTTGCAAAAGGGTATGTTCCAAAAAGCTCATTGTAGAGAGACATAATATCTAATGAGCTCAATGTGGACATTTCACTTTGTATAAGACTCTCCGGATAAACATAATTCAGGATTTCAATAGTATCTCCATTATCGACTGGCAAATAATGGCTGTATGAAGCGTAATTAGTCACTGCTAAGGCCACGAGATAAGAGGCAATAGGGTAGCGATGACTCCAGTGATGAATAAGCTTTCCATTTTGCTCAGTGATACTCACTAATTTTCCATTGCTCGCAGCAAGTAAATTTAAAGGAGTAGTGATGTAAATGTCGGAAGAATCAATTTTGTCTACAAGGTCTTGTTTGGTAGGCCACCAATCTCTCGCCCCATAAGGTTCTGAAAGTGTCCATATGATTGGTTGATCGGCATGTGTTCCTTGTACAAACGAACCAAATCCATTTGAAGGAGGAACACCTTGGTAAAATATTGTCACTGAATCCAAGTCACCAACATTCAAGGTATTATTTAATGTAACCGTTACAAGCTGATCATCTGTATGTGTAAAGGTTAGCGGGTTGGATTCTTGTAAGATTTCATCGATTTGAAGTGCATTTGTCAAGTCGAGATGAAACTCTGTTAGATCAGCCACCTTGCTTTTGAAATGATAAGTAATCTCTCCTTTGATAAATAATTGTGCTGGGTCAACTTCCCAATGCATAGATTGATAAACGATATCCGTCCGATCCGAAAACGGTGTGGATTGACCACGCAATTGGATTAGGGATTCAGCATTCTCCTGTTCTTTGCAAATCAGGTCTTCCTGCTCCCACTCATGACCTGGAGGAAATTGTGCCAGGAGCACCGTAAAAGGGGCCATAAAGCAAATTGCCAGGAAAGATGTCTTGAGGTATCTCATGATGCGAAATTAGGTGAAATGCGAGCAATTGTGTGTTCGCTGATCTTTTGAAGATCAGACCTGGCCTGGAAGAAGGACACAGAAAAACCGGATTAGCCCTATGGATCGCCATAAAATAAGAAAGCCCGACCCGTTGTACGGATCCGGCTTTATTAAAAAACGATATACTCTATTCGAATGATTGGTGGAATCAGGCTTCCGGGGTGCCGTCATTCAAAACGCTTACGTAGGTACGGTCGCGTTTTTTAGTTTGGAACGTAACTGTTCCATCGGTAAGGGCGTAAAGGGTAAAATCTTTGCCGACGCCTACATTCCTACCCGGGTGGAATTTAGTGCCTCTCTGGCGGATGATGATATTACCTGCAATGGCGGATTGACCTCCAAAAAGCTTAACACCTAGGCGTTTACTTTTACTGTCCCGTCCATTATCACTACTACCTACACCTTTCTTATGTGCCATTTTATCAGTATTTTATGATGTTCTGTCTAATGTTAAATGGTAATGCTGTCAATACGGATTTTGGTGAATTGCTGGCGATGGCCATTTTTCACTCGGTATCCTTTTCTTCTTTTCTTTTTGAATACGATCACTTTATCTCCTTTCACGTGGTCAAGGACCTTTGCGGAGACAGATGCATTCGGCAGGTTAGGGGTTCCAACTTGGATACTTCCTTCATTATCAGCCAATAAGACTTTGTTAAACGTAAGATCCGTGCCCACTTCAGCCGTTTGAAGATCTACATAGATCTCCTGGCCTTGTTTTACTTTATACTGCCTGTTATTGACGTCTAGAATAGCGTACATGACTGTAATGATTGTTGAAATAATGCTTAAATGGCCGGCAAAGGTAGGATTATATAGCTGATTTCCAAAATATTTTTAATTCTTTTCTATAGTACAGCCACCCCTCATTAAAACCGGATGGTTTAGATTAAATCCCGAAGGATTAGCTTCCTACGTATAAGCTCATTCCCTCTCCGTAACTCAAGCTTGATCTTTTTGCCCGGATTTTTCTGGAGGAGCCTGTTGATGCCGTCGAGGGTGAAATATTTACTCTCAGCCCCCTGGATCTTAAGCAGGACGTCATTGACTCTAATATCCACATACTGGGCAGGACTATTTTCAATGATATCTCTGACGGCATACTGGTTGAACTCGGGACCGTAAGCAAAAAGGATCATCCCGCTTCGGTCCATGGTAAACGGTTTCTGTTTAGCCTTATAAGGCCTGATCATGATTTGGCTATTGTTATAGTCAAAGTAAATGTCCAGGCGGCTCAGCAATTCATTGCCTAGGATTCCATTTCGGAATTTGTCTTTGTCCATAAGCCATGCCTGATCCACATTCTGAAAACTGGTCAGCACATCCGGAAATTCATATTCACCAAGCGATAATTTTTGAATCCGACCAATATACCCTTCGAGATATCCCCCAAGGCCAACACCAAGTTTTCCTTTGATATACTGTTCGGGCAGATGTAAGCCTGGATCTGAATTGTTATGCAACAAAAGTGGTACACCGGCACCGGTGTCAACAAGCAGGTCAACCTGCACAACAGATCCGTCATTCAAACTGGCTTCAGCTTTGACATATGGTTTGTTGGCTTTTATCCTAATAGGTAGAATCATATAATGATCAGGCACCTCAAAGTAAGCAGGATCATAAAGTACGATTTGGTTCTTTTTGTAATCAATGTGCACAATCAGGTTTTTGAAAAAACCACCACCAAGCAAGCCAGCTACTTGTGTCCCAATCATTTCATCAAGATTGAAGTAATCTTCTTCCAGCACGAGCATATCATGTGGCTTAGGGGCGAGGCCGTTTACTTCTATTACTCCGTTACGCGCAATGAGGGCATATATTTCTCGGCTCAGATCTGAACCCAACACAGGAATCCTGCGATCATAAGGTACATTGAGCAGATCTGTATACTCCCTTTTAAACAAGATGACATGTTCTGCCCCTGTATCAAAAATGAACTGCAAAGGAAGTATCCCATAGATTCTAGCCTCGACAATGATGAAATGATGCACATACCTGAAAGGAATGACTGCTTTCTTCTTTCCATCTAACAAATCGAGGTGATTGAGTTTGATTTGCTGTGCATGACCAGGCAATCCCATGAAAGCTAGGAGAAAGATCACCAGGTAGCTAAAATAAATATGGAAACGATTTTGGTTCAATATAACTGTGTTTAATCCTGATTGTGGATTTTGCCTCTCCTACAAATTTAATTCTATCTTTCTATCAAATGACATCTCCTTTATAATGGCTGCACCTCTTCAAAAATCTATTTCTTATTTCGCACTGACGATGATTGCCATCGGTTCTTGTATCGGTTCAGGGATTTTTATTTCACCTGCTGATGTGGCCAGTCAGCTCTCCAATGGAAGCCAGGTCATGATGGTTTGGTTGATCGGTGGTGTCGTAGCGCTTACAGGTGCTCTAAGTTTTGCAGAATTGGCAAGCAGGTTTCCAGGTACAGGAGGTGTGTATATCTATCTAAGGGAAGCATATGGAGACCTGGTCGCGTATCTCTATGGCTGGACTTCGTTGACGGTCATCACTTCAGGAGCCATAGCAGCATTGTGCATTGCATTTGCAAGGTATTTTAGTTCATTGACCGGCATTGGTGAATCTGCCCAAGTCCCTATGGCTTTAGGGGCATTGTTCCTGGTCACCGTCATCAATATTGTAGGTGTAAAATGGTCAGCTTTGTTTTCAAGTTTTATGACCGTACTCAAAGTTGTTGGTATTGGGCTTATTGTTCTGGTTTGTCTTACCTATGGCCAACAACTTTCCCATAATCTTGGAATTGTCAGGGATGAAACTGTAGGTGTTTCCTTTGGGCTTGCATTGGTTGGTGTCCTATGGTCCTATGGTGGATGGCACCATGCTTCATACGTTGGTGGTGAAGTGTTGAATGCAAATAAAGTTTTACCAAAAGCACTGATCACTGGTGCGGTGGTCGTGACAGCTACTTATGTGTTAGTCAACATGGCATATTTGTCTGTACTGTCTATCGAAGAGATTTCAACATCCAAAGCAGTGGCTACGGATGCATTGCTTAAAGTCACCACGATTGGCGGTATGCTCATTGCTGCATTGATTTCACTTTCCACGATAGGTACTGCGGGAATCTTTACGCTTTCTGCACCACGGATTTATTTTGTGATGGGAGCTGACAAAGTATTTTTTCCATGGCTGGCTGATATTCATCCGAAATTTGGAACTCCCCTCAAGGCTATTGCCTTGCAAAGTGTTTGGGCAGGAGTGCTTCTCGTTTTTTGGGGAACATTTGAAAACCTTGCCACCTACGTAGTATTCATGGATTGGATCTTTATGACCCTTGGGGCCATTGCGTTATTTATGTTTAGAAGAAAGTATGGTAAACCTTCAGGGTCAGCTTACAAAGTGCCTTTGTTTCCTATAACGCCTTTGGTCTTTATTGGAATTTCGTTGTGGTTTCTTGTAAGCACATTGATAGGAAGACCACAACAAGCTATTGCGGGCCTTATACTCATGGCAATCGGGCTGCCATTCTATTATGGATTTAAAAAATGGGGAAACAAGTCTGCAAACGTAGAATAGGCTTATTTTTTAATGGCACAAACTTCGATCCTCCTGTTTTTTTCACGACCACTTGGTGTGTCATTCGAAGCAATTGGTTTTTCTTCTCCCCAGCCTTTGGCATCCATTCGTCCCTGGGCGATTTCTTGCGCTACAAGCCATTCTTTGATTACCCTGGCTCTCTCTTTTGACAGGTTTTTGTTTTTACTGTCATC
>Ga0157380_10004122_pt1 | contig 10038 bp, 9 predicted proteins | sample S35metaG_FD_119757 | JGI IMG/M metagenome (GOLD analysis project Ga0157380, IMG submission 119757) | Switchgrass rhizosphere microbial communities from Kellogg Biological Station, Michigan, USA - S3-5 metaG | ecosystem: Host-associated > Plants > Roots > Rhizosphere > Soil | place: USA: Michigan...
GCGATGTCCGGCGGGAGGCCGGGGGGACCGAAGAGCCCGATCCAGCTTCCACCGCCGATCCCCGGATACATCTCCGACAACGTCGGTACGTCCGGCAGCGCCGGCGAGCGCGTGGCCGAGGCGACCGCGATCGGCCGCACCTTGCCGGCGCGCACGTGCGGAAGCGCGGTCGCGACCGAGAGCGACGCCAGCGCGAGATCGCCGCGGACGATCGCGAGCAGCGCGTCGCTCTCGCCCTTGTAGGGCAGGTGGTTCATGCGCACGCCGGTCCGCGCCATCAGCGCCTCGATGTTGAGGTGGCTGGGCGTACCGATCCCGGAGCTTCCGAACGTGAGCTCGCCGGGCTTCGTCCGGGCAAGCGCGACGAGATCGTTAACGCTGGCGAGGTTCGCGGACGGGTTGGTCAGGAGCACCGAGCCGGCCCACACCCCCGGCGCCACCGGCGTGAAGTCGCGGACCGGATCGAATGGCAGCGAGCGGTAGAGGGACGCGCTGATGGCGTGCGTCGTCAAGCCTCCCATCAGGAGCGTGTAGCCGTCGGGCGCGGCTTTCGCGACGACCTCGCTGCCGATGTTGCCCGAGCCCCCGGCCTTGTTCTCCACCAGCACGGGCTGGTTCAGCGACTTGGCGAGCTCGGCCGCGATCAGGCGCGTGTACGTGTCGGTGTAGCCGCCGGGCGCGTAGGGCACGACGACATGGATCGCCCGCGTCGGCCAGGTCGATTGGGCCGTCGCCTCCTTCGGCACGATCGTCGCGACGGCGATGACCGCGAAGGCGAAGGCGAAGGAATGATGCCGATTCATGCGCGGGGCCGATGTCATTTGCCGGCGAGGATACCTTCGTTGGAGTACCGCCGTGCGATGCCCCACAGGGCGAGCGCCACGAGGATCGCCGGCACGACGTACGACAGCGCGAGGTCGGCCGGTGCGATTCCCTCGCCGCGCAGCGCGCGGTTCAGCATCATGTACTGGCCCGAGATCGGCACCGCCACCAGCCAGTCGGGCTCGCGGCGCTGCAGGAAGAGCTGCGCGACCGGCACGATCGACACGACGAACAGCAGCAGCGACAGGTTGGTCTGCGCCTCCTTGATCGTCCGTGCGCGGCTCGCGAGCCACAGGAGCAGCGCAGGCATCAGCGCGATCATCGGCGCGAGGATCGCGAGGAAGCGGCCGAACTCGCGCGGCCCGAACAGGAAAGGGATGCCGACCGGAGGCAGCGGCGCGAACGAGAGCGTCAGGTAGAAGCCGGTGAGCGTCACCAGCACGACGAGTCCCGCGAACGCCGCGACCGCGAGCCATTTGCCCGCGACGATCTCGCTCGCGGTCGCCGGCGTCGCGAGCAGCGGCTCGAGCGACTGCCTTTCACGTTCTCCCGCCGTCGCGTCGAGCGCGAGCGGCATCCCGCCCATCACGGCGGCGAACAGGCCGTAATACGCGACCAGGAACAGGATCAGCGCGCCGGACTGCTGCGGCGTCGCGAGGTCCTCGACGACGACCTCGAGCGGCTGGCCGACGTTGGGCACCACGCCGCGCAGCATCAGCCGCTGCGCGCCCCATTGCCGGGCGTACGCGCGGATCAGCGACTCGGCCTGGTCGATCGACGCGCGGGCCCGGTCGCGCGACCGGTCGTAGATCAGGCGCACGGTCGCGGGCTTGCCCTCGGCGACCTCGGCCGAGAAGTCGGGACCGATCACGAGCGCGACGTCGAGCTCCCCCGCACGGATGCGCGCCTCGACGTCCTGCGGCAGCGGAACGATGCGCACGCCTTCGCGCTCGAGGAACGCGACGAGCGCCGGCGCCCGCTCCGCGCCGCCGACCGGCAGCGCGAGCGTTCGGGCGCGCTCGCCCTGCGACGCGATCATGTTGAAGATCAGCACGAGGAAGATCGGACCGGCGAGCGCGGCCGTCGCGAGCGTCATCATCATCGCGCGGCGGTCGCGGAACGTCTCGACCAGCTCCTTCGCGGCGACGACGATGGTCCGCTTCATGCCGCGAGCCCTTCGCCGCTGCCGAGCAGCGACACGAACGCATCCTCGAGCGTCGCCGCGCCCGACTGCGCGATCAGCTCGGCCGCCGTTCCGGTTGCGACGACGCGCCCGTGGCCGAGAATCACGATCCGGTCGCACAGCGCGGCGACTTCCTGCATCACGTGCGAGCTGAACAGCAGCGTCTTGCCGCCCGCGCGCAGGCGGCGGAGCTGCTCGCGCAACGCGCGCACGCTCATGATGTCGAGGCCGTTGGTGGGCTCGTCGAGCAGGATGGTGTCGGGGTCGTGCACGAGCGCCCGCGCGATGGCGACCTTCATCTTCTCGCCCTGCGAGTAGCCCTGCGCGCGCCGGCCCGCGACGTCGTCGAGGCCCAATTCGCCGATCAGCGCGTCGATGCGCCGGTCCCGCTCGGCGCCGCGCAGTCCGTGAAGATTCGCGTAGTACGCGATGTTCTCGCGGCCGCTCAGGCGCGGGTAGAGCCCGCGCGCATCGGAGAGCACGCCGAGCCGCCGTCGAACCGCCGCGCGCTCGGCGACGACGTCGCGGCCATCGATCGTGGCGTGACCGGCATCGGGCGCGATCAGCGTGGCGAGCATGCGAAGCATCGTCGTCTTGCCGGCGCCGTTGGGACCGAGGAGGCCCGTGATCTCGCCGCCCGGCGCGACGAACGAGACGTCGTCGACGGCCCGGACCTCGCCGCGCTTGCCGAACCGCTTCGCCAGGTGCTCGACGACGATCACGGCGCCACGGGTCCCAGGACCCCGGTCCACAGCGCCGGCGGCTTGGAGGCCTCGAGCCGCTTGACGCAGTCCTCGGGCAAGGTCGCGAACCCGCCGTCGGCGACGAACGCAGCGATGAGACGCGGCGCGCACGCGTGCTCCGACACGATGTGGCCGTAGCCTGGCGCGACGACGTGCTTGTGGTTCGGGAGCGTCTTCGCGACCGCCTCGCCGTTCGGCGGCGGGGTGACCGGGTCCAGCCCGCCCGAGAGGATCAGGGCGGGAACCTCGCTTCGCACCGGCACGAACGCGTCGATCGGGGCCCGGCCGCGCGGCCACACGTCGCAGATCGCGAGCGTCATCCGCGCGAGGCGCGCCGAGCGCTTGCCGCGCAGCGTCTGCTCGCGCAGGCCGAGTCCCACGCGCGGCACGTCCTCGGCGCAGGTCACCGAATAGTGCAACGCGGTATTCATCTGGCGTGCGAGGTCGCCGGTGAACGCGGTCGCACTGGCGACCAGCGGGGCGAGGTCGCCGTCGCGGGCGCGGGCGAGCAGCGCCGGGATCAACGCGACTGTCTCGGGCGCGTACAGGAGCGGCTGCAACAGGCCGATCACCGTGTCGACCGACGCGGGCACGCGGCGCGCGGCGCCGGTCGACGGATCCACGATCTCGACGACGCGGGGCCGCTCGCCTAGCGTGCGCGCGATCGTGTCGAGCGTCGCGGCGGGGTCGGGCATCGCCTGGCGGCACGCCGGCGTCGCGCGGCAGCGCTCGAACAGCGCGTCGAGCGCGGCCTCGCGCGAGGGCCAGATGTCGAGCGAGATGATCATGTCGGGCGGGGCGACACCGTCGAGCGTCACCGTGCGCGTGTTTCCGGGGTGGCGCCGCAGGTAGTCGAGCGCGACGCGCGTCCCGTAGCTGCCGCCCCACAGGTTCCAGCGCGGTGCGCCCAGCGCGACGCGCACGGCCTCGAGGTCGTCGACGAACGCGGCGGTCGTGTAGCGGCTCGCGTCGACCCCCTGCGCGGCGAGCTCGCTCGCGCAGGCCTTCGCGCGCGGCATCGGATCGGTCTCGAGGATCGCTTCCTTGAGCCCGGCCTCGGAGAACGCGGCGCAGGTCAGCGGGGAGCTGCGTCCGGTGCCGCGCTGGTCGACCAGGACGACGTCGCGCGTGCGGCGGATCTCGTTGAGCCGCGCCGCGAACGCCGCGAGCTCGCTGGCCGCCTGGCCCGGGCCGCCGGCCAGGATCACGAACGGGTCGGGCTTGGGCGTCAGCGTGTTCGCGGCGAGCAGCGCCACATGGATGCCGATCGTCCGGCCGTTCGGCTTCTCGCGATCCTCCGGCACCTTGACGACACCGCAGCGCGCGGCGGTCGACAGATGCGGCAGCCGGCACTCTTCGAGCACGAGCGAGCGCGATGCGCCGCGGTCGCCGCCGCATGAAGCGAGCGCGACCGACGCGACGGCGAGCACACGAGCGATTCTCACGGGGAGGATCGTAGCAAACGCGATCGCGTGCGCTGGACTAGAATGATCCGATGGCGACGCGCTCGCTCGAGCCTGGCATCCGCACCGACCTGCGGGACACGATGAGCTACGGGGGCTACCTCGAGCTCGAACGCCTGCTCGGCGCGCAGGTTCCTCGCTCGCGCGGCGGCGACGGCGCGCCGCTTCACGACGAGCTCCTGTTCATCATCCAGCACCAGGTCTCGGAGCTTTGGATGAAGCTCGCGATCCACGAGATCCGCGCGGCGATCGAGCGCGTGAAGGCGGACCGCCTGTCCGAGAGCTTCAAGATCCTCGCGCGCGTCAAGGCCGTCCAGCGCCAGCTGTTCGAGCAGTGGGCGGTGCTCGAGACGTTGACGCCGTCCGAGTACGAGGCGATCCGGCCCGCGCTCGGGTCGTCGTCCGGCTTCCAGTCGGCGCAGTACCGCGCGCTCGAGTTCCTGCTCGGCAACAAGCACGCCGACATGATCGACGTGTTCCGGCACGAGCCTACCGCCCAGGCGATGCTGAAGGAGCTCTTGCACGCGCCGTCGCTCTACGACGAGTTTCTGCGGCACCTCGCGCGCCGCGGCCTGCCCGTGCCGCCCGGGCGCGTCGAGCGGGACTGGACGCAGCCCTACGAGCGCGATCCGGCGCTCGTTCCGGTGTTTCGCACGATCTACGCGGATCCGAGGCGCTGGTGGGACGCCTACGACATGTGCGAGAAGCTCGTCGACATCGAGGAGTCGTTCCAGCTCTGGCGCTTCCGCCACCTCAAGACCGTCGAGCGGATCATCGGGCACCGGCCGGGCACGGGCGGCAGCTCGGGCGTGGGGTTCCTGACGCGCGCGCTCGACGTGCGCTTCTTCCCCGAGCTCATCGACGTGCGGGGCGAACCGCTCGGAAACGTCGCGCCATCGCCCAGGGAATCATGAGCAGCGTCATCGCGGCGAATGCGATGCCGACGATGATCGCCAGCCGCGCCGGCCATGGCCCGAGCACGTCGACGATCGACGGGACGTCCGGCTTCGAAGGTCCGACGAAGCCGTAGTTCCAGCCGGTCGCGAGGTCGACCGGCAGGATCAGCGCGACGTAGCCGACGGCAACCGCGCACGCCACGCGCCAGTCGGCCCACGACGGACGGAACCCGCGCGCCGCGATGTCGTACGCCGGCACCGCGACGATCATCGCGTGCGTCGTCCAGAAGAACCAGAACGGCCAGTGCGCGGGCCCCTCGACCAGGCTCGGCGTGAAGATCGCCTGCGTGCACAGGGCGAGCCCGCAGAAATACGCGACGGCGCGCAACGGCCGCCACGGCGCGGCGAGCACGATCGCGTCGGCCAGCGCGACCCAGTGGCAGAGCTGCAGCGGCCACGTCGTCAGCGGGTCGTGCTTCGGCCCGGTGTTGAGCCACACGAAGGTGCCTGCCCACAGCGCGACGTAGCCCAGCGACGTCGCGCGCTCGATCGGTCCGACCGCGCTCGCGTCGCCGCCGCGGCGGCGGCGTACCGCGATCGCGGCGAGCGTCAGTACGACGATCGCGAGGACGACGATGAGGTGCAGCGCCGACTGGGCGCGGAACGTATCCACGCGGAGGAGTCTAGCCGGTCGCGCCGCGACGCGCGGTTCGCTATGATGGTCGGCCGCGCCACTTTCGAGCCATGAACGATTCCTTCGCCCCCGTCAGCGGCGTCGTCGCCGATGCGGCGGCCGCGCTGGCGTCGGGGCAGTGGACCGACGAGCGCGTCGCGCACCATCTCGCTCCGTTGTTCCGGCGCCACCTCGCCGCGCTCGCCGGGCGCATCTACCTCGCCAACCATTCGCTCGGGCGGCCGCTCGACGCGACGGCCGACGACGTCGAGGACGGGACGACCGCGTGGTACGAGGCGATGGGCGACGCGTGGGAGGCCTGGGAAGCCGAGGAGCAGGCGCACCGCGGCCGGCTGGCGGCGCTGCTGGGCGCCGCCCGTTCCGACGCGGTCGTACCCAAGACCAGCGCCGGACAAGGATTGCGCGCGGTGCTCGGCACGTTCGACCGGCCGCCGCGCGTCGTCTCGACGCGCGGCGAGTTCGACTCGATCGACGTGATCCTGCGCGAATGGGCGCGACGCGGCCGGCTGGAGCTCGCGCAGGTCGCGCCGCGAGCGCCGGACGCGCGCGCGGGAGACGCGATCGCCCTGCCGCGCCATGACGTCGACGACATTATTGCCGCGGTGGTGCCGGGGACCGACCTCGTGGTGGTCTCCGAGGTGATGTTCCAGACCGGCGAGCGGATCGCCGACCTCGGGCGCCTGTGCGCGCACGCCCATGCGCAAGGCGCGAAGGTGCTCGTCGACGTCTACCATTCGCTCGCAGTGCTTCCGGTCGACGTTGCGGCGACCGGCGTCGACTTCGCGGTCGGCGGCAGCTACAAGTACCTGCGCGGCGGCCCCGGCGCGTGCTTCCTGTACGTCGCGCCGCGATGGCTCGACGCGGGCCTGCGCACGCTCGACACCGGCTGGTTCGCGAAGGAGCGTCGGTTCGACTACCAGCGGCCCGATCCGCCCGCCTTCGCGCGGGGAGGGGACGGCTGGCTCGAGTCGACGCCGCCGGTGCTCTCGGCGTTCCAGGCGCGCGCGGGCCAGGAGCTCGTGCTCGCCCTCGGCGTCGCCGCGATGCGGAAGGACTCGCTCGCGCGCCAGCGCCGCCTGGTCGACGCGCTCGCCTCGCTGGGCGTGCGCGCGATCGGCGGCGACGAGGGGCGCGGGGCGTTCGTCGTCGTGCCGATCGACGGGCCCGACGGCACGGCGCGCCGCGTCGTCGAGGCGATCGCGCAGCGCGGAGTGATCACGGACGCGCGCGGCGAGCTGTTGCGACTGTGCCCTGACCCGCTGACCTCGGAGGCCCATATCGATCGCGCCGCCGTCGCGGTCGGCGACGCGATCGCTTCCCTGGGCCACGGCCGCAAGTGACGACCGTCGTGACAACGCGCAACGCGCTGTGCCGCTGCGGCAGCGGCGTGCGCTACAAGGCGTGCTGCGGGCGCATTCCGGCAGCCGCCGCCCCGCCCCCGCTGCCGCCCGAGGTCGCCCTGCGCCTCGGCGTCGCCGAGCTCCAGAACGGCGACCACGAGCGCGCACTCCGAAGGTTGCTCGAGGTCGCGAAGCGCGTGCGACCGCTGCAGCCGGCGGTCGCGCACCCTCTCGCCACGGCCGTCGCGTCGCTGCTCGCGTCGCGCGCGCCGGTCGAGTCCGAAGCGCATTGGCTCGCCTACCAGGCGTCGTTGTCCGCGTCGCGCTCGCCCGACGTGGCGCGCGAGGCGCGCGTGAGCGTCGTCGTGCCGAGCCACAACCATGCCGCGTACATCGAGGGCGCGCTCGCCTCCGCGGTCGACCAGACGCGCCCGGCGCTCGAGATCGTCGTGATCGACGACGGGTCGGTCGACGGCTCGCCTGAACGCATCCGCGCGTTCGCCGACCGCCATCGCGACCGCGTCCGCTTCGCGGCGCGCGAGGGTCGAGGCGCACCCGCCACGATCAACGAAGCCGTCCGGAGCGCCCGGGGCGACTGGATCGCCATCCTGAACTCGGACGACCGCTTCACGCCCGACCGCCTCGACGCGATGGTCGACGGCGTCGCCGGGGCCGGTGCGGCATGGGGCTACTCGCGCTGCGCGTTCATCGACGCCGTCGGCGCGGCGATCCCGCCGGGCGTCTCGGCGCAAGTCGATTCGCAGCGCAACGCCTTCGGTCGCGTGGGGACGTTCGACACCATCGGCTTCGGGCTCGTGGCGGGCAACACCGCGACGTCGTCGGGCATGCTTTTCTTCTCGCGCGACCTCTTCGATCGCGTGGACGGATTCCGCGATTACCGCTACGTCCACGACTGGGACTTCTGCCTGCGGGCCGTGCTCGAGGCCGAGCCTGCGTACGTTCCGCGCGACGTCTACGAGTACCGGCTCCACGGCCGCAACACCTTCCTGGGCGGCGGCGACGAGCCCAAGGACGAGACGCTCGCCTTGCTCGTCGCCTGGTTCCGCGACGCGATGGCGCACGACGGCTCGGGAAATCCGTGGGCGCCGACGCCGGCAAGGTGGGGACGTCTTTTCGCGCTGCGAGCGATCGAGGCCGGCGCGGCGATGCTGCTCCCGCCCGGAACGATCGAGCAGCTCGCCGGCGATCTCGTCGCGGAGCTGGCGGGATGAGGCCGCTGCCCGATCCCGACTTCGCGAGCGTCGTCGTCGCGCTCAATCCGCACGATCACGCGCTGGGTCCGGTGATGGACGCCTGGGCGACCCAACGAGGCGCAGGCGACTTCGAGGTCATCGTCGTCGACGACGGCTCGCGCGCCTCGTTGCGCGACGAGCATGCGGCGCACCGCGCGCGCTTCCCGAGCACGCCGGTGCGGATGCTTCACGTGACGACGCTGGGGCGCGCGGCGTCGAACAACGCGGGTGTAGGTGAGAGCCGCGGCGCGGTCGTCATGTTCGTCGCCGACGATTTCCGCCCCGCGGCGACGCTGGTCGCGGCGCATCGCCGGTTCCACGCGCTGGGCGCGACGCCCGCCGTCGGCATCGGTCCCGGCTTCTGGGACGCGCACCATCGCCGCGACCCGTTTCGCCGGTGGATGGAGGACAGCGGATCGATCTTCGGCATGGCGTTCCCGACCGCCTGGCTCCAATGGAATCGGGGATTCTTCTACGTCGGCAACGCGTCGATGCCGCGTGCGATCTTCGATGCGGTCGGCCCGTTCGACGAGCGGTACCGCTACGACATGTGCGACGACCTCGAGTGGTCGATGCGGCTTCAAGCGGCCGGCATACCCACGCACTACGTGTCGCGTGCGATCGCGTGGCACGACCACGGATTCACGATCGACGATCGCGTCGAGACGAATCGCAAGCTGGGCGAAGCCGCCCGGCTCTACGAGTCGACGATGCCGCCGCCGTGGCCCTGGTCGGCGATGACCTCCCAGCCGATCGACGTGCTCGAAGCCGAATGGAGGGACCTGACGCCTCACGGGGATCCGGAGGCGATCGGCGAACGGGCCCGTCGGTGGAACCTCGCGATGGCGCTCGGGTTCCTGCGCGGCTACCACTCGGACGGGGCGACCCCCGCGACGCAAGCGCCGTTCACGCCCCCGCCGCGCGAAGGATCACGCGAACCAGCGTGAGAAGCAGCACGACGAGCAAGGCAGCGAGCACGATGCCGACGATGATGACCTGGTGGGGCCGGATCGCGATCGCGTCGCGCCGCATCGCCTTGCCCTTGCGCACGCCGAAGAAGCTCCAGAACACGGCCCCGACGACTTCGCGAAGGGTGGCGGGGCGGCCTTCGGGCGGCGGATCGGTGGACGGCGGCGGGTCGGTCATCGCGACATTCTAGGCGGGTGCGCTCCGGCGCCCAACGGCCGAAATCCCTTGAATCGGTAAGGATTTGCCCCCAACTTCGGGAAAACCCTCGAGCCCGATCATGCGATTCGACAAGCTGACCACCAAGTTCCAGCAGGCCTTCTCCGACGCCCAGAGCCTCGCGCTCGGGCACGACAACGGCTACATCGAGCCCCAGCACCTGCTGGCGGCGCTCCTCGCGCAGGAGGATGGCGGCACCGCGTCGCTGCTTTCGCGCGCCGGCGTCGCCGTGCCGAAGCTGCAGACGGCGCTCAAGGCCTCGATTGCGCGGCTCCCGAAGGTCGACGGGACCGGCGGCGAGATCGGCGTCTCGCGCGACCTCACCAACCTGCTCAACCTCACCGACAAGGAAGCCACCAAGCGCGGCGACCAGTTCATCGCCAGCGAGCTGTTCCTGCTCGCGCTCGCCGACGACAAGGGCGAGACCGGCCGCATGCTCAAGGACGCGGGCCTGGCGAA
>Ga0157380_10004126_pt1 | contig 10036 bp, 11 predicted proteins | sample S35metaG_FD_119757 | JGI IMG/M metagenome (GOLD analysis project Ga0157380, IMG submission 119757) | Switchgrass rhizosphere microbial communities from Kellogg Biological Station, Michigan, USA - S3-5 metaG | ecosystem: Host-associated > Plants > Roots > Rhizosphere > Soil | place: USA...
CCAGACGGCCGAGTTGAGGGCGGCGAACTTGTTGTCGTTCTGCGGGATGATCGTCGCGAAGTACTGCTTCACGAGCTCCTCGTGCTCGCGGAGGCCCGAGTCCATGTCGAGGAAGATCACGCCCTTCGACTCGAGGTCGGCCTGGAGCTTGTGGTAGACGACCTCGGACTCGTACTGCGCCCCGACGCCGGCGAGGTACTTCTTCTCCGCCTCCGGGATCCCGAGCCGGTCCCACGTATCGAGGATCTCCGCCGGGAGATCCTCCCACTTGTCCACCTGCTTCTCGGTCGGCTTCAAGTAGTAGTGGATGTTGTCGAAGTCGATGCCGGAGAGGTTGGCGCCCCAGCCCGGCATCGGCCGCGCGAGGAAGTAGTCGAGCGACTGGTGCCGGAACGCGCGCATCCAGTCGGGCTCCGACTTGTGGTCGGAGATGACGTCGAGCAGCTCGTGCGTGAGGCCCTTGGGCGCCTTGTAGATCGTCGAGACGTCGTCGACGTGCCAGCCGTAGCCGTAGTCGGCACGGATGTCGCGAACGGTCTCGGTCTCTGACTGGCTCATTCGGACTCGCCCCCTTCGATCGCGACACCGGCAGGCAAGAAGGCCTCGTAGCCTTCGGCCTCGAGCTGGTGGGCGAGCTCGGCGCCGCCCGAGGCGACGACCTGTCCGTCCACGAAGACGTGCACGTGGTCCGGCGTCACGTAGTTGAGGATCCGCTGATAGTGCGTGATCACGAGCGCGCCCATGTCAGGGCCGACGAGCGCGTTCACGCCCTCCGCGACGATGCGGAGCGCGTCGATGTCGAGTCCCGAGTCCGTCTCGTCGAGGATCGCGATCCGCGGCTCGAGCATCGCCATCTGCAGAATCTCGACCCGCTTCTTCTCGCCGCCCGAGAACCCGTCGTTCAGGTAGCGCTGCGCAAGCTCGCGCGGCACGCGGAGCCGCTCCATCGCCGCGAGCAGGCTCGTGCGGAACTCCTTGACGGGAACCGGGTCCTCCTCGCCCCCATTCGCCGCCTTGCGCTTCGCGTTGATCGCGCTGCGCAGGAAGCTCGTGACGGTCACGCCCGGGATCGCGTGCGGGTACTGGAATGCGAGAAAGAGACCGCGCTGGGCGCGCTCGTCGGCGCCCATCTCGAGGATCGACTCGCCGTCGAAGCGGATGTCCCCCTCGGTGACCTGGTAGGCCGGGTGTCCCATCAAGGCATAGGCGAACGTCGACTTGCCCGACCCGTTGGGGCCCATGATTGCGTGCTTCGCGTTGGTGTCGACGGCGAGGTCGACGCCCTTGACGATCTCGGTGCCGTCCTCGAGTGAGACGTGCAGGTTCGTGATCTCGAGCAGTGCCACGGACGTCCTTCGGTTGCAGGTCTCCAAAGAGCATTCGCGCAAAGACCTCCCTTGCGCGTCTACCTACGATGGTAGCCGGACCGGGTTCCGCTACAAGCGCTCTCGACTCGGGCACGCCCGGTGTCCGACTTCGAGTCGGACACCGTTGCCCGCACCGAGCCCCGTCTGCCGACCGTTCACATCCGATTGCGCCGGCGCTGCGCGCCCCTGTTCGCGCCGCCGAACCGCTACGCTCCCGCTATGCCCTTCGGAATCGGCATCTGGGAGCTTCTCATCCTGCTGCTCGTGCTGCTCCTCGTCTTCGGGCCGAAGCGCCTGCCCGAGATGGGGCGCCAGCTCGGGAAGGGGATGCGGGAGTTCAAGGACTCGGTGTCCGGGAAGTACGACGACGACGAAACGGTCGACGAGGCGGCAGAGCTGCCTCCCGCCGTCGAGCCGACGACGACCGCGACCCCCGCGCGCGAGCGCGACACCGTCTCCTAAGACTCCCCGCGCGAGATGGCCCGCCGGATCGTGCCGCGGCGCCTGAGCCACGACGAGGAAGCAAGCCTCGTCGAGCACCTGACCGAGCTCCGGCACCGGCTCGTGATCTGCATCGTCGCGATCGTCCCCGCGTTCGCGATCGCATATGCGTTCCACGAGAGCCTGATCCAGCGCCTGATGGATCTCGTCCCCGAGGGCACTCCGATCGTCACGCTGGGCGTCACCGAGCCGTTCACCACCTCCCTCAAGGTGAGCTTCTACGCCGCGATCGCGCTCGTGCTGCCGATCATCCTCTGGCAGGCGTGGGCGTTCTTCGCCCCCGCGGTGAGTGACGCCACGCAGCGGATCCTCGGCGTCTTCGTCGTCCTCGCGACCGGACTGTTCGTCGCAGGCGTCGCCTTCTGCTACCTGATCGTGCTTCCGCGCGCGCTGGCATTCCTCGTCGACTACGACTCCGAGCTCTATACAGAGCAGATCCGCGCGAGCTACTTCCTCTCCTTCGTCGCCATGACCCTGCTGGCGTTCGGGATCGCGTTCGAGATGCCGATCTTCATCCTCGGCCTCGTCCGGCTGGGGGTGCTCACCGCCGACCGGCTCCGCAGCAACCGGCGGATCGGCTACGTCGCGATGCTCGCGTTCGCGATCCTCCTGCCGACCGTCGACCCGGTCTCGCTCGTGCTCGAGACCGTCCCCCTCCTCGTGCTGTTCGAGCTGTCGATCTGGATCGCCGTGGTCATGGAGCGGCGCTGGGAGCGGGCGGCCGTCGAAGCGCTGTGAGGGTCGTCTCCGCGGACTGGCTCTTGCCTGGGGGAACCCATGGTTCCCCCACGGGCGCCCTCCTCTCGCATCCCGAGCGGACGCTCCAGTCGTGAGGGTCCTCTCCGCGGACTGGGTCGTCCCGGTCGAGGGCGAGCCGATCGCCGACGGCGCGGTGGCGATCGACGACGACGGACGGATCGTGGGCGTCGGCCCGGCGAGCGGGCTGGGCGTCGGCGAGGCGTTCCCGGGGTGCGTCATCCTGCCCGGCTTCGTCAACTGCCATACCCACCTCGAGTACGCGGTGTACGCAGGGTTCGGCGACGGCATGCCGTTCTCGTCCTGGATCGGGCTCCACGTCGCGCGCAAGCAGAAGCTCGGTCTCGACGACATGCGCGCGATCGCAACGGAGGGCGCATCCGAATGCCTCCGCTCGGGTGTCACCACCGTCGGCGACTGCAGCTTCTCGGGCGCCGCAGCCGAGGCGGCGGCGGCGACGGGACTGCGCGCGATCGTGTATCTCGAGGTCTTCGGCCGCGAAGCGGAGGCGGCACTCGTGCGGTTCGCGGAGCTGCGCGAGCGGGTCGCGCCGCTTGCCTCCGACCGGCTCGTGCTCGGCGTGTCGCCGCACGCCCCCTACACGTGCACAGTCGAGCTCTACGAGGCCTGCGCGCAGCTCGGGCTTCCGACCGCCACCCATCTCGCCGAGAGCGCAGCCGAGCGCCGGTTCCTGGTCGACGGAACCGGCGACTGGTCGTCCTTCGCGCACATGCTCGTCCCACCTCCCGGGGTCACCGGGATCCGGATGCTGGCGGATGCCGGCTTGCTCGGCAGCCGGCTGATGGCCGCCCACTGCGTCGACGTGGAGGAGGAGGAGATCGCCCTCCTCGCCGAGCATGCAGTCGGGGTTGCGCACTGCCCGCGCTCGAACGGGATTCTCGGCTGCGGGATCGCCCCGCTCGGTGAGCTCGTCGAGGCAGGGATCCCGGTCGGGATCGCCACCGACAGCCCCGCTTCGACCCCGTCCTTCGACCTCTTCGACGAGCTACGAGCGGCCATCCTGGCGGCGCGTGCGCGCGAACGCCGCCCGGATGCGCTCAGCGCCGACCAGGCGCTGGAGCTGGCGACGCTCGGCGGCGCCCGCGTCCTCGGCCTCGACCGCGAGGTCGGCTCGCTCATTCCCGGCAAGTGGGCCGATGTGACGGTCGTCTCGCTCGAGGACTCGCCGCTCTCGCCCGTTGAAGATCCTGTTGTGGCGGCCGTGCTGGGAGGGTCGCCGGAGCGGGTTGCAGCTACTCTCGTAGCCGGCGAGGACCGCTACCGGCGAGGCACGAGCGCATGGCCCGATTCGAGAAGAGCCGCCCGAAGAGCGCGAAGCCGCATGCTGCGGTAGCGCCCGCACGTCCGCGCGGCTCCACCCCGTCCTCGATCGAGGACACGATGTTCTTCCCGCGCCTGCGGCGCCACGCGAAGTGGATGTTCGTGTTCCTCGCCCTCGTGTTCGGTCTCGGCTTCGTCGTCTTCGGCGTCGGCGCCGGCGGCACCGGGATCGGGGACGTCCTCCGGGGCTCGGGCGGCTCCTCGGGCCAGTCGGTGTCGGATGCGCGGGCGCAGACCGAGGAGACGCCGAAGGACGCGCAGGCCTGGCGCGACTACGCGACGGCGCTCGAGACCGAGGGCCAGACCGCCGAGGCGATCGTCGCGCTCAACACCGCCATCGAGCTCGCACCGAAGGACGACAGCGCCTACCGGGAGCTCGCCGGACTCCATCTGACGCGCGCGACCGAGCGCCAGCAGGACGCCCAGCTCCTCCAGATCCGCGCGGCGTTTCTCGCGCCGTCGCAGGGGTTCCCGTCGCTGACGGGCTCCTCGGGCCAGTCGATCTTCCCCGACCCGGTCGCGACGGCCGTCAACGCGCAGCTCGGGGCCAAGGTCAACGAGGCGCTGCAGGAGGCGCAGACCGAGGCGAGCCTCGCCGTCGACGCCTACAGGCGGCTCGTGGCGCTCCAGCCGAACGACCCCAACGTCCAGCTGGAGCTCGCTCAGGCCGCCCAGCAGGTCGGTGACACCGCGACGGCTATCGCCGCGTACGAGAGGTTCCTGAAGCTCGCGCCGGACGATCCGAGCGCCGCCGTCGTGCGCGAGCAGCTGAAGCAGCTTCGAGCGGCTGCCGCAGGCTCGTCGGGATAGACTCGCTCCCGCGTGGAGCATCCGTCCCCCAGCCCGCAGGCGAGACGCCGGCGGCACGCGATTGGCGTGCTCGCCCTCGCCCTCCTCGCAGCCTTCGGGCTCTCCGCCTGCGGCGACACCGTCGGCTACACGGAGCCGGCCGGCGACAAGATCCAGGGCAAGGAGCTCTTCGTCAAGAGCTGCGGCTCCTGCCACACGCTGCGGGACGCGGGCACGACGGGCACGATCGGCCCGGACCTCGACTACGCATTCGTGCAGTCGCGGATCGACGGCCTCGGAGAGGACACGATCCTGCAGGTCGTCCGCGCGCAGATCGCCTACCCGGTGACGACACCCTCGACGGGCGCCCCCGGGATGCCCGCCAACATCCTCGAGGGTGAGCAGGCGGACGACGTGGCGACCTACGTCGCGTCGGTCGCGGGCCTCGACGAGAGTGGGAAGCCGATCGATCCGGCAAACCCGCCGAAGCCGACACCGCCGGGCGGCTCGACCGATGGCAAGGCGATCTTCGAGTCCGCCGGGTGCTCCGGCTGCCATACGCTGGCCGCTGCGGGCTCGAGCGGGACCGTCGGCCCGAACCTCGACGACGCGAAGCCCTCAAAGGAGCTGGCGATCGACCGGGTGACGAACGGGCAGGGCGGCATGCCCTCGTTCAAGGGTCAGCTGAGCGAGGCGCAGATCGAGGCCGTGGCCACGTTCGTCGCCGAGAACGCCGGCAAGTAGACCTCCTCGGCCGAGGGCTACGTCGTCGCGCCGAGGTCGACGACCACGTGGGTCACCGGCACGTCGAAGCGCAGGCGCGCCTGCTCGACGACGCCTTGCTCGAGCCAGTTCGAGCGGCCGGGCGGATGGGTCGAGACGACGACCTCGTCGGCGGGGAAGACGCGAAGGGCATCCTCGAGCGCCTGGAGCGGGTCCCCGTCGCCGATCTCGCCACGGGCGGCGATCCCCGCGTCGTGGAGGCGGGCGAGGCTCGCATCGAGGCGATCCTGTGCTTCGGCGCGGGCGCCGTCCTCGTCCGAGAGCCACGTGTGGAGCTTCGAGTTCAGCGCGGGGCAGACGACGAGCACCTCCTCGGCGACATCGGCCGCCTTCTGACCGAGAAGGTCGTGCAGCTCGCTGCCGGCGACCGTCTCGTTGGCGACGACGAGGATCCGGCGCGCCGGCCCCTCGTCGCGGACGACGTGGACCTGCGGCGGCCGCGGCCGCATGCCCCCGCGGATCGCCCAGAACCCGGCTGCGACGAGAACGAGGAACACCACCAGCCCGAGCCACGTGTTGATCCAGGCGGCGACGGCGACCAAGACAGCGCCCCCGAGCGTGAGGAAGACGACCCGGAACGCCGAGGCCTCGTCGCGGATCGGGTTCTTCATCCGGCTCCGCCTCCACCGGCGGCGCCCGGAGCCCGTCGCGACGTGCGTGGCATACCGCACATTATCTAGCGGATTCCTCGGCCGGAGGGCGAGATCCGTCTACAGGATGTAGACGGTGAAGTAGACGACGATCCACATCACGTCGACGAAATGCCAGTAGATCCCCGGGATCTCGACCCCGTGGTGGTGCTCGGGCGAGAAATGGCCCTTGAAGGCTCGGACCGCGGAGATCGTCAGGAGCGACAGCCCGATGAACACGTGGGCGCCGTGGAGCCCTGTGAGGCCGAAGAAGACGGAGGCGAACGCCCCGTCGCTCGTGTTGAAGCCGACGTGCGAGTACTCGACGGCCTGGGTGAGCAGGAACGCGCTCCCGAGCAGGATGGTGAGGACGAGGCCTGCGCGGAGGCCGTTCCGGTCGCCGCGCTTCACCGCCTGTGTCGCCCAGTGCACCGTGAAGCTCGACGTGATCAGGATGGCCGTGTTCACCCCGGCGACGAAGACGGGGAACTGGTAGTAGCCGGCCTGGCAGACGCCGTTGACGAGCGCCTCCTTGCACGGCAGCCAGTGCTGCCAGCGCTCCGCATCGACCGTCGACGCGCCCGGGTTTACGACGCGGACGAAGAAGTACGCGGTGAAGAACGCGCCGAAGAGCATCGCCTCCGAGGCGATGAACAGGAACATGCCGAGCACCGGCGGGTCCAGGCGCGAGGAGCGATTCGCCGGCGGCGGGCCGTGGTGCTCGTGAGAAACGGCCTCCGCGTGCGCGCTCACGCCGCACTGCTTTCGACCGGTGCGCCCGTGACGCCGGCTGCCACGACGTGCTCGACGGGGACGCCCGCATCCTTGCGCAGCCGCTCGACCACGTCGCGCCGCAGCCAGCCGGAGCGCTCGCCGGGGAACGTTGACACGATGATCTCGTCCACGCGCTCGTCCTCCAGGATCTGCATTGCGGCCGCGTACGGGTCGGGGTGCGCGATCTGGCCGTGTGCCTCGATGCCCTCGTCGCGGAGCGTCGTGAGCGCCGCTCGGAGGCGGCGCTCGGCCTCCGGGTGCTCCTCCGAGTCGAGGTCGCTCTGAGGGCAGACGAGCAGGAAGGTGGCCGGCCCCTCGGCCGCGCGGCGGCGGATGCGATCGAGGAGGCCTTGCCCGAGAACAGTCTCGTTGGCGACGACGAGGACGTTGGCCTGCCCCGAGCGCGCGGCGACGTCGGACACGACGTGCTCGAAGGGCCGGTCGCCCGCGAGCCGGCGGAGCTCGGCGAGGACGTTCCGCTTCCGCAGCCAGCCGGACTTCTGCTCGGGGTGCGTCGACACGATCAGCTCGTCGACGTCCTCGAGCGCCAGCACGTCCTCGACGGCGGCGATCGGGCCGCCCTCGAACACGTCGCCGTGCGCGGGGATCCCGGCCGCGCGGAGCGCGGAGACCATCCGGTCGACGCGGCGACCCGCGGTCGCGCGCCGCGAGTTGCGGTAGACGACGTAGCCGGCGCTCGGCTCGTTGACGGGCGCAATCACGACTGTCGTGATCGGCCCTTGATCCGCGCGACGCCGGACAGCGTCGAGCAGCTCGTCCCCCGCGAGCGTCTCGTTCGCCACGACGAGCACGCGCTTCCGCTCGGTCTCGCTCACACGTGGCTCTCCTGCAGCGCTCCGCCCTTGAGGACGGCGTGCCGCGCTCCCGGGACCCCGTACTCGTACGGGCCGCCCACGACCTGCGGGATCTCGTCGAAGTTGAAGACCGGCGGCGGTGACGAGACCTGCCACTCGATCGTCATCGCGCGCCACGGGTTCGAGCCGGCGATCGGGCCGCGCGCCCAGCTCGTGATGATGTTGTAGAGGAAGATGATGACCGAAGCACCGAGCACGAAGGACGCGATCGAGACCACCATGTTGAGCGCGCCGTAGGTTCCGGCGTAGTCGGCGACCCGACGCGGCATCCCGTCCAGCCCGACCCAGTGCATCGGGAAGAACGTGAGGTTGAAGGCGATGAACGTCGTCCAGAAGTGCAGCTTGCCGAGCCGCTCGTCGTACATCCGGCCCGTCATCTTGGGGAACCAGTAGTAGATCCCCGCGAAGATCGTGAACACCGACCCGCCGAACAGCACGTAGTGGATGTGGGCGACGATGAAGTACGTGTCGGAGGCGTGGATGTCGATGGGCACCGCCGCGAGGTAGATGCCGGACAGCCCGCCGATCACGAACATCGAGATGAAGCCGAGCGCGAAGAGCATCGGCGTGTTGAGGTGGATCTTCCCTTCCCAGAGCGTCGCCAGCCAGGAAAACACCTTGACGCCGGTCGGCACCGCGATGAGCAGGGTCGAGATCATCATCGGGATGCGGAGCCAGTCGGCCATCCCGGCTACGAACATGTGGTGCGCCCACACAGAGAAGCCGAGCACGAGGATCCCGAGGAGCGAGATCGCCATCAGGCGGTAGCCGAAGATGGGCTTGCGGCTCATCGTCGAGACGATCTCCGAGATGATCCCGAACCCGGGCAGGATCATGATGTACACCGCCGGGTGCGAGTAGAACCAGAAGATGTGCTGGTACCCGAGCACGTAGCCGCCGTTGTCCGGTGTGAAGAAGCTCGTGTGCAGCACGCGGTCGAACATGACGAAGAACTGCGAGCCCGCGATGAACGGCGTGGCGATCACGACGAGGAGGGACGTCGTGAAGTTCGCCCACACGAGCAGCGGCATCCGCCAGAAGGTCATTCCGGGGGCGCGCATCGTGATGATCGTCACCAGGAAGTTGAGGGCCGTCGCGATCGACGAGGCGCCCGCCCACTGGACGCCCATGTTGAAGAACACCTGCCCGAACGGCTGCTCGGAGGCGAGCGGCGCGTAGCTCGTCCAGCCCGTCGCGAACGCGCCCCCGGGCGCGAGGAAGCTCGCGAGGAACAGCACGCCGGCGACCGGCAGCATCCAGAAGCTCAGGGCGTTTAGGCGTGGGAAGGCCATGTCCGGAGCGCCGAGCATCAGCGGCACGGCGAAGTTGGCGAGCCCCGCGAACGCCGGGATGATGAACACGAAGATCATCAGGGTCGCGTGCGCGGACACGAGGCCGTTGAAGGTCTGGGTGTCGAAGAACTGCATCCCGGGCTGCGCGAGCTCCGCCCGGAACAGCATCGCCAGGAACCCGCCCGCGATGAAGAAGAAGAACGTCGTGACGAGGTACTGGACGCCGATGACCTTGTGGTCGGTGTTGACCTTGAAGTAGTCCGTCCAGCGGTACGCGCCGTGGTTCGCGTGGTCGTCGACGAGTGTCGGTCGCCCGGAGAGCCAGTAGAGCCAGTAGTCGAACACCCCCATGCCGAGCAGGAACCCGAGCGGCGCGGTGACCATCCCGCCGATGAGGACGATGTACTCCCAGTCGTACGTCGGGTCCCAGCCGGCGAGCGCCCGGATGCCGACGACGATGTACATCCCGATCAGGAAGAACAGCGGCGTGACCCAGAGCGCCCGGAGGTAGCCCGGCCGCATGAAGATGCCGCGCCGCCGCGGCGCCGGATGGCCGTGCTGGGTCTCGGCGCCGTGCTCGACGGTCGAGGTCACTTGGCTTCCTTCCCGCTCAGGAACGCGACGAGCGCGTCCAACTCCTCGGGGGAGAGCGTCTTGCCGAAGGTCGTCGGCATCACGCCCGACTGGAATCCCGATACGACGACCGCGTTGGGATCGACGATCGACTGCTTGATGTACGCGTCCTCGGGCTCGCCCGCCTTCTTCGCGTCGGCGACCAGGCCGTCGAGGTCGGGGCCGATCTGGGCGTCGGTGCCCGCGGGCGTGAAGGCGTGACAGCCGCCGCAGCCCGCCGACGCGTCTGCGCAGTCTGCCGCGCCGTCGCTGAACTCGTTCAGCACGCCCACGTCGGGTCAGTGAACGCGCACCGC
>Ga0157380_10004128_pt1 | contig 10035 bp, 9 predicted proteins | sample S35metaG_FD_119757 | JGI IMG/M metagenome (GOLD analysis project Ga0157380, IMG submission 119757) | Switchgrass rhizosphere microbial communities from Kellogg Biological Station, Michigan, USA - S3-5 metaG | ecosystem: Host-associated > Plants > Roots > Rhizosphere > Soil | place: USA: Michigan...
CAGAGGGGGGGTGCGTTCATCGTACTCCCCTCCCCTGGCTGCGTCCTCTAATTATGTTGTGTGCCGGGTGTGCCAACTCAACTAACCTTGACGATCCTCAGTCGTGCGGAGATGATGTGGAAGACACTAAATTCCTAAGGCATTAGCATCAATCGATACGCAACACAACGTACACAAACTCGCGTTGCGAGACTCATAATCTGTTGGTTCGGGGTTCGAATCCCTGCGGGGGCACCAATCAACTGGCGAGGGTTCTTACACTAACGACTTCGTGCTGTTGGGCTGATGTCTTCCTGACGCATACCGATTGAGTTGAACGGACGCGGCTAATGCGCTCGCAAGCAGCGACGTTTCTCTATTAAGCTTCAGCAGTCGCCGGACTCTCGGCGGGTTGTGGTTTGCTCTTCTTCCGCAGAATCAGCGCTGAGACTAGCGTAATGATCAAGCCGATCGGAAACGGCTCGGTAAAGGTGATCGCTGCATTGACGAAGGGATTGTCGTACATGGCCCTGAACTTTTTCATTTCCTGAAGTTTGGCCTGAATCGCTTCCGGGCTGGCGCCAGAGGCCTTCACTTTACCCACCGCATAGGCCGTGTATTTGGCGACAAAGTCGGGCATGAATTTGAAGTAGATAATCTCCCAGGCCACCACGTAGCAGATGCACGATATGAGCGTGATCAGAATGCCGACCGCAAGGGCCCGGCCAAACGTGATAGTCCCGCCGCCCACGTTTTCGCGATATGAACGTATGCCGAAGAACACCAGCAGAAACGAGAGCACCATCGTCGTGTAGCCAATGATCACGCCTTTGTCGAACCCGATTTTCTCGATGAACGGCAACGTGGCAAACATCATTAGTGCCATGATGGCGCCGGAAATTAGTCCGAAGGTCAGAACGGTTTTCTTCATGAGCGTGTCCCACCTAAGTTTTTTATTTGACCTTTTATGATTTCTCGCGGCTCAGCATTTCAAGAGCATGTCCACTACCGGGGGCGGTAGCAAATTCCTGCGGGCGGTTAAAACCGGCAAAGCCCAGACATAGTTTCCACTCATCGCCAAGCAGTTCGTAGATGCCCAGGGACTCTTGCCCGGCATGAGGGCCGACGGTGAAAGCGATGTCGATCGTCACGGGGTTGTCACTGGCATCACAACTGACCTTGCCGGCGAAGGTGGCTCCCATGGAGGTAGTAGAAAAGTTATCTCCATCGATGGTTATCGTCGCCCCGGCAAACATCTCTTTCGACAGCTCTCTGCCTTCTACTTCCAGCGCGATGATTTTCCAAGTGCCTCGTAGTCTTTCTAACTCGGTCATAGTTCCCACTCCTTCCTGGCCTGGTTTGCGATTAGTTCCAAATTCGGGCCGAGACTACAGGTAGTCAGGTGAGTTTGTCGTCATACTTTCGGGTGAATTAGCCCTGCAACGATAAGAATCACCCATTTGGGTGAGTGAACCAGTGCCACGCGCATCCTGCGCGTGAATCACGGGCGGCACGCCCTTGCCACTCTAAGGAAATCAATCCCAACTCTGTTCCCAACTGCACGGCCTGGGTTCGGCGCCGGGCGCTCAGCTTGTCGAACAGGCGGCTGGAATGGGTCTTGACGGTGTTTTCGCTGACAAAAAGATTTTCGGCGATCTCGCGATTGCTCAGGCCGTTGGCAATCAGCCCGAGGATCTCCAGCTCGCGCGGAGTAATGTCGAGTTCGGCCTGTCTCTTCTCGTTCAAAGTAAAGAACTGCGGCGCCGGGACCTCCCTAACGATGACCGTTCCCTTGTTCTTAGTGAGTGTAAGTCCGAGCCAGAATAGCCGGGGAGAACATTGAAATTAAGGGAGTATTATCATACGGTCATTAAAGCAAGACGAGCTTTCATTTCTGCTGCTGAAGCAGAGTTGCAAGCCGCGAACTTTGTGTACTGGTTAGTCTCGGCGGCTGGCTATGGCATCATAAAGAGGATTTCTCGCCAGTTGGACGCAGAGTCGCATCCGCGTACGCCGTCGGTGCTCGTGAAAAACGTTTGTGATCACCAGCCGCTATTTCCCTACACTACGAGACTCGCAGCAGTTGGGTATCCCTCTTCGACGGAGTCTATCGGATCAACTTGTTTGTGAGGATGGATGTCCAAAGCGCTGATTGAAGTGCGATGGTAGGCAGTATTGCGCCGGCTAGTTCAGGCAAAAGGATCTTCGTTGAGCATTTTGCCGCTGGCTAAGTCGAATCGTTTTTGGAGAGCGATAGTGACGTAGCTGATTTCATCAGTAAGGTCGTATCTAAAATCACCCATATTAATTGTTTGTTTTAGAGACATGCGTTCGGGCATTTCAATATATCCGAATCGAGCGTCTCGTTTAATCAAGCCATTTGCAATCTCGGATAGATCAAGGAATTCGATCTTCCAGGAACTATCGTCTCCCCAAATACAGCCAGCTACGAAACCAAAGGGATAGTAAAGAAGCGGCGCAATCGCATAATCCGGCTTCTCCACTGAAATCTGCCTGCCAATTTTTTCGTCGCGCCGATAGAATTTTTGCGTTCTTGGTCCCAAGTATTCGGCCTTAGGTTCGTTAACCCGATATGTATGCTTCTCACCCTCTACGTCGATGTACTCGCGGTCGATATAGCGGGGAATATAGAAGTCGACCGGACAGAATCCGCCGCTGCTAGGTTCCTCCCCGCCAATGTCTCGGCATGAGGGAAGTTCCATAACTCGTGTAGCGGTGTAGTCTGGGGAATACAGCGCGTAGTCCTTACCGCTATAAGTACACTGGAAGAACGTATTTAATAGCGTCGAATAATTTCTGTTGTATTCGCCGACTAGTTCTTCCCTGCCATCTTCTGATCTATAGACACCTACCTTAAGTGTTTTCCATGTATTCGGGCTGTGCTGTATCGTGTCGATTACCTTAGCGTTGTAAGTGAGCATTTCTTGATTCTCTCAATTGATTGAGCGCAACGCGTTGACCTCTTATCTTCTTTGATCGCGCGGCTTGTTGGTGTGGCATCACGAACCTTCGACGGGTAATAGCATTTTGTCTTCGTGCGTTCACTATCGGTGTTCACACCTAGTAGCTTCTCATCGAAAAGCGTAGTTGCTCCACCGTTCTGTCATCAAGCATGTTGCTACCTTCTTCAAGCGTGTTGCCAAGCCTTGCCAGCTGCTCAGGAGTCGGCGACGTGAAGCTCCGATTGAATCGCGCCAGCCAGCGTTGGATACCGAAGCGGCTGATGCCGGCAATAGCTTCGTCAGAATCACGAAGTGCTCTGAGCAGGTAGTAGATGCTGTCCCACTTGCCCAATTTTTCAATTAAGGCAAGCGTATTCCGTCTTATATGCGCGTGCGCTGAGGAATGAAACAGCTCCCAAATCCGCTCGCCATTAACGGCCGAACCCTTATCGGCTAGCGCGTTGAGCGCCTGCCGGGAGACATAGGGAACTTGATCCTTGAGAGCCTGAATGAAGAGGTCAACGTGTGCTTCTCTGTTCAGTTTCGCGAGTGCTCTGATCGCTGCCCTTCGAATTTTGCTGGCAGGGTGTGATGTATAAGGCACAATCAAGTAATCATCCCCCGTCGCACCAGTTTCGCCCAAGCCGCAAATTGCAGCGTACAAGGTGAGGTCTTCTCCAGCTAACAAGTGCTGTAGATAGAAAGTCGCCACATCCATCAGGTGAAGCTTGCGCAAGTGATAATGAGCTTCTTCGCGCATCGATGCGTGCGGGTCAAGCAGCGCAGTCCGCAGTTCTGCCAATAACCCTGGCGAGTCTCGCTGGACCGCCATTCGCAAAGCTTCACGGCGAACGGGCATGAACCTATCGCGCTTCATCACTTTCAGAAAGTCATCGAGCGTGGCTCCCGCGAACGTTGAAGAGACTCGCTGAGCCGCCCACACACGAACGACTGTGTCTTTCTGATCCAGTGCCAGTCTCACAACCTCTGGCAGGTCTGGGTCAATAGAGTTCAATGCCAATTTGAAACTGGCTCGTTTGATAAAACGATCTTCTGATTTCAATGACTCAAGGAGCGCAGTCCGGCATTCGCTTCTTTGCAAGAGTTGATAGATTGCCTGAAGGAGTGGTTTGTGATCGGCGCGCTCAGCCTCTTCCAGTCGCGAAACTAACGTGAGATTTTCTATGAAGCTCCGAGCATACTCGGGCTTGAGACGAGATCGAATCGCCTCATACGCGGCATCACGAACGTCTGAAACCCAGTCGTTGACTCGCAAGATAAGAAATGGCAGGGCGGCGCCGCTCGTAATCAGACCAAGCCGCTCGATTGCCGCTTCTCTAACGTAGCCACTCTGATGAAAGCTGGCCATCCCCAACAGCGAGACCGAAGCATCATTGAACCGCTCAAGCAAACCCAAATGACCTGGAGACAGTTTATGCCACTCGTAAAGATAGTCTCCCGAGTAGGACGATCTTCGGCGTAGAACCTGATCCAACCACACGAGTTCGTTCGTCGTGGTCCCAAGGACGAGTTTGTGCACTGACTTGGCTGCGGCCGTTGCGACATCAGGACTGGTGGCGAGTATGAAAGGAATGATGTCGATAATCGCCGCCGGTTCGCCCGAATTACCGATCTCGGACAGAATCGCCGCGTCGTCTCGTGAACCTTTCAGCTTCTCCCACAAACTGGTGGACTTATACAGTTGTTGAATGAGGGCTCTCGTATGTGGCGAGGGTTGTTTCACAAATTTGCACTCTTCGACCTGAATTCAGGGCAGCTCAGCAGTAGTCGCTCGCTGGAATACAATCGCAATTCTGAACGGGTGAGGCAATCACTGGTACGTAAATCTCAGGCTGCGCTCTTGAATTGGAGCTTCGCTTGCACTCCTAGCGAAGCCAATACACGCAGCATGAGGTCCGTTGAAATGTCGTGGGTGTTACGGTTCAGAATAGCGGTCACGCGAGTGCGTGATGTGTGAGCTAGGCGCGCCACGTCTGAATGGGTCAATCCCTTTTTGCCAACAACCTCGATGATCTTATCGTTCAAGTCGCTGCGGAACTCGATCTCCATGCCTTCGGCGGGTGCGAGTCCCAACACCTTCGCGAGCTCTCTGGCGTTGCGCGCCACTACTGGTCTAACTTTCTTCATCGAGCATCTCCTTAAGTCTCTGCGGCGCTAATGCAATCTCATGCGACGGCGTCTTCTGAATCTTCTTAGCGAAAGCATGGAAGATCAAAACTGAATCAGAGCAAATCAAAGATAACCTTGCCGCATTTCACGCCGCACGTCTTCGGGAAACTCTCTTATGGCGTCCCGAGCCTTGGAGTGAAAATGCCGCAACCTTCGCGGAGATAGCGTCTCAGATATGGGACATCTTGTCTAGATGCCCTCGCTTTTGATCATGGAGGGCGCCTCTGAGTTAGGAACGAACACGTTTCGCCTTGAATTCTTGTACCACCTGAGGCGAGACCCGCTATACTGCGCCTTGATTTAACACTGGAGCGATATTATGCCCGACATCGGCGGTTACGACATTGGCAAGCTTCTTGGACATGGCGCGTATGGAGAAACCTACGAAGCCGTCAAGTCAGGGGAGCGTGTGGCGCTGAAGCTGATTAAAGAAGAGGCTATGCAGCAAGGGTATGATGTTCGACGTTTTCAGCGAGAAGTAAGAGCCTTGCAGAAGGCAGTCGGCCCTCACGTCGTTCAGTTTATTGACGCGGGCGTCGGACAACTGGGAAACGAGACTCGCTACTTTGTCGCTCTGGAGTATTTGGAAGGCCAAGATCTGGCTCGTGCTTTTCAGGCATCAGGCTATGCTTTTAGCGAAGCTGATCTCAAGAAAATACTCGTACAAATAATTGCCGGACTCGACACAGTCCATGCTCAGAATATCGTCCATCGGGATCTGAAGCCGGCCAATGTCTTCATTACTCAATCCGATGATGTAAAGCTGCTTGATTTTGGCCTAGTCAAGATGCTCGATTACACAACCCTCACGACCATGCCGGGGCAACCAGTTGGAACCCCGCTTTACATTGCTCCCGAGATTCTACGTGGTGACGCAGTCGACTATCGCGCTGACTTTTATTCCCTGGGTGTCCTGATTTACCACTTGGTGACTCGGGGCACCTATCCGTTTACGGCGAGAATACCGTTGGAGCTGTATGGGCAAGTGGTCAACAACTCCCCCACTCCACCTACTCGCCACAGCCGACTATTATCATCAGAATTTGAAAATCTGATTCTGACGTTGCTTGCCAAGCAGCCTTATGAACGACCGAGTAGCCATGACGAGCTAATTCAGGGGATCCAAACGACGCCCGTCGCTGTTCCGCCGCAAGCTCAGATCGTCGACAGCCCGAAAAGCGTTAGCTACAACAAGAGATGCTTCATTCACCTCCTCCAGACTGAGAAAGGAGACGTGGAGCAGTTCGTTAACGCTGGTGGACAACTGGATGCTGTAATCTATCCAGCACACTTTCTGCCTCGCTACAAGAAATCTCTCGAAGCGTTTACAAACTTAGGCCTTCCGTATTTGTTCGATCCGATGACTTACAGATTGGCGTACTCGTCTTTTTCGCAAACGCAGGGGCTCGTTAAATTGCCGTACGTCCCGGACCCGAATAACGTATTGGTACCCGCCGCTCTGCAGTCGCTTCAAGCTCAACAGAGTTATGCCCGAAAATGTATTGATTGGCAGCTCCAATGGAAGTGTTCGATTCTGACCGCACCTTTTCATTTCTGTCGCGACCTCAGTTCACCATGGACTGACATCGATATAAAACTCATCGAAGAATCGATCGCATATGCCAAGAGCAAGACCAGCGCGCCGCCGGTTTACGCTTGGCTGTGCATAAATATTGAGGCCTACACCATTGAGTCGAACCGCTTAGCACTACTGAACCGGTATTCGCGAGCCCGCGCAGACGGGTATTTCTTTTATGTCGATACGTTCGACGAACGGACGAACAATCCGCTTCAATTGCGAGCTTACCTTGATGTAATTCAACTCTTTCAAAAATTGGGCAAGCCTGTCTTTGCGTGTCGGATAGGAACGCTTGGCTTGGGGTTTCTTGCTGCGGGTGCAGACGGAACGACTTCTGGCATTGCGTCGTTAACTACTTTCTCCGAGAGCAATCTATTGGTGAATCGGTCATCCGGCTATGAAATGACCAAGAAGTATTACATCCCAAGCATGATGCTGACGTTGCCGGTGCCGATGGCGCAAGACATTCTTTCAGACAGTCGCAACTCGTCGCTAAGATGCAACTGCCCGCATTGCGGCGGTGCTTTTCGTGGTCTCGACCGATTTGCTAAGGCGCACTTTCTCTTTGCGAGGACCCAAGAGGTCGCAACTTTGAATAGCCTTAAAGACTCAACGCAGCGTCTCGATTGGTTCACCAAGAGAGTGCGGGACGCCCTCCAGAATTGCGAAAGCGTAAGGAAGCAACAGGTGGTAGCATTACAACCTGGTTACTATTCGCACCTGCGAGTTTGGCAGCAAGTGTTTTCTCCGCCAGCAGGGGGATCGCCATGAGCTCCTCAGAGAGGGAAATGATTGAGCCGATTCGCAGGTTTATGCTAGACCACCTACGGATGGACATCACGGCGCCGGAGTTCTCCGCCGGCTATGGTGTCGCGGACTTGGTGGGCGCCTCATTGTGCGGCGAAGGCTGCGAGGTGCGCAGAGAGAAGGGACTGAAAGTCGCGCTGGATCATCACTACGTAGTGCAAGTGCTCTTAGCATTGCACCCTGAGGGACGAACTTCACTACCGTATATTCTTCGGCGAGTTGCTCTCTCCGAAAGCACTCTCCGCACAAAGGTGCTTCCGCAGTTGGATAAGCTAGGCTTGATCGAGCGCGAGGATGGACACGTTCGACTCATCTTCACTCCTCCTAAGCCAGCCAAACACGTAGTAGCTGTGGAGGCAAAGCAGACGAGATGGCGTGATGCAATCCTGCAAGCCCGTCGCTACACCTTCTTTGCCGATCAAACCTACGTCGCTGTATGGGCCAGGACAGCACTTCGGGTCGACAAAGGCTTGTTGTATCGGCATCGAGTTGGTCTCATCGCAGTCGAACCTAACGGCGACTGCAGCATTGTTACCGATGCTCCCAAAGTGAGCCCACGCGAGACCAATATGAATCGCTTCTGTGCCGAGTTCTTGTACGGTCTGGCGTTACGTTCAAGTACGGTCGGTGAATGGTCCGGTGGTACTCTTTAGCTCAAGAGAGGGTCAAACTATATGAAGGACAAGGCATTCCTGCAGCTCAAAGAAGCCTTAGAGGGTGCTCTTGCTTTTGAGCTTGGAGAGCGCCGCAACTTGACAGTGACTCGAATTCGAGTTCCGCGACCGCCGAAAGCAATGTCCCCTAGGGATATTGCTCGGATACGTGAAAGTCTAAACTGTTCTCAAGCGGTTTTCGCAATGATGCTGAACATAAGCCCTAAGACCGTCCAGGCTTGGGAGCAAGGGTCACGAGAACCTGGCGACGCCCGCGCTCAAGTTGCTCACAATCGCGAAAAAGCATCCAGAAGTTCTGCTTGAAGCGTGAAAGTGGTGCGTAGCGGATCTTCACTTAGAGGGGTCGTGCGTTTGAGATCAGGGGCTCTACAGCTTCCCATAAGAATTTCCTGCGCCTGAGAATCAATTGAAAATACAGTTTCCTGAGGAATAATTCTTTAGTAGGGTCGACAAATCTGGATGCGATTCAAAAGACTTTCTGTCGGAGGTGTCCCAAAAACCTGTCGTTCGAATCCTCAGCTTCGTCGCGACGCACGTCAGTTTCTCAACAGTCGGGTGTTCCTCTCTAGTCTTGAGCGAACTTCTTCCCGGATGTGTACTCCGAACGCCGCGAGTTTGAGGCCATGCTCAAATACAGATTTGCTAGTCCACGGAGAGGATAACCTCACTCAGTATGAAGCAAGATGATGTTGATTATTTACTGAAGCTTTTTCCCGGCTCTAGACGTGCCGCTGAAGGCATCATCGTGAAAGTCGATGATTCCCAAAGCCTTCATTTATATGGGATTCGGACGCGAGACGCCGATTTAGATGAATATGAAAACACTTTAATGCCGTTCTGTTCGAAGAACGAAATACTGCGTCTTCGTCACTTGAGAAATGGTTATGACTACTTATTCCATCTAAGGGTGAATGCTATCGCGGAATCGGCGCGTACTGTGAGAGTGATGAGGAGGCGCCGTGAACTATTTGAAACATCGGGGCGATCGTGGGCACTGACATACTACTACCATACTCATGACGGCTTCCACAAAAGCTACACAAGTCATTTGCAAAAGGCTTCAGCGAAGAGAATTAAGACAGTACCCTCGGGTCTCATTGCGATTACTGATGCAAACGCCGCTTCAATCGCCTCACTTTTAGGGGAAGTTGTGATCGTTTCCGAGAGCCTCTACCATTTCTATTACTTCATGACCATCGCAGTGTATGGTGAGATGTTTGGCATCAGTTTCACAGATAGGGTCACCGCAGTCTTGATTGCTTTTCGCATCATGAATGAAGCCGAATCTCCGGATTTTGATCTCGATCCCCGAGGAACCTTTCCTCCTTTGGTCGAGGCATCTTTAAAAAGGCAGGTGCATAGTCAAATGCAGTTTACGTTCGGGCATGAGTTTGCTCACGTGATCTGTGGTCATACAGACACTGGAACGGTAGTCGTTTCAAAGGATGGTGCTGAGGCTCGGAGGTTTAACTATGAGATGGAGTTTGAAGCTGACATACAAGCTATTAATAGTGTTCGGCGAGACCGCCAAGCTTTCGATAATGTTGCTCGCGGGGGATTGTCTGTGATGATCTTTCTCAATCTACTTCAGCAATTGAAGGATCACTATCCTCTTCGCCATTTACCGGTTTCGGAAACGCATCCGGAACCAGAAACTCGATTATGGTCTCTGTTAAACAGCCTGGCATCCGCCTCTCCTCTAAGCACGTTCGAAGTTGAAAACGCGCTAGAGGAGGGCGTCAGTCTCATTGGCGCTTTTCCGGATATTCTCGGGTCAACCGGACGGTCTGACCCCCTCACTTTTTATGGATCGATATATCTTCCCACTTATTCTGGAAAAATG
>Ga0157380_10004129_pt1 | contig 10035 bp, 10 predicted proteins | sample S35metaG_FD_119757 | JGI IMG/M metagenome (GOLD analysis project Ga0157380, IMG submission 119757) | Switchgrass rhizosphere microbial communities from Kellogg Biological Station, Michigan, USA - S3-5 metaG | ecosystem: Host-associated > Plants > Roots > Rhizosphere > Soil | place: USA...
ATCCCGAATCCCTGATCCCGAATCCTGATCCCGAATCCCTCGTCCCTGATCGGCCATCCCCCATCCCTGACCGTGCATCCCTGACCCCTGATCCGCATTCCGGAACCGGAAGCATGGGACATAATCTCAGCAGTTGGAGGTCCGCATGCGCGTGTCAGGTACGCCGGCCGCTGCGCTTCTGGGTGTGCTGTTCGCCTCATCCGCCTTCGCTCAAAGCGTCGACGACATCGTGTCGCGTCACGTCGCCGCGCGAGGGGGATACGAGAAGCTGAGAGCCGTCCAGACGATCAGGATCACGCGCACGGTCGCAGCCCAGTTCAGCGATATCAAAGTCGTGCTCTACAAGAAACGGCCGCAGTTTTTTCGCGCGGAGCAGACGCCGCCCGGGCAGGCTCCCACCGCGCGAGGCGTGAACGCGGACGCGGCCTGGGACACGGCGCCGGGAGGCCGGACTACCCTGCGAACGGCGCCCGCTGCCGCCGAAGCGCGCGATCTCGATGCGGATTTCGACGGTCTGCTGGTCGACTGGAAGGCCAAGGGTCACACCGTGACCCTGGAAGGCAAAGAGGCGCTCCCGGGGGCGCAGACGGCGGGGGCAGAGACGTTCAAGCTCAAGGTCACGACCAAATCCGGCGCCGTGCGCTATATCTACCTCGACGCCACGACCTACCTCGATCGCCGGCACACGGGCGTTCTGAAGCTGCCGCCCGATCGGCAGCTGGATTTCGTCATGGACTTCGGCGGATGGCGCAGCGTCGACGGCGTGATGTTCCCGTTCGACATCAGCGAAGATCGAACCGGCCGGGAGCCTTCGGTGTCGTTCGCGATCTACACCGAAAAGATCGAGCTGAACGTGCCGATGGACGACGCGCTCTTCGCCACGCCGGCCGGCGCCAAGTAGGCCGGCTCGCTTACGCTCGCCGGTAGGCCGCTCGCTTCGCTCGCGGTAAGGGCCGCGCTGGCTTCGCACTCGCGGTAGGGCCGGCTCGCTCACGCTCGCCGGTAGGGGGCTACGCCAGCGGTCCGATGCGCAGGTTGCGCAAGGCGAGGTAGATCTCCCGCAGGAACGTCACCAGCCCGGCCGCGAGCGCCGACAACGCCGCAATGAACAGGACGCCGATGGCGTTCGACACATCCCTCCCGAAAAACGCCCCGAGAAAGAGGCCGATCACGACCGCGCAGATGAGCAGCGCGCACATCGTGCAGAGGCTGATCGCGTGGCTGACGAGGCGGGCGCGGCGCTCCAGAATGATCAGTTCCGTCCGAAGCGCCGCCGCGTGGTCGGCCGCCACACTCTCCAGGCGCATTTCCAGGGTGCGCGCGCGGTCGATGATGCGGCTCACGCGGTTCGTGAGCACCCCCAGCATGGCGCTCACCCCGCTCAGCAGGAACACCGGCGCGACGGAGAGTTGAATGACGTGCGCGATGGCAGCAACGCCGGTTTCGGTTTGCACGCGAGCCTCCCGAATGACTGCAGTCTACCGCTTATGCTCGAGCTCTCCAGAATGGCACTTGTGTTGCGAAGGACTCCTCGACGAACAGGAGGTGCGCGATGCCGCAGGGAGACAAGAGCAAGTACACGGACAAGCAGAAGCGCCAGGCCGAGCACATCGAAGAGGGCTACGAAGAGCGCGGGGTGTCGCACGACGAAGCCGAGCGGCGCGCGTGGGCCACGGTCAACAAGGTCCACCACGGCGGGGAGAAGCCCGGCGGCGGCGGATACGGCAAGCCCGAGAATCACGAGCCGATGCGCCAGGGTGGGAAGAAACGGTAGCAGGCGCCGGGGTCAGGTCATGAATCATGAACGACTGTCGGACCGACCGACAGATCCCGGCGGCGGCGTTCATGATTCATGACCTGACCCCGCCAGAGCGGACGCGGCGATAAGAATCCCTACGGCAAGGGCGAGCGCAACGGCCCACAGCCGCCACGGCCGCCACGCGTAAATAGGGTACGGGTTGGCCGCGCTGACGTAGGACGCCGCGGAGCCTGCTTGGGCCGCCGGCAGCTTCGCCATGATGTCGGAGCGCTGCCCGTCAGACCAGCGGTGCCCTGTACGAGAGACGTACGACGGCGTATCGAGCACGGGCGCGTAATATTTCTCGAGGATCAGGTTCTCCTTCCACGCCCCGCCGACATTGCCGGCGGCCAGCTGCTCGTTCCGCTCCTGAACGTGCGTCACGCCCTCGCTCATGTATTGATCTTCCCGCGACACGCGCTGCAGGACCAGCGGCAGCGGGTGCGTTCGCCACTGCTCGAGCTTCTCCGCCGCCATCGCCCCGAGCCGCTCCTTCGAGTACCGCGACTTGAAGACGCCGATCTGTTCGTCGTCGATGTCATGGCCGAGGTGCACCGCGTGAAAGAACATCGCCAGGGCGACCACGAACGCCGCGGCGAACGCGCCGATGCGTTGAAGTGAACCGGGCCTCGGCGTCCGCCGGAACGAGACCGGCGGATCCGCTCCGAGACTGAACACCAGCCCGCACGCGATCGCGATTCCGTTCAGGAAGATGTCGTTCAGCTCGCCGACACGGTTGGGGATGAACCACTGCAGCCATTCGTCGGCGGTCCCGACGAGCAGGCCCGCGAGCGCGGGGAGAACGACAATCGATGCGTCTTCCAGCGGGCGCCACGCGCGATAGAACAGGAAGGTGATCAACCCGTACTCGATGAAGTGGAAGCGCTGCACGACGTCGACTTCCGGGATCCCGGTGGCGGAGACGGCCGAGTATCCCACGGCGCAGACGAGCGCTCCGGCGATGGCCCCGTACCGGACGGCGCGCCGCTCCCGGATCCGCGCGAGCGCGATCCCGATCGCCGCGAGGCCCAGTACGGCAATGAGGCCGCCGACGATCCGCACGAACTGCCCGGGAAACTGCGACCGGATCCAGGCGCGGACGTACCCGATGAACGGCGCCGACAGGACGAGCGCAACCGATCCGGCAACCGCCACCACAAATCGGGACGCGCGCAGGCGCGGCGGGGAATCCATGGGATAGGATCGCTACATTATGTCCTCAACGGGCCCCGGCCCACGGGTTCGGATTGCGTCGTTTCCGCCGGGCAGATTCCTGGCCACGGCCGCTCTGGCGACCGTCATCGCGGCCGCGAACGGCCGAAGCCCCGTTCCCGCGGAAGCCGCCGCGCCGCAGGCCGCGGCGAGCGGGCCCCGAATCGAGATCTCCTTCGCCGCGGAGGCCCGCGCCGAAGCGGTGACCGGGATGGTTTACGTCGCGATCAGCCGCGACAACCAGCGGCCGCCGATCGAGCAGACCGCACCGACCGGCGTGCCGCTCTTCTCGAAGTTCGTCGAAGGGCTCGCGCCGGGAGCGGTGGCGGCGATCGGCCCCGCCGAGCGCGGTCATCCGCTCGCCAGCCTTCGCGACCTCCCTGCCGGCGAGTACTGGATGCAGCCCTTCGTCAACGTCTACACGCGCTTCCCGAGGGCGGACGGCAAGACGGTGTGGCTGCACAACGACCAGTGGGAGGGACAGAACTGGAAGCGGTCGCCCGGCAACCTGCTGGGCGATGCGATCAAGGTCGCGTTCGATCCGCGGTCCACGGCGCCGATCCGGCTGGTGGCGCGGAGAGTCATTCCCCCGATCCAGCCTCCCGGCGACACCGCGATGGTCAAGCGATTCAGGATTCAGAGCAGCATCCTGACGAAATGGTGGGGACAGCCGATCTACATCGGCGCAACCGTGCTGCTGCCCAAGGACTACGACAAACATCCGGACGCGCGCTATCCCGTCAACTACGTGCACGGGCATTTCTCGCTCGGCGCGCCCGGCGGCTTCGGCCGCGGCGGAGAGTTCGATCGGCTGTGGCTCGCGGAGACCACGCCGCGCTTCCTGTACGTCACGCTGCAGCATCCGTCGCCGTACTACGACGACTCCTACGGCGTGAACTCGGAGAACAACGGACCGTACGGCGACGCCATCATCCAGGAGCTGATCCCCGCCATCGAGCAGCGGTTCCGCGCCATCCGGGAGCCATGGGCCCGCGTGCTGTCCGGAGGATCGACCGGAGGCTGGATCGCGGCCGCGCACCAGGTCTTCTACCCGGACTTCTACGGCGGCGCCTTCGCGAGCTGTCCGGATTCGGTGGACTTCTCCTATCACCAGATCGTCGACATCTACAAGGATGCGAACGCGTACTTCTTCGACAAGGGATGGATGAAAGTCGACCGCCCCAACGAACGGCGGCCCGACGGCAACATCCAGTCGATGATGAAGGACGAGAACTGGTACGAGCTCGTCGTCGGCGACAAGTCCCGGTCGGGCGGCCAGTGGGACATCTGGGAAGCCACCTACTCGCCGGCGGGCCCGGATGGCTACCCGAAGCGGCTCTGGAACAAGACGACCGGCGAGATCGACAAGAGCGTCGCGGAGCATTGGATGAAGTACGACCTGGCGCACATTCTGCGCAGCAACTGGGCCACGCTCGGACCGAAGGTCGCGCACAAGCTCAACGTGTACGTGGGCGACATGGATTCGTATTACCTGAACAATGCCGTCGAGCAGCTTTCCGCGTTCCTCGCGAAGGCCGACAACCCGAAGTTCACCGGCGAGGTGCGCTTCGAGCGCCGTGCGCCGCACTGCTGGGGGCCGGATGCGGCCGATCTGCTGCAGAAGATGACCGCGCAGATCGAGCGCGTCGCTCCGGTGGGGGCGGATTTGAAAGGGTGGAAATACAGATAGGAGGAAGAGCCTGCCGGGATCCGGGATGCGGGATCCGGGATGAAGCTGGAAGCTGGGAGCTGGGAGCCTTATACGAACCGCGTCAACGTGACGTCGAGGACGCGCGACTGCTGCGCCTCCCGGTGCCATTGCACCAGGATCGGGCTTTGGTAGGTGCCTTCGATGATGCTGCCGCGTCCCGACGAGCCGCGGTCGGACACCAGCAGGCTCACCGAACGCTTCATCCGGAGGAACCGCGACGCCGGCATGGCGATCGCCCGCGACAGCACGCTCTCGACGAGCGATTCGCGAAGACCGAGCGCGTCGACGAGCCGGTTGAACACGCGGACGAGATCGTACTTCGCGTAGTCGAGCGTCTTGGCGGGGATCGCGCGCGGGTTGCCGAGGATGTGACCCGCCTTCTCCGCCATGAAGCGCACCGGATCGCGCAGGACTTCCGAGAGGTCGTGGCGCATCAGCAGCGTCTCGTACTCGTTGACGGTCAGCCCGGCGTGCCGCTCGCCCGCGCCCAGCGAGAGGCGGATGCGCCCCTTGGTGACGCCGTGCAGCGCGACGAGATCGGCGCACTGCTCGTAGACGCCGAGGCGCGGATCCTTCAGGTTGATCGACTCGACCCTGTGCCCGGAGACGGGGACGACGACGCGCGCCTGCGCGACCGGCTCTTCCGCCGAATACCCCAGCACGCTCGTGTGGCGCTTGCGCGGGCGCCCCGCGTGCACGCCGTCGAGATCGATGAACGACATCGGCTCGCCGGGCCGGTTCAGATACGCGACGCACGTGCGCAGGGCCCCGGCCATGAACGCGAGGTGTGAATGGGCGTTCCGCGGCTCGGACGGGCGCTGCGCGGGCGACAGTTCCGTCCGCCGCTCGATCTTGTCGTGCTCGTAGCCCGCCCCTTCCGGGAAGATCGTCCGGAACACGTCGATATACGGCATCACACCGGCCGGATTCTGATTGAGCCGGGCGGCCACGCTCTGGTCGAGGTAGCCCGCCGTGGTGTGGAAGGAACAGCAGAGCAGCCGGGGATACCGGTCGAGGGCATCGCCGTAGCGGGAAAAGACCTCGGAGCGGACGTCGATGACGTCGACGCATGACCGGGGGGTCAACTCGAGCGTGAACTCGTTAGGGGCCGCAGACATAAAAAACGGCGCCGAAGCGCCCCGAGCCGAACGTGCCTGACGTTCGCGAACCGTGCTGGACCGCCCCATCGCGGCCAGCCTTAAGCATAACACAGCGCCGGGTTTACGCCTCTACCGCGAGGACCGGCCACCTGGACCGCGCCGCGGGCCCCCATGATAGGGCCGGCGGTGCTGGGGGGAGCCAGGGGCGCCCCCGCCCGGCGGCTGATGCCGGCGCCCGGGTTGCTGCGGCGCGCCAGCCGGTGCCTGCCCACGCTGCCCGGCCGACCGCCGCGCGGCGTTGACCGCGGCGCGCGCCCGCTCGTCGCGCTTCCGTGCGCGTATCTCGGCGATCCGCTGCGCCAGCGGCACTTCGAGACGGGCCGGCGGCTTCGCATTGTAGTCGAAGTCCGGTACCGTCACGCGCGGCAGCCGGCGGCCGATCGCGCGCTCGATGTCCCGCAGGTTCCCGTCTTCTTCCGGCGACACGAACGTGAAGGCGTCTCCCGTCGCCTCGGCGCGTCCGGTGCGGCCGACCCGGTGGATGTAGTCGTCGGGGACGAGCGGCACGTCGAAGTTGACGACGTGGCCGAGCTCGTTCACGTCGATCCCCCGCGCGGCGATGTCGGTCGCGACGAGCACGGGAAACGTGCCTCGCTTGAAGCCCTCGAGCGCCGCCGTGCGCTGCGCCTGCGATCGGTTGCCGTGAATGCGCTCGGCGCGGACGCCGGCCTTCACGAGGTGCTCGGCGAGCCGGTTGGCGCGGTGCTTGGTGCGCGTGAACACGAGCGCCTGCTTCACGTCGCCACGCTGCAGCAGCGCGACGAGGAGCACGGGCTTGAGCGCCTGCGACACCGGATACACCGCCTGCGTGATGCCCGCGGCGGGGGCCGCCTGCCGCTCCCGCTGGATCATCACCGGGTTGCGCAGCATCTCCCCCGTCAGCGCCGCAATCTCCGGCGGCATCGTCGCGCTGAAGAAGAGCGTTTGCCGCTTCGCCGGGACGTAGCGCAGGATCTTGCGGATCTCCGGCAGGAACCCCATGTCGAGCATGCGGTCGGCCTCGTCGAGCACGAGGAACTCGAGGTGGGTGAGCTTCGCATACGGCGCGCGGAGGTGGTCGAGCAGACGCCCGGGCGTGGCTATGAGGACGTCGACGCCGCTGCGGAAGGCGTGCTCCTGCGGACCCATGCCGACGCCGCCGAAGATCGACGCGCCGGTCAGGGGCGTGTGGACCGCGAGGTCGTTGAGGTCTTCGAGGATCTGCGCGGCCAGCTCGCGCGTCGGCGCGATCAACAGGGCGCGCGTCGTGCCGCGGGGCTTGTCGATCAGCTTGTGGAGGATCGGCAGCAGGAACGCCGCCGTTTTTCCGCTGCCGGTCTGCGCGCACGCGAGGACGTCGCGCCCGTCCATCGCGGGTGGAATCGAGTCGGCCTGGATCGGCGTGGGCCGGACGAAGCCGAGCTCCTTGATCCCTTGGATCAAGGAGGCGTGGAGCTTGAATGCGTTGAATGGCAAATGATGTTCACAATCGGTCCGGGTGCAGCCGGACGCTGAAATTCAGGGCTTCTTCTTCGTGGCGGTGAAGGTCCCCTCGCCCAGGTCGCCGAGTTTCACGGTGCCCTTCATCGAGGCGCCCTCGACGGTCCCGGTATATTGAATGGTGGCCACATTGCCTTCGACAGTCACCTGAATCGTGAAGTCGATCGCGTTGCCTTTGATGGTGCCGGAAAGCGGCGCCTCGCCGAGCTGACCGACGTACTGTCCCGTCAGCTTCTCGCCGTCCTGCTTGAAGGTCATCGTCGGCGCTCCCGATCCGCCGCTGAACTCCACCGCGAAGGCCCAGGCGCCGCTGACGTCGACCGTCGTGGACTGATTGGCCGAAGACGGCATGGCCGCGGACGGCGTGGCCGAAGACGGTGCGCCCGTCCGCTTGGCCACCCACTGTCCCTGCCCCATCGCGCCGAGATCCACCGCCCCCGACATCGAGCTGGCCGGGCCGCCCGCGTTCCCCTCGACCGTACCGGTCATCACGACGTTCAGCGGGCCGTTCTGCGTCGAGACGGTCAGGCTCATCGTGACCGCCTTCTCCTTGAGCGTCGCCTGGACGGGCACGTCACCCTGAGACCTCGTCACCGTGCCGACGATCTTGCCGCCGTCTTCTTTCAAGATCAGCTCGGCCGAGCGCGGCCCCTGCGCCGTCGTGATGGTGAGGTCCCACGTGCCGGTGATCTCGGCTTGCTGAGCGAGAACAGGCCGGACCAGGGCCAGCAGGCAGCCGGCCGCGATCGCGAGTTTGATCGTGACGTTGGGCATGTCGTGTCCTCCCGCGGCAAATCACGTGTTCGTGGGTTCGGTTCGAGCGTCTGCCCCGGGCGACGCGTCGTGACGAGACCGGTCTACGCTATCACGGGTGTACCCCGCTGCAGCGGCACGCAGCGTTCCGCCGGCCAGGACGCCGGCCACGCCAATCACGCCGATGGCGATGGGATACCAGCCGGGCTGGGGCCCCGTGGGCACGCTCATCGCCGACCCGATCGTCAACACGGCAACCATCGCGGCGAGGACGATCGCATGGCCGAACGGCGCGAATGCGGCGATCCGGGCCGCCAGCCAGCCGCCGAGCACGGCGCCGAGCGCGCCCGTCGCGAGATTGGCGGCAAGATACGCCGCCGGCAGGCCGGTTGACGGCGGGCCGCCGGCCATCGCCCGCGCCCCTCCGGGAATGAACAGCGACGCCGCGAGGATGATGCCGCCGATCACGGTCAGCGACATGACGCCGTACCCCGCCGCAATCGCGGCCACGCTGCGCAGCACGCGCATCATCACGCGATCTCCACCGCCTGCAGCCCCTCCGACACCTCCTGGGCGAACTGGAGGAGGTAGCCGTTGTTGTCGTAAATGCCGAACTCCCGCATGCCGTACTCGAAATCCTCAATCGGATAGCAGACGCGGACCACGTCCTTGAGCCGCTCCCAGAGCACGTCCACGTCGGAGGCGTGGATGTACAACGAGCCGGTGAAGACCGGACCCGCGAACGGCTCGTGCGCGTCGGGCAGCGCGAACATGATGCAGACGTCGTCGCGCTTCACCGACGCCCATCCCCAGTCGTCGCTGGAACCGTCGCAGGTGAAGCCGAGGACGGTCGTGTAGAACTCGACCGATCCTTTCAGGTCGGTGGTGCGCAACATCGGCGTGAGGTGCTGCAGTCGCATGGCGGGTCTCAGCAGAGGACGCGGATGACGTCGGACCGCGTGATGATGAACGTCTTCTCCGTCTTGAAATCGCGCACGAGGACGGCCGGGTTCGCCGGCGTGATCATCGTGGAGAGCAGGTCGACCGGCGTGGAGATGTCGACGAACGGAAACGCCGGCTGCATGATCGACTCGACCGGCTGCGACTTGATCGCGGGGTCCGCCACGAGTTGCGCGTAGAGGTGCGTCTCGTTGAGCGATCCGACGAGCCGCTTGTCGAGCGTGATCGAGATCTGCGAGAAGTCGTGCGCGCCCATCAGCTTGACCGCCGTCTCGACCGGCTCGGTGCCTTCGATCGCGAGGAGCTCGCCGGACAGGCCGGATGCGACGAGATCCCGCGCCGTCAGGCCGGACTTCTCGATGAAGCCTTTTTCGCGCATCCACTCGTCGTTGAACATCTTCCCCAGGTAGCGCGACCCGTGATCGTGGAACACCACCACGATCACGTCGTCGGGCGTGAAGTGATCCTTGAGCTGGAGCAGCCCGGCCATCGCCGACCCGGCCGAGTTCCCCGCGAAGATGCCTTCCTCGCGCGCGATGCGCCGCGTCATCAGCGCCGCGTCCTTGTCGGTGACCTTCTCGAAATGATCGATCACGGCGAAGTCGACGTTCTTCGGCAGGAAGTCCTCGCCGATGCCCTCGGTGATGTACGGATAGATCTCGTTTTTGTCGAAGATGCCGGTCTCCTTGTATTTCTTGAAGACCGAGCCGTAAGTGTCGATGCCCCAGACCTTGATGCGCGGGTTGCGCTCCTTCAGGTAGCGCCCGACCCCGCTGATCGTGCCGCCGGTGCCCACGCCGGCGACCAGGTGGGTGACGCGGCCGCCGGTCTGTTCCCAGATTTCCGGCGCGGTCTGATCGTAATGCGCGGCGGTGTTCGACAGGTTGTCGTACTGGTTCGCCTTCCACGAGTTCGGCACTTCCTTTTCGAGGCGGGACGAGACCGAGTAGTACGAGCGCGGA
>Ga0157380_10004130_pt1 | contig 10035 bp, 5 predicted proteins | sample S35metaG_FD_119757 | JGI IMG/M metagenome (GOLD analysis project Ga0157380, IMG submission 119757) | Switchgrass rhizosphere microbial communities from Kellogg Biological Station, Michigan, USA - S3-5 metaG | ecosystem: Host-associated > Plants > Roots > Rhizosphere > Soil | place: USA: Michigan...
CCGTTGCGGCGGTGCGTCGTACGTAGCGCAGGCCTTCAGGCCTGCCTCTTGCGTTGCGTACGTAGCGCAGGCCTTCAGGCCTGCCCGTTGCGTTGCGTACGTAGCGCGCGCGTCAACACGGAGTGAGTCCCGAGTCATGGCGGGGCCCAGCCCGACGCGGTCAGCAGGCGGGCGAGCTCTTTCCGGGCGCGGTGCACGTGCGAACGGGCCGTGACCTCCGGGATGCCCAGAACGATCCCAATCTCGTCGAACGACAGCCCTTCCTCGTACCGCAGCACGATCGCGGCGCTGTGCTCCGGCCGGAGCTGCGCCAGCGCCGCCTCCAGCGCGTTGCCGAGCGCCTCGCGCTCGACCGGATCCGGCTCTGGCGGGCTCGCGGGGTCTTCCGCTGCGCGGCCCGACGGCGCGGCAGCCGCACTCGCGGACAGCACGGGTGAACGCGAGCGGCGCAGGGCATCGAGCGCCGTGTTGTGGGCGATCCGGAACAGCCAGCTGGACAGCCGGCGTGTCGTGTCGAAGGCGGCGAGGCTGCGGAAAGCCTTGACGAAGGTTTCCTGGGCCAGGTCCTCCGCAAGCGCGCGGTCCTTCGTCATCCGCGCGATGAGGCTGATGATCGGCCGCTGATAGCGGCGCACAATCTGCTCGAAGGCAGACTGGGAGCCCCCAAGCGCCTGGGCGACCAGCCGGGCCTCGCTTACTGTCTCGAGATCGATCGGGATGTGGGCTCCTCGCTGAACATCGTGTCCGTCTGACGTGTGCCCGTTTACCCGTACAGCTTACGCAGTGAGATCGGCCGGCGTTGCAGCCCGCGGCACCGTCCTGATGGCTGAGCCGGCAGGGCACGGTTTTGTCGATCGTCAGGAGGCTGTATCAGATTTGTCATTTTCGACCAAGGCTGTGGCAGAATGCAGCTGACCGGAAACCCAAGCCGGGAGGGGGCGAAAGGCGCCCCGGGCGCGCGGCCGCGATTCGGCCGCTGGTGCGGACTTTCCTCCAGGTACGAAAGCTATGAACCGAAGACATTTCTTGATGAGCACCGCCGTGATGGCGGGCGGCGCTGCCGTTCGCGGGATGCAGAGCAGCCCCAACGAGACCGTGCGGATGGGGGTCGTTGGCTTGGGTGGCCGTGGCTCGAGCCACGTGAGCGCGTGGTCCAACATGCCGAACGTCGAAGTCGTGGCGCTGTGCGATGTGGACGAAACCCATATCGGCGCCAAGGCGCAGACGCTCGAGTCCAGGGGCAAGAGAAAAGCGACCGCGTACACCGACGTGCGGCAGCTGCTCGAGAACAAGGACATCGATGCGATCTCCATCGCCGCGCCGAACCACTGGCACACGCTCATGACGATCTGGGCCTGCCAGGCGGGCAAGGACGTGTACGTCGAGAAGCCGTGCTCGCACAACGTCTTCGAATCGACGCAGATCGTCGCAGCCGCCCGCAAGTACAACCGGATGGTGCAGCAGGGCAGCCAGAGCCGATCGTCACCCGCGCTCCGCGAAGGCGTCGAGCGGCTGCGGAATGGCGAGTTCGGCGACCTCTACATGGCGCGCGGCCTCTGCTACAAGTGGCGCGACACCATCGGCAAGACGCCGCCCGAACCGGTGCCGCCCGGCGTCGACTACGACCTCTGGCTCTGTCCCGCGCCGAAGCGCGAGTTCACCAAGAACCGCTTCCACTACAACTGGCACTGGTTCTGGGACACCGGCAACGGCGACCTCGGGAACCAGGGGATCCACGAAGTCGACATCGCGCGCTGGGGCCTGGGGGTGACGCACCCGACGAAGGTCACCGCGATCGGCGGGAAGTTCATGTTCGACGACGATCAGGAGACGCCGAACACGATTTCGGCCGCGTACGAGTTCGACGTCGACGGCAAGAAGAGGATGATGACCTTCGAGGTGCGCCACTGGATCTCGCCGCACGAGGCGGGCATCGACGAGGGCAAGCCCGGCAACACGATCGGCAACCAGTTCTACGGCTCGAAGGGCTACCTGGTCATCGACAACTACACCAAGTACTACTCGTTCCTCGGCAGGGATCAGAAGCCGGGACCGACCGCCACCGCGCGCGACACCCACTGGGAGAACTTCATCTCGGCGGTCCGGAGCCGCAAGCGCGAGGACCTGAACGCGGAGATCGAGGAAGGCGCGTTGTCCTGCAACCTGATGCACCTGGCGAACATCAGCTACCGGGTCGGCCGCACGCTGAACTGGGACTCGAAGAAGATGGAGTGCACCGGCGATGCGGAAGCCAACAAGATGCTGACCCGTCCGTACCGCGCTCCCTACGTCGTTCCGAAGAACGTTTGATCAGGGGTTCCACGGGGTTCCGCAAGGTTCCACGGGGTTCCACAGGGTTCAGTTCCGCAGGGTTCTACAAGGTTCCTCAGGGTTCAAGGTTCAAGGTTCAAGGTTCAAGGTTCACCGAACCCTGAACCTTGTGGAACCCGGCGAACCTTGTGGAACTGAACCTCGCGGAACCCTGTGGAACCCAGCGGAACCTGGTGGAACCCAGACAGAGGCTCAGTAGCGGCGTTTTTGCTGCCGGACGAGATCGAACTTGGCGGTGTCGGCGACCGCCATGACGGCCATGACGCCGGCCTGGACCGGATCGCTGACGACGAGGTCGGCGGCATCGGGCACGCTGCCGGCCATGTTGAGCGAAATCACATACAAGCCCTTCTGCCGGACGTCTTCGACCGCCCTCGTGATCTCCCCTCCCATCAGCGATCCCGCGAGCACCAGCAGCCGCACGCGCGGCAGCCGGACGACCGCGCGGACCGCGGCCGCCAGCTCCTGCTCGCCGACGAGAGGAATCGTGTCGACCGAGATGCGCTCACCGCGGATGTTGTGACGGTCTGCCTCCGAAATGGCCCCCATGGCCACATGACCGACCTGTGCTCCGCCTCCCATGACGATGATGCGCTTGCCGTAGATCTTCGCCAGCGACGGCGTCTCCTCGAGCCGGATCACGCCGGCCAGCTGCCGCAGATCCTTGATCACGTCGTCGGCCGTAAGGCCGGCGAGGGTGAACTCGAAGTAGACGTCTGAGTACAGGTCGCTGCTGTGCATGTCCACGTACGTGATGTTCGCCTGATGGTCGGCGAGCACACGAGTGAGACCGAAGAGCATGCCTGGCTGATCGGAGACGGTCACGAGCACGGCGTGGGCGTTCATGCCGCGCACTATAACAGCTGCCCTGACAGCAACAATCAATGTAGTGCCGACCTTCAGGTCGGCCCCGAGGGGCTGGCCTGACAGGCTGGCTGAAGGGCGGCTTGACAGGCTGGCCTAAAAGGCCAGCTCTACACAGCAGTGTAGTGCCGACCTTTAGGTCGGCCAGTTGCCGTCCGCGTTATTTCTTCTTGGCCGCCGCGACCCAGGTGTCGACGAGCGCGAGCGACGGGCCGCCGCGCACGCGATACGCATCGGCGAAGCGGATCATGCGCGCGCGATCCTGCTCGACACCCTCAATCGGCCGCTCGCTCTCGAACGCGTCGTAGAGCACCAGGAGCGCGAGCGCGAGCGAGGGCTCGTCCGCGGCCTGCTTCTCCACGAGCTCGTCCACGATCTGCAGGCCCTCGGCCTGTCGTCCCGCCAGCAGCGACGCCACGACGAAGCGCCGCTTGAGCCCCACATCGTCGGGCCAGCGGACGCGCGCGCTGTCGATCGCCTGCAGCGCGAGATCCCCTTTGTCCTGCCGGAGCAGCGCGTCGGCGAGGAGCACGTGAAGCGCGATCGCGTCCCCTTCTTTGATGAGCGCGGTCCGCCACGCGCCTGCGGCTTCCTTGTCGTTGCCGCCGGCGGCGTAACACGCGCCCAGGTACACCATCGCCGGATAGAAATCGGGCGAGGCGCGCATCGCGCTCCGGAACGCGTTGGCGGCCGGATCGAACTTCTTCTGCGCGAACAGCGCCAGCCCCCTCAGAAACGTGGCGATCGGGACTTCCGTGTTGCTCGCGGCGGGCAGGACCAGGGCGCCCGGGCCCTCCGTGCGCGCGCGGCCGAGCAGCTCCCGCATGGCCGGCGTGCTGGCATCGGGCCGAGCCGCCACGCTGTCGAGAAAGACGCCGAGGACCTTCGGCGCGAGGACCTGATCGAGCGAAAAGCGTGGAACCGTGCCCAGGGTGCGCGCCGTGACGGGCGCGGACGGGTGGGGGGCGGCTGTCGGCGCCACAGTCGAAGCGTCGGGTACCACCCGCGCGGCGGCGCCGATGACCGTGAACCCGCGCCGCACGTCGCCAATCCGCTCGCCGCCCGACGTGACCGTCGCGCGGGCAAAGTACGGCCCGGGGGGCAGGACGCGCATGTCGGTCACGGCCTGGGCGATCATCGCGTTCTCGCGCGAGCCCCGCGACAGGGCCGCCGGCAGGCTGACGAGCGCCGGGCCGTCGGCCGTGGAGGCGATCTCGAAGACGACCTCCGGCACGGCGACGTGGCCGCTGGTCCCCTCGAACGCGACTTCGAGCGCAAGCCGTTCGTCCTGTTGCACGCCGTCGAGCGCGACGCGCGGTTCCGCGTCGCCACCCGGCACGCGCACGAGCACGGGCCCGGCCGCAGAGAGCGCCCCGAGCGGCACGTATCGCGCCTCGAAGCGATGATCGACCGAGCCCACGCGGCCGGCGCCGTCCATGACCGCCAGGCGGACGATATAGCTGCCGGGCGCCACGGGGATGCTGGTCGTGAACGGCAGGACACTTCCGACCGCCTCGCCAAGCGGCTGGTCGCCGGAAAGGACCTTCCGTCCCTCCATGTCCCGCACCACGAGCTGGAACGTCGCCTCGCCCGGTTGAAGCCGCGACGCTTCACCGGCGATCACGAGCTTGAGACGCGTCCCGTCCTCCGGGTCGGCCGCGAGATAGCTTGTCACTCGCAGGCCGAGGCTGGTCGCCGGAATCGGCGCGTCGAGCGCCGAACCGATGCGCGCGGCCCAGTCGCGATCCTCGTAGGTGCGCACGTCGAACATCTCGCGCGCTCGCACGGTCATGCCGCTTCGCGACACCTGCACCTTCATGTGCCTGGCCTTGGTCTCCAGGTCGCTCGGGTCCTTCTCGACGCCAATCCGATAGAAGCCGGACAGCTCGCGTCCAAGCCGGTCGAAGACCGCTTCCGCGTTGACCTCGGCCCGGAACGTTCCGCCGCCGGTCATGCCGGCCAGCGTCTCCAGCGGTCCTGAATGGAGGAACTGATCGCGCGACGGCGCGGAGCTGATCATGCGCCGATCGGCCGAGAACGAGGACGCCGGAACGAACACGGTGTAGAGCGTGGCGCGGGCGGCGGCCGCCTCGGCGGCGACGGTCCCCATCACCGAGGTTTCCTCGCGATCGTCCATCGGCCATCCGCCGGAAATGAGGATGACCGTCTTATCGCCCCGCACGCGTCCGAGCGACCCCAGCAACTGACGAAGCGAGGCCAGGCTGGACATCGACGTCATCTCGGCGACGCGCCACGTCGACTCCGCCTGCATTTGCAGGTTCGAGGCGCACGCGTCCGAACTGAGCCCGCCGGCGTTCCCTCCCCCGCGCGGCGTGCGGTTGCCCGTTCCGGTGTTGCCGGCACCGGCTCCTGCTCCCGTGCCGCCGGCCGCACCGCCAGCAGGCGTTCCGCCCCCGGTTGATCCCGGCGCTCCCGCGGCCGCACCCCCGGTCACCGGCGGCGGCGCCGCGCCGAGGCCCCCGCCCGCCGCGAACGGATTCGAGCGGCACTCGCGCTCGACCAGGCTGCGCAGCGCGATGCCATTGCGGTTGGCGATATCGCGCGCCTCCGTGAGGCTGCCAAACTCGAACGAGTTCATGGGACTGCTCATCCCGCTGACCCGTTGGAGCGCGTCCCGCACCCGATCGTGCGCCCACGTGAACCCGACGCCCTGGCCGACCGGCATGAGCATCAGCGACGATCGGTCCGAGAACGTGAGCCGCGGAAAGAAACGCGACGCGGCCCTGGCGACGTTGCGCGCGCTCCCGGGATCGAGCGTGCTCTGATCGACGATGAACACGAACAGGCGGCCGAGGCCGCCACCCTCGTTGGTGCTGATCTTCGCGACGTCCGGCCGGATCGCGGGATCGGCCTGCGCCGACGCCGCGTCGACGAACTCGGCGCTGACCACGCGCCGCACCTGCCCTCCGACGGTCACGGTGAAGTCGGCCGCCCCGAGCCCTCGCAGGGGCAGCCCCTGCTTGTCGACGACGCCGACGTCGATGGACACGACCTCGACGCCGGTGCGAAACGTCGGCGCCTGATCGGGACGGACCTGTTTCCCCTCGAGCAACGGGCCGCCACACACCAACAGCGCCGCCGCTGCCGTCGTCATGATGCCGCTCGGTACTTGCATGGTCTACCTCCCACCGCGTTGCGGTCCGTTGGCGGGGTAACCCCGGCGGGCCCGGACGTCGTATTTGCCCTTGCGCACCAGGACCTTGATGTTCCGCCACGCGCTGTCGGTCTTGAGATTGGTCGAGGAGTAAGAGAGCACGTATTGATTCGCCAGCTCCGTGACGACTTCGTCGAAGACGCCATCGAGCTCCTTCACCGTTCGGGGGAAGAACGCGCGCCCGCCGGTGGATCGCGCGTAGCTCTCGAGGCTGGTCCGCAGCGCGGGCACCGTCGCGCCCCCGCCGAAGCCCACGGTGTACAACATCGCGTCGCTGGCCTGCACGCGGGCCATCGCGGTCTCGCGAGGGGTGAGGCTGTGACGGTCGTCTCCGTCGGAGAAGATGACGACACCCTTGCGCCCCCACTCGCGGCTCACCATGTCGAGCGCGCGAACCGTCGCGTCGTACAACGCGGTGCCTCCCCAGGAGGTCAGCAGGTCGACCGCCTCTTCGCGCGTCTTCCGATCCTTCTCGCGTTCGGCGGCCACGAAAAACGTGTCGTTGAAGCCGACGAGCGTGGCCGCGTCGCCCGGGCGCAGCTTCGACAGCAGCTGCCGCACGGCGGCCTTGACGTCGGGGAGCGCGCTTTCCATGCTGCCGCTGATGTCGACGGCGAGCACGAGATCGAGCGGTGCGTTCTCGTTGACGAAGCTCGAAATCGGCTGCGCCACGCCGTCCTCGAAGAGCTCGAAATCCTGCTGCCTCAGCCCGCGCACGAACTCGCCGTTGTGCCGGACGATGACCGGCACCAGCACCGCCTCGGTGCGGACCTTCTCGACGTATCCGAGATCCTTCGTCCGCACGTTGTCGATCAGGCGCCGCCCGTCGGTCAGCGTGGCGACGACGCGGACGTGATGGCCGCGGACGACGTCGCCGGGATTGAAGCTGCAGCCGAACGGCGGCCGCTCCACCGTGCACACGAGCCGGCCGTTCACGAAGAAGGTCACGCTCTGAACCGCCGGCAGCTGCTGCTCGGGCGTGACCGCCGCCTCGAGCCGGATCACGCCGCTCACGATCGAGTCGGGCGTCGGCGAGGTGATCCGCAGCGCAGCTGTCTGAGCGCTCACCACCATCGACCCCAGTCCGATCACGACGAGCGTCCGGACCCACGCGAACGTCATCGCGGCATCCCGGCTTTCTGTCCAACGGTTCCGGCCCCCGGCGAGCCTGGAGCCTCGCCGACGGGCACGAGCGGACCCTCGGTGGTCAGCAGCGCGAGGTACTGCTCGACACGTTCGGCGCGGAGCGCCTGCACGAACTCGACGAGCCCGCGGCGATCGTCCTGATCGCGGCTCGTCGCGACGTCGACGAAGTCGAGGGTGGCCGACGCCAGCACCGGTCCGAGCAGCGCCGCCGGCATCTTCATGTCCGCCAGGATCTCCGCCAGGCGCAGGTTCAGATCGGGAAACGCGCTCGCGAGCATGCCGAAATTCCAGCGCCCGAACAGGAGGTCCATCGGCTGCGGATCGATCAGCCGAAGGCACAGGCATCCCAGGCGCGGCTCGCCCGGCGCGCCCCAGGCGTGAAGGCTCGCATCCACCCGCGCGTTCCCGAGTCCGAGCCAGAAGAGCTCGCTCGGCGCCAGGAAGGCGGCGGCCCGTTCGGGGTCGTTCGCGATGACCCAGGGCAGCAGCGTCCGGCGCGCTGACCCGAGATGGATCTCATCGACGAGTGCAGCGGCTTCCGCCGGCGTGCGCACGGACGCGAGTCTGCCCCTCCCCTTTCGAATCGCCTCGACCACCGTATCGCGATTCGCCTCCGTCAGCGACGTCGGCTCGACGAGGGCCACGGCCTCGATCAACACGCGCCGGTTCACGTCCTGCAGCGTGGGCCTGGTCGTCGGAAGCTTCGACGACAGGCTCATGAGCGAGAGATCGGCGAGCTTCACATCCAGACCGAGGAGCGAGCCGACGACGCGCCAGCCGCGGAGGGCGCCGTCGGTGCCCGCGAGGGGAAGCTGCCAGGCGCCGCCGGAACCGAAGCTCTCGGAACGGAGCCAGAAGTCATGACGCCTGGCTGCCTCCCAGGCCGTAATCGATGCGCGCTCGGGCTGCCCCAGCGCGGTCGCATACGTCAGTTCCAACAGGCCATGGGCCAGCAAATCGTCGGCGAGGAGCCGTAACGACGGCGCGAGACGTGAGGCGCGGCGCGTGTCGGCGTCACCTGCGCGCCCGAGCGCCGCGGCGGCCTCGCGATAGGAAGCGGGGACGTCGGTCGACGGCCGGGGACTGTCCCACCCGAGAGCCTGTGCGACCTGCTCGAGCACGCCGGCTTCGTGTCGAAGCTGCTCGCGGGTGAGTCCGGCCTGGGCCAGCGCATCGGCCATCGCGACGAGCGCCAGCGCGGACGAGAGATACGGCCGGGGACGATCGCCCAGCCGGCGCGCGAGGCGCCTCGTTTCCGCCCACGTCAGGTCGAGCCGATAACGGGTACCTTCCCAGTCCACGAAGCGGGGCCCGACAGACAGAGGCCCGGACAGCACGTGCAGGATCTTCTCGTCCAGGTCGCCCGGCGCGTTCTCGAAGACGAGGTCGGCGCCGGCCTCGGCCAGCGATTCGAGGCTGCCCGCCGGCGCGCGCGACGCCGGCCTCGGCGGCTCGCGCCAATAGCTCGCCATCCATCCGGCCAGCCATCGCACGACGCGCCCCTCGTAGTCGCCGTGAGCACTTGGTTCGATCTCGGACAACGAAGAGACGCCGGCCGATAGCGCGCCCGCCGGCAGGCTGCCCCGCACGGCTCCTCGCGTGACGACGGCCAGCGCGCCCTGGAACTGCGCGAGCGCGCGAACCGCCCGCTCGTCGTGGCCGAGCGCCGAGAGCTGCGCGGCGCGGCGTGCGGCGCCGGCAAACACGGCGACGTCAGTGAGCTTCGCGCGTTCGAGCGCCGCGACGAGAGCCGGGTACTCGTCAGCCGCGCGAACGGCCTCGAGAGCATCCCGCGCCGTCTCGGGCGTAATGCGCGTGATGACGCGCGACGCGAACAGCACGGCCTGATAGCGGCGGCGGTGTGTGGCCGGTGGACCTTTGAACACCAGCTCGCCCAACCACGCGAAATCCACCGGGTCCCCGGCGGCGAGCGCACGCGCGTTGGCGGCGTCGGCGCCGGCGTCGACGCCCTTGGCGGCATTGGCGTCGGCGAACACCGCGTTCCAGAACCGGCGTGTGCCCGGCAGGATCGGTCGTCCGTCGGCGTCCTGGCTGAGACTGGCCGCGAGCAGCACCGGGTCGAGCGACGGCCGCCAGAAGGCGCGGTCCTCGATGCTCCACCCGGGGCCCAGATTCTCGAAGGCGTCGTAGATGCGGCGCGAGGCCGTCACCCGATCGGCCGTGTCGGGGGCGTCCAGATTCAGCGCACACCGTATCTGTGCGGGCGACAGCTGCGCCATCGCGCCGAAGAAGAACGCCAGCCGGCCTGCGCCGCCCCCGAGCAGCGCGCGCACGAACTCGACCGGCTCGGTCCGGCGGCGGCCGACGAGCGCGTGCCAGCCCGGCTCCGCGGCTTCGCCGCCCGGCACCCGCAGGGCGCCGTTCTCGATGCGCAGGCTCGGCGCCGCCGCGGCGAAGGCCGCCGGATGACGCTCGGCCACCTCCGCAATCAGAGTGGGCTCGGTCGCCAGCCATGCGCGCGTCGAGTCGTCGAGCGACAGGAGGCCGTAGTAGAACAG
>Ga0157380_10004132_pt1 | contig 10031 bp, 8 predicted proteins | sample S35metaG_FD_119757 | JGI IMG/M metagenome (GOLD analysis project Ga0157380, IMG submission 119757) | Switchgrass rhizosphere microbial communities from Kellogg Biological Station, Michigan, USA - S3-5 metaG | ecosystem: Host-associated > Plants > Roots > Rhizosphere > Soil | place: USA: Michigan...
CCGCTTCGCCGCGGCGAGCGGGTCCTCGCTGTTCAAGTCGACGGCGTCGGCGCCGAACCGGCGCGCCAATTGAAGCTTGTGCGCGTCATAGTCGAGCGCCAGGACTCGGCAGCCGTGCGCCCGAAGTAGCTGGACCGTCAGCAGTCCCACAAGGCCAAGGCCGGTCACCACAATCGCCTCGCCGAGCGTCGGTTCGGCAAGTCGTATGCCCTGCAACGCAACGGCACCGAGAACGGCGAAGGCCGCCGCGTCATCGATCACTTCATCCGGTACTCGTGCGCACAAATTGACGGGCACGCTGACGATCTCGGCGTGCTTGCCATTCGACGCCACGCGATCCCCCACCACGAACCCTGTCACGCCGTCCCCTACGGCGACCACCGTTCCGACGTTGCAGTAGCCCATGGGTAGCCGTTGGTCGAGCTTGCCCAAGACGGCCTCGACCGTTGGTAAGAGACCGTCGGTCCTGACCTTCTCGATGACCATGCGAACCTTGTCAGGTTGCTGGCGGGCTTTCTCTAACCAGCCCGCTTTACCGAAACTCACGAGCGATCGCTCCGTACCGACGGAAATCAGCGTGCGTGAGGTCGCGATGAGCAGCTGACCGCGACGCACGCTCGGTGCCGGCACATCCGTCACGCTCGTACGACCGTCCTTTAAGGACTGAAGAACCTGCTTCACGGTGGGCCTCCTTCATTCGAAGCTAAGCCCGCCATCAATGCATCCTTCTCGACACGGCTCGGATAGTTGATCAACACCGCGCGGTACACACCTTTGAACACAAACAGACTGCCCGCTGCGGCGCCTATCAGACCGAAGCGCTCGATGAGTGTTTTGATGTGCGCCAACGAGCCCGCTCCACCGAGGGCCGTAACCGGCACCGAAACAGCGGCGAGAACCTCGGCGACCAATGGCAAATCATAGCCTTGCATGGCGCCGTCGTTGTCTATGGAGTTCACGATGATCTCGCCTGCACCGCTTTCGGCCATGAGTTTCGCGGCATCGCTCACCAATTGGTCGGTGCGACGTTGGCCGTTGTGCGTCCAAACGACCGGCGCGCCGCTCTTGTCACGCCGGACGTCCAGTACCGTGACGACGCTTTGTCCCCCGACGACGTTCGCCATCCTCGTTACCAGAGTCGGATCAGCGAGCGCTGCCGAGCTCAACGCTACCTTCTCCACGCCCATCGACACGAGCCGCTCCGCCTGTTCGACACTGCGCACGCCTCCGCCATAACACAACGGCATGCGACATTCGATGGCCAGCTTCTTGATGAGGTCGTAGTCGGGCTCTTTATTGAGCACGCTCGCGTCGATGTCGGCAATGAATATCTCGTCGACTGCCTTCTCATTGAAGATTCGAACCGCATTGATCGGGTCGCCTACGTATTTAGGTTTGGCGAAGCCGACCGTTTTGACGAGACCGCCATTTTGGACGAGCAGGCACGGAATCACTCTCGGACGTAACATGGCCCGCGATTACAACCCGGCGAAGTTCTTGAGCAATTTGACGCCCCACAGATGACTCTTTTCGGGGTGAAACTGCACTCCGAGGATGTTCCCCGAGCGCACACCCGAGACGAAGCGACCGTTGTAGTCGGTAACCGCAAGCACGTTGACAGAGTCAGCCGCCTCGAAGTGGTAGGAATGCAGGAAGTAGAACCTAACGTCACCGGCCAAATCTGCGAATAAGTCGGCCGAGTCGACAGGTTGGACGTCGTTCCATCCCATGTGCGGCAGCTGCGTGCGTTTACCGCCGCGCTGCGGCTCGAAGCGTTTGACGTGCCCATCGATCCAGCCGAATCCCGGCGAGCGCCCTTCTTCGCTGCCGCGTGCAAGCATTTGCATGCCTACGCAGATGCCGAGGATCGGCTTTCGCTCTTCGAGCACTGCCCGTTCCAATGCCGGACGCAGCCCCGAGCGGTTGAGGCGGCCCATTGCCCAGTCGAAGGAGCCGACGCCGGGCAAAACGATGCGGTCGGCGGCGGCGAGACCGGCAGCGGTCCCAACAAGACTGGCCGGGATGTCGAGCCTCTTGTAGATGTTACCGATAGCCGCGACGTTGCCGACACCATAATCGATGATTGCGATCACCGCTTCCCGCCCACTTCTAACCCCACGAGCCGCATGACCTTCGCCCCCAACCCATAGATGCTCTGCTGCGAGCGGTAGTCGCGATAAGACTTGTTCGGCGCCTCCAAGTAACCGAGCAGCTCGCCGACGGAGATGTCGAGCTTATTGGCGACGAACTCGATGTCGTGATGAATCGCAACCGGGTCGTACGGCGGTTGCTCGAGCCTCGTCAAGGCCTCCTCACGCGTCATTTGTTTGGTGACGATTAGGCTCGAATACTGCACACGGCGCACGTCGTAACCGAACTTCTTCGGCAACCAATAGCTTTCGTAGAACTGAGTGAAGCGAGACTCGAAGTGCTTCTGCGGGTACGGCTGCCAGCCGAAGCGGGTTTGCAAGAGCTGCATTGCGTCGGCCTTGATGTACGGCACGTAGTTCAGGGGCCGCACGACCCTAATCCTGCGCACGTACGGGAGGTAGACCTTGTGCCGCAAAATGCTCGTGATCGGAAAACCGGCGAGCGGCCGCGTGCCGAAGCGGCGATGGATGTCGCGCAGCTGCACGGAATCGGATTGGTAGTACATCCACTCGATCGGATTACGAATGCACTCCGTCGAGAGGTTTGCTCCGGTCAGGATGTACCGGACCTTGTGCTGCTCCGCGAAGTTGTACATCGTGGCGAAGAACGCGTGGTCCTGCGGTGTATCGATGTGCGGGACGCCCGCTTTGAAGAAGGCCAGCTGTAGGTCGCGCATCTCGTCCCAGTTGATTACCTCGGTGTATAGGTCGAGGCTGAGACCGTCGACGAGCTTCTCGATGTTGTTCACCGCGACCTGAGAATTCCAACCTGCGTCGACGTGGAACACCAGCGGCCTGAGACCCAGCTCGGCCTTCGCGACATAGGTAAGGTACGAGCTGTCGATGCCGCCGCTGACGCCGATGATGCAGTCGAAATCGCGGCCGACACCTTGCTGCTTGATCTCCGCGACCAGCTGCATGAGCTTTGCTCGACCTTTCTCACCGGTGTCCCACACGGGCAAGACGTCGCGATAGAAAGTCGTGCAATGATCGCAGACGCCGTCCGGCCCGAAGGTGATCTTCGAGTCGCTGGTATCCATCACGCAGTTGCTGCAGATTCGGTACTCTCTCGCCACCATCACCGTCATCCGTGCCCGGCCACTGCTCTCAAAAAGCTCCAGGTTTCCGCAGCACAACGCGCCCAGGAGTACTGGGCAGCGAGGTACTTGGCGCGTGCCGCTTTACCCATTCTAAGGTCCGAGTTCTTGATCAGGTTCTCGATCGCCTCCGCTACGGACGTTGCGTTCTCGGGGTCGAAATAGACCCCGCCATCGCGCAGCACCTCGGGCATGGGACCGCGATCGGAACAGGCTATCGGCAAGCCGACCGCCATGGCCTCAACGAGGGTGTTCGGCATGTTCTCGCAGCTCGAAGCAAAAACGAATAGATTCGCTTCTGCCAGCAATGCCGGCAAATCGTCGTGGCGCACGAAACCCAGGCATTTGACGAACCCCTGCGCATCGCTGCGCGCGATCTCCTGCTCGAGCTTCCGCAGGGCCTGGCCCGAACCGCCGCCCGCGAGCGTCAGCTCGATATTGTGCCCCCGGGTGCGCAGATTACTGATCGCCTTCACCACGACCCATTGGTGCTTGTACATGGAGGCGTTCGAGACATAGACGCAGCGAATCGCCTTCTCTTGATCCGCCGGCCACGGCGCCTCGGCATTGCGCTCGCTGAACGCTTTGCCGACGCCGTGCGGTATTACGCTCGTGCGGCGCAGCCTCCCCGTCGTCTGCTGGATGACCTTCGCGGCGTACTCCGTCAGGAAGATCACGCCGTCGGCAAACCGCATCGACTGGCTTTGGATCACCCGCAGCAGCACGAGGCGCACCCTCGCACGCGACACCCCGAACCGCCTGATCTCGCCGGGCTCGTAGGAGAGCATGTCGCGGCTCATCGTCACGGCGGGACGGAACCGACAAACGCTGCCCGCATCCGTGTTCAGCAGGATCGTACAGCCATTCTTTTTTGCTTCGTGCGGCAGCCGCCAAAACTGCCACCAGACCTGCCGCAGCAACGACTGCTCGAGCTCCGGCGGATTGTGCTTGATGAGCCATGGCTCGTCAGGCAAGCCGTCGAGCAGCGCCCGATAGGACCACACGTGCACGGCGCTGATTCCATGTGCGAGCGGGTCGCAGTCCTTCAAGATTCCGCGCAGATGCGCTTTTGCCCCACCGGACCGATTGCGCGACGCATCGATACCGACGACGAGACCCATCAGCTGGAGGCCGCTTGCGCGCGGCCAACGAGATGTCCTGCTTTGAGGACCTCGATTTGTTGCATACCGGCGCGTTCCAACCAGCGGCGAACCGTGGCGGCGGTTTGCGGCTGATCGTACGCCGGAGCAAGCCAGTCGAACGTGTCCAGCAAGGACCACTCGAGTTGCTGCTGCTCGTCGAGCGGCAACTCGTCCATATAGTTCGCGACCGGGACCAACCGCTTAAGTTGTCCACCGATCTTCGGGACCTTGCCCATTGCGCGGCTCAGCGGCAGGAGCTTCGGAACGAGAGCCTGCAACAGCGCGAACAACCGCGGTTTGGACATGCGTTTGGTCACCGGCCGCAGCCAGTATTTCGGCAGCAGCGAGCTCTTCCATGAGCGCTCATAGAAGTCGACACAGAGCGCCCCGCCCGGGCAAACCATCGGCGGCAGAGCCGCGAACGCCTGGGCGACGTCGGGTGTGTGCTGCAACACTCCCAAGGAGTACACGAACGGAAACTCGCCTTTGGCAAATGGCAGCGCGTAGATGTCACCTTGCACGACGAGCAGGTTTTCGTGGTGGCCAAGATTGGCGTAACACGCATCCACCGCGTTCGAATAGTCGAGCGCAACGACCTGTGCTCCTGCCGCCAAGGCGGCCTCGGCGAAACGGCCCGCGCCGCAGCCGATGTCGAGCACGCGGCGACCTGCGAGATCACTCGGCTTCCAGCCGGTCGCATGCCAGAAGCGCTGCGCGGAGATAGGGTGGCCCGAGTGGCTATCGAGCTGCGTTCGGCTGAACTTGTTCCATTGCATCCCGAAGTTGTCCGCGTAGTTCGATTCGGGCACGAAGCGCGGAACGAAATTCCGGATTCGATAGCGGTGCATCCCGTCCGCCGTCACCAGTTGACCAGACTCGACGCGCGAGCCGGACAGCACGGAATCCGCCAGCGTCAGGCGTTGGCCGGAGCGGGGACACCGAAGAATCTCTAGCGAGCCCAGATTCACTTGCTTACCCGAGCGAGACCCGATACTCGCGGCGCCAGAGCTCGAACAACACCAGCGCGAATAGACGTTCACTATTGCTACGTCCGCGATCCTGACCGCGCCACAGGTCGCTGACGGTCCGGCGGTCGAATATTACATCTGGACCCGACAGCACATCCTGAAATAGCTCGCGGAACGGTCCACCTTTGAGCCAAGTCGGGAGCGGTATCGAAAACCCCTGCTTGCGCTGCCGATCGAACTCCGCCGGCAGTACACGGGCTGCTAAGCGCTTGAGGAGGATCTTCTTGTCATGGACGGTTGCCTTAAGGTTCGATGGTACCTTGCCGAATGCGAATTCGACCAGCCGGTAGTCGAGAAACGGAGCCCGCACCTCCAGCGAGTTGAGCATGCTGGCCCTATCTACCTTGACCAGAATGTCCTCTGCAAGGTAGTCGGCAAAGTCCATTCGCGTTGCGCGCTGCAGCAAATCTGCCTGATTGGGAACCTGCTGCTCGAGTATCGATTCGGCTACCACGGGCCAGCGACCGTACCTCGACATCAGGCGTTTACGAGAGCTCGGAGTAAACACACCGCCAATGAGCGGTAGACCGTGCTCGAGGTCCGCTCCCAATCCGAGCAGCCAGTTGCGCCCTTTCACTCCGAGGGGCAACAGCCGCTCCGCAGCAGTCGAAACCAGCCTGCGGACCGGCCCAGGGATTTTGCCGAGTCGGCTCTTCATCCACAGCATGCGGTCGTAGCCGGTGTAGCCGCCAAACAGCTCATCACCGCCGTCGCCGCCGAGCGCTACCTTGCAGTGTCGTCTCACCAGCTCGGACACGAGAAAGGTGGGAATCATCGAAGAGTCCAGCATCGGCTCGTCGAACTGTTTCGCCAACCTCGGGACCAGATCCGCGGTCGTCGCGCGTGCCTCTAACTCGATGTGCTCGGTCCCGAACTGCCGCGCGATCAGGCGCGCATGTTCGGTTTCGTCCAATCCGCCATGCCCCGGGAAGCGGATGGTGAAAGTCTTGACCTTCGCAGTCACACGGGAAGCCATCGCGGTAATCAAGCTGGAATCCACCCCGCCGCTCAGCAACACTCCGACGGGCACGTCGGCTATGAGTTGGCGCCGAACGGAGTCCTCCAGCAGTGTCTCCAGCTCACCCAACAAGCCGTCTTCGTCGATCGGGACGTTGGAGTCAGCCGCGGCCAAGTCAGGCGGCTGCCAGTATCGCCAGATGTCCGCACGGCCGCTCGTCATATGGAACAGAAGCGCGTGCGCGGGCGGCAACTTGCTGAACCCCTGAAGAATGCAGCGCTCGCCGGAAACGTGGCCGATGGCCAAGAAAAAATCGAGCGACTCACGGTCGACGCGTCGAGGTAGATCCGGATCCGCCATGAGCGCTTTGAGCTCCGAGGCGAAGCGCAAAGTGCCACCGGCGCGGTGGTAGAACAGTGGCTTCTCCCCCGCGCGGTCTCTAGCAAGCAGCACCGTCTGACGCTCAGAGTCATAGATCGCGAAGGCGAACATGCCGTTGAGATGCTGGATACAGGTCGCGCCCCACTGCCGATATGCAGCCAGGATCACTTCCGTGTCGCTATGCGACGAAAAAACGAATCCTATTTCCTGCAGCTCACACCTAAGATCGGTGAAGTTGTAGATTTCGCCGTTGAATACGATCGTGAGTGTTGCGGTAGCGTCATGCATCGGCTGATGGCCGGCCGGCGACAGATCCAGGATGGCCAGGCGTCGATGAGCCAGTCCGACGCGCCCATCCGGCGACCACCATTCGCCCGCATCGTCGGGACCACGGTGGACTAACGCATCACGCCCAACAGCCAACCATGAACGATTGGTGACGGCTGCAGCAGACGCGATGCCAACGATTCCGCACATACGATTAAAGGGTTCGAGAAACCGCTCAGACAGTCCGAACGATGTAGTTAGTTGTGAGCGGTTAACCCTGGCCCGAGCGATAAAGCGCTCGACGCGCGGATTGAACGTACTGCACGATCTGCGACGCCCGATCGTGAAGGGTGTTTCGCCCCGACATTAGTCTCTTGTAGCCCGCTGCTCGGACGTCCTCTCGCCTCAACGGGTTCGCCTTGAGCTCGGCCACGATGTCGACGAGCTCTTCAATAGAGGAAAAGAAAAAAGCTTCCTCGCGATCCTTGAAGTAAAGCTTCGCTTCTTCCGTCCTTTCGCACACCAGCAAGCCTCCCACCGCCACTATCTCCAGAGCTCTTCTTGTCCATGTGTCATTGTTGATCTTCGAGAAAAAGCAGAGTCCCGCAACCACTGCGCCGTAGATTCGGTTGTATTCGTCGCCGAAAGCATGGGCAATTGGCGCGAGTTTGCCTATGGGTCGATTGTGGATCGGGCGATCCCAGCCTCCGCCCTTCAGAACTACGTCGAAGCGCCGGGCCAACGCTTCCAGGCATTCCAGCCGCCAATCAGCTTCGTAGTGGCCGATGAACGCAGCGTCTGCGATGAACCCCGACACTCCGGAGGCGAAGTGTATACGAGGGTCATAGAACGGTGGGCAGTGTTCGACATGAGCTGCGCCGGCTTTGCGGTAGCGCTCCACGTTGCGCATTCGGAACACGAAATGTGCATCGTAGAGCGGCAGTGCGCGGCGAAACTTCCAGTGAATACCAGCAGGAGAGTTCTTGGAGAACGCGTCGTCGTTGAAGTACTGAGTCAATGTCGCGCCAGAGCGCTTCAGCGTAGCGATCGTCTTGCGGTCGAACTCGATGGGCAGCCGAAAGTGGACCCAATCGGGCCTCTCTCGCTCGACGAGCGAAATCAGGTCGGACTGCATGAGCTGGTTCGCACGACCGATGTGGAGTCGTCGCGAGACTTTGCCTGCGAGCCCCGACGGAGCGCCTCGCGGCGTGGACGAATACGGCACAACCTCGACGCCGAGGTCGCCGAACGCACGAATCCACCCAGAGTCTCGGTCAGGCGTCGTATCCAACGTCCCGACATAAACCATCCTCATACCGTGATCCAGCGTTCGGGGAGCAATCGGTCGAATCCCCACCACGCCTTGCCCTCACGCATTACGAAGCCGGGGGCAATCACGATGCCGCTCGAGTCGCTGCCGAGCCACGCACCCCACCAACTGAAGGTGCTGTTCGCGATGATGAAATGCTTGGCTTGCTGCATTAGCCAAAGATCCGCGTAAGCACCGGCATCGCTACGATTGTGTGCAACGCTGGTGACGCGCTCATCCGGCAGCGGAATCAGCGCACGTGCCATCTCGGGACGGTCGGAGAACACAAAGTAATGCGAGTGCGGCGCGAGCGCCTCCATCTTGGCCACGGCACGCGCGTAGTAAGCCGCGGGCGCATTGTTGACCCCACAACCAGGCGCATCGAAGAATCGCACATGAGCCGCGACGGAAACGCGCGACCGCATGGCGGCGGCCGTTGCCGCATTGATCGGATCGGTGGGCGGTGTGATCTGCAAGTCGGCCCGGATCACAGACTCGACGTCTCTGAAGTAGTCCTCGCTTTGCCAGTAACCTTCAAGGTACAGCGTTCCCTTCAAGACGCGCCTGAGAAGACGAGCGTCGAAATCTACTTGTTCCTGCTGAACATACGTACGCAGATCGAACTCACGATTCCGATTGATGGCGCGTTTCAAGCGGCGGCGAATTCGCGGGAATGGTTGTAGTCGCTCGCTGCGAGTCGCTATCCGGCACGGAATTCGGAAGTGCTGCAATTGATAACGGCGTTGGTAGTCGGAATCGCGGGCAAATCCGGTCACGTCGTCGATGACCAACTCGGCACCGTTGACGAGGGCCAACCGCCGCGCCGCGGCATAGCAAAAGAGCTGGTTACCGATTCCACCATGAATCAGGGTGATGACTTTACTCGACATTGTTCTAGCAGGCGCTGCGAGCGCTGCTTACGCACGGCGGCTTTACGCTTGGTAGTGGCTTTCTGGCAGTGGATCTCTACCGCAAAGCATACGCGTAAGACGAGGGCACGGCCACGGGAGGCCTATCGACTAGAAGGCAAACCCACGGAGCGCGCCGAGAGAAGCGAGACGGAGGGGCGGCGTCGGGCGACGCAGCAAACACCCTAGCGGTTTCGTCGTGCGTTAGGGACCAAACAGTTCACTGAGGACCATTTCCACAGGAATATCGTGTGATATCTCGCCGATGTTGACGAGAAATTTCACGCGTTCTTTCATGTAGCCGTTCTCGCTCTTTCCATATTCGTCGCCGGCACGGCTGCCTTTGGCGCCCGAAAAACAACAACCGTCAAACTCGTTGTAAATTTGTGCATGACGGCGCGGCTCTTCAATCCCGCCGGCCGCTTCATAAAGGTCTTGGTATTTGACCAGCTTGAACAGGTAAGCGCCGTACTGCTCCCAGTCGCCAAGGTCGTCCACGCCGTCGATGTTGGGACCGCGGAATTCGATCGGCAGACTGCCTGCTACGCTAACCGATCGAGTGATTCTCCAATCCAACGCCGCGTAAATGGTAGTTGCCCAGCCGCCCCCGCTTCGCCCCGTCATGTGAACGGTCGTATACGTGGGCCCGAGATAGTCGAGGGCGCGATAAATGTGATTGAAAAAATACGCCAGACCCGAATGGCCCGGCTTGTCGAGCACGGCAAACCAGTTGTGATTGATTCCCGAGTATACGAGCCCATCACCGACATCGATCTGCTGGCCACAATTCG
>Ga0157380_10004133_pt1 | contig 10029 bp, 5 predicted proteins | sample S35metaG_FD_119757 | JGI IMG/M metagenome (GOLD analysis project Ga0157380, IMG submission 119757) | Switchgrass rhizosphere microbial communities from Kellogg Biological Station, Michigan, USA - S3-5 metaG | ecosystem: Host-associated > Plants > Roots > Rhizosphere > Soil | place: USA: Michigan...
CTTTGGTGCCGCGGCTGGCTTTAATTTCCTGGTCCAGGATCGCACGGGCTCGATGACAATTGAGGAGTTGGGCGAACACACAAGCAAGTTCATCGCAGCTGGCCGGCAGCGGCCCGAACTTGGCACTCTCTTCACGTCATTCGATCCGAACTATCCGCAAGTAAAAGTAAGTCTTGATCGCGAAAAGGCCCGCACACTGGGCGTTCCCGTCAACGAAGTCTTTCAAACGATGTCGACCGCAATGGGCGGAGCATTTGTCAACGACTTCAATCGCTTTGGACGCTTGTATCGAGTTTATGTTCAGGCTGAATCGACCGACAGATTGAAATCGGAAGACATCGGAAGGATTTACGCTCGCTCGCGAACAACGAACTCGATGGTTCCACTTTCGACGTTAGTTAGCATTGACGACGTCGCCGGTAGCGAGATCACGACACGTTTCAATCTATTGCGGTCCGTGGAACTGACGGGAGCCCCTGGGCGCGGTTATACGTCGGGTCAGGCACTCGCAGCACTTGAGGAAGTGTTTGCTCAAACAATGCCTGGTGAAATGAGTTTCGCTTACTCATCGCTTTCTTACCAGGAGAAGATCGCGCCACCGCCTGGGCCAACATTCATTCTCGCGATCGTCTGCGTCTTCCTGTTACTAGCTGCGATGTATGAGAGTTGGAAATTACCGTGGGCGGTACTTCTCGGATCACCGCTGGTAGCACTCGGCGCCCTGGGCGGCGTTTGGTTCTTCGGTTACGACAACAACGTCTACGTCCAAATCGGTCTGGTGATGCTCATCGGCCTGGCGGCAAAGAATGCCATCTTGATCGTAGAGTTTGCGAAGGCAAAACATGAGGAAGGCAACACCCTCGAAGACGCGGCGCTGACGTCGGCTAAATTGCGCTTCCGGCCAATTCTGATGACCGCATTCGCTTTCATTCTGGGGGTTGTGCCTCTGATGAAAGCGAGTGGTGCAGGTGCCGGCGCGCAGAATGTGATGGGCGTAGGTGTGTTCTTCGGCATGCTTGTGGCAACCGCGTTGGGCGTTTTCATCATTCCCGGCAATTTCACTTTCATCATGGGTCTGGGCAGTAAACGACGCGCAAAGGCCGCGGCAGCGTCGCCGCCACCACCAGTGCCGGCAACGGCCGGGCACGCAGGAGGTGAGCACTGATGAGGCTGTTGGTAGTCGCTTTATTGTTGGTGTCAATGCTGTTGGGGAGCCCGGCTTACGTCGTTGCTCAACAATCTCAACGGCCGACAGTGCAAAAACCGGGCACTTTTCGCGGGGATACGCGCACGCAACCTGACGCTCAGAGCATTGCGAATCTCAAATGGTTCGAACTCTTTCAGGATCAAAGGCTTCAGGATCTGATTCGCGAGGCTCTGACGTACAACTACGATCTACGTCAAGCGGTTGCTCGGATTGACGCGGCGCGGGCCAATTACGGGATTACGCGGGCCGACCAGTTTCCGACAATCGGCGCCAGCGGCGATGTCTCAAATCAACGACTCTCGAGAAGCGGCGCGTTTGATCTCCCGAAACCAGCAAAACGCGATCGGTCTTTCGGAAGCGTGCTCTTGAATCTGCTCACTTTCGAGCTCGACATCTGGGGCCGACTAAGAAAGGCCACAGCTGCAGCGAAGGCTGATCTCTTAGCCAGTGAAGAAATACGTTTAGCGGTGATCACTACCTTGGTCAGTGACGTCGCTTCCTCCTATTTCGCTTTGCGCGAGTTTGATTACGAACTCGACATCTCACACCGCACGCTCACCTCACGCCAGGAGTCGCTGCGAATCATTAAGTTACGACAGTCGCAAGGCATCGCAACGATGCTCGAGGTACGTCAGGCTGAAGAGTTGGTGTACGACGCAACTGAAGTCATTCCGGCACTCGAACAGTCGATACAACAAACGGAAAACTTTCTCAGCTATCTAACAGGCAAAAACCCGGGCGCAATTGCGCGTGGACTCAGCTTGACTGAGAATACGTTGCCGCCAGAAGTTCCCCCCGGCTTGCCTTCGGATCTCATCGAGCGACGTCCGGATATTCGCGCTGCTGAGAACAGCCTCGTCGCGGCGAACGCTCGAATCAGTGTCGCCAAGAAGGCGTTCTTTCCACGCATTTCACTGACCGCATTCCTCGGCTTCGAAAGCGGACAACTGACGGAGCTTTTTAGCGGCAGCAGAAACGTTTGGAACGTTTTTGGAGAAATAACACAGCCGATTTTCACTGGCGGACGTTTGAAATCGAATGTTCGGTTAACACAAGCAGAACGCGACTTTCTTTTGATCGACTATCAGAAAACAATTCAGTCGGCATTTCGCGAAGTCTCGGATTCCCTCATTGCCTACCAAAAGACCAGGGAGGTTCGCACGCAACGAGCTCTGCTTGTTGAGACACTTCGTGATCGCACGCGGCTTTCATATCTTCGTTACACCGGCGGCGTTGCGACTTTGCTGGATTACCTCGACGCAGACAGAGAACTGTTCGAAGCCGAACGGAGTTTGGCATTGGCCCGTCGCGACGAGTTGTTGAGTGTGGTCCAATTGTACAAGGCTCTGGGCGGCGGCTGGCAGTAAATCAAGACAGGACACACAAGATTACGGGATTAGTTAGATCGTATTAATTTGAAGTGTTGGCTCGCGTTGCTCCGCATGGGCTTTTAGTCCTATTGGGTTCTCTTGTAAATCATGTAACCCTGCCTAAGTATCTGCTTCAACTCGGCAAGGTGTTTAGCAAACTCCAATAGACTTCGATCTGAGTAGCAACTTCCATGAATTTGTCGAACTCTACGGGCTTCACGATGTACGAGTTACATCCCAATTTGTAGGCCTCTTTAATGTCGCTGTCCTCTCCAGAAGTTGTCAGCACGATAACCGGTATGGATGAACTCGATGGGTTGGTTTTGAGCTGGCGCAAGACTTCTAAACCACTCACCTTTGGCAGCCCCAGATCGAGAAGAATGAATACCGGCTGCTCTTCGCCTGCCTCCCATCGCTGGATGTAATCAAGCGCTTGTTCACCGTCACGTGCCTCCTGAATTGGATTAAGCAGCCGGCGTTTTGCCAACGCACGCTTCGTAAGATCCAAATCGATGAGGCGATCTTCAACGATTAGAATTGGGCTAAAGTTATTTTTCATGGATCAGCTCATTTTGGAATCTCCAGATAGAACGTAGCTCCTTCACCCGGTTGGCTGTTGGCCCATGCTCGCCCGCCCATTCGTTCCATAGACTTCCGCACAATCGCCAGACCAACACCCGTGCCTGGATACTCTTCAGTCCGGTTCAATCGCTGAAAAATATCGAAGATGCGATCGTGGTATTTCATATCGAACCCAACACCGTTATCACGCACCCATACTAGAAAGTTTTCCGGCGTCTCTTGGGCCCCAATCTCAACCCTTGGATTAGAGACCTTGCAACTGAACTTCACAGCGTTGTCGAGGTAGTTTCTGAGCGACTGAGTAAGACCGCTGCGGTCTGCGGTGATAACACCACCATTGACGTCCACGACAAAATCAATTTCGCCGTCGCTAATTTCGCGTTTCTTTTGTTCGACAACCGTAGTTATGAGCGGTCCAAGTTCGAACCGGTCTGACTGAAAGTCGCGTCGTTCAAGGCGTGAATATTCCAGGAGGTCGTCGATTAACTGGTTCATCTCATGCGTCGAGTCCTGAATGGTTTTGAGGAACGTTTGACCTTCGACATCGAGTTGTTCCGAGTGCTCTTCCAGCAGCAACCGCCCATACCCGTCAATGCCGCGAAGTGGGGCCTTAAGATCATGCGCCACCGAGTATGCAAACGTTTCGAGCTCCTTGGTTTTGGAGTTGAGCGCAGCCGTGCGCGCCGCAATCCGTTGTTCCAGTTCAGCATTAAGTCGATCGAGAGCTTCCTTAGCGCGCTGCCGTTGTTTCCTTTGGAACAGCAATAACGCAATAAACACAAATTGCAACGCAATCAGCGAGAGAACGAACACGATGCGCCATTTGTACTGCTCCCAAAATGTAAACTCCTTGAAACGTATGACGCTCCCAGCTGGAAGACTATTCTCGCTAATGCCCCAGCGCTTCAGTGCTCGCCAGTCAAACATCGGCACCGTCTTCGCTGGTTCAACTGGAATGTCTTCAAACCGAGTCCCGTTCAAGATCTGCACGCCCATTTCGGCTGCCCTTGCACCATTCATCTCGGGCCCCTGGAGATAACCACCCACCATTCCGAATCCAAGGAGTACAGTTCCCATTGAATAAATTGGCGCCGAAGATTGAGCCGCAACTCGACTCATCACATCATAACTTTCAAGGACTCTTCCGTTCTCGTCGGTTGACTGCTGCCATAGATAGAGAATCAAGGAGTGGGGTGGCAAATTCCGGGTGGTGTTGATTAACTGGTTCAGAGGTAAGTCCGTCAGATACGTAAACTCTAACCTGTTTGTAAAACCTGAGAGCTCTTGACGTGCAACACTCTCAAAGCGTTGGTCACGTTGCGGTGAACCGCTGATCACAAAAACGTGCTTTGTATCGGGATGTAACTTAAGTGCAATCTCAAGAGTTTCGCGGTGCGTCGTTTGATTGTACATTCCCGTTGCCCGGGCAGTCTCAAGAGTCTTTGGATCTCGGGCCTGGTTCGCTACGAAAACTATAGGACAATTTGAGAAGATGTCAGTTCGATTCTTCAGAAGAAAATCTAGCGTCGGGTCGGCGGAAGCAACGACAACATCGATATGCCGGCCAGCGTACTTATCACGCAAATATTGGCGGTAAGTCAGCTCATATTGCTCGCCAGGAAACCTGGTAGTTTCGAGGTACTCCGGATAATACTCGATACCATCGCCGCCACTTTTTCGTAATTGCGACTTGAACGCCTCGTCGAACAGAATGTTGCCCGGGAAGTCTTTGTTGTCCCAGTAGAGAACGACGATCCGTTTTGGCGTAACCGGCTGAGCTGAAGCTACAGAGGCCGCAACAATAAGAAGCGACAGCGCAATGAGACGCACCCCGACTTTCAGCGCGTATTCGCCGGAATTCATTGCCTGCCTCGAAGGATGTTTGTTCGCTAGTAATTGATCTTCACCGCAAACTGAATCTGCCTGGACGACCCAGACTCTCCGGTGGGAAAGCGCGTACTCGTGATCTGACCGAACGCCGGAGTTCCGACGACGGTTCCCGGCGGACCAAAGTTCGCGTGATTAAAAACATCGAAAAACTCAGCTCTGAATTGAATCCTGAGATCTTCGGCGACCGTTGTGTTCTTGATGATCGAAAAGTCTACGTTATTAAAGGTTGGCCCAATGACAACATTGCGGCCCAAATTACCAAAGCGTGCTACAGGCGTTAATACCGAGGTGTCGAACCACCGTTCGACAGTTCCCGGTATAGCAATTGGACCATCAACGTCAGGCCGCAGTGTGTTAGCGATGCCATTCACACCGCTATTGGAAGTTACGATGTTCACCGGGCTGCCGCTTTGCGATTGAACAATCGCAGCCACCTGCCAACCTTCGAGACAGGCATTCCCAGTCAGCGGCAAATCGTAGATCCCGGTGAAAACAAATCGATGACGCACGTCGAAATCTGAAAGTCCGCGGTCGCCTGCGAGGTCGTAACTGTTCTGTCCGACGATATTGCCAGTACTAAACGAGTTGTAATCCGAAGATTTAGACCACGAATACGAGGCATTGAATTGCAATCCTCGTGTCAGCCGCTGCGTGGCAGTGAACCAGAGAGCGTTGTAACTCGAATTACCGGCGCTCTCGACCTGCGTGATGTTACCAAGATTAGTTCCGGGAAGTATTGGGCTTGATTGCGACAACTGTGGAAATGGGCGCACTCCATTGATCGGCTGGTTCAGATTGCGACGCGAGATCAAGTGCGTGCCTTTTGAACCAAAGTAACCAAGCATCAACGCTAAGTTGCTGACGACTTCCCGTTGGACATTGACGTTCCACGATTGGAGGTAAGCGTTGTCAAAATCGTGTGCAATCGACTGCGGCGCAAGACCCGCGGGTCGTGCAAGATTGATCGCGTTGTCTAATCTGATTGCCCCGCCGAAGGTCAAAGGAATCGCCAGAGGCGGATTCACAGTCGTACCAATTACGATGCTTGTCATTGGCTGATCTGTGAGCAGTCCGTAAGCTGCGCGGATTGACGTTTTGCCATCACCAATTGGATCCCATGCGAAGCCAACCCGCGGTTGAAAGTTCGAGTTGTTCTGGTGATAAACCTCATCGATATCGTCGCCGACGCGAATGAGCGATGCCGTCGATTGGTCGAAGACTATGAACCGATCGTAACGCTCAGTTGGTGTTAGGTTCCAATCGTAACGCAGTCCTAGTTCAACGGTCAGATTCGGGCGAAGCTTATAGTTGTCCTGCACGAAAAACCCAAAAGCGTTTTCGCTAATACTGCTTGATTGGCTTCCAAGCGTGATGGTGAAAGAGTTAGCGTTCCCCGCAATGAAGTCTCCGACACTTGGAAAGTTAAATGCGCCCGTGCCCTGCCGGAAATTGTTGTTAAAAAATAGTCGCACCTCACCACCTGTCTTTATTGAATGGCGTCCGCGCTGGTAGTTAAATGAGTCGCCAATCACAAACGTCGTATCGTTTCGTCCGGATGGGTTGGTAGCTGGTCCACCAAAGTTCAATCCGCCAGCGACGCTGATCTGTGGCAAACCGATCGCGTCTGTAATTCCGTTGTTGATGCCAAACTCGAGTGGATTCAATCGCGCATTTGGCACAGTAGCGGAGCTGAAACGATTAAAGCCCAGTCGCAGCTCATTAACTAGCGTTGGGCCAAAGACATGTGTTTCGTTCAGAGTCAGAATCTGTCGAAGTAATATCGACGTGTTTCCGAAGCCAGGAACAGTGTTGCCATTCCGGTTAGGTTCTCTGAGGGAAGTGTCGTAGATGGAGTAATAGCCGTGCAATCGATCGTTCTTTGCCACGTTGTAGCTAACGTCGGTACTCCACTGGTCTGTATTGACAGAGGCGACGGCCGAGCCGGCGAACCTCGGCGTGCCCAATGAATCGACAAAATTCGCGCGCGGAATCAGCGGAACGAGCCTCGCAATTACAGGGTCAGTTACCGACCCGCGCTGGAAATCGCTCAGCGCGAGGCTGTTTAGATTTACCTGTTGTCGCTGGCGCAAACCTTCGTAAGAAAAGAAAAAAAACACTTTGTTCTTTACGACCGGTCCGCCCAGGTGTGCACCAAACTGATTGCGCTTGAAGGGCGGAGGTTTGTTGGTCGTGAAACTAAAGTAGTTGCGCGCATCGAGAGCATCATTGCGAAAGAATTCGAACAGCTCACCGTGAAACTCATTCGCACCGGAACGCGTTGCGATGTTAACGACTGCACCGGAACTCTGTCCGTATTCAGCACTGAAAGTAGAGTTATCAACCCTGAACTCCCCCACAGTGCTGATCGCGGGTTGAAAGGTGATCGAGCTATTGGTGAGATTGTTAAGAGTAATTCCGTTAACGATGTAATTGGTGGTCTCCTCTCTATTGCCTGCCGTGGTAATCGAGAATGCTCCCACGCCGCGTATCGGAGCAGATGAAAATGCGCCTTGCGGTGGTACCACAGATCCAGGTGCAAGTAGTCCCAAATCGAGAAAGTAACGACCGTTTAGCGGAAGCTCTTGAACCTTCGTCCGATCTGTTAAATGGCCCACTGAAAAACCGGCGCGCTCAATAAGATCGCCAGTGGCTGGAGTCACACTTACCGCCTGCTCCACGTCGCCGACCTGAAGCTGGAAGTCATGTGTCAACCTTCGTCCAATTTCAACTCTTACACCTTCCAATATTCGTGGCTGAAATCCAGTCGCACGGACTTCCATACGGTAATCTCCGATCGGTAACGCGGGTATTTGATACCGGCCCGAGTCGTCTGTGACGGACGTGCGTGTGACTCCGATTGCTGAATCGGTCATCGTGATCTCGGCTCCGCGGATCAAAGCTCCGTGCGGATCAGTAATTAAGCCCTCGATTGACGCAGTTGATTGGCCCTGAACAGAGATCGTCAGGAGAATGAAGACGAAGACGGTTAAAGGGGCGCGCGTCGACATATTGGCGAAGAGTGTCTTGCGAGGTGGCTTTTGCCGAATTATACGCCTGTCAGGCGAAATACCCAGACGGTATTTTTTCGGGGAAGTGCTCAAAAAAAGACCGACAAGACCGCTGCAGCTTGGCTTTACCAGCGCGAAATCGAAACTGTCAGTTTTGCCAGTACCGTGTCAGCTTAGGCTCGCCCAGTATTCAGTACCGTGCGCGGTAGCGGACGGCCAAAGACTCGACCCGCTGATACGGTTTAGACATTTGACCCTAAAGCTACTTGAGTCTTGGTCGTCCGCTACCGCGCACGGTACTGAATAGCTCCACTCAAACTCACATGAACAAAGACGTACTCAAATCCGAGGCTTTTCAGCTGGCTGCGCTCGAAAGCGAATCGTACCGAAGTGTTGGTCTACTAATCCTACTCGGTGCGTTCGCGGTTTTCGTAGTCGCGCGCGGCATCGCTCTTGGTGCTTATTCGCTTCTCGTGGCGCAACTGGCTCTGCTTGCAGTAGTCATCGTCCATGAACTAACTATGCGGCGCGCGATTAAAAAAGCGATTAAGGAAGGACGCGAACTTGGACCAGGTAAATGGGTCCTCAATGTTTTTGTCGAGAGTCAGATTCCAACGGTTGGTCTTTTTGTATTGCTGGCCGGTTCATGGTTGACGTTTCGACAGGTGCTGGTCGCACCTATAGTTCTGGTCTACTTTCTCCTGATAATCCTCTCCACTTTGAGATTGAATCCCACGCTGACGTTCTTAACCGGACTTCTCTCGACACTGGGCTATCTCCTGGTTACGTTGCTTACCGGCATGACGTCGCAAGATGCCGGCTTCCCTCTTCCGTTTTATTTCGTCTATGCCGGGTTGATACTCACCGGCGGCATCCTCGCGGCTATTGTCGCAGGCCGCATTCGAAAGCACGTCGCAGCTGCACTCCGGGAAGCTGAACTGAAATACCAACTCGATCAAGTGAATCACGATCTCGACATCGCCAGATCGATTCAACAGGATCTACTTCCTGCCCAGTCACCCAGTTTGGAGAACTTCGATATCGCCGGTTGGAATGAACCCGCGAACCAAACAGGTGGCGACTACTTCGATTGGCAAACACTGCCCGACGGTCGGCTAGCGATTAGCCTGGCCGATGCAACCGGTCACGGCATAGGACCAGCACTGGTGAGTGCGTTGTGCCGTGCTTATGCGCGCGCGAGTTTGGTCGTCGATAACGAGCACGACAAGGTGCTCGAGCGTCTGAATCGTTTGCTGGCAGACGATCTTTCGGCAAATCGATTTGTAACCTTCGCTTTGGTGTTTCTCGATCCAGCGAAATCCGAGGTCGAGGTATTGTCTGCGGGTCATGGTCCAATTCTTTGGTACAAGCATGCGACAAACGAAATCGAGAATCTTGAAGCCCAGGGAATCCCGCTCGGAATGATTGCCGGAGTAACTTATGAAAAGGCGCTTCTAAGAAAGCTCGAGCCAAATGACATGATCGTTCTGGTTACGGATGGCTTCTATGAGTGGGAGAACCCGAGTGGAGAAGAGTTTGGTTTGCAGCGACTCGATTCGGTGATCCTTCAATCACAGGACTGCGGTGCAGAAGAAGTTATCGCAAGGCTGAGGCTTGCGGTTGAAGATTTCTGCAAAGGAACCGAACAGAAAGACGACCTGACGGCGGTGATACTCAAAAGAAAACCAGTAGAGACATGGACCACCGGTCGCCTTGTCCCCGCTTCAGCCGACCTTCCGGCAAGCCAATCCGTACATTGAGATGGCTCAGTCGCAAGCTTAAGGTCCAACCAACAAGCTGAGGCCGCGTATGTCCGATACGATTCAGCTTGTCGTCAACTCTGCCTACGGTCAACCTAACAGAAATCGCGCAACGAATGTCCAGCTTGTCGTCGACTCTGCCAACACTCAACCTGACAGAAATCGCTCAACGAATGTCCGATACGCTTCAGCTTGTCGTCGACTCTGCCTAC
>Ga0157380_10004135_pt1 | contig 10026 bp, 12 predicted proteins | sample S35metaG_FD_119757 | JGI IMG/M metagenome (GOLD analysis project Ga0157380, IMG submission 119757) | Switchgrass rhizosphere microbial communities from Kellogg Biological Station, Michigan, USA - S3-5 metaG | ecosystem: Host-associated > Plants > Roots > Rhizosphere > Soil | place: USA...
AGTTCGCAGCCGAAGGCCGCATAGTGATGGGCCGTGTGGATTCCATTGACATGGGCACGACTCTTGCAGACCTACCTGAGCCTACCGTGATACGTCCTGACATGTACAGCGTCGAGATCCCGGCACTTCGAGCCCAGCGCGGCCAAGTCATGGTGAACTCCTGGCGCAATGGACACACGCTCATACACCTCCCAAGCCACCTAGCCATCGGCGGTTTCGATGAACGCTTCGTGGAATGGGGCTACGGCCTTGAAGACCAAGACTACTGCGCGCGTTGGCTCACGGCCTATGGCGAACACGCCATCTGGTGGGGCGACGGGGCCTCATGGCACTTTGCGGGGGCCAAGGCCAGTAACCTCACCAACAAGAAAGAGTGGGACCAACGCGCTGTGGACGCCATGAACGCAACTCTCCGTAAGATGTATGTCGCGCTCGACATACCGCCGTCTCGGCGCAAGGTCTATTCGAGGAACCCAGATGCTTAAGAATGTCTTCTGCGATGTTGACGACCTCATCTGCGAGCGGCAGATCGAACAGTATCTCGTGCCGCTCCATGAGCAGGTTCCTCGCTTTCGCATAACTTGCTACAGCATTCCTAACAAGCTCGGACCTGTCCATGCGCTCAAAGAACGCTACCCTTGGGTCACGTTCGCACAGCACGGAGCCGAGCACACGCAGTTTGAATGCCGCGCTTGGACCGAAGACGAGGCTCTCTACTTCATGCTCAAGTCCCGCGATATGGGTTACGAACTCATCTTCAAACCGCCGAACTGGATCTTTGACGGAGAGTTGGTAGAGGCGTGCCGGAAGCTCGGCGTGATCCTGCATCACCACAAGGATAGCAAGTACCCTTTCCCGCAGGGTGTACGGCGCTATCCTGGTCCTATCCCACGCAACGATCACATCAACGTGCATTCGCACATCACAAAAAATCCAGTGACCGACTTCGTAGGCGACCACCCTGCGTTCGCTCCCGAACGTCTCGCGGAGTTCGAGAAGTTCTGCACGATTGATGAACTTGTTGTAGGAGGACTTTAAGTGAGCTACCCGCGCATCCTTTGGCTTCACAGGCAGAAGTCAGCCGTCTCGTACTACCGAAGTAAGACGCCTGCAAAGTGGCTCAAAGCTCAAGGCTACGACATCACCTGCCCTGACGAGCCCTACGACAAGCTCATGCACCCCTCGGTCGAGAACTGGCTCCGCGATAACATCGGAGAGTATGACCTGCTGATGACAGACCGGCTCGTGAGCTACGCCGACCTGCCGTTCTTCGCTGGGTTCAGGCACTACAGCCCCGGCATGCGGATGGTCGTGGATTCCGACGACGACTGGCGGAACGTCCCGTGGTGGAACACCTCACAGTCGTCGTACAAGCCGGGGCTAGCGGTGTACGAATCGGGGAAGGCACACTACAAACTCAGCGAACTCGTCACAACCAGCACCGAGTTCCTAGCCCAGCAGATGGCTGACATCTCGCACAAGACGCTGTGTGTGCCGAACGCAATTGACCCGGCAGATTGGCAACATCCAGTCAACCCCGAGCGGGCTTCTGACCCCCACGTCCGCATCCTTTATGGCGGCGCGAGCGGCCACTTTGGAGACCTAGACGATGCCCGAGCGGGCCTCGAAGAGGTGCTGGAGAACCCGCCTGTCCCCCTGCGCCTCATCTGCTTCGGCGCTCTGCCTTCATGGATTCACGACCTCGGGCGTAAGTACCCAGACCGGGTGGTGAGGCTCCCGTGGGTGCCCTTCGAGGACTACGCCGCAGCGGTGGCGTGGGGCGGGTTTGACATCGCGCTTGCGCCGCTGGCGGATCATGTCTTCAACAAGTCCAAGTCACGGATCAAGTTTATGGAAGCTGCCGTCCAGAACATCGCCTTCATGTGCAGTGACGTGGGGCCGTACACAGAGATCCCGAACGGCTGCGCGGTCAAAGTCGGGAACACGCCAACCCAGTGGCGCGAGGGCCTCACTGCCCTGCTCACCGATCCCGACCTCCGTAAGAGGTTGCGCGAAAAGGCTTTGGAAGCGACATTAGATAGCGATGTCATTTCCAAGGTAGGCCCCCGCTGGATCTCTGCCATTGAGACGGCTCTAAGCCTTCCTCGTATCGACAGCCTTGAATCGGCTCGACTGCCTTCTGAGCAGATCCCAGCGACCGAGGCTCCTAGCGATCAGCCCTCCGTTTGACCTCCAGCTAGGAGGCTCGCATGCCCTACGATGTAGTCCCGACGCCTCCTGTCTCACAGCCCACGGCATCCCAAGCGGTCGATGGGATGATTGGTGAGGTGGCTAGTCTCATAGGCGGTGACGACGACCCCGAAGCTCGCGCCAAAGCCCTAGCCTTCCTCGACCGTGCTGTCGATCACCTCAACATGAACGGGATCGTCAGCACCCAGCGTACCGAAGCCACGTTTAGTACCATGACGCTTGGTGACACCACGCTCACGCTTCCGAGCGATTGGGGTTGGCCCGACGACCGGGCATTTGTGTACGACACCAGCAACCGCCTCCTGGCGGTTATGGAGTGGAAGGTCTGGGAGGACTTTCGCCAGTTCATCAGCCCCACGTCCAGTGCCCCCAACGGCGTCCCCACTTGGCTCTCCATTCGCAGCGACCTCACCGACCAACTCATCTACTTCTGGTCGCCGGTAGACACCGGAAAGGTTGGCAAGATCATCCTGCCTTACTACAAGCGGGTCCAGACACTCAGTGAAGTCAGCACCTTCACAGCGCCCAAGGAGATCCGCGAGGCTCTCATCATGTACGCGGAGTTCCTGATGATGCGCTACCGATACAAAGACAAGCCCCCGATTTGGCAGCCCTTTGAGGCCGACGCAGAGCGCACGATGCGTAAAGCCATCAACTCCACCCGCCGTGCCACCGAAGGTGGCCAGCACTTCGCCGCACGTCCCGACCTGACCGGCCTCCTCGGGGCCTCCACCGACACGTTCACAGGCGTCATCTACCTCGTCCTGGGGAGATAACATGAGCTATACTGGAGTCAAAACCTTTCCGCTCCTTGCAGGCACCGTAGCCAGTGCCGCCCCTTGGCAGGCCCTTGTTGCCCGCTCAGGCTATCGTGTGTATCCCTTCCAACTCGGAGCCAAGGTGCGTGGCACGAGCACTGGCACGGCTGTCACGCTGTACGGCCAAGGCGCTGTCGCACTCAACGACTACGTGATCTTCTGTGACGCCACTGCCTACGGCGCGGCGTCCATGTTCATCCCGAACCTGAACAAGATCCGCCGAGTCAGCGCGGTTAGCAGCAGCGATGACGCCATCACGATTGACGCCGCTGTCAGCATCACGGCGGGCGACTACATGCTCGTGATCGGTGCCGACACCGCCACCACCCCCGAGACCGCCCCTAACTACGACGGCAGCCTCATCTCGCTCTACAGCGACAACGCGGGCCAAACAGCCGTGAGTCCCAAGTACCTGCTCACCACAACTGGCGGCAGCTACATCGGCTGGACAGGCGCGGGCACCAAGGCAGTCGATCTCCTCATCACCAACAGCAGCGGCGTCCCCCAGATCGTAGACCCCTTCGTGGCTGTCATCCCCAACGAAGAGGTCAACCAGATCCGCACGTACACGGCAGCCGGGGCCACGCCGAGCGTGGCCGGGTTCAAGACTGTCAAGGTAGGCCAGAGCGGCGGCGTCACAATCACGAATCTGACTGGTGGCACCATCGGCCAGCAGGTGACGCTGTTCTTCACCGACGCCAACACCACCATCGCCAGCGGCACCAACTTCGCACTCAACAGCGGTGTCACGTCTGCAAGCGGCATGCTGCTCACGCTGCTCTACGACGGCACCAAGTGGTACGAAGTCAGCCGCAGCACGGGTGGAGGAGGCAGCGTCACAGCCTACGTCGAGACTGAGTTGACTCAATGGACCACATTGAGCGGCTCTGCCGCCAACATCGACTTCACCAGCATCAGCCAGTCCTACACCGACCTTATTGTGCGCCTCATGATCCGTAGCGACCGCGCTGGCAACAACACCGACGCCGTTGACATCAAGTTCAACAACGACAGCACAGGTGCGAACTATCAGGGTGAGTTCCTCTCGGGAACCACTAATAGCGCCTCTGCCTCGCGGCAAACGGGCGGCTCAACCGGCCTCTCCGTCGCCACTTGCCCCGCAGCGACCTCCACCTCTGGCTACTTCGGCTACGTTGAAATCGAGATCCCACTTTACACCAGCAGCAAACTCAAGACCTTCATCGCCCTAGCTGGCAACCCCATGGACTCTAGCACCACCAACGCCAACCAAGCCATGGGTCAGTGGCTCTCCACTGCCGCGATCTCACGCATCACCCTGACTCCGAGCGCAGGGTCCAACTGGATCACCGGCACCTCCTACCAACTCACAGGCCGCACTAGCACGAGCGTCTAACCCGCGTGCCAAATAGACCCGGCAAGGACCAGCATGAGATAGACGCGATCAACACGCGGCTACCCATGACATTCAAGATGATGTCAGGGCGTAGCACGCCTCCCGTAGGCCGCGACGAAGCGGTCTTCTACGAGAACTTCCTCGCAAACCCAGACGGCAAAGGGCAACTGTACTTCCGCCGCCACGGGCGTGTGTACGTCATTGACGCCACGACCGCGTTCAACCCCCCGAATCCCCCCGGCAACGGCCCGGCGTTCCGCCTCATAGACGACGACTGGCTGTGTTGGTCGCCCACGCTCACAACTCCGATCCCCGACCAGCGCAGCGCGGGCATCCGGTGGCACGTCAGCAACGTCACCCCCGACCGCTACGAGTTTGATGTTGGCAACGGCAACGCCAACGAGAACACCCGGATGTACATGCAGAAGTTCATCACAGGCAACGATGCCTCGATGAACAACAGCCCGTTTGAGTTCGTGCTCGCAGATCAGACTGCGTACACCTCTAACCCCGGTACTAGCGTCTATCGGGGCCTTAGCGCCAGCGGCACTACTACCGTGGGTATTGGCGGCACTGGAGGCGGCAGCATCACCCAACTCCTCCACAACGCTGACTTCGAGATATGGACGACAGCACATCAGGCAACCGACTGGCAGACGCCTAACTCGCCCGTAAGCCAGCCCAACCGTGAGACCTCCCCGGTGCATGGCGGCACGTACTCGTGTGGGCTGTCACCGGTAGATACCGTGCAGGGCGGAGCAGTTCTGAGTAGTGGCGCTGGAAGCCCTTTCAATCACTACATCCAGATGGTATCAAGCGGCCAAGCCTGCCGGGTGCGGTTCTGGCTCTACGGCAACGGTTCGGCCATTGACAAGAAGCTCTACTGGTACGTGGGGGCTTACGCCACCAACACAGCCACGAACTCTTCCTTTGCGCTTCAGATGGCCGGTGGCATCATCACTGGTTGGGGCGTCGGAGACCCGTTGCTCTCGGTGACACCCAACACGCTCATCCCACAGGACAACGCTTGGCACCAGTACACCTACGATTTCAACTTCAACCCAGGTACGCCTGCGGCCTCATACTATGTTGCGCTCTGGTTCTTCAATGGCGGTACCAACAATAGCGGCGCGAACGAGATCTTCATAGATGATGTCGAGTTCGGCCCCGCGACCGGCAACACGATCACGGCTCCGCTCACAGTGCGGGGGTTCACACTAGATCAGTGGAACGTAAAGCCGCTCACGCTGGCAGTTGGGGATACACTGAGTATGACAGCGGTGGCGGGCGCGTGGCTGGTGCCCACCCTCAAACCGACACTCAGCGACGCGACAGCGACCGTGACGCTCACGGATGCCTATGGCGCACGCAGCGGTATCGCTCTCAACAACGCAGGCAACAGCGGCACCTTCACAGTGACGAATGCGTATAGCCACTACTTTGAAGACCCTGGCGTAGGCACGACAAAGTACGCAGGCTTCTTCGCGGGCAACGTTGGGCTTGCGAGCAACAAACTGCTGAAGATATTCGGCACTAGCACCGGGTTCACCAGCATCGTCGGCGGCGCTCAAGGCAGCAGCAACATTGCCTTGACTCTGCCGACCGCTCAGGGCGGCGCGAACACGTTCCTGAAGAACGACGGCAGTGGCGCGCTGTCGTGGGCTACAGTGGGCGGTGGCAGCGCGCTCACCCTCAGCATCGTCGCCAAGACCAACACTGACTACACGCTTACGATGAGTGACTACACGGTGCTGTTTAGCACGGGTAGTAGCAATCGCACCGCGAACTTGCCTACCGCAGCGAGCGCGAGCGGCTACGTGTTCAACATCAAGAAGATCGACGCGGGGAGTGGGACGGTCATCATAGACGGCAATGGTTCGGAAACCATCGACGGCGCTACGACCGTCACACTCACGGGCCAATGGACGAGCTTGCAGATTCAGAGCAACGGCACGTCTTGGTTCGTACTGTAGGAGGCGAGATGTCCTTTACAACGAAGTCTAGTGGCACCACGAACACGATGCCAAAGTACACCGACCCCAACACGCTCGGCAACAGCAACCAGACCGACGACGGGACAACGTTTACGGTGGGGAAGAGGACGGCGTTTACGCCAATAAGTCCAGCGAGCCTTTCAGTAGATCAGAACGACTATGCCATTGGTGACGCCACCATTCTTCATTTGACATCCTCTGCTGATGTAAATATCACCGGGTTTACTGGAGGCACGAGTGGTAGGGTCTTGAGGGTATACAATGACGGATCTAACATCATCGTCCTCATAAACGAAAACGCCTCATCAACAACCGCAAATAGATTCCATACGGCCATTGCAACTGGGCTATCTGCGTTCGACGATGTTGTAATTTGGCCGGATAACTTTGCAGATTTGGTATATGACGGAAGTATATCTAGATGGAGAGTAGCAGCAGCGGTTGTTGGATTTGGTGGGGCAGGCTCGGGTAATTATGACGTTGCTGTCTGGAACGTTAGCAATGGGTCCAATACTCTAGTTGGTTCTGGCGGGAATCTAGAGATGACGCCCGGAGGCGCAATAAGGCTGCCGGTTGGCGCAACTATTGGAACCACGCTTGAGATAGCAAGCAACGGACAGGTTATCACTTACGATAGCGTTACCACCGCAGGCAAAGGCGTCGTGCCGATCCATGATGTCGTGCAGTTGACGGGGCAGACGGGAGCTATATCGCTAACGGCATTCCAAAATGGAAATCCAACTGGCCTATACCGTGTGTCTTGCTATGCTCTTTCTTATCGAGATGGTTCTGCTGGAAGCAGCGTTGAAGTAAGAATTAGTTGGCAAGATACCGGAGCAATGCGTACAGAAACATGCGGCTCGGTTCTTCCCCTCGATGCTGATGGATTTACGCACGGAGATATGTTTATTTACAACGTAACTGGTGGGTTTGGCACGGTTGGATACGATGTCGTCTACGCCAGCGACGGCACCTACGATCTGTTCTTGACGCTGGAAAAGCTCTCAAACTAGGAGGCGCACACCATGACGCTCGTCGAAAAGCAGTCCATCCTAGACAGCCTGCAAGTAGCCCTCGACCGCCTGAACGAGACGCGCGAGCGCGTTGAGCAGATGCCTACGGAACCCGGACCAGGCGACCCTATAGACATCGAGCCCTAACGGCATAACTCTTGCAAGGAAAGGACATATGACCGCAAACCCAATCCAGATAATGCCTGCGCCACCTCAAACACCCGAGGACAAAGGCCCCTATCGCATCAAACGCATCCAAGTTCAGGTGGAAGTCGAGCACTTTGACGCCAAAGGTAAGACAACAGGAGTCTCCTACACAGAGCCTATGACGCTTTTTGAAGCTGACTTCCCCGAGGGGTTGCTAACGTGGCTGAAGGCTCGGGGTCTTTCGCCATCGGAGCCCACGGAGGTTTAGATGGGGATAATCGGGAACGTAGACATGCTTGGATGGATCACAGCAGCGGTAGCAGTCTTTGGGTGCATGCTTTGCGTAGCTCAGATGGTTCGTAGTCTCGGACAATACGAACAACGGATCGCTACGCTTGAACGTGCGGTGGGGCCTGACTTTGAGAGCCGCAAAGGTCGTGACGACGAACGCTGGAAGAACCTTTTCGGGCGTCTCGATGACTTTGACGACAGGCTCGAAAGGATCGAGCGGAATGGGAACGGAAGACATGCTTAAGGCCCTGATGTCCCCGGAGCCGGGGAATCGCACATACAGAATTATGATGATGTCCCTTGTGGGGGCGTTTGTGCTTGCGCTCGTAGGCATAGTGATGGGCCGAGACCTGACCGGCCTCGCGCTCGTTGTTGGTGCGTTCGCAGCATCCATCTCTGGAATGGCCGCGCTTAACAATCGTGGCACCGCATCGAGCCCAGCAGACATGGGAAAGGATGCCTAACTGTGGCCCCTAAGCCAGTCAGCATCCTAGTCATACCCGACGTGCAAGCGAAGCCCGACGTGCCACTGGAACACTTGACTTGGTTAGGACACTACATCTGTGCGAAAAGGCCAGATGTTATTGTGTGTCTCGGAGACTTTGCTGATATGTCCTCGCTCTCGTCTTACGACGTGGGTAAGAAGTCCTTCGAGGGACGACGGTACAAGTCTGACATTGCAGCAACGCGCAAGGCCATGAACCTTCTGCTGGCTCCCATGCGAGAACTCAATCGCAAACGCAGCCTTGAGACTCGCTACAAACCCCGTCTCGTGATGACTATGGGCAATCACGAAGAGCGGATTCTGCGCGTCATGGAAAACGACCCGAAGCTTGACGGCACACTCTCGTTCGCGGATCTTGGCTACGAAGAGGCTGGCTGGGAAGTGATCCCGTTTCTAAAGCCTATCAGCATCAACGGCGTAATTTTCTCGCATTATTTCACGACAGGGGTGATGGGTCGTCCCATCACGTCGGCAGCAGCATTGCTTAGTAAGAAGCACCAGTCAGCCGTTATGGGCCACGTCCAGAAGCGCGAAGTAGCGTTCTCCAACCGCGCAGATGGCAAGGAACTCACAGCCATATTTGCTGGCACCTACTACCAGCACGACGAAGTGTTCCTTGGCCCGCAGGGCAATAGCCAGTATCGAGGTGTATGGATGCTTTACGATGTTCAGGACGGAGAATTTGAGACAGTCCCGGTGCCATTGAAGTTCCTAGCCAAGAGATACACCCGCCCGCATCGGAGGCACTAATGCGACCCCGCAAAGTCATCTACCCCGACAAAGAAGGTGTCATCCGCTACCGCAAGAAGCCCAAGGTAGATGGCCGCGAGGTTGGGGGCTACAGCGTCACGCCCGAGCGACTCATTGTAATTTCCTCCACCGCAACCGAGATTACACAGGGAGAGTATCTGCTGCACGAGTTGCTTCACCAGAGCCTAGACCCTCTCGCTGAACGCGACTCGGACGAAGACCTAGAGGAAACCATCGTGCGGAGCATGGCCAACACGCTCGTACAGGTGTGGAAGGCCAATCCTGCGGTGTTTTCGTGGCTGCATCATGTGTTGACGGCGGAAGAGGAAAAGTAGGATGGCAGACTTTACCTTCAAACACAACAACGGCATTGATCGTAGCAACGCCGAAACCCGTCTGGCGGATGGGTTTTGCCGTGTCATGGAAGGTGCCATGTTCTTTCCGGACAACGATGATAGTTACAAGATGCCGGGGCGGACGGTCGCCCAAACCCTCGGCTCCCCTCAGACCACCACGCCCTACGGCCTTCGGCAACTCCAGTTTGACTCACAGCCCAGCCAACTCCTGCTGCTCGCAAACTCACAACTCTACCGGCAAGCCGCCGCAACCACGCTCTCCACTTGGACCAGCGTGAACGACCTTGCAGGTAGCCCCGCACCCTTTCTACGTCGTGGCACTTTCCTCAAGGCCATCCCGGACGGCCTCAACCGCTGGATCTCATGGACCGGGGCTCAGAGCGAGCGCCCCCTCATCCACGACGAAGACAGCAACGTGAGGTTTCTGAGCCTCAAGAAGCCTCCGCGCAGCACGCTCACGACGCTCACCACGACGCCTACGGTTGTGAGGCCAACGTCTAGCAGCACACCCGCAACCGTGGTGGTAGATGGCGTCACGAGCACACCGCTGAATGGCTTCACAAACC
>Ga0157380_10004136_pt1 | contig 10025 bp, 9 predicted proteins | sample S35metaG_FD_119757 | JGI IMG/M metagenome (GOLD analysis project Ga0157380, IMG submission 119757) | Switchgrass rhizosphere microbial communities from Kellogg Biological Station, Michigan, USA - S3-5 metaG | ecosystem: Host-associated > Plants > Roots > Rhizosphere > Soil | place: USA: Michigan...
ACGTCAGCACGGCCTTCCGCACCACCGGGATCCCGAATGTCGAGGTGTACGTGCCCGTCTCGCCGAAGGCGCTCGCGAACCTCCGGCGGCTCGGCCGCGTCGGCTGGCTGTTGCGGCGCAAGGCCGTCCAGGCCTTCCTGAAGTCGCGCATCGCGAAGCGCGAACCCGGCCCGGACGAGGCGGCGCGCGAGAAGTCGCCGGTGTTCGTCTGGGGCGAGGCGGAGAACGCGGCCGGCCGCCGCGCGACGGCCCGGGTCCGGGTGCCGAACGGCTACACGCTGACGCGCGACGCCGCCGTTGCCATCGCCGAACGCCTGCTCGCGGGCGGCGCGCCCGCCGGTTTCACGACGCCCGCGCGGCTCATGGGGAGCGATTTCCTGGCGCGCCTGCCCGGCGTTTCGCAGGTCCGCCTTGACTGAGGATCCCGCCGACTTCAACCCGCCGGCATGGATGGCGAACCGGCACCTGCAATCGATCCTGCCGAGCCTGCCCCTGCGGCGGCACGCAGTCGAGCGGCGCGCCGGCGCGGTGCGCCGGGCGAGCCGGCCGCTGGTGCTCGACTGCGGGGAAGGCATTCGCCTCATGGGCCTGCACGCCCCGCCGCCCGAAGACGCCGCGGCTTCGCCGCCGCGCCTCGCGGTGCTGCTGCACGGCTGGGAAGGCAGCGCCGACTCGCTCTACCTGCTATCGGTCGCGCAGCTCCTGCACGAGCGCGGCTTCGACGTCGTGCGCCTGAACCTGCGCGACCACGGCGGCACGCACGCGCTCAACCGCGAGCTGTTCCACTCCTGCCGCCTGCCCGAGGTGGTGGGCGCCACCCAGCGCCTGCAGGCGCTGTTCCCGCGGCACCGGCTCATGCTCGCGGGGTATTCGCTCGGTGCCAACTTTGCCCTGCGCGTCGGTGCGCGTGCGCGTGGCGTGGGGCTCCGGATTGCGCGCATCGTGGCGGTCTGCCCCGTGCTCGACCCGGCAGTGACTATCGCGGCGCTCGAATCGGGGCCCGCGATCTATCACGACTACTTCATGCGCAAGTGGCGCCGCTCGCTGCGCATGAAGCAGGAAGCCTGGCCGGGCGTCTACGACTTCGGCGATCTGATCGCAGACAGGTCGTTGCGCAGCATGACCGAGCGCATGGTGCTGAAGTACACGGACTTCCCGGACCTCGCGAGTTACTTCGCGGGCTACGCGATCACGGGCGGACTGCTCGAATCGCTGGAAGCGCCGGCGCGGCTCATCACCGCCGCGGATGACCCGATGATCGACGCGCGCGACCTCGCGCGCCTCGCCCGGCCGGCGTCGCTCCGGATCACGGTCACTCCTCGCGGCGGGCACTGCGGGTACATGGAAGCGCTGCGCGGCCCGAGCTGGGCCGACCGGAAGATCGCCGACGAGCTAGCGCAGGACTGATCAGCCGCTGCCTGCGGCCTCGCGCATCAGGCCGAGCCATTTCAGGTATCGCGCGAGCAGACGCGGCTCCTCCTCGGGCTCGAAGCGCTCGACGGGCGGGCCGCGGAATCCCGCGGGCATGCCGGCCACGAGGCAGGCGAGGCCGCGCGAAGTCGCCTCGCGGTCACTGCCGCGGTCGACCGGGGATTCCGCGAGGCAGGCAAGCATCCGGCACAGCAGCCGGTTCTCGGCAAGGCCGCCGCTCGCGACCAGGCGCGCGGGCGCCGGGCGGTGGCGGTCCATCTCGTCCAGGTTTGCCTTGATCAGGAAGGCGACGCTCTCCAGCACCGCGCGGCACTGCTGCAGGTCCGAACCCTCGCCGACGAAGCGCGACTCGAATTCCGGCCGCCAGAACGGGGACGCTAGCCCGGAGACGCCGTTGAGGAAGAACGGCGTGCCGTCGTCCACGAGTGGCGCCCGGTCGAGGAGGCTGAGCAGCCGGTCGGCCGCCGCGCCCTGATGGACCTCCAGCCACGTGAGCGCCGCGCCCGCGCCGTTGACCGAGCCTTCCAGTACGAAGTCGCAATGCTCTTCGTCGGCGCGAATGACGCTGGTGAGGAGCGGCGGCGCGTGCAGGGCTTCAGTCGTCGGGCGCAGCACGAACGCGCCGGTGCCGAGGTTGACGTAGGCAGCGTCGAAGTCGAGGGGCCCGGCCGCGAACGGGACTACCGACTGGTCGCCGTTGCAGGTGTTGAGCGGCACGCGGGCGCCCTCGCAGTGGAGCGTGCCGAAGACATGCGAGGTGCCGGTCGCGCGCGGCAGGATCGCGTGCGGGATGCCGAACAGCGCAAGCAGCTCTTCGGACCAGTCGCGCGTGAACGGCGACCAGAGCAGCGTGCGCGCGGCCGTCGAGGCGTCGGCCAGGAGCGGGCGCTCTTCCAGCAGCCGGTGCAGCAGCCAGCTCGCGAGCGGCCCGGCGCGCAGTCGCGATTGCGCGGCGGCGCTCCTCACCTCCGGCACGTGGTCGAGGCACCAGCGCAGCTTGCTTGCGCCGTAGTGCGGCGAGAGGTGCAGGCCCGTAATCCGTTGCACGTCCTCGGCGCGGCGTGCGAGCCCCTTGAGCCAGGTGGCGGCGCGGGTGTCCTGCCAGGAAATGACGGGTGCGAGCGCGCGGCCGTCCGCGGCGTCCCAGCACGCGAGGCTCGAGCGCTGGACCGCGAGCCCGGCGGCGGTCCAGCGCGCGGCAGGGACGATGCGCGCGAGCTCGGCGAGCGCCGTCGTCACGCTTGCGACGACTTCCTCGGGATCGTGCTCGACGTGGCCGAGCGCGTTGCGCTGCGTCGCGATCGTGACGAGCGCGGCTCCCTCGATCGTGCCGTCGGCGGCATATGCGCTGGCCCGCGTCGCATGCCCGCCCTGGTCGATGGCGACGTAGACCGGCCCGCTCACGCGCGCAGCGGCTCGCTCCCCGCGAGCTCGCCCGCGAGGCGGAGCGGTACCATCGACTCCACCATGCCGACGCCGCGCGCGGCGAGGTCGCGCGCGAGCGCGGCGTCCGTCACTTCGTAGGCGACCCAGGTCCAGGCTCCCGCGGGCAGGGCGCGGGCGTGGGGCATGCGGCGATGGTCGCAGAACACGAATTCCGGCTGCATCAGCTCGAGCACCGGGCGCAGTTGCACCGGATCGGCGTCGAGGACCCAGCCGACCGGGAGCTTGCCGGCCGCGCGGGCGAGCCGGCAGGCATCGGCGTCGAAGGAGATGAGAACGCAGCGCTCGCGCACCGGCTCGATTGCGGCCAGGGTCTTCTCGATGCATTGCCTGCGCCCGTGGTGCACGAGGCTCGCGCGCTTGACCTCCACGAATGCCCGTGCTTTCGGCAGGTCCTCCATCAGCCCGGCGACCGCGGTGAGCCGCGGCAGCGCCGTGCCGGCATGCCGGCCGCCGAAGCGCGACGGCTCGCCGGCGTCGACGCCGTCGAGCTGGCCCGACATCAGGAGCCGGACGTCGCCGGCGCCGTGCGTGGTGCGCTCGAGGCCCGTGTCGTGCAGCACGAAGGGCACGCCGTCCGCGGAAAGCTGCACGTCGAACTCGGCGAACTCGAGGTGCCGCCACGCCGCCGCGAGCGCGGGCAGGCTGTTCTCGGGAAAGTGTTCCGCATCACCCCGGTGCGCGACGATGGCCGGCAGCATGCGGCCGAGTATAGTCGTGGCGGCTAGTTGTCGCCCTTCCAGTAGCGGGCCATCTCGAGATAGGCGAAGGACGCCGACCACGCCATCATCACGAGGCCGACGATCGCCTCGGTCCCGAACAGAAAGCGAATCGGCCCGGTCGGGACGAGGTCGCCGTAACCGAGCGTCGAGTACGTCGTTGCCGACAGGTAGACGGCGTCGAGGAGCTGGACCGGTTCGGCGCCGATGATGCCGCCGATCCCCGGCATCCTGACCAGCGCGTAGGTCGTGAGGCCGAACAGCCAGATCTCGGCGATATGCGTCGCGAGGATGCAGAAGATCAGGATCAGCACGCGCGGGTGGCGCGGCAATCGCCAGTGCGGCATGCGCCGGTTGAGCTGCTGGAGCACCTCGTAGTGCAGGCCGACGACGACTGCGACCACGAGCGCCGTGGCGCCGACCGTGGCCCAGTGGTGCAGAGAAGTCAGCGCGGCACCGAAGTCGGGTGTCACGTCAGCCGGCGATCCTGCGCCACAGCGCACGGCCGACCAGCCGGGCCTGGTCGGCGAGTCCGAAGCGCTTCAGGTTGGTCTTGATGACGCCTTCCGTGAAGCGCGTGCGCTTCGAGTAATCGATCCGAACGTCCACCAGGACCGGCTCGCCGCGCGCGGCGGCAGCCAGGGCGTCGGCGACGACGTCGTCCACCTCGGAATCGTCGCGCAGCAGGCGGAAGCCGACGCGGTTCGCGCGGGCGAGCCCCTCGAAGTCGATCTCCGGGAGCACGGTGCAGGTCTTGCGGTTGTAGGGAGTCTCCTGCGCCTGCGCGATCTGCGCGAGCTCGCCGTCGTTGAACACGAACCATGCCACGCCGGCCTCCTGCGCGACCGCGGTCGACATCTCGAGGCCCGTCATGCGCGCCGCGCCGTCGCCGACGATGCCGACCACCGTGCGCTCCGGCCGGGCAAGCTTCGCGCCGATGACGCCGGGAATGCAGTAGCCCATCGAGTTGAAATCCGACGGCGAGAAGAAGCAGCGCGGCGCGTGGATGGGCATCAGCTCCGCGACCAGGAACGTGTGGTTGCCGTCGTCCGCAACCACGATCCCGTCGTCGGGCAGTCTTGCGCGCAGCGCGTCGAAGAACCGCTGGGGATTCACGCGGCCTTTCGAGCCGTGCGCGAGCCATTCCTCGCGGTAGGCGCGCTTGTCCTTGGCGATCGCGGCGGCCACCGCATTCGCCCGCGCCGACTCGGCAACCGTGCCGAGCGCGTCGCGCAGCGCCGCGAGCACCGCCCGCGAGTCGCCCTCGAGCGCGACCGCCGCGGGATAGTTCGCGCCGAACACTCGCGGGTTGATGTCCACGTGCACGAGGTTTGCCGGGGGCTCCCAGCCGTAGCTGCCGGTCGGGATCTCGGCGAAGCGGGTGCCGACGGCGAGCAGCGCGTCGCAGCCGTCGAACGAGTTCTCGACCGCCGGCACCGCGGCGCGGCCGAGCGCGAAGCCGGCGTGCAAACGATGATTGCCCGGGAACGCGGACAGGCCCTGCAGCGTGGTCGAAACCGGGGCGCCGAGCAATTCCGCGATCGCAATCAGCTCAGCCGCCGCGTCCACGGCGCCCCAGCCGCAGAAGATCGCGGGCCGTTTCGCGGCACGCAGCAGTGCTGCCGCGCGGGCGACGTCACCCGCGGCGGCGCGGCTTCCCGCCGCCGGCGCGGGCAGGAACGCGGGCTCGGCGCCCGCGTCGCCGGGCATGAGCTGCAGGTCGACGGGGATCTCGACGAATACCGGGCCCGGCTCGCCGGATGTCGCGACGCGGTACGCCTCGTGGATCGTCGGGATCACGTCGGCGTGCGTCGCGACGCGCCAGCGGGCCTTCGTGATCGGCGCGAGCAGCGCGTGCTGGTCCATGTCGTGGAGCTGGTAGGCGCGGCCGAGGTCGCGGCGCACGCCGCCCGCGATCACGAGCATGGGGATGCCGTCGAGGAAGGCTTCGCCGATGCCGCTCGCCGCATGCGTGACTCCGGCCGCCGGCACGATGGCGAGTACGCCGAGGCCCGCGCCCGTGCGGCTGACCGCGTCCGCCATGAAAGCCCCGCCGCCCTCGTGGGCGACGAGCACCGGCGTGATGGTGCCCGACGCGCCGAGCTCATCGTAGAGCTCGGTGTTGTGAACGCCCGGGATGCCGAATGTATGCCGGATGCCGAGCTGTTCGAGCGCTTCGCGCGCGAGCCGTGCCGCCGTCTTCGCCATGCTGCCTCCCCGCTGGGCGCAGCCTAGCTTATCCGGCGCAGCGGCTCCCGGTCAGGAATCGATCAGGCGCCAGTCGCCGTCGCCGTACCGGCAGGCGCTGCCTTGCTTCTTCGATTCACGGCCGCCCACCACGCTGACCAGCCGGAAGTGCCGGCAGACTTGCCCGTCGCGCTCGAAGCGCTGGTACGGAATCAGCGTGTACGCGACGTCGCGGCTGGATCCTGTCCAGTCGACGCGACGACCATCCTCGAGCAGCTCCAGCGAGTGGCCGAAGCAGGCGCGGTCACGGTCGTCCATCCGGTCGCCGATTTCGTGGCCGATGACGGCGCCGATCGCGGCGCCGGCGAGCACGGCGATCAGCCGGTCGTCACCGTCGCTCACTGCCGCGCCGATCGCGCCGCCGACCACCGCGCCAAGCGCGGTGCCGACGCGGTCACGGTCGCAGCGGCCCGAGCGTACGCCGTAATCGTCGTTCCATTGGCGGCCCGTGTAGCCGACGTAGTAGGGGTCGTGCTTCTTGCGCCATCCGTGCGCCGGAGCGTGTGACGGAGGATCGGCCATCGCAGGCAGCGCCAGGACAACGGCCAGCGTTGCCAGTGCTGCCTTCCGCAGGTGCTTGATGGGTTGCATGAAATCCCTCCCGTGCGGTGGAAAGGAAGAGTCTAGGCCGAAGCCCGCGGGAACCCGCGTGAACTGGGCCTCAGAAAGCGTTGATGCCGGTCAGTTCGCGCCCGATCGTGAGCTGGTGGATGGTCTCCGTGCCCTCGTAGGTGATCACGCTCTCGAGGTTCAGCGCGTGCCGGATCGGGACGTATTCGGCGCTGATGCCGGAGCCGCCCAGCATGTCGCGCGCGTCGCGGGCGACGTCGATCGCCACGCGGCAGTTGTTCCACTTGGCGAGCGAGACCTGCGAGGGTTGCATGCGGCCCGCGTCCTTGAGGCGCCCCAGCTGCAGCGACATGAGTTGCGCGCCGGTGATCCCGCGCGCCATGGCGGCGAGCCGGATCTGGATCGCCTGGTTCGCGGCCAGCGGCCGGCCGAAGAGCATGCGGTCCTTCGTGTAGTCGAGCACCTGCGCGAGGCAGGCCTGGGCCGCGCCGATCACGCCCCAGGTGATGCCGAAGCGCGCCTGCGTCAGGCAGGAGAGCGGCGCCTTGAGCCCGGCCGTGCTGCCGGGCAGGACGTTCTCCTCCGGCACGACGACGTCCTCGAAGTAGAGGGCGCCGGTTGCGGAGGCGCGCAGCGAGAACTTGCGCTCGATCTCCGGCGCCGCGAAGCCGCGCATGCCTTTCTCGACGATGAAGCCGCGAATGCCTTCCTCGGTCTTCGCCCAGACGACCGCGACGTCGGCGATCGGGGCATTCGTGATCCACATCTTGGCGCCGTTCAGCACCCAGTCCTTGCCGCGGCGCCTGGCGTGCGTCTTCATGTTCGACGGGTCCGACCCGCCGTGCGGCTCGGTGAGGCCGAAGCAGCCGATCAGCTCGCCGGTCGCCATGCGCGGCAGGTATTTCTGGCGCTGCGCCTCGCTGCCGAACGCGTGGATCGGGTACATGACGAGGCTCGACTGCACGGAGACGAAGCTGCGTATCCCCGAGTCGCCGCGTTCCAGCTCCTGGCAGATGAGCCCATAGGACACCGCGTTCATGCCCGCGCAGCCGTAGCCCTCGATCGAGCTGCCGAGCAGACCCAACGCCGCGATCTCCGGCACGAGGTCGCGCGGGAACGTGTGTTCCTCGAAGTGCTTCTGGATGACCGGCAGGACGCGCTCGTCGACGAGGCGGGCGACGGAGCCCTGAACCATGCGCTCCTCGTCGGTGAGCGAGGCACCGACGTCATAGAGGTCGAGCGGGGTCAAGCGGATGGCATCCCGAGTCGGCCGACGAGGTCCTGGGCCATGCCCTCGGAGTCCCGCGCCTTGCCGACGGCGAATTCGATGTCGCCGCGCGCCTGTGCGGCGCTGGCCTCTTCCCAGGCGGCGCGCGCGCTTGCGAGCGCCGCATTCGCCTCTTCGAGAAGCTGCCTGTCCATGCCCTCGGGCAGCGCGCGCAGGTTTCCGAGCTCCTCGAGCCGCCCGCCGATCCCTGCGAGAAGATCCGGGAGGGTGCCCGAGAGCCGCGCCCAGTCGGCCTCAAGCTCGGCCATGCGCTTTTGCTTGGCGGCAGTGGCTTCCTTCGCGAGCGCCTCGGCGTCGGCCGGCACGTTCCGTACCGCGGCGATCGCGTCCGCGTAGCGCTCCTCCTTGAAGGCGGCGCGCGCAGTCTCGAGGTTCTTCTTCACCTCGGCGTAGCGATCCGGCACGTACTTCGCCGCATCTTCATAGACGGCATTCAGCGCGTTCTCGGCTGCAGTGATTGCTTCCTCGGCAGGGTCCTTCTGCGAGCAGGCGCCGAGGACAAGAGTGGCCGCGAGCGCGGCGAGCAGGATTCGGCAATTCACGGCCGGCCTCAGCTCGCCTTGACGCTCAGCGAGTCCATGATGGCGGAGATCTTCGCCTTGGCATCGCGCGCGGCGAGCACGGTCGCCTCGAAGGTGTGGCTCGTCATCTCGGCGGACGCCTTGCTCCAGGCATCGCGGGCGGCATCGTAGTCAGCGACGGTCTGCTTCCAGGCGTCCGCCGTCATGCCCTTGGGCGGGCGGCCGCGCTGCGAGCTGATTTTCTTGTCCATGGCGGTGATCATCGCCGGCACGGACTTCACCATGTCGTTCCACTCGTCTTCCATCGCCATCAGGACCTTGGCGCGCTCGATACGCGCGTCGGCGACGGCGCGCTTGATGTCGTCCTGCGCAGCGGCGGCGCCCGCGACGACGTCGCCGTAGTCCTGCTTCGCCACCGAATCGCGCAAGCCCGCGATGCGCTGCTCGACTTCCGCGTAGCGCTCCGGCAGGTATTTCTGGATGTCGGCGCCCATTTCCTTGAACTTCGCCTCGGCCGCCGCAAGCGCCGCCTCGGCGGGCTCTTTCTGGCTGGCACAGGCCGCGAGGCCGAGCAACAAGGCGGCGAATGCCGCCGCGCGGACCGTCCTGGATTGCATGAACATCGCGTGACTCCCGGGGTTTTCCGACCGCCTAGGGTACCACCGATCGGGTACGATTCCGCGCGTGAAGATCCCCGAGATCCTGATGATCGAGACGGTGCACCAGCCGGGCAGCCTCGCGAGCGTCCTGCAGGTAATTGCCGATGCGGGGCTCACGATCGACCACCTGCAGGCGCTCCGCCGCGAACAGGGCCGCACGCTCTGGGAAATCACTCTGGAGATGGACGAGGAGGCGGATCGCAGCCTCTATGCACGCATCGATGCGCTGCCCGTCGCGCGCTTCGTCGGCAAGTCGGACCGCGTGTTCGACCGGCACCGCGGCGGCAAGATCCGCACCGAGTCGGCCATCCCGATCACGACGCAGCAGGTGCTGCGCGACATCTACACGCCGGGCGTCGCCCGCGTCTGCCTCGCGATCCACCGCGACCCCGCGCTCGCCTGGGAATACACGAGCCTCGGCAACTCGGTCGCGGTCATCACCAACGGGACGGCCGTGCTCGGGCTCGGCGACATCGGGCCGCTCGCGGGCCTGCCGGTCATGGAGGGAAAGGCGGCGCTCTTCTCCACGCTGGTCGGCATCCACGCGGTGCCGATCCTGCTCGACGAGAAGGACCCGGCGCGCTGCATCGACTGCATCGCGAAGATCGCCGCCGGGTTCGGCGCGATCCAGCTCGAGGATTTCGCGGCGCCGGCCTGCTTCGAGATCGAGGAGGGCCTGCGCGCGCGCCTCGACCGGCCCGTGCTGCACGACGACCAGCACGGGACCGCGGTCGTGACGCTCGCGGCCGTGCTGAACGCGACCCGCCGCGCGGGCATTTCGCTCTCCGGCTCCGTCGTCGGCCAGGTCGGGCTCGGCGCCGCGGGCATCGGCATCGTGCGGCTGCTGCAGCGGGCGGGCGCCATGCACGTGCTCGGCGCGGACCTCGACCCGCGCGCGCTCGCGCGCCTCACGGCGATGGGCGGCGAGGCGTCGAACCTGGCCGGCATCATGCAGAGGGCCGACATCGTCATCGCGACCACGGGCAAGCGCGGGCTGATCGCACCCGGGTCGGTGCGCAAGGACCAGATCATCTTCGCGCTCTCGAACCCGGATCCCGAGATCGAGCCCGCCGTCGCCCTCGCGCAGGGCGCGGCGATCGCGGCGGACGGCAAGGGGATCAACAACCTGCTGGGATTCCCGGGACTC
>Ga0157380_10004137_pt1 | contig 10025 bp, 6 predicted proteins | sample S35metaG_FD_119757 | JGI IMG/M metagenome (GOLD analysis project Ga0157380, IMG submission 119757) | Switchgrass rhizosphere microbial communities from Kellogg Biological Station, Michigan, USA - S3-5 metaG | ecosystem: Host-associated > Plants > Roots > Rhizosphere > Soil | place: USA: Michigan...
CATCTTCACTCACCAATCGACATCAATTCGACCGCTGGCTGATCATCACGGTGCCGCGGGATGCCGAAACCATCGCTCTCTGCAAGGCCCATGGAATCGAGTGTGTCACGACCGGCATTCTGCGGCCGGATGGCGCCGACCTTTACGATCGCGACAATCTCGCGCGCGTGAGCGAAGAAGCGCTCGCGCGCCTGGATCCGGATGGCTGGGTCGTCGTGCTATCGGAGCATGTGGTCTTGCCGCGGACATTCCGCGCGCAGATTCTTGCTGCCAAGCTGGAGACCGACTGCGAATACCGGCTTGCGGGCGTGCGTCATTGCCCGAACCAGCAGGTCTTCGAGCGCCTGGCCGCGCTGGAGCCATGGCGGGCCGTGCCGACCTCGGTTCTCCCCGACGAACCTTCGTTTCGGATGTTCATGCGTTCGGGGAACACGGCGCCAGTACGGATGGGCCAGCTTGCCCTCACTGCATTGACAGTGAGCGATGCATGCTCACCGCCCAAAACCGGTGTCGGCTCGCGCTCTGAGGCACGGCAGTCGCTGACGGACTGGCTGGGCGCGCACGGTCAAGGGAAGACACGTACCGCGATGGTGGCAGGATATTATCCGGGCCTGGATCTCGAGCGCTTCGCAAGCCTGTTCGAGGCTGTCTATCTGCAGGATCTCCACGACCTGAAGGGCAACGACGGTCTGCGGGGTTTGTGGGCCGGCGAATTGAAGCGTCTCGCTCCGCCGATCAGAGCGCGCGTGCGGGAGCTTTCATTGGACAACGGTGCCGATATCTCTTCCGCCAAGATCGACCTTCTATACCTGCCCGGCGAAGTCTCGCCGGAAGCGATGCTCCCCTGCTTGCCGGTGTGGCGCCGCGTCCTGGACCCCGATGCTATCGTGTGCGGCGAACTCTACGGGATGGCAAACTGGCCAGAGGCCACCTCGGCCATCGCACAGCTGTTTGGCCGGCCTCAGGTCGAGCCGGCTGGCTTTTGGCTCGCCAGTCTCGGAGATGCACCCCTGCGTTGGACTGCCAGCGCGACCGCCGGGCCGCGCGCGAGCAACGGATCGGACATTATCCAGCTGGCCGCCGGCGATTCGTCCGACGAGGACGTCCTTCTCAGCTTGTACAGCCTTCGAAAAGCGTGGTCAGGTGCGATCCAAGTCAACGCCCCGCAGGCCAACCCTGCGCTGCAGCTGCAATGCGCGCTGCTCGGCGGCAATTGGCACACGCGCGACGGCGGTGCAGGCTCCGAGCCGGGGATCGCGATTTCCGCCGGCACGCTCGCACTCGGTCCGATCGGGCTCAATCAGCCGGTCGCCAAAGCCGATGCCGATAGCAGCAACGGCTTCGCTTCCAACCTGTTGCAACGCATCGGCCTCACGAGGAAGCCGGCGTCGCTTGTGCACTATTGCGGCGATCCCGCGCGGTGGACCAGGAAGGCTCAGGCTGCTCGCAGCAGAGTGGCGACGGATATGTACCGCGCGCTCTTCCCCGCGATCCGCACTGCGGCTGACAGCACCGTGGCAACCATCGTAGATCCGTCTACATTGCCGGCTTTCAAGGCGCAGTGGCCCAGATGGGTTTTTGACGCCACACCGGTCATCATCGCCAATGCGGGCGTCGATCAAGCGGAGCTCGATTGGGCTGCCGCCTTGAGAAACGTGCAATTCGTCGAGATCGAACCCGCAGAAGCCGCATCTCCCACCCGAACACTGAAGCGCATCATTTCGCAGATAGGGACCAAGCGGCTCATCCTGCTGCCGGCGGGGTCTCGGCCACTGCCGGGCGCGACCCTGTTTGCGGAGCAGGCTCTTTCTTCTGATCCGATTATTCTTCACTCCTCGGTCGAGGTTCCGCCGGTTGGCGGAGTCGCGCCACTGCCGGAACGCCACGAGCCGCTGGCCGCCTGCATGGATGTTGCGCTGGCGCGAGAGGTCTGCCGCGCCAAGGTTGTGAAGCACAAGGGCGGCATTGGCGCCTTGCTCAATCGTGCTCTGCAGGCAGGGCAAGCGCGCTGGTCGACGTGCAACCTCGCGCGCGAGGGCTGGCAGTTCGAGCCGAGACCGCCACACAGCGGTGCGCGATGAAATTTTTGATCTACCTGGTATCGTTCGGCGCCGATTTTCGCCACTTCACCCAGATGGCCCTCAATTCCATTCGCGAGGTCGGGCGATGGCAACATGACATCGTCGTGCTGTGCGATGGGGACAGAGACTTCGGCAACGTGGCAACTGTCATCAACATCTTGCCCGATCTGCAGAAGCGCTATCCCTGGTTCGACACCACCACCGGAATGCGCGTGTCGCATTGCAAGCCCGAGATCGAGTACTACGTCGATCTCGAAGCGTACGACTATGTGTTGTATTTGGACTCCGACATCCTGGTGAATGGCAATGGCCTGGTCGGCCTTGTCGAATCGCTATGCCGCGACTCTCGATTTGTCGTTCAACGCGATGCCGTTTCGGTGTCGTCCGGCAAAAGCTTCGCCGGCGGATGGGTATTGACTCCCGAGGAACGGGCAAAATGGGGCCACTACCAGATCAACAGCGGCATCGTCGGCTTCCCGGTCGAAGCCAAGTCTCGGAGGATCCTACGCGACTGGCGGCGCATGAATGTGGCCGCCCGCTTCAAATCCCGTGACCAAGGCAACTTGATTGCTTTGTTGCTGAGGAAATATTTCGGCCAGTGGGCCTATATCGAAGATGCGACATTCGGCCGGCGCGTGCAGCGCTATGACCAGACGCTGGTGCATTTTACCGGCCCCGGGCACCTCAATATGGCACCCTATTATGAGCAAATTCTGCAGCTTGACCCCGTGAACCCATAGCCCCCACCACGGCGCCGAATCTCGCTTTTCGGCGCCAGAACCTCACACCGCTGGGCGCAATTTTGATGAATGACCAATTGGTTACGCTGTTATATTAAGATTTTGGTAAGTCAGTATCTTTAGCCTTAATTGTCGAGAAACCCGCGGATTGGGTGCGGCGGCCCCGCGGGATCATTTGAATGCAGATGGGATCGAGCCCGTGATCGCGACCGATGTCAGCAAGCTGATTGACCTGGCGCGCAACCGCACCGCCGAAGGCCGCAGCGCACTCGTCAGTGCCATCGGCGACCTGATCGACGAAAGCGATCGGCAATTCAGCGCCCAGGAAATGGCGCTGATGAATGACATCCTCAAGAAGCTGATCAACGACGTCGCGCGCCCGATCCGCAAGGCGCTGGCTGAGAAGCTCGCCCACACCAAGAGTGCGCCGCTTGAGGTGATCGAGCTTCTCGCCAATGACGAGATCGACGTGTCGGCGGCGATCCTACAGCACAGCGACCTTCTGACCGACCGCGCCCTGATCGACATCATCCGCAAGCGCACCCGCGAGCATCGCCTCGCCATCGCCATGCGCAAGCATGTCAGCCACGGCGTCAGCGACGCGCTGGTGGAGCCTCAGGAACCGGACGTCATCAAGCGCCTGCTGGAAAACCACGGCGCCGAGATCTCGCAGGCCACCCTCGCCTACCTGGTTGACCAGTCCACGACCGTCGACGAGTTCCAGGAACCGCTGCTGCGTCGCCACGACCTCAGCGCCGATCTTGCCAAGCGCATGTATGTGCACGTCTCGGCCGGCCTGCGCGATTTCATCCTCGCGCACTACAACGTCGATCGCGCCGAGCTCGATGCAACGCTGGCGCAGGTGACCACTGAGGCGCTGGAAAAAGCGACGGCCGAGAACCACGTCGATGCCGCCCAGGCGTTGGCGGACAAGCTGGCGCAGCGCCAGGAGCTGACCCACGATCTGGTGGTACAGACGCTCCGCCGCGGCGAGGTCCCGCTGTTCGAAGCGATGATGAGCCAGCTGACGACCCTGCCGCAGGAGCTTGCCTGCCGCCTGATGTACGAGGAAGAGGCGGACGGGTTCGTGATCGCGGCGCGGGTGAGCGGGTTCGACCGCTCGACCTTCACCACCCTGTTCCTGCTGCTCCAGCGCATCCATCCGCGCGGCGCAGCCGACGATCCGCAGCAGCTGCGCCGCGGGCTGGAACTGTTCGACCGGCTGCGGCCGGAGACCGCCCGCAAGGTTGCCGCGCGCTACATGGTCAATCCCGAATTCCTGCGCGCGTTGCGCCAGCGGCCCAAAGCGGCGTCCTGAGCGCTCCGATGACGCGATCGTCGCCACGCTCCGACACGCTCGATCCGGCGGCCCGCGAACGCAACGATCTCGCCGATGCATTCGCCCGTATCCTGCTGTCCGAAGGTCCGATCGCCGCCCAGGCGCCGGTGTTCTTTCAGGAGCCAGACGGCACCATGATCTGGGCCAACGACGGCTATTACGCGCTCGCCGCCCAACTGGTGAACTCATCGGAAGCGCAGCGCCTGCTGCATCCGAACTTGAACGACGCGCCGGCCAACGCCAGCTCTTGGACGGTCGCGGCGCGCGGCACCGCCAATGGCCGCGCCGTCACTATCCGCGCCAGCTATGCCAGGCTGACCTATGGCGCGCGGCAGAAGCCCGCGCTTGCCGGATTCGTGCAGGTGGTGCCGGACGAGTCCGACGTCGCGCGGCGTCTGCTCGCGACCCAGGAGCGGCTGGAGGACGTGATCCGTCTGGTGTCCGACTGGGTGTGGGAGATCGACGCCGACAGCCTCTTCACCATCGTGTCTGACCGGGCGCAGCGCGCAACCGGCTTTCATCCGCGCGAACTGATCGGCACCTCGATCCTGGCGCTCACCGCCGACAGCGAAATCGCCGATGGGCTGCTGGCGCGCCTGCAGACCATGGCGCCGTTCCGCGACTTCACCCTGCCGATCCGCGCCAAGGACGGCGGCGACAAGATCTTCCTGGTCAGCGCCGTGCCGGTGTTCGATCCCGACGGCGGCAGCCATCTCGGTTATCGCGGCACCGCCAGCGACATCACCGACCTCAGCGAGCGCGAGCGCTCGATCCTGGCAGCGAAGGAAGCGGCCGAGCAGGCCAGCCGCTCCAAGACCAAGTTCCTCGCCAACATGAGCCACGAGCTGCGCACGCCGCTCAATGCCATCATCGGCTTCTCCGACATGATGGCGCTCGCGATCCATGGGCCGATGGGTGCGCCCGCCTACGAGCAATACGCCGCCGACATCAACGGCAGCGCCAAGCACCTGCTGTCCATCATCAACGACATCCTCGACATCGCGAAGATCGAGGCCGGCCGATTGGATCTGATCGACGAGGAAACGCCGGTCACCAGCCTGTGCGACGTGGCGATGCGGCTGATGCAGGAGCGCGCGAACGAGCAGCAGATCGATCTGCGCTTCGAACCCGGACCCAACTTGCCCAATGTCATGGTCGACCAGCGCGCCATGCGCCAGGTGCTGCTGAACCTGCTCTCGAACGCGATCAAGTTCACCCGCGCCGGCGGCGAGGTCACGCTGCGGGCGCAGCTGTCGATGGAGGACGAGCTGATGCTGCAGGTGATCGACACCGGCATCGGCATGCGCGAGGAAGACCTGCATCGCGTGCTCGAGCCGTTCGTGCAGGTCGAGAACGAGCTGACTCGCCGCTACGAGGGGACCGGCCTTGGCCTCTCCTTGTCGAAGCAGTTGATCGAGCTGCACAGCGGCCGCATCGGCATCGTCAGCAAGCCGAGTATCGGCACCACGGTCACGGTGTATCTGCCGGCCAGCCGGCTGCGGCGAGGGTGAGCCGCGATGGAACTGATGATCGCGGCATTGGTCCTTTTGTTGATCATCGGTCTGCAGCTTTGGGCTGCGATCGCCTGGCACGGTGCCTGGCGCTGGCTCGCGGCCGCGCCGATGCTCCTGATGGCGGCCCACTTTCTATTCATCATGTTCCAGATCTCGATCGATCCCACCAGCCACAATCTCTGGCCGTTCGAACTCGCGATCATCGCCCTTATCGGGCTGCCGGTCGTCGGCGTGCTGTGGCTGACTCGACTGGTGGCAAAGATCTAGGCCGCCGCGCGGCGCTCCTCGACGCCCGACAGATAGCTTAGCGCGGCCAGCACCCCGCCGGTGCGATGCGGCACCTTCGCGAGCGACAAGCCCATCTCCACGCCGCTGAGGGTGCCGGCCAGCATCAGGTCGTTGAAGTCGCCGAGATGGCCGATGCGGAACACCTTGTCCGCCAGCTTGCCGAGCCCGGCTCCGAGCGACATGTTGAAGCGCTCGAGGATCGCCTTGCGCAGGCCGTCGGCCGAGCACCCTTCCGGCGCGAACACCGCCGTCACAGACTGGCTGTATTCGCTCGGCTCCGCGCACACGGTGTCGAGGCCCCAGGCCCGCACTGCGCGGCGCGTCGCCTCGGCGAGGCGCGCGTGGCGGGCGAAGATGTTCTCCAACCCCTCCTCCGCGATCATGTCGAGCGCTTCCCTGAGGCCAAAGAACAGGTTGCAGGCCGGCGTGTAAGGCAGGTTGCCCTTGCCCTCGGCGGCGGCCAGCATCGGCTCCCAATCCCAGAAGGCGCGCGGCAACGCCGCGGTCCTTGACGCGGCGCGTGCCTTCTCGCTCGCCGCGACAAAGGCGAGGCCGGTCGGCAGCATCAGTCCTTTTTGCGAGCCGCCGACCACCACGTCGACGCCCCACTCGTCCATGCGCATGTCGGCGCTGCCGAGCGAAGAGATGGTGTCCAGCATCAGCAGAGCCGGATGGCCGGCGCGATCGATCGACTTGCGGATCTCCGCCACGCGGCTCATCACGCCGTTCGAGGTCTCGTTGTGCACCAGCAGGATCGCCTTGATCTTGTGGGCCTTGTCGGCGGTCAGCACGGCTTCGACCGCCTCGGGCGACGGCGCGCGGCGCCAATCGGTCGCCAGCATCTGCACATCGAGGCCGAGCTTGTGGGCCATGTTGCCCCACAGCACCGCGAACTGGCCGGTGTCGAAGGTCAGCACCTGGTCGCCGGGCGACAGCGTGTTGACCAGCGCGGATTCCCAGCCACCGGTACCCGATGCCGGGAAGATCATCACCGGCTGCTTGGTCTTGAACACCGGCCGGATGCGCTCGAAGATCTCCGACTGGAGCTTGGCCCAAGCGGGTCCGCGATGATCCAGCACCGGCTGCGCGATGGCGCGGAGGATGCGGTCGGGAATGTTGCTCGGTCCCGGGACCTGCAGGAAATGACGGCCAGCTTGGTAGGTCATCGACGTGCTCCTTCGAGCGTAGAACGGCACAAGGGGCACGCTACTGACGGTCAGGACGGCGAACTAAGCGGATTGCGACGTCGGAAAGCGATCAAACGACTCTTGAACTATTGGCCAAGAATGACCAAGGCATCGACCGCGACCGCCCCGTCCGCACGCACCATCAGCGGATTGACGTCGAGCTCGAGCAGCGTGTCGCGATGGGCTTCGGCGAAAGCGGCGATGGCCATGATGCTCTTCACCAGCGCGCCCATGTCGGCGGCCGGCTTGCCGCGATAGCCGTCCAGCAGCTTGGCGATCTTGAGGCGGCGGATGGCAGCTTCGACTTCTTCGGCAGCGGTTGGCAGCAGCAGCATCGCCGCATCCTCGACCAGTTCGACCAGGATGCCGCCCGCGCCGATCACCAGCGCTAGGCCGAATTGCGGATCGCGCTGGATGCCGACGATCAGCTCGGCGACGACATCGCCGACCATGCGCTCGACCAGCACCTTCTCGATGCGGCCGCCCTTGAGGTAGGAGGAGACGGATTTCTCCATCCGCGCCAGTGCCGCTTCCACGTCGGCCCGCGACTTGAGATTGATGGCGACGGCGCCGGCCTCGGTCTTGTGCGCGATCAGCGGCTCCGCGACTTTCAACACCACCGGGAAGCCCAACGTTTCCGCTGCCGCGACGGCCTCGGCCGGCGCCGCCACGCGGCTCTCGGGAACGGCAAGGCCGAAGCCGGCCAGCAGCTTCTTGCCCTCGACCTCTGACAGCACGCGCCTGGTTTCGCCCGCCGCCGGCGTTGGCGGGAGCGCGGCGGCGGCGACCTTGGCCTTGCGCTGCGCGAAGCGATGGACAGCGGCAAAGGCATTCAGCGCCTCTTCGAGCCCCTGCATCGGCGCGCCCCTGGCGGCGATCACCTCCGCCCGCGCATGCGCCGGCAGCAATTCCGACAAGGTCGAGGTGACGATCGGCATCTTGCCGTGGGTGTTGCAGGCCTTCAGGAGCGCCCGCACGCCCGCCATGCATGCTTCTTCCGTCACCGGCCCATCGGTTGCGAAGTCGATCACCAGCATGCCGGCGTCGAACGCACCGCGCATCACGGTGGAGAAGCACTTCACCAGCAGATCCTCGTGCCCCCACAGCGAGGTGTTGTAGTCGAGCGGATTGGACACCGTCGCGAAGTTCGGCAGCTGCGCGCGCAGATCGTCGGCCTGGTCATTGGAAAAGCCGGGCAGCGGAATGCCGAGCTCATCGCACAGATCGGCAGTCAGCAGGCATTCCCCGCCTGAGCAGGTGAACACCGCCAGCCGGTCGCCCTTGGGCAGGCCCGCGGTCGAGACCAGCTTCAGCGTTTCCAGCAGCTGCGGAACGGAGTGCACGCGGATGATGCCGAGCCGTTCGAACAGCGCATCGTACATCTTGCCGCTGCCGGCGAGCGAGCCGGTGTGGCTCATGGCGAACTTGGCGCCCAGCTCGGAATTGCCGGCCTTCAGCGCCACCAGCGGCTTGCCGCGCTGCAGGGCCTTGGCGGCCGCGCGGCTGAACGCCGGCACGTCCTTGATGCCTTCGAGGTAGAGGCCGATCGCCGTCACCTTCGGGTCGTCGGCCAAGGCATCGACATAGTCTGCTGCATTCAGAATGGCTTGGTTGCCGGAGCTGATGACATAGGCGAACGGCACCGAGCGGTCGTTGCGGCTGAGGTTGAGGGCGATGTTGCCGCTCTGCATGACGATGGCGCAGCCGGTCTCCACCTGCTGGCCGAGCGCGCCGGTGGGCCACAGGCAGATGCCGTCGATGAAGTTGAGCATCCCGTAGCAATTCGGCCCGACCACCGCGAGATCACCGGCGGCCTTCACGAACTCGTCGTGCAGCGCGACGCCCTCGCCGCCCACTTCGGTATAGCCGGCGGCGTAGCAGATCGCGCCGCCACCACCGCGCGCGTCCAGTTGTTTCAGGATGTCGATGGTCGCTTCGCGCGGCACCGCGATGAAAGTGGCGTCCGGCGCTTCCGGCAGGTCCGCGATCGAGGCGTAGCACTTGCGCCCGCCAAGCTCCGGGTATTTCGGATTGACGACCCAGACTTCGCCGGTGAAGCCGGTGTCGGCGCAGCGCCGGATCGAATCCGCCATCGCTTGTCCGCCGACGATGGCGACGTGCCGCGGCCGCAACAGGCGCCGCAGATTGCGCTGACGCTGTGATAATTCCGCGTTCATTCACCGATCCTTAGCGCCACGAGTCATAACCTGCCGGGGTTGGGTGTTAGCAGACCGTACCACGTCCGGGAAGGTCTGGGCGCGACCCGGCAGAGCGGCCCCGCGACGGCTCACACCAAGTTCGGAAAATTGGGTCGCAAAGCTGCCCTATCGGCGCGCCCAGGAAATGCCAAGTGCGTGAGTCTGGCCACACAATGTCTTGAAATCGCGCGTATTTGCCGTTTGGCGTATAGCGTATCCGCGACTCGGGACGTAAGTTGGAAAAATCACGAATGGCCCGAGTCGGATGTCGGGCAGTTCCTTGAGGATTGAGCCGTGAAGGCGTTCGGAATCGCTTCCGACACGAAGGCCAGGGAAAGCTGGCTTGGCGGTGCATTGGCCGCCGGCGTGGTGGCGTTCGCGACCTATCTGCTGCCCGGCACAGGTCTCGACCAGGCGCTCGCCCAGGACATCGCCTATTTCCGCATCGGCGCCGGCGCGCCTGGATCGACCCTCTATGACCTCGCCGGCCAGATCGCCAGCGCCATCAGCAACCCGCCCGGCTCGCGCCAATGCGACAATGACGGCCCCTGCGGCGTGGAGGGCGTGATCGGCCTCGCCCAGACCGCCACTGACCCTGTCAGCGCGTTGCAATCCGTCGATGGCGGCCTGGTGGAATCCGCCATTGTCTCCGCCGATGTCGCCGATGCCGCCGTGCAA
>Ga0157380_10004140_pt1 | contig 10024 bp, 9 predicted proteins | sample S35metaG_FD_119757 | JGI IMG/M metagenome (GOLD analysis project Ga0157380, IMG submission 119757) | Switchgrass rhizosphere microbial communities from Kellogg Biological Station, Michigan, USA - S3-5 metaG | ecosystem: Host-associated > Plants > Roots > Rhizosphere > Soil | place: USA: Michigan...
ACCCCCGAGACGCCGACGACTGCGATCAGCAGGGCCACGCCGGCGAAGCCCGAGAATATAAACGCATTGAGGCGATCGGGCGCCAGCACTTCGGCCCGCACATCTTCCAGCGTGGCGGCGCGCTCGACCGGCTGGTTCACCGACAGGCCTTGAACGATTTGCGTGATCGGCTTGACGAGCGAATAGGGATCGACGGACGCGCGCACGAACATGCGGCCGCCGAGACCCATCTGATACAACGGGTGATACACCGTCATCACCGAGCCGCGAGCGATGTGCTCGTCGTCCGCGTCGGCGACGATGCCGACGATGCGGCGCGGGAAGGGCTTGGGTCCGAAAAACGGATCGATCCACCAGACCTGGTGATTGAGCGCCTCGCCGTTGGGATAGATCCGCTGCGCGAGACTCTGGCTGACGATGACGACGCCCTCGTTGCCGCGGCGATCGTCCGGCGTGAAGTCGCGCCCGGCCAGCAGCGGCACGCCCATGACGTGGAAGAAATCGGGTGCAACAAAACGGATGAAGGCGCGCGGATTGTCCTCGCCGTGGGCGGGTGTGAATCCATCGGCGCCGAACGGAATCCTGCCCAGCTTGCCGGCGTCACGCCACGGCGTGACCGCTCCCATCGACACTCCTTCGACGCCGGGAAGCTGGTCGACGCGTTCGGTCACGTGCTGGAAGAAGGCGAGATCCTCATCGGTGACCATGCCGAGGTTTTTCATCGGCAAGTCAATCGCCAGCACCTGCGCCATGTCGTAGCCGGTGTTCACGCTGCGAAGAGCGATCAGCGTCGCCAGCAGCGTGGCGGCGCCGGCGAGCAGCACGAACGAGAACGCCACCTGCGTCGTCGCGAAGATCTTCAGTCGGCGGTTGGTGGCCGGCGTGATGCGGATGCTGCCCGCTGCCAATCCGTTTCCGGCCGGCCCGCCTACGCCAAGGCTGCGGCGGGTCCGCCTTAGCCCCGAAGGGGCGTCGGCGGATGATGCCGACGGCAGCCGCGGCACGTACGCGAGCAGGACGGCGGCCGCCATCGCGAGCGATGCGCCGACCCAGAGCAGGCTTGAATCAACGGTGACTTCGAGGGCGCGAACAGAGAAGCGGGCCGCGAAGCTCGCGACGATGGCAACCATCGGCCGCGCGAGCAAGACACCGAGCACCGCACCCGCACCGCAGAGCACGAGACTTTCCGCCAGCAACGTTCTTCGCAACGCTCCCCTGCTGGCGCCAAGCGCCGCGCGAACCGCCAGCTCGCCTTCGCGACGAACCGATCGCGCCAGGATCAGGTTCGCGACGTTCGAACAGGCAATGACGAAGACCACGGCCGCGGCCGCGAGCAATACCAGCAGCACCGGCCGCGCCGGCGCCGCGATCTGATCGCGCAGGGCCGCCACGTCGATGCGCATGTCCGACCGCTCCGGGTACGACTCAGGGTTCCCGGTCTTGATCCCGCTGTGGATCGCGCTCAATTCGGCGCGCGCGTCCTCGATCGTCTTGCCGTCCGCAAGACGGCCGAAGAGCTGCGTCATGCGGTGGACACGCTGCGTGATCATCTGCGCGCCGGCGTGATGCGGGCTCGTCACCATGTTCGCGATGATCTCGGTGTCCGCCGGATACGGCACCGACGGCTCGAGCACGCCGATCACCGTCGCGCTTCGCGAACCGAGTTGAATGGTCTTGCCGATCACCGACGGATCACTGTTGAGCGACGTGGCCCAGAAGCGATTCGTCAATACCGCGACGCCAGCGGCCTTGAACCCCTCGTCCGACGGCTCGACGAGGCGCCCGATGGTCGGGCGCAGCCCCAGCACGTCGAAGTAATGACCATCGACGACGCCGGCCTGGACGACGCGCGGTTCGCCGAGACCGACCAGGGTGAATTCCACCGTCGAGAATTCGCCAAAGGCCTGAATGCTCGTGGCGCGCTCGCGGAAGTCCTTGATCTCCGGCACGGAGAACGTCGTGCTATGAACGCCGATCCCCGGCGCGCTCTGGCGGATGTAGAGCAATCGCTCTTCGCCGCGATTGACGAGCGGGCGCATCAGCACGCCGCGGACGACGCTGAAGATCGCGGCGTTGGCGCCGATGCCGAGCGCGAGCGTGATCACGACCGTGGCGGCCAGTCCCTTCGCGCGCATCAGCGAGCGCAGGCCGACGCGCATGTCCTGCACGAGCGCCTCCGCCATGTCGTACCAGCGGCCGTACCACACGCGGCGCATCTCGTCGCGCATCTGCGGCACGTAGCCGAACTGCTTCAACGCGTTGGCGCGCGCCTGCTGCGGCGATTCACCGCGATCGATCCGCTGCTGGATCTCGAGCGCGAGATGGCCGCGGATTTCGTCATCGAGTTCGGCCACAGAAGGCGCCGATGGCACGGATGACCTCTTACGATCGCGTTGGTCGGATCCCATTGCCGTTACTCTGCCGCGGGGTTCATGATCTTGCCGATGACGTCAACGAGCTGCGACCAGCGATCCCGCTCGCGCGCGAGCTGGGCCTTGCCGGCGGCGGTCAGCTGGTAGTACTTCGCCTTGTGATTGGCTTCGCTGATGCCCCACTCCGACTTTAGCCAGCCGCGTTTCTCGAGTCTGTGCAGTGCGGGATACAGCGAGCCGGTTTCGACCTTCAGCAGATCGTCGGATTGCGAGCTGATCGCCTGGCCGATGCCGTGGCCGTGCTGGGCGCCCCACTGGAGGGTTCGCAAGATCAGCATGTCGAGGGTGCCCTGGAGCAGTTCCAGGCGCTCGGGATCGGGTGTCTTGGCCATATATGTAGACGGTCTACGGTTTGATACGTAGACCGTCTACGGCAAGTTCCGCCTAGGCCGAGGCCGGCCGAGGTGGCTCGTTGCGCGGTTTTTCCGCGTCATCCCACATCGGCGCGGCCGGCGGCGAACCGCCGCGATCGCGCATTCGATGCCGAAATCGTTCTCTTTCCTCCAGCGTGAAGCGGGGGCTGCGGGGGCCGCGACGCCCACCTATCCCGAGGCCGCCGAACAGAATGCGGCTGAGCGCGAGGATGCCGACGGCCTGCCAGAACGTGACTTCGCGCAGACCAAACAGCATCGGCATCAGCCAGTTCCACAACAGCTGCACCACTTTCCCGCCGAGGAAAATGAAGAGCGTGATGGCGATGATCCCGGCGATGCCCATCGCGATGAATTTCGCGATGCGCTTGGCTATTTTCTGAGCAATTTGCTTTTCAATCTGCTGTTCCATGGCTCACCCGTCCGTTAGGTCGTCGTACACATCCTGGAGCCGTCTTCGCAGATGCATCACGGCATAGCGCTTGCGCGAGAGCAGCGTGTTGACGCTCACGCCGGTCTTCGCGGACAGCTCCTTGAAACTCACGCCGTCGATCTCGTGCGCGATGAACACGTCGCGTTGCTCCCGCGGCAGCTCGTCGAGCGCGTCCTCGAGCTCGTCGAGCAGCACGCTTCGGGCATAGGCCGCGTCCGGGCCCGTGTCAGACGAGGGCAGCAGATCCTCGAACAGCAGCAGGTCGTCGTCTGCGTTCGCGATCGCGACATCGCTGAAGCGCTCCGGCTGCTTCTTGCGAAACAGATCGGTGATGCGATTGCGCGCCACTTGAAACAGCCAGCCGGTGACGTGATCGATCGGCATCAGCATGCGGTTCGCCTCCACCAGTTCGGAGAACACGTCCTGCAGGATGTCCTCGACGTCGCGCGGATCGGCCACCCGGCGCCGGATGAAGTTGCGCAACCGGGATTGCTCCCGGCTGACAACGTCGGCGATCCGCCGATCCTGGTTGTTGGGCATCCGCTTAAGGGTGGTGCCTGTCCCCCATTTTCTCCCTGCCATAGGGATGATTAGGGACAGAGCAATTCGCAAGAACTGATATCAGATCGCATTCCTTGCGAGTTACTCCGTCCCAAAACATCCCTGTAGCAGGGAGAAAATGGGGGACAGGCACCACCTCTATCTAGTTTGAAGACGGATGACGAGGGCGGATATTTTACGGAGGTCTAGTCGTCGATCTTCAGGTCGGAAACCACCGGGAAATGGTCCGATGCGGCCGCTGCGGCCGCCGTTCTCACGACCTCACAGCTGATGACGCGCCCCGCTTGTGCGTGAGGAGTGAAGACATAGTCGAGGCGAATATGCGGCTCCGGCGTCGGTAGCGTGAAGCCGGCGTCCTCCGGATGCAGCATGCGGAACGCGTCGACGTAGCCGGCATCGAGCACTGTTTGAATCGTCCGCCATCGCACGCGGCCGCCGGTGAGCCACAACAACGGCCGGTAGCGCAGCGGCAAACTCGCCGCCTTCAATACCACTCCCGGCGCAATCGTGTTGAAGTCGCCCGCGAGCACGTGAAAGCGCTCGCGATGATCCGCGATTTTGCGCAGCAACGCGCGCAGCTCGAAGACGCGGCGCTGCTCCGTCCACGCTGCATGCATCGCGCTCAGGTGAAGGCCGAACAAGCGCACGCGCTCGCCGGCCGGCACGATGTCGATGAACGCGTGCCGCGACACGCGCGGCCGCACCCATTCGCAGAACACCACCTTCTTGCGGCTCATGAATGCGAGCGACTGGCGGCGAACGGATCGAAAGTCCTGCATGCCCGACAGCTCGGCGAGCTTTTCGACCTTCGCCGGATCGGTGGCCTCCTGCAACAACACCAGATCCGGCGCGCACGCGTTGATCACGTCCGCAATCGCCGCTACGCGATTGCCGCCGCCGTGGAGAATGTTGTAGGTGAGCAGCCGGAATGTCATTCGTCAGGTGGTCAGGTCGTCAGGTTGTCAGGTGGTCGGCGGCGTGTTGAGCGCGAGGCCCTGCCCCTTGGTGAACAGCGTGAGGTACGGCTGATCGAGCAGATCGCCGCGGAACCTGATCACGATGTTGCGCGATGCCTGCAGGTTCACGGGGCGCTTCACCATGTCCATCAACTGCTTTCGCAACGGCACGAGGTCCGGCGCGATGTCGGGATCCTCGTCGCTAAGCGGCCGTGAATGCACGCCGGGCACGAAGAAGCCGCTCGGAATGAAATAGAGCACGCCGCCATCGCCGACCATCGTGACATCGAGGTCGCTGGTGCCCGGACCGTCGGCGTCGAACGGCGCGCCGTCGTTCCATCGCTCGCCGGTCACCGCACTGCCGCGAATAATCACCATCGTCCCGGCCGGTACAAACTCTTCGAGGGTGCGACAAAAGGTGTCGTAGCGCTCAGATTCGCCACCAAACGCCAGCCGAATCACATTGTCCCGCTTCGCTTCTTCCGAAAGCCCGCCTTGAATCGCCTGATCGCCCGCTGAGTCAGCCATGCCTGAGGTGTACTCAAAGATCGAGCCACCCGCCTTCGCCAAAGGCTACGGCGCGGCAGGCCTAGCGCGGAAAGTACTTCGGCGCCTGGTCCTGATAGCCCTCGCCGTCGAGCGTCTTGAGGAACGCGACGAGCGCGTCGATATCGGCCTCGCTCAGCCGCTCGGGCCCGATCAGTCGGATGGATCGACCGTCCGGTCTATTCAGGTTCGGCACGGTCGCGTCGCTGTAGAACTCGACCACGTCGCGAAGTGTGGCAAGCGATCCGTCGTGCATGTAGGGCGGATGTTTGGAGACTTCCCGCAATCCCGGAGTCTTGAAGGCGCCGAGATCACGCTGAACGTGGCTGACGGCGAAGCGGCCTTCATCCCGGAATTTCCGCGTCGCGGCATCCCACCCGACACCGAGATTGTGAAAGCGGCCGTCGGAGAAATTGAAGCCGGCGTGACAGGTCGCGCAGCGAGCGGTGAAGAAAAACAGCTCACTGCCACGCTTGGCCTGCTCCGAGATCGCGTTCGCCCCACCGGCGTAACTCCATCGATCGTACGGCGCGTTGCCGCTCATGCGCGTGCGCACGTAATCCGACAAGGCGATCGCGACGTTCTCCTGCGTGATGACATCCGTGCCGAACGCTTCACGGAAGTACGGACGATAGCCTTCCATCGCCGACAGCCGATCGACCATCGATTGGTGATCGAGACCCATCTCGTTGCGATCGGCGATCGGCACGAGCACCTGGTGTTCGAGGCTCGCGACCCGTCCATCCCAGAAGAACGTCTGATTGCGATCCTCCGGGATGTCGGGCAACACCGTTCGCGCCGCGAGGTTGACGAGGCTGGGCGCCTTGCGCGTGCCTTTACGGCCACCAATGCCGGTCGACACAGGAGTCAACTCCGAAAACGCGTACTCAGGACGATGACAGCTCGCGCACGCGAGCGTGCGATCCGCGGAGAGGCGCGTGTCGAAGAAGAGCCAGCGTCCGAGCCGCACGCGGGTGGGGACCGGCTGCTGCGGAACGTCCTTGAAGAACTCCTCCATCCCGAATGGCGGCGCGGCGTTGGGACGAACGGGATTGTCACCCTCGAGCTGCGCCTGTGATGGGCCGCACGCGGCGAGGGCCACGGTCATGACGAAGGCAAGTAGCGCAGCGCGCGGCACCGGCATATTGTAGGCTGCCGTGGTGACGACCGATCCGATCGATCAGCTCGATGGCTGGCTGCGCGGCGACTTCGTGCGCATCAACACCGCGCTCGAAGAAGTGTATTTCGCCGGGCGCATCGACGTGATCTGCGGGCGGCCCGATGTCGATGAGCTGAAGAAGCAACTGCTCCGGCAAGGCGGCCCGTTGATGGAGCGGCTTGCCGACATGGCGGACCTGCCCGCCGATCCGCACGCCAGCTACAGGTTGCTCGGCCTCGTCGGTCACTACCTCGCCGCTTGTCAGCGGCATGAGGCTTTCGCCTCCGCACCAGGCTACGGCGGAACAAACCCCGATCGAGAGGGAGGGCGTCAAGCCGCGTGGGCGGTCTCGACCAGGATCGGAAACGCGCTTGGCGTCGTGCCGCGACTCGTCTTCGCGCATCAGTCGCTCTTCAACGACGCGATCGCCGGACGCTATCGCACCTTCACATCGCTGCCGGATGAGGACATCTTCATCCGCTTCAACGCGCTTGGCGTGCTCGCGTATTACCGCGCAGCGGAGGCGCTGCGCGGCATCGCGAACATCGGCGTGTCGAGTGTCGTCGCTGCGTATCTCTTTGACGAAACCGAAGCCGCACTCGCGGACGTCCTCAGGTTCAACCAGGACCTGGCGAAACAGCTGAATATCGAGCGCTTCTTCTTCAACATCCGGCCGTACTTCAAGACCTATCGCGTCGGCGATGCCGATTATCGCGGCGCGAACGCGGGCGACTTCTCCGCGATCAACGAGATCGACGTCACGCTCGGGCTGTGCAGGATGGACGATCCGTTCTATCGCGCGATCGTTCGCGAGAAGGCCCGCTACGTGCCTCCCGACGATCAGCGCATCTTGGACTCGCTCGATCGCCGGCCATCGTTGTTAAGAGCGTTCTGCGACGAGCTCGACTCGCACGGGACCACTCCGGAGTGGAAGGCGAACGCGGCTCGATTCCTCGCCGTCTGCAAGGCCCACGCTGCCGCGTATGCGTTTCATCATCAACGCCTGGTCAAGGCGTACGTCGAAGCGCCGTCAAAAACCGCGCAGAGCGCGCACACGGCTGGAGTGACGTCGAGCGGTCCGCCGCTCGATGAAGTGATGGGGATGCTTCAGCGGCTGCTCGATCTGCGGATCGCCCGCGATCAGCAGGACATGGCGCGGCTGCAGCACGCGATCAATTGATCGGAAGCTGGATCAATCGTCCCTGTCGCGCCGGCGTCCTCTCGACGCTTTCACGCTGCTGCGGATCTTCTTCGTCGTGAGGCGACGCTCCCGCGCTCCGGATGTGGGCTTCGTCTTGCGCCGGGTCCGCGGCCTCACGGCGGCCTGCTGAATCAGCGCGACAAGGCGCGCGCGAGCGGCATCGCGATTCTGCGATTGCGTCCGGTACTCGCGGCTGTCGATGGCCAGCGTGCCGTCGGCGTTCATCCTGGCGCCGGCCAGCGCGATCAATCTTTGTTTGACGTCGTACGGAAGCGACGAGCGCGCGACGTTGAAGCGCAACTCGACGGCGGTCGCGACCTTGTTGACGTTCTGCCCGCCCGGCCCCGACGCCCGGACGAAGCGTTCTTCGAGGTCACGCTCGTCGATCGATATCGCACCGGTGACATGGATCATGCCTAATTCACGGTGGCGACTTTCTTCCTCGGATTCGGAATGTCGACGACGACTTCCGAGACGTTCGGATAGCGGTTCTCGCCCTCATCGAAGATGGGCGAGTTCTCCCTTCCCGTGTTCAAGCTGACCCGAACCTTGTACCTGCCCTCGGGAACGCCGGTGATGTCGATCCACTGGCCGACGAGCTGCTTGTAGTACCAGTCGCCCCACCCGGAGGTGATGCCGTTGTTGTGGCAGTCGTAGCCGTTGCTCTTGCCGCCGTCTTCGTACTTGAACGAGTCCTCGAAACAAAATCCCTGCTTCGTGCCCGCGACCACGACGTCACCCTGGAGGTTGACCAGTTCGTAGATCGAGAAGTTGTTGATGTGGTAATGCCCGTGACACCCGTGGAACACGAAGTACTCGGCGTACGGGTTGTCCGGGTCGCTGCGATCGCCCACCAGCAGATCGCCGCCGCCGCGGTTCATGAGCACCGTGTCGAATCGCAGAAGACGCCTGTAGCCGCTGCCGCCAACCACCCCCTCGGCGATGGCGCAGTCGGTCGGCTCAAAATTGCGATCGACGATCTCCATCTGGGCGACGAAGCGCTGCGGATCCATCACAATGTCCGGCTTGCCGCCGTTGTCATAAACGGGAAACTCGCGTGCCACGTTGGTGCGCTGGGCCGTGCCGATTCCAGGCGCGAGAAGCAGGCAGGCCATCAGCAGGCCAGGCAGGATCTTTGATGAGTAGCGCATGTCGTTTCCCTCGTTCGAAAAAGAAGGGTGATCGGTGTCGGCTGAACATCAATCCAGCAGTTTCAAGAAGGCCACTATGTCCGCCTCGTCCTGCGGCGTCAACTGGATGAAGCCTCCCGTCACGAAGTCGAAGAATCTCGTGTAGTGCGCGGCCACGGCCTCGAGGGTCTTCGCGGAGTTGTCGTGGAAGTAGGGAGCGGTGTTCCGAATCCCGCGCAGCTGCGAGATCTTGAATGCGTTCGTATGCTCGAACGTAGTGTCGCCGGCGAAGGGGTCACCGTCAACCAGGCCGGTGATGAGCGCGCGCCCCGGGTCGGGACTGAACACATGTCGTTCGTTCGGAGCGCCCTCGTTGAAGATGAACTCTCTGACGGGGTTGCCGGCCTCATTGAAGAAGGAGACGAGGACGTCCTGGAAACGCGTGCCGGTCCTCACCGGTAATCCGAAGAAGAGCGGCGCGAACTCGTTGGTCTGATTCATCAGCGTCCCGCTGTGGCAGTGCGAGCAAAGACCGGGCTTGAAGCCGGCGGCGGGATCCGGTGGAACATCCTCGAAGAAGCGGCGCCCTCGCCGTTCCGAATCCGTGTTGCCCTGCGGCAGCTTGGGACCGGGGCCGCCCACGGCCCGGCTCCTGAGCGCCGGCGAACTGAAGAACGCCTCGGTCAACTGGAATTGCCTGATCAGCTCGAGTTCGTTCAGGGTGGGGATCTTGGTGGCCTGAGCGTGATCCTGGATCGCACCACCTGCCTGAAGTTCCAGCGAATCTTGCCTGCCGTCGAGCATGAGGACGGGGTCGAGCGCCGGCGTGTTGAGCGTCGTCGGAATGCCGCGGTTCACCATGACGAACCGGTCGGTCGAATCGGCGAGTCGAACGTTCGGAGGCAACGGAATCTTCATGAGAACGGTGGCGTCCGCGAGCATCCGAGTGACGCCGTTGCCGTGCCCGTCGTCGCTGCCGTCGTGGACGAAGAGGGGATCGTGGGGATTGGCTTGAAACCGCGCGAGCGCGTCCTGGGGCGAGACGGTTCCTGTTTTCCGGCTATGGCACGTGAGACACGTGCGGCCGTTGCCGCCGAAAGTCTCTTTCTCAAACAGACGCCGGCCATCTTCACGAGTGTCATTGACTTGTCCTTGACCGGACAGCGAAGTCGCCACGACACCGACAAACACCACCACCGCGAGCATGCTAATCAGGGGGCGCACCTTCATTAAAT
>Ga0157380_10004141_pt1 | contig 10023 bp, 11 predicted proteins | sample S35metaG_FD_119757 | JGI IMG/M metagenome (GOLD analysis project Ga0157380, IMG submission 119757) | Switchgrass rhizosphere microbial communities from Kellogg Biological Station, Michigan, USA - S3-5 metaG | ecosystem: Host-associated > Plants > Roots > Rhizosphere > Soil | place: USA...
AATACCATATTTCTTCGCAACTTCGCGCGTGGGCTCGATCTCACGACCGACCACGGAGACGACTTCCACATCGGGAATCAGCTTGATGGCATCGAGATGCTTCTGACCGAAGGCTCCGACACCGGCGACGACGACTTTCATGACTCATTCTCCGTGCGCGCGTCAGGTATTTTCCAGGACCAGGTGTCCCACGGCCGTGTTGGATGCCGGCACGTGATAGAAGCGATGCACCTCTCGCACCTGCGCCGATAACGCACCGCGCATGATCAACCACATCACCAACTCGATGCCTTCCGAGCCGGCATCGCGCAGGTAGTCTATGTGGGGCATCTCTGCCAGCGCTTCCGGTTCGTTCACCAGCCGATCGAGAAAGCGCGTATCGAACTCGCGATTGATGAGTCCGGCGCGAGGTCCCTGCAACTGGTGACTCATGCCCCCGGTTCCCCAGATCTGTACGTTCAGGTCTTCGTCGAAGGATCCGACGGCGCGCGCGATCGCTTTGCCCAGCTCATAGCAGCGCCGGCCGGACGGTGGCGGGTACTGCACCACGTTCACGGCAAAGGGAATCACGCGGCACGGCCATGCTTGCGGCTGCCCGAACATCAGCGACAGCGGCACCGTCAATCCATGGTCCACGTCCATCCGGTTCACGATGGTGAGATCGAAATCCGACTGGATGACCGACTGTGCAATGTGCCATGCAAGCGCCGGATGTCCCTCGACGACAGGAACGGGTCGCGGCCCCCATCCTTCGTCCGCGGGAGCGAACGACGGGGCACAGCCGATCGCGAACGTGGGAATGAAATCGAGACTGAAGGCCGTCGCGTGATCGTTGTAGACCAGGAACACGACATCGGGTCGTTGCTGCTCGATCCAACGCTTGGAGAATTCGTAGCCACGGAAGAGCGGCTGCCAGTACGGCTCCTGCGTCTTGCAGAGATCGAGCGCCGCACCGATGGCAGGTACATGCGAGGTTGCCACGCCGGCTGTAATTCTAGCCATTGCCCGGCTCCTTCTTCGCCTGGGTCAGTCCGGCAGGGCGGCCACCGTTGAGCATCATGGCAGCGTAGTCTGCCTGGCTCATCCCCGTCATCAGCGCCGCGGCGTACTGAAAGCTCTTGCCGTCGGTCGCGAAAATCTTGGCGAGAAAGTAGATATTACCACCCAGTGCGATCATGCCGTTGTAGTCACGCGCCAGCACCGCCTGCTTCTGCGCTTCCGTCATCGGCCACTCGTCCAGATAGGCCCGCTCGTCGGCCTTGAAGCGGGCACGGTTATCGGCTTTCATCAGCGACATGCAGAACATGTTCAGATGATAGCCAACGCGCGACTGCTCCGCGTCGAACACGGTGGTCCCGGGAATATCGGCGTAAGGTCGGTCGAGCGGCATGTCGGCGTCAGCTCCAGTACAGTCGCAGCGGATTGTCGACCAGCAATTGCTTCTGTAATTGCGGCGTCGGCGCGATGCGTGGAATGAAGTCGACCAGCTTGCCATCGTCCGGCATGTGCGACTTCATGTTCGGATGCGGCCAATCCGTGCCCCACAATACGCGATCGGGGAATGCCTGTACCAGGCGGCTCGCGAACGGCACGACATCGTCGTAGCACGGCGGGCCGGACTTGGACAGCCGCTCCGGGCAGCTGACCTTCGACCAGAAGTTCTTGTGGTCGCGCATGAGCTTCACGAACAGCTCGAACTCCGGGCCATCGACGGGCTTGGTGACATCGGGACGGCCCATGTGATCCACGACCACCACCGTCGGCAACGAGGTGAAGAAGTCGTACAGCTCCGGCAGTTCCTGCGCTTCGAAATAGATGACCACGTGCCAGCCCAGCGGATAGATGCGCTCCGCGATTTCCTTGAGCACGTGGCGCGGCGTCGTATCGACCAGGCGTTTGACGAAGTTGAACCGCACGCCGCGGACACCTGCTTCATCCAACTCGCGTAACTGCTGGTCCGTAACATCGGGCTTGACCGTCACGACGCCTTTGGCCCTGCCATTGGAACTACGCAATGCATCGACGAGCGCTCGGTTGTCAGCGCCATGACAGGTTGCCTGCACGATGACATTGCGCTCGAAACCCAAGTAATCGCGCAACTCCCACAGCTTTTCTTTCGGCGCATCGCACGGCGTGTACTTGCGCTCCGGCGCGTAGGGGAACTTGTCGCCCGGCCCAAACACGTGACAATGCGCATCCACTGCGCCCGGCGGCGGTCGAAACACCGGCTTGCTCGGCGCCGGATCGAAGGCCAGCCAGTCAGCGTCCATCTGGAATTGGCTCCCGCTCTTCAATTGAGTCACTGCCCCCTCGCCTTCAGGATCCGGTCCAGCCGCGGAAACACGCGCCGGACATTGAGTTCGAAAATGCGATGCTTGTCTTCGGCCGAGATCTTCGCCGCATCGATGTAGCGCTTGGTATCGTCGAAATACTGACCGGTCTCGGAATCGATCCCGCGCACCGCGCCGACCATTTCCGATCCGAACAGGATGTTGTCGATGTCGATGACGTCGAGCAGCAGGTCGATGCCGGGCTGGTGATAGACGCAGGTATCGAAGAACACGTTCTTCATCAGGTGCTCACGCAGAGGCGGCCGCTTCAGCATGTCGGCGAGGCCGCGATAGCGGCCCCAGTGGTATGGCACCGCGCCGCCGCCGTGGGGAATGATGAAACGCAACGTCGGAAAATCCTTGAACAGGTCCGCTTCGATGAACTGCATGAACGCCGTCGTATCCGCATTGATGTAGTGAGCGCCGGTGGCATGGAAGTTCGGATTGCACGATGCCGACACGTGCACCATCGCCGGCACGTCGAGCTCGGCCATTTTCTCGTAGAACGGGTACCAGTACTTGTCGGTCAGCGGCAGCGTCTGCCATTTGCCGCCCGACGGATCCGGATTCAGGTTGCAGCCGATGAAGCCGAGTTCGGTCACGCAGCGCTCCAGTTCGGCGACCGACTTCGCGACTGACGCACCGGGCGACTGCGGCAGCTGGCAGACGCCGACGAAGTTCTCCGGATAGAGACTTACCACTCGCCCGATCAGGTCGTTGCAGGCGCGGGTCCACTCGATCGACGTGTCCTCGCCGCCGACGTGATGCCCCATCGCCGATGCACGCGGCGAGAAAATCGTGATATCCGCGCCGCGCTCACGCTGCAGCTTGAGCTGATTGGTTTCGATGGTTTCGCGAATCTCGTCGTCGCAGATGCGCGCGGGTGTCGGTGAAGGCGACGCAGGATTCTTCAAGTGCGCCAGTTGCTGATCCCGAAACTTCTGGTGCGCATCCGGCGCCGTCGTGTAGTGGCCGTGACAATCGATGATCAGCATGCTTTGCTCTCCTGGGCGGCCAGCAATGCGTCGAGCATGCCGGCCAGTTGCTCTTGCGACGATGCTTTGCGGTGGCGAGCGGCCCATTGATGCCATTCGACGCTGGCAGCGCTCATCCACGCATCGATGCCGGCCTCGCCGACGGTCTTCGCCACTTCCCGCATCTCCTCCGCACGCCTGCGTCCATGTAACAGCGAACGTGAAATCATGTAGCGAGCCAGTTTGTGCCAATCGTTGGCCGGAAACAGGTCCTGCAACGATTTGAGCACGGTATCTTCGACACCGTAGTGACGCGCGGACAGCAGCGACTCGGTGAGCAAAGCCTCCATGCCTTTGATCACGACACTGCGGCACATCTTCGCTGCGGACGCACGCCCCAGCTCGTCGGCGAACACTTCGACGCCGCTGAATCCGAGCGACTGCGCCAGAGGCAGGAAGTTCCTGGCATGCGGCCCACCCAAGAGCATCGGTGATCCGCTGCGGCGCGGCGCGATCGGAGACATGATCGCAGCCTCCACGTAACGCCCACCCGCAGCCTCGATCAGTTGAGCAACCGCCACTTTGACGCCCGGCGACACCGAATTGAGATCGAGAAAGTAGCAGCCGCGCTCGAGATGACTGGACACCGAACGCGCCGCTTCGAGATCCTGATCGGCCGTCACTGCGCTGATGACGAGTTTTGCTCCAGCTACTGCCGCACCAGCCGATGCGCCTGCACGGACACCGATTAGTTTGCTTGCTCGCAGCGCCGAGCTTTCGGGCTCCGCAAACAGCTTGTCCCATGACGTGATCTGGCTATGGCCGCTCGCGAGCAGATCCGCCGCCAGCGTCTGCCCTACTTCACCGAAGCCCAGCAGGGCGATGGGAGTGACTTCGCTCATTTTCCACTCCAGAGGCGGCCTGGAACATAGACAGTGCCACTCATCAGTTTGCGTGCCGTGCGCAGCAATGCGGAACGCTTTACTTGTAGCGATCCGCCCACGGTTTCCGTTTCGATATCGACGGTGAAGAATCCAGTCGGATGCTCGATCTCCAGCCGCTGCCTCGACGCATTGCCAGTCACTTTGGCGATGCTCGCCGCAACCGAGCCAGGCAGTACGCACGCTGTGGCAACACTGACAGCGCCCAGCACACCGATCGCTTCGTGGACTCGATGTGGAATGAAAGTGCGGGTACTGATCGTCCCGCCCTGCTGCGCCGCCGATACCAGCGACATTTTCGGCACCGTCTTCTTCGTCACATCGCCCAGGTTCATGCGTGCTCCGACAGCGAGACGGATTTTTTCGACGCGGGTCTTCAGCCGGGCGTTGGCTTCGAGTTGTTCGGGCGTCTCCAGGCCGGTCACGCCGAGATCGACAGCCCGCAGGATCACGACCGGCATGCCGTTGTCGATGCAGGTGACTTCGATGCCATCGACGACATCCACCGCGGAACCGGTCGGCAGCAGGCTGCCACAGCTCGATCCAGCGACATCGAGGAATTCCAGCGGAATTGCCGCCGCGGTTCCCGGCACGCCATCGATGCGTGCCTCGCCTTCATACTCGACTTCACCTTGCGGCGTCGGCACGTAAGCGACGGCAATGCTGCCGGTATTGACCATGTGGATGCGAACGGACGTGGACGCTCCGGCAATCGGTACCCAACCGTGCTCGATAGCCCACGGCCCGACACCTGCGAGGATGTTCCCGCAATTCTGGCTGTCGCTGACTTCGGCCTTGTCGACGGCGACCTGCAGGAACAGGTAGTCGATGTCGGCGTTGGCCTGTTGCGAGCGGCTGAGAACGGCGACCTTGCTGGTCAACGGATGAGCACCGCCGACGCCGTCGATCTGGCGAATGTCCGGCGAACCTATCGCTGCAAGCAGAACCTTGTCGCGCAACTCGCGTTCAGCAGGCAAGTCAGCGGCGTCGAAGTACAGGCCCTTCGACGTTCCGCCGCGCATCAAGGTACCGGGAATGCCCTTGAGCACGGCTCACTCTCCGTCCGGCGCGTCGATATACTTCAAGCCCTTGGCTTTGAGCTTGGCACGCATGTCATAGATATCCAGACCCAGTTCGCCGGCCTGCAGGCGTGCTCGGACCCCTGCTTCCTTTGCTTCGCGTGCCGTGGATTTTTCGAGGATGGTTTCCGCGTGCAGGCGCGGCACGACACAAACGCCGTCGTCGTCGGCGACGACCAGGTCGCCAGGGTTTACCGCCGTCCCGCCGCAGACGATCGGAACGTTCACGCTGCCGAGCGTCTCCTTCACCGTGCCCTGTGCGGATACGTAACGGGACCAGACTGGAAAGCCGATCGCGGTCAATTCGCGGACATCACGCACTCCCGCTTCGATGACTAGTCCACGCACTCCGCGGGAGATGAGCGAACTCGCCAGCAGATCTCCGAAGTAGCCGGTATCGCAAGGCGAGGTCGGCGAGACGACGAGGATGTCGCCGGCACGGCATTGCTCGACGGCGACGTGGATCATCCAGTTGTCACCGGGCGGAATGCTGACAGTCACGGCGGCTCCTGCGATGCGGGCGCCGGCGTAGATCGGCCGCATGAACGAGGCCATCAGCCCGCTCCGGCCTTGTGCTTCGTGAACCGTGGCGACGCCGAAAGCGGCAAAGGCATCGGCGATCGAACTGGCGACGCGAGGAATATTACGTACTACGACGGACATGCGCGAACTCCGTGAGGAAGGCGGTCGAACCTCGTTCGGCATTGTCTGCCGCGGCCTGCTCGCCTGCCAATCACAAATGCCTTGGAGGTATAAGCGATTGCTATAGACTGGCAACCGGACCATGAACCTCAACCTGCGCCACCTGCAGATCTTTCGGGAAGTCGCCCGCACGCAAAGTATCAGCGCCGCGGCGCGTTCGGTGCATGTCTCGCAACCAGCGGTCACGCAGGCGATCGGCACGCTCGAACGGCATTTCGCGGTTGCGCTGTTCGTACGCAGCCACAGCGGCGTAACGTTGACGCCGGCGGGACACCTCTGTGCGCAACGCGCCGACCGCGCAATCGGCCAACTCACCGATGCCATCATGGAACTGCCCCGCTCGCTGCGAGCCCGCAGCAATGCGGATTCGGTCAGGGTCATTCGGTCGACACATCTCGAAGCGCTCAACAGCGTGGTCGAACATCGCAACTTCTCGCTGGCGGCGCGTGCTCTGCGAAAGTCGCAGCCGACCATTCATCGCGCCGCCCGCGAACTCGAACGGGTCCTGGGCGTACCGCTGTTCGAAAAGACCAGCTTCGGCATCGTCCCTACCCGCGAAGCCGAAAGACTGGCGCGGCGAGCTCGGTTGGCGTTGGCCGAACTGGCCCAGGCCCATGCCGAAATCCAGTCGCTGGCCGGAACCGCCATAGGACGCACCGTGATCGGTGCGATGCCTTTGGCTCGCAGTTTTCTCGTGCCGCGGGCACTCATCGATTTCGCGGACGAATTCCCGGAGCACGAGGTATCCATCATCGAGGGCACCTATGAGCACATGCTGTCGGAACTACGTGCCGGCGCCGCCGATGTCCTGGTCGGCGCACTACGCGATCGTGCGCAGGTCGGCGATGTCGTGCAGGAACATTTATTCGACGATCCGCTGGCCATCGTCGTTCGCGCCGGACATCCACTCACGCGGCGCGCTCGCGTATCGCTGGCTGCGCTCACCAAATACCCATGGGTTGTCCCCCGCTCCGGGTCGCCGCTGCGTAAACACTTCAATGCGTTGTTCGAATCGGCTGGCGTCGACGTTCCCCGCGGCCAGATCGAGTGCAATTCGTTGGTCGCAGCCCGCGCACTGCTGATGGAGAGCGATCGGCTCCTGCTGCTCTCCTCGCGCCAGATCCATTACGAACTGCTGGCAGGCATGCTGGTCGCATTGCCTCACCCTGCCGGCACGGTCCTTCGCGAGATCGGCATGACGTGGCGACGCGACTGGCATCCGACCAGCGCCCAGCAACGGCTGATCGAGCTGCTGCGGCAGCATTCTGGGGGACATGCTCCTGTAGCGAAGCGCAAGGTGCGTGTCCCCGATCTTCATCCGGATGCGAAGCGGTTCTAGGATGAAGATCGGGGACATTCGTCGCTGCCGCGACGAATGTCCCCAGTCAAATGACCTCGATGATACTGCTTTCAGAAGCCTCGCCATGCAGCGCCGCCACTTCGCCTTGCCGCTTGTCCAGCACTGCTCGCTGGTTGATCGAACCCTTGTCCGTGATTTCGCCTGCGTCGAGCGAAGGCGCCGATGGCAACAGCATCGCCCGCACCACGCGAGTCGAACTGCCAGACTGAATTGCAGCATGCTTGCGCAGGCGCTGTTGCACTACTGTTCGTAGAATATCGCTGGCGGATAGCAAATCGTACGTAGGCGGCTGCGCCGCTTCCGAGTTGCGGATGAGCCAGCCGGCGACGAGTTTTGCGCTCAACAAGCTGCGCACCATGCTGGGCGACCCGCTGTTCGTGCGTACTGCCCGGGGCATTCATCCGACACCTCACGCCGAGCAGCTTGCCCAGCCCCTGGCCGCGATCCTCGAACGGATCCGGGCCGACCTGCTGCAGCAGCCCACGTTCGTCCCCGAGCACGCCGAGCGCTCGATCACGCTGAACATGCCGGACATCGGCGAACTGGTGTTCCTGCCGTTGATCGTGAAGCGGCTCATGTCGATTTCACCGAAACTCGCGGTGCGGACGACCAACCTGCCGCTTGCACAGATCGAACCGGCCTTGCGCTCCGGAGCCATCGACCTGGCGCTGGGCTACTATCCGGAACTGCAAAGCGCGGCGCTTTACCAGCAACGGCTGTTCACCCATTCGTTCGTCTGCATATTACGCAGCGATCATCCCAACATCGGTGAACAGATGACCCGCAAGCAATTCATGGAAGGCAATCATGCGGTCGTGCATGTCGGCCAGGTGAACGACTCGCTCGACGCCGAGTTGCGTTCGCAGGGACTGGAGCGGCGCGTGGTCCTGCGTGTCGAGCACTTCCTCGCGCTGCCGACCATCCTGAGCGAATCGGATCTCATCTTCACCGTACCGTCCGCTATCGGCGCACGCCTCGCCAAGCTCGCCGACATCAAGCTGGTGAAACCGCCGTTCAAGGCGCGTCCGCGCGTGGTCAAGCAATACTGGCATTCACGCTTTCACCACGATCCCGCCAATCGCTGGATACGAGGCATCGTCGCGGAATTGTTCTTGCAGAAGGCACGGCGCAAGACGAGCAAGGCGGCACGCTGATCTCGGGCGACGCCCAGGCAGTGTATCGTAGCGTCCCGTGAACCCTCTTCCTTACCTGGCGACTGCTGCATGACCGCTCATCGGATCCTCATTCTCTCGCTTCTCGCTATCACGCTCGGCGGTTGCAGCAACCCCGTGCCACCGGACAAATCGGATTATGTCGGCGAGTGGATCTCACCGCAGGCGGCTCTCTTCATCAGCCAGGACGGCACTATCCGGTACGCGCACAAGGAGAAAGGTGTCAGCAAAACCGTGAAAACGTCGTTGCAGGGATTCGAAGGCAACAACCTCAAGGTCGGCTTCGGCCCGGTGTCCTCGACGCTCACCGTCAACGTTGCGCCTCACCGCGACGGGGACGATTGGAAGATGACCCTGGACGGCGTGGAACTCACGAAGAAGCGGTAGGGGACCGCGATGCGCTGAGCCGCGACTTCCCTCCAAACCCGAAACTCAAACTCGAAAACACCGTCTCGAAGTCCGTTTCGCTCGAATCGGGCAACGGCTTGGTCCAGATGACGTTGAGCATCCAGTTGCCGGATTGCGGCATGGTGAAACTCGCGCGGCCGGCCCGGTCAGTGAAGTGAGTCTCGAATGGAGAGTCATCGTGGTCGAGGTTGGTAAGCTTGACCAGGGCGCCGGCAAGCGGTCGTCCCTCGTAGACCACTCGTACCGGAAGGTTGGCAGCACGCGGCTCGGCGTAGGGATTGAGCTCGGGCACGATCTCGAGAGCGAGGCCCAACGGTTGGGTTACGTACGCGGACGATGAGCCATCGGACGAACCTGCCTGCAGTATCGATTTCGCCAATCGCCGGTAATTCTCCGCACCATCGCGGTTCATCTGCTGGGTTCGCGTCCGCTGTTCGAGAGCGGGCGTGAGTCCCTCGACCTGCAGATAGTCATTGAAGCGGATCGCTGGAAGATGGCTCTGTGCGCGATTGTCAGTCGCCAGCACCAGAATGTACGTGCCGGGAGCGTCGAATCGCAGCGTTCCGTCCGATGCCGTTTCGCCAAGATGCAGGGCGCCGCGCAGGTCGATCGCCGTTCCGTTCGGCGTGTGTGCTTCGAAGCGCGTGATCCTCCGCATGGCGATGGGAGATCGTTGCCGCAATGGTCCATGACCGACCTGCAACGTCAGCGGTGTCGCAGCCTGCGGCTCTACCCAGAATTCATTCGGCTGCAGCCAGAAATCGTGCGCTTGCACGGGTGAACAGCAGAGTTCGAGCATGATGACGAGCAGCGCTGCATGACAGTTCTCGTTCAACACACGGCACAATCGTCTGGATGCACACACGGTTCGTCTACTCCATATGGTCCGGCAGGTAGCCGGGCGTCACGGACAGCAATGGCAACGTCGCAGCGAGCGCGGCGATAGCGATCAGCCAGCTCGCAACGATCTTGATGACGATCGAGCGGTCACTTTTGATCAGCCATGTGGCCGCAACGAACAGCAGCAGGCACGGCAGCGCTACCAGCAGGCCGGTCG
>Ga0157380_10004142_pt1 | contig 10023 bp, 11 predicted proteins | sample S35metaG_FD_119757 | JGI IMG/M metagenome (GOLD analysis project Ga0157380, IMG submission 119757) | Switchgrass rhizosphere microbial communities from Kellogg Biological Station, Michigan, USA - S3-5 metaG | ecosystem: Host-associated > Plants > Roots > Rhizosphere > Soil | place: USA...
CGGCGAAGTAGAGCCCCGCTTCGCGGACCGTCCCCCAGGGGTAGCTCTGCCGAAGGATTTGCAACTCCGCGCCATCGCGCTCGATCACGACACGACTGATGTGGGCCGTCTGAGGCTTTTTCGCTTCGGACAATTCGACGCTTCCGCGCTTTGTCCTTCCGATGATCTGCTCCTGCTCCCGGTCATCCAAACTGCGCCATCGTTCAAGGTCATGGATGTAGCGCTGGACTGCGACGTAACTCCCACCTGCAAATAGCCGGTCCTCTTACCCGATCAGAGCCGCGGCGACCCTGGCCTTTCCCTTGGGATTCTCGGTTCCGTCGATGAATCCGGTCAAGTCCCGTGAGTCCAGATACCGGAACCCGTGGATCTCCTCGGCCACCGTCGCCAACGACTGCAATCGCCGCACCGGTCCCATCGCGAGATCGAGATTCAGATCATGACGGCCGGAAGTAATCTGCAGAAATAGATCCCCTCCCGTTGCCGGTGCGACTCGCCCATTTGCTGTGACGCCACGGAACGGCCGGAGTCCGGCTGGGCGGCGAGCCGGCGAGAACCGGTCCCAGAGTTCGGAGCCGATGCCGAGAGTACACAGGAGTCTGGCTGTATTCGCTTTCTTGGCCAGAGCCCGTGCTGACGGGTGAATATCCCGTATCACCTTGTTCAAGGCCGTGCGCTCTGCGCCGCCGGCAACCCTGAACATCAAAAAATACGCATGCGGCCCCCCTGTGGGGAGGACCCCTGGCTGCGGTGTCGGCATCATTCAATCCTTTCCGATTCGTCGTTCGTGAATCCGCTCCCCTTCACGACGGTTTCTCCCCATGGTGATGGGGATTGAGTTTGATCGCCACGCCGGCAGGCACCGCGAGAGATTGATGCACGGTGCAGCCATGCGCCACTTTGAGGAGCCGCTCGCTTTGTTCGGCCGTGATGCGATGCGGCAAGTGAATCGACAGTGTGATCTGACCCACCCGATGGGGCTGTTCTGCCATGGTCCATTCCGCCTCGACACTCAACCCTTTGGTCGAGATCTGATGGCGGTCGCAGTAACGGCCCACAAAATAACCGACACAACCGGCGAGTGAACCGACGAAGAGCTCGACCGGGCTCATCCCGGCATCCTGTCCCCCATCTTCGACTGGCTGATCCGTGACGATTCGGTGCTTGCCGCTCGTAATGTCGTAGCGAGTTCCACCATAGTAGGCCACCGTGAGCTTCATGACGGCTCTCCTCACGTTTAACACTTAACCTTTCACGTCTCACGCCTAGTATGGCGAGTCCGCAGGCTTGCCGCCTTTGGGCCAGTCATTCGCCTTGCCGGGAAAATCCGGTCTCGGTTGGGCATTGATATATGCGGCGACATCGTACGCGTCATCGTCCGACAGGCTCCAACCCCAGCTACGCGGCATATTCGATTTGATGAAGGCGGCGGCCACGCTCACCCGTGCCATACCTGCGGCAATGTTATAGGACTGCGGTCCCCAGACCGGCGGCACCGCCATCGTCCCCTGGCCGTCGAAGCCGTGACAGAAGGCACATTTATTTGCAAAGACTTGCTTCCCATTGGCGGGATCGAGAGGTCGCCGTGACTCAATGCGCTGGAGACCTCGCCATGGCAACGTCCCGCCGCTCGGGACTCCGCGTGAGAGCCAGGTGATATAGGCCACGACGGCCTGTAGCTTGGAGCTGTCCGGCGGAAGCGCTCGTCCGTTGAGGCTCCGCTCAAAACATTCGTTCACACGATCGGCGAGCGTATTCACCCTCGCGCTACGGGTGCGGTACTCGGGATAGATTGCGGCCAAGCCGACGAACGACGCGGCGTTCGGATTGAGCCCTCCGTCGAGATGACAGTTGGTGCAATTGAGGCGATTGCCGATATAGGGCCGGCCATACTCCTGTGTATTGACCACAATCAGATAGCCAAGCCGGATCTGTTCGCCCAGTTGACTGCCTGGAATAGTATCCGGAGAGGGCGGAGCGAACTCTATCGCAGCGCTGCCGGTTCGGCCGGCCTCCAGAAAGTCCTCGGTCCTGGCCCGATCGCTCTCGCCTGCACAGCTTGCGAGCATAGTCACCCCGAGAATAGCCGATAACAGCCATATCATGCCCCTCCCTTGTGCCAAGAGCGTGCCACTACCATGGACAACTTGCCCATCGATTCACCTGTCAAATCACACGATTGACCGTCCGCCTCAGGTCGCCCTGGAGCGAAAAGCCACAGCACCGATTCCGCCGTTGTTGCGGGAAGCCACAGAATCTAGACAAGAGGCGAGAGAAGCGAGATTTGCGAGAAAAGCGAGACGGGTGCAGAAACGCTCATGAGTAATGTGAGCTGGGACAAGTGAGAGTATCACGGCAGGACAGCTACGCAAGACCGTAGAAACGCGAGGGCGCCGCGATCGAAGTTCGAGGTGTCAGGGACTTCGAACTTCTGACCGCGACTTTCCCGCCTATTTCATCCATCTCTCTTGCCGGCCGCCACGCGCCTATTCTTTCACAATTACACCGCACGCGATGCGGGGCCCGCCCGGCGCATCCTTTGTCGGCGGGTCCGGCAGATACTTGTCGTCAAACTCATGGATAATGAAGGCGCTCCCATCCTGATCGAAGAGGGTGTTCAGCCCCTCGGACAAGGTCACCCGACTCGTGATCGTATACAGCGACCCTGTCCGATCGTCGTTCACGGACAGGTTCTGAAGATCGCCGAGATGGTAGGGATGGTTCCCTAATCCCGGTGTGACATTTGCCTCCGGATTGATTGCCGCATCCACATTCCCATCATAGTGACCTTTGGCCGCCGCGAAGGGCTCGCAGTTGCCGACTTCATGAATGTGGATTGCGTGGCGTCCCGGCTTCAACTTGCTTTCCGGCGTGCCGGTGAGCTTCAGCTTGATCGTGACGCGCCCTTCATATTTTTCGTAGAGATGCGCCTCTCCTGTAATGCCAGGGCCGGCGATGATTGCCTTCGCATGCGAAGGCTTTTCGTGCTTGCCCGTGTAATAGGACGAACAGCCGGAAAACGGCACGATTGCCGAGACCATGATCGCAGTTCCCACAAGTATCCGATTCATGCACCCTCCTTAGTTATTCGATTCTCAGACCACACGAACAGCCCTTACTGAAAGCCGCGCGCGAGGATCTTCTCACAATGGCACTTGGCCTACAAGCATCTGAGAGCCGGCTACCTATCGTGTATCTGCTCCTCGAACGCCCTTGAGAGGGACAGCCATTGCTTCATATTCATGACCCCTCTCGTGTTTCATCTCTGACGTTTTACGTTTACCGTTCTGTCGAGAATCGATACATGTCATGGCATGCGGTGCAACGAGCCGTCATGTTGGAGAGACGCTGTAGAATTTGTTGAGACTTCTCTTTCTGAATCACCGCATCCGCGAGGGCATCCATGTCCTTGTGGATCGACATGCCCATCTGCTTAAACGGCAGCGGCAGTTTCTCCATGAGCGCAGGATTCACATCCTCAGCCATGTGCATGCCGGCCGAGCGGGCCGCCTGTTCCATCTGTGCACGGTCCGCCTCCTGATCCTGGACTGCCAGGCCTGCGACGACGCCATGAACCGCCTTCAGGAGCATCCGCATCTCGCCCAGGATCAAGTCTCGTTCTGCAGGCGCTAAAACAATCTGCGTCCGCCCATCTGTGCCCTCCGTCGTCCACCCCTGCACGAAGAACCATCCAGCCACTCCGATCGTCACAATCCACAGCCCTAACGCAATCCGGCAAGATGCGAATCTCATCGAAGCCCGCTGCCCATGCCGCCGGTTCCTTCGGGGGCCAGTGTTCGCACATAGGCGAGCACATCCCAAATCTCGTCGTCTGTCAGTGATTCCCTCCAGGCTCCCATTGCCGTATTCGTCTTGCCGTCATGCACGCTCTTAAACAGCCTCGCATCCAGCTTCCCTTGAACCGCTGGGGATGTCAGGTTGGCGACTGGAGGAGTAAACTTCATCTGCCCATCTCCCTTCCCGTCGACCCCATGGCAACGGATGCAGATCGTCGAATAGATGACTCTGCCGCTGAGAACATCGCGCTCCGGCTGAGACACGTTTAATTCTTTTACACTTGCTCCTCCGGCAACCGCCAACAGCACAATCCCGGCAAGTAGAACTTTCATCGCGTCGTCTCCATAATAGGATGCCTTTCCCTTACCATCCGCTGTATCTCTTGCGAGTGAGATGCCAGACAGACATGGAAATGTGCACAGCCGACCGTCTGCACAAACAATGTGTTAGGGGGAAAAGGCGGGAGGGTCCGACGACAGATGGCCGCAAGTGGCGAGAAAGACCCCGCCAAACATCTGGTCACTGTCGCAAGACGCTACAGACCGCAGGGCTAGAGGTGCGCGACATGCGAGAAAGGCACGATCCGAAGTTCGGGGTTCGACGTTCTGAAAACCTCGAACTTCGGACCTCGAACCCTCGCGTCTCACTCGTCCCGCCAGTCTCGCGCGTTTCATGTAGGTCCGAGTGTCTTGAGACGCTCCGAAAGACGGAGATTCTCGCTGTAGTCCACCGGGCAATCGATCACGGCCGGCTTTCCACAAGACAGCGCGGCGTTCAGCACTGGCCCCAATTCAGACGGTCCCTCGACGCGGTAGCCAACCGCTCCAAAACTTTGCGCCAGAGCGACGAAGTCCGGGTTACCGAATTCAACACCGGAGGTCCGCCCGAACTTCATCTGCTGTTTCCATCGAATGACCCCATAGCCGTTGTCCCGCCAGATCAGCACGACGAGTGGAAGATGCAACCGCATGGCAGTCTCCAGTTCCTGAACATTCATCAGAAACCCGCCGTCCCCGGTCACAGCCACAACGCGCTGTGCAGGATAGAGGAGCTTTGCCGCAATGGCCCCTGGCAGTGCCATACCCATCGCCGCGAATCCGTTCGAAATGATGCATGTGTTCGGCGCCTCGCAAGGAAACATCCGGGCCATCCATAACTTATGCGCCCCCACGTCGCAGATGACCAGATCATCCGGCGACAGCGCCTGTCGCAGATCGCGAACGATCTGCTGAGGTCGCAGAGGCCATGCAAGTGGCTGCGCCCACTCCTCCTCATATGCGGTCTGCACCAGCCGGCGGCTCTCTTTCGCCCATGCGAGATCGAACGAAGCCAGATGCTCTCCGATCTGATCAAGTGATAAGGCGATATCTCCCAATACGCCGACATCCACAATATAGTGTGCATCTACCTCGGCAGGCGACACATCCACATGCACGATGTGTTTGTCGCGGTTTGGGTTCCACAAGGACGGAGCGTACTCCACAAAATCATAACCCACTGCCACGACAACGTCGCTCTGCTCCATCACCACAGTTGGATAATCCCGCATCTGCAATCCAATTGTATAAAGAGACAACGGACCGCTGTCCGGAACGACACCCTTGCTCATGAACGTGTGGACCACCGGCATGTTCGCCTGTCGGGCAAACCGCCGGACTGCTTCATGCGCTTGTCCCCGGATCACCCCGTTGCCGACCAAGAGGATCGGTCGACGCGCCTGAGCCAAGACCTCGACGGCCCGGTTCACTTGGCGCGCCAGCGGCTCCGGCAAGACCGGCGCCTGCACAAGCAACGGCCCATCCACCTCGCGATTACTCACCGTTTCCGCCGCGACATCCTCCGGAAGCTCCAGGTGAGTCGCGCCGGGCTTCTCAGTCTGCGCGACCTTGAATGCTTTGCGCACCGTCTCAGCAATGGTCCGGGGGTGAAAGATCTCGGCGTTCCATTTCGTAACCGGCTTGAACATGGAAAGAACGTCGATGAACTGATGCGATTCTTTGTGCTTCCGATCCAATGAGGCTTGTCCCGTGATCGCAACGAGCGGGGCGCGATCCAGATACGCGTCTGCGACGCCGGTAAGCAAATTGGTTGCACCGGGTCCCAGAGTGGAGAAACAGACCCCGGCCTTTCCCGTCAGCCGCCCATGGACATCGGCCATGAAAGCCGCCCCTTGCTCGTGTCGGACGACAACGAATTGGATCGGCGAATCCACGAGCGAGTTCAACACGTCCAGTGTCTCCTCTCCCGGCACCCCGAAGATCCACTGCACTCCTTCATTTTCCAGACACCGCAGCAATAGCTCAGACCCTTTCATGATGGTCCCCTCACCCATTCAAGGTTGCCTGCCGATCCGTGACTTTCGTGTCCTTCTCGACAGAGATATTCGCTTTCGACTGCCCCAACAAGATGAACACGCCTTGGCCTTGCCCGAAACGGCGAATGACTTCTTCACCATCCAGCTAACTCCGCACAAGCATGATCGCTACAAAAAGGACGGCTAAGGCAAGGAGTAATGTGAAGCGAGCGATCCAGCGAGACCACAGAACCAGGGCGTGATCGAAGCTGGTTCGGCTCTCCGTGGGGAGCTGTACGATCTGCCCAACGCGAGGCCCGATGATGAGATCGTGGGTCAGGGTCAAGAGAAGAAGGATCGTCACGAGCCCCAGCTTGACGGCTAGGATCATGGGCCATTCCGATGGGTTCGCGATCGGAATTCCCCGCAGATGCAGCAACAGAGGCCCCGTGAACAAGAGCACGACGATCGCGGTCCAGACCACCATCCGGAACCGACGGGCCGTGGTCAGAAAGAGCACCGACTTCTGTGACGCAAACGGTTCACGCCTGAGTACCGGCACAAGTACAAGGGACAAGAAGATCGTCCCCCCGATCCAACTGACCGCCGCGACAAGATGGAGCCATATAAGAAGAGACGCCCCTATCATCCGCCACACACTACATTGTGGCCTGACTGGGGTTCTAGGGCGGCGATTGGGTCAACTCCGGCTGCTGTCAATTCTTCCCGTGGAATCGATGGATGCGACGGCATCACTCACCAGTCATAAGAACTTGCTCGGAAACTGTCTCACCAACGACCTCGTTAGAGTATCTGCGATGAGATAAACGTGCTCTCGCATCATCGGCCAGGTTGCCTCTATCTGGGCATAGTCCTTTCTTTTGTACAGATTGATCTGGAGGACATGGTGCGCTCCATGCGCCGCGATCAGGCCCCGAACGATGACTTTCGGCATGTAGGGATCGATCCCGTTGAGGAATTCGGCGAAGACGTCGGCATGGGACGCCAAGCGGATAAGCGCAGCATCCTGCCGGCTTTTATCCCCTACGATGGTGGCATCGGAGTATTCTTTGACCGCGGCAGTATGGCCAACCAGCAAGGCAAGGAACTTCTCAGACCTCGCTTCGCCATAGAAAGGCGTCACCGTGATCGCGATCTGCTTCGCGTTAGCCATGACTTCTTTCTCGGCAGCGTCTCGCTCCACCGGATTGGTCGTCGCGTTGTACAATACGACATGCTGAACAAGAAAGATGTGCCCGAGCCAGAGATCGCGAAGAGTCTGCTGCATCTCTGCGACACGGGCTGGATTCACATCCTTGACTCCTCGAGGCTCCTGGTCACAACCCAGCAATCCAACGAGCGAGAGAACCACCACTGCCATAGACCGATATATCGTGCTCATAACACTCTCCGGTGAATTTTCTGATGCTCGCCGATGGCTGACATCTAACGCCGCACATCCGCAACAGCCGTGCCCGGACTTGTACACGACACTTTCCGCAAACATTTCACCAACAGGTATGAATGTTAGCACAGAGGAAATCGTAATTGTGCGGTCAGTATTCTGGCGCATTCATCTATCGGCTCGGACCGACCAAGGGCTCGCTAGAATCAATACGAATACACATAATGAGTGCGCTGTCCAATTTCTTGAACAGAAACTCGGTTGAAATGGGGCATTGTACCGCCTGTCATGAGATCTATTCATCTGCACGCGCTTGATGTGATAGTTTCCGTGGCCGCCTACGAAACAAGACCGAAGTGGGCCATTTCTTATTCATGGTATTCGATCGTCATGCCGAACAGCCACCCCATCGCTGAATACACAAGCCACGCCCCGAGATACGCGCAGGCCTTCGGCTACTTCCTCATCGCGACACTCATGTGTGCATCATGTCTGTGCACTGCAGCGGCAGCGACGAATGACGCGCACAGCCCGGTTGAGAGCATTGCCTCGCTCGCCAACAACCCTCCTATGCTGACCGTTGCCGAAGGCCTCTTTCTCATGGGCACCGCCCGCGCAAGCTACGAACCGTTCAGCTTCGATCTCCAGTACGACGACACAGAGCAGCCACAGCGTCGCGTCTGGCTCAATCAATATGAAATCGATCGGGATGAAGTAAGCCTGGGCGAGTATTTGCTGTGGCTGAAGCAGCAACAACGTCACGTCCCCGAAGAAGTGCGGAAATTGATCGATCATCTCACGACAATCCATGCCATGACGCCCGAGACATTGACACGTTGGCCGGCACTCTATGTCACCTGGTCTGAGGCCTCGGACTTTTGCCGCACACACGAGAAGCGGCTCCCGACGGAAGCCGAGTGGGAGAAAGCCGCCCGCGGGAATAGCGGTAATCTGTTTCCTTGGGGGCAAAGGCCTCCCACGTCTGCGCTCGCGATGTTCGGGCAGTATCACGTCCACGAGATTCCCATCGTCGCGCCCGTTGACAGCGGAGAGGAGGGACGAAGTCCCTATGGCCTGCATCATATGGCGGGGAACGCCGCCGAGTGGGTCGAGGACTGGTTTGGGATCGACTACTATGCGACCATGCCGGATCGCAACCCCCACGGCCCTGCCAACGGCCGATACAAGGTAGTGCGCGGAGGATCGTGGAAGAGCGCGCCGGCTTTGTTGCGAACGGCCACCAGAAGCGGAGCATCACCGGATCGGCGCGCCGCGACCATCGGATTTCGCTGCGCACGCTCCGCGCGATAAACTCGCGGGACTTGCGAGACGAGCGAGAAAAGCGAGGCAGCCGGACGAGCAAGACGGGCCAGACGAGACGCCTTTCATCTCGCGCCTTTCTCGCATGTCTCGCGCTTCACGCCACCTGCCTCGGAGAGGAGTTAAATGATTCGGACTTGCCTACTGTTTGCAATTGTGATGAGCCTTGGCATGACGGCCCACGCCGGCTTTGCCGCCGCGTCGGAGAACGAAGAGCGCACATGGAAAGTCTATACGAACGCCCGGTTCGGCTTCTCCGTCCGTTATCCGGAGAACTGGCGTCTTGGAAATCCGCTGCCGGATGGGGTTGGCGTGACGCTCTATCCTCCTGTCGACAACAGCCTTGTCGCCTTGTCCGGCCACATGAATCTCTTGGAGGGAGCGAGCCAGGATAGACGGCAGACGCTCGATGAGTTTGCCGCGGCCCATCGTCGCATTATTACGGAGCTCTACGGCAAGAAAACGATCACGGTGAAGTGGCGGCAGGATCAGGAGATGTCGCTGGGCGGATTCCCCGCGAAACACATGACATTCACGTATTCCGATGCCACGCATGGCGACATGATGGAACACCACATCTTTTCACTCGGCCGCAACGAAGGTCGCGGGGTTCGAATCAAAGCGCCACTCTCGGAAGAAACACGAGTGATGCCGACGATCACGAAAATGCTGGCAACCTATCAGCCTGGACGAGATCAGAATGCGGTCAGCCCTATCGTGCCAAAGGAGGATTCGGCAAAGACTGCGCCGCGCTGATGGCTTGGATGTTTACTGTGGCCCTTGGTCACTTTGCGGCGAATCGCACATCAAGCGTGGCGGCGCCGTTCGGCTCGAGCGTCAGCTCCCGTTCCTGGATGCCCAGAATAGGATGCCAGGCTTTTACCATGTAGGTGCCGGGAGGAAGATCGCCGATGGAGAATGAGCCGTCCGAGTCTGTGACGGCATAATACGGGTTATCGATCGCATATCCCCAATTCTGCATGTAGGGATGCATGCCGCACTGCATGGTGAAGACTTTCCGCCCTTTGACCAGATGCACGATATCGGTGGTCCCGGTCGCTTTCAGCGAAGGCCGATGGAGGACAATATCCACTCCCGCCTGATCGTAGGCGTAACCCTGAATATCGTGAGAGACGGGATCCCGGTTGGTCACAGTCAATTGTCGCTTATCGCTCACGACGGTGACGAAAGGAAGAAACTGGCACAC
>Ga0157380_10004145_pt1 | contig 10019 bp, 9 predicted proteins | sample S35metaG_FD_119757 | JGI IMG/M metagenome (GOLD analysis project Ga0157380, IMG submission 119757) | Switchgrass rhizosphere microbial communities from Kellogg Biological Station, Michigan, USA - S3-5 metaG | ecosystem: Host-associated > Plants > Roots > Rhizosphere > Soil | place: USA: Michigan...
TGGATTCGATTCGCACCAAGCTGCTGACGCTCGGCGATGACGTTGAAGTGTTTTCGGGACACGGACCAGTGACGACGATCGGTGAGGAGAGACTGACTAATCCGTTCTTGACCGGGAGATACTTATGACCCAATTCGGATTTCGGATTTCGGATTTCGAATTTCGTTCTACGGTTCTACTTTCTGATCTTTGGAATCGCAAACGAAAGCGCGGTACTTGATTAACCCGAAATCCGCATTCCGAAATCCGAAATCTCTACCGTAATCGATTCGCCTTCATTTTTTCCCACTTGTTCTTCTGATCGTCGTTTAGCTGGCTGGGTAAGGTGTCGACGGGGATGCCGTTTTCAGTGCAGAACTGTCGCCATAATAAAAACCGCAAATCGTACTGCCCGGTTGAATCAGAAATGGAATTGTCGACCGGAGGTTGATTCTTGCTCTTGCTGACCATTCTTAATGACCACCCACTTGGATTTGGTTCCAGTGTAAACAACACGAGCAGACGCAGCAAGCAGGCAAAAAGAAATCATTGGTCAATTGTCACTTGACAGTTATCAATTCTCATTTGGATTTCCACCGACTTCATGTGGGTAGAGGATCAACTTCAACCTAACGTCGCGCCGCCTTCCGATGAGCGCGCGAAGAGCGCCGCGGAGCGTAGTGGTGAACTTTTTAGGCTGAGATTGAAAAACCACGGACATGAAGTCCGTGGTCTCCAAATGAGAATTGGTAACTGTCAAATGACAATTGACCAATAATCTTTTTTTGCTCGTGGCGGGTCTTATTTCTCGACGATGTCTTTCTTCAGCGTGGTTACAAACGCCAGCACTTCGCTCTTCTCTTTCTCAGGCACCTTGTACTTATCAAGCGAGGCGACCAGGTGTTTCGCCGCAGCATCCCAATCTGCGTTGGTGATACCAAGTCCGCTATGCGACATCTTCATGTCACGACCAGTGTAGACACATGGACCACCAGTAGCAGCGCAAAATTGATCAAGAATATGTTGGCGAATGTGCTTCTTCGAATCAGTGCTGTGTCCCACGAAGAATTTGTCAAACTGCTTGTCGGTGACTAACCGAACGATGAAATCATCGACCACCAGGGCGAGCGCGTTGTAACCACCAAGCCGATCATAAAGCGATTTGTCCTGCGGCATCCCGTAGGTAATTCCACTTGTCGTCACTATTAGCGTTACCACCAACGCCAAAACTGTCCTTCTCCGAAAGTTTGAGTGTTTCATTTGGGAGAGTCTCCTTTGCGTAAATGCGAGATGTCGCCGCCGAAACGACGAACCGCGTTTAATTGAAAAGCGATCTATCTACGAGACGTGAGGTCTGTTTGGATTTAGAGTTCACTGCGAAGAAGAATGGGACTGGTGGGTAAACTCTCGCCGGTGCTATTTTCCATCGTGATCGCGAAGATCGTCTTGTCGTCGATTCCACTCGGCATGTGATCCCGCATCGTGCCGTGGCCTGACGCGTCGGTATTGAATACCTGGCCCGGCAACGGTTTGTTGCCAACGATGAACCAAAGTTGATAACCCTTTCCCGCCGGCGCCGCAGGTAAACCTTCAGCGACTAGTACCGCTTGCCCGTTCGGATCGTACGCAAGCCTCGCGCGTGCGCCGGGAACTGAATTCGTGGCCACCAACGGAGTCATTTTCGAACCTGGTCCAGTCAGAATAGCCACGATCGCACGTTCACGAGTCAGTTCCTCTTCTTTAACTCGGATCTGTTCGGTAACCTTTTGTAGTTCCGCCATGGCTGCTCGATTTTGTCGCGACAAGATAGCAATCCAACTGATGAGAAGCGTGCACACGAGCCCGGCCGCAATCAATCCGTATGACACCGCACGACTTCGAGGCGGAAATGGAACAACGCGAGCGGCTGCGTTTTCGACTGTTTGCGTTCGATGCTCTTCACGAACCTGCTTGAGTATTCGCTCACGAACGGTGGCTGATGGTTCCATTGGCTTAGCACTCAATGAAAGAAGAGAAGCGGTGGCTTCCCATGTTTCCAATTCACGACGGCACTCCGGACACACAAGCAGATGCTCGTTCAGCGCAACATTGTCGCCGCCTTCGAGCGTCGACAGCGCGCGCGAAGGAAGCATCTCTTTGTAGTCTTCGTGCACCATTTATTAGAAGCCGAAACTCTCGTTCTTCCCGGTTAACAGCTCGCGGAGCTTGATCATGCCCGCACGCATTCTGGTTTTCACCGTTCCCAGGGGAGCACCCAGCTTTGTCGCAATCTCTGATTGAGTTAGCCCATCAAAGTACGCTAACACCAGCGGCCGTTTCTGTTCTTCAGGTAGCTGCGACAGCGCGGACGTAACCAGCGCCCGCTGCTCTGAACGAAACGTGTCGCGGGCCGCATCCGAAACTTCTTCCGCGGCTTCACGCACAGAAGCCTGGGCGACGCGATCTCGCGCACCCAAACTTCGCAGGCGATCGATGGCTCTGCTTCGTGCGAGGGTGACGAGCCAAGTGAACGGCTTTCCTCTCGTCTCATCAAAATCCCTGGCCCGGCGCCAAACTTGTAGAAATACCTCCTGCAACACGTCTTCCGCCTCCTCACGGCTATTCAATATACGAACCAAAAGTCCGAAGAGGATTAAGCGGTAGCTGTCGTAGAGCTGGGCGAGGGCTTGCTCATCGCCGCGGGCCACGGCCTTGAGAAGTTCGACGTCAGCAGTTTGTCCCGAATCAGGTTGCAAGGGGCGTGTTTAGGCCTCAAGACATGTACGAGTGAGGCGTAGTAAACGGATTTATTTGGAGTGCGCCGACCTGTCGGCGCTTTCCTGGAATGCAACTGCGGCAATCCAAAAAGCGGTGACAGGTCACCGCACTCCAAAGATTTCTAAGCGACGGTGATTTCTTCGCTCAAGTAAACGTCCTGGATTGCGTTCAGTAGCTCGACACCTTCATTCATCGGTCTCTGGAACGCTTTGCGTCCGGAGATCAAGCCCATTCCACCACCGCGTTTGTTGATAACGGCTGTGCGCACGGCTTCGCTCAAATCGCTTGCGCCTTTTGATTCGCCACCTGAATTAATCAACCCGGCACGGCCCATGTAGCAGTTCGCCACTTGATAACGGACGAGGTCGATCAAACTGTCGCTAGTCAGCTTCTCGTAGACGATCTTGCTCGTCTTTCCGTAAGAACCACCCAACTGAGACTCGACAGCTTTGTATCCACCGTTACGCTCGGGCAGTTTCTGTTTGATGATGTCTGCCTGAATCGTGACGCCGAGATGATTCGCCTGGGCCGTAAGATCTGCCGACGCGTGCATGTCGCCTTCAGGGGTTTTGAATTTCGAGTTTCGCAGGTAACACCAGAGAATGCAGCCCATTCCAAGTTCGTGAGCCTGTGCAAATGCTTCGCTGATCTCGGTGATCTGTCGCGTAGACTCATCGGATCCGAAGTAAACGGTAGCGCCAACGGCAACCGCTCCCAGATTGTGTGCCTCTTTCACCGTGCCAAACATGACCTGATCGAATTTGTTGGGCAGCGTGAGGAGTTCGTTGTGATTGATCTTCGCGATGAACGGAATCTTGTGTGCGTATTTGCGCGCCACAGTTCCCAGGACGCCAAAGGTTGAAGCGACGGCGTTGCAGCCACCTTCTATTGCAAGCTCAACGATATTAGACGGATCGAAATACTTCGGATTGGGTGCAAACGAAGCTCCCGCCGAGTGTTCGATGCCCTGATCAACCGGCAGTATTGAAACATAACCGGTCCCGGCCAGACGTCCATGGTCAAACAATGATTGAAGGGAACGAAGGACACCGGGTGAACGATCGGAGACAGACCAAACGCGATCTATGAAGTCCGGACCGGGCAGGTGCACGTCATCCTTCGCGATCGTGAGCGATTTGTGATCGAGTAGGGTTCGGGCATCTGCGCCGAGCAATTCTTCAATTCGATCGATGCTCGAGCCCGTACGTTTCAATTCGGTGGCCATTGCGGTTCCTCCCCTGGCCAGCAAAGACAGCAAAAAAGACTGGCCCTTTACCTTATTAAAGGATGGTGAAAAGACGATTGGATTATAGCGTAACGACCGCGAACGGCTAAGAGCGGGGCTTAGATATGCGATTTGTATTAGTCGATACCAGTATGTTCCGCCGGGATAGCTCTTCCGCTAAGAACTGTTTGTGTCGCCAAACTACGTGCGGTAGAATTCCGCTACCTCGGTCTTACCAGCGAGGCAGTCCCATCTAACTGTTAGGCTACGCCATTTCTTCGAGCATTACGAAAGGAAAACCCAATGAAATTGGCCCGTTTCATCTGGCTCCCTTGTGCGTTATCAGTGTGTCTGTTTTCCACTGTTCTTACAGCAATCGCTGACGATTGGCGCCCTATTGACCCTGGAGAGCTGGCGCTTAAGAAAGGCCTTGTCGAAAAGGATGCTGACGCTGAAGCACTCTTCTGGGAAGTAAAAGTCGACGATACTGAAGGCGATCTCGTTTTTAACCATTACGTTCGAATTAAAGTGTTCACCGATCGCGGTCGCGAATCGCAAAGCAAAATAGATCTTCCCTTCGGACGCTTATTTGGTAGTGAGATCAGAATCAAAGACATCGCCGCACGCACAGTCAAGCCTGACGGCTCCATAGTTGAACTCAAGAAAGACGACGTCTTCGAGCGCACGATCGTTAAGACCAGCGGTGTAAAGGTAAAGGCCCGATCGTTTGCCATGCCGGCCGTTGAAGCGGGTTCCATAATTGAGTACCGCTGGCGCGAGGTTCGGGTAAATCAAAGCGCAAATTACATTCGGCTTCAAATGCAGCGCGAGATACCAGTGCAGCAGGTAAAGTACTTACTGAAACCATTCCCGTTTCCCGGTCTCACGTTCCGATCGCTGACATTCCACGGCCGCTCCAATGCAGTTGTAAAAAAAGAGAAAGATGGTTTCTTTAGCCTCACAATGTCAGACATGCCCGCTGTTTATGAGGAATCACGTATGCCTCCAGAAGACGAGGTAAAGACGTGGGTTCTGGTCTACTACTCGGCGGACGACAAGCTCGAACCAACAAAATACTGGAACGATTATGGAAAGCGCTTTTATGAGGAAACAAAACCTCTCCTCAAGGTAAGCGATGATGTTCGCCAGATGGCGACTTCCCTGACCGCGGATGCGAAGTCGGATGATGAAAAGGTCGAGCGTCTCTTCGAATTCTGCCGAACCAAAATCAAAAACATTAGCGACGATGCGTCAGGATTGACGGCTGAGGATCGGAAGAAACTAAAAGAAAACAAGTCACCCTCAGATACGCTGAAGAAACTGATGGGAACTTCGGGCGACGTCGATCTGCTTTTTGCGGCCCTGGCATCCGCGGCGGGTTTTAATGCTCGCATCGCACTTGCTCCGGATCGCGGCGACATTTTCTTCGACAAGGGTATGGCCGACTCATATTTCCTGGATCCATCGAACATTGCGGTCAACGTCGGCGGTACCTGGAAGTTTTTTAATCCGGGCCTCACCTATCTCCCTGCCGGAATGCTGCGATGGCAGGAAGAAGCTCAACCGACTCTGATTAGTGACCCGAAGCAACCACTGTGGGTTGAGACGCCGTTAACTACACACGACAAGACGCGCGTAAAGCGTATCGCGAAACTCAAGCTCGGAACCGATGGCGCTCTTGAGGGAGACGTTCGACTCGAATACACCGGACACTTCGCGGTCGAGCGTAAGGAAGAAAATGATGAAGAGTCGGACACGCGACGCGAGGAATTACTTAAGGAAGAGATGAAGGCTCGCCTTTCCACTGCTGAAATAAGCAACATTAAAATTGAAAACGTTACCGATCTCGTGAAGCCATTTGCGTATCAATTCCACATTCGCGTACCAGGGTACGCACAGAAAACAGGCCGCCGCTTGTTTATCCAACCGGCATTCTTTCAATACGGCTCGCCGGCGCTTTTTACCACCAGCGGTAGAAAGTATCCCATCTATTTCCATTACCCGTGGTCCGAAGATGATAGTGTTGAGATCGAGCTGCCCCCAGGTTTCGCACTCGATAACGCAGATGCGCCCGCGCCATTCGCAAGTGGCGACATAAGCGGGTACAAGCCAAGACTGTCGGTTACTGCTGACGGCCGGACGTTGGTTTACAATCGCAGTTTTTTCTTTGGCCGCCCCGGGGCCCTGAGTTTTTCAGTGGAGAGTTATCCACAAGTGAAAGCCTTGTTTGATGCGCTTCACCAACAAGATAGTCATAGCATCGCCTTGAAGCAGGCAACTGAAGCGAAGCCTTAAATCCCAGGGAGAAGTTGAAATGAAATTACGGTTGTTGGGAACGTTTTCATTGCTGCTGTTTGCGGCAGCGGTGACTCCGGCGATTACTTTCGACGATACGCCGCCGTGGGTCCAGCAAGCTGCTGCGATCAAAGTTCCGGCGTATGACAAGGATGTAACCGCTGTTGTTCTGGTCTACGAATCAACGATGACGATTGATGCTGATGGCCGTGTCAGCGAGGTTTACAACTACGCCGTTCGCATCCTGAAGCGTGAGGGCCGTGAGTACGCGACTGGAGGTGTTGGCTATTTGCCTGATAGTTCGAAGATCAAAGACTTTCGCGGCTGGCTTGTCCGCGGTGCAGGTGGTATCAAACGTTATGGCGGCGACGCGATCCTCGATCTAGCTGCCGTCGATAACGACATCTACAACGAGTATCGTCGGAAGCGCATCGATGCGGAGGACGATGCTGATGCGGGGATGGTGTTTGCCTACACTTTTTCTCGCGAGGATAGATCCGTTTTTAGTCAGAACGATTGGGCGTTCCAAAGTTCGATTCCGGTTATCAATTCAAAATACACGCTCATCCTCCCCCCGGGCTGGCGCGCTGAGTCGGTGACCTTTAATCATCCCAAGATCGAACCGAGTGTTAGCGGCTCGACTTACACGTGGCAGCTCTCAAATCTGCCGCCAATTCCGGACGAACCATGGAGCCCGAGCGTGACGAATCTCGCCGCGCGTCTCGCCGTGAGTTACTACCCGCCAGCTGGTCAGGTTACTTCAATTAAGACGTTCGCCGATTGGGGCGCGGTCGCAAGCTGGATGAGCGAACTCGAAGAGCCGCAGGTTCAGGTCAATGATGCGTTAGCAAGAAAAGCATACGAACTAACGGCACTGGCAAAGACGGAATTTGAAAAGATCCAAGCCATTTCGCATTACGTTCAGAATATTCAGTACATATCGATCCAAACAGGTCTCGGGCGCGGCGGCGGTTATCGACCTCGCGTATCGACCGAGGTCTTTGCAAAGTCGTATGGCGACTGCAAGGACAAAGCCAACTTGATGCGAGCAATGTTGAAGGTCGTCGGGATCAACTCGTTTGCGGTCAGCATCTATTCGGGAGATCCAGATTACGTTAAGCCCGATTGGCCATCTCCACAGCAGTTCAATCACTGCATCATTGCCGTGAAGATCGGTGATGAAACACAAGGGGCGACGATCATTCAGCATCCTATCCTGGGCCGGCTGATGATCTTCGATCCGACTGACAGCGAAACGCCGTTGGGCGATCTTCCTTTTTATCTTCAGGGAAGTTTGGCTCTGATCGATTCAAAGGACGCCAAGGAGTTGACGAAGATGCCGGTAACACCACCCGAGATGAACCAACTCGAGCGCAATGTCGCGCTCTCCCTGCGTGCTGATGGTGCACTCAGTGGAAGCATAAACGAGCAGGCGAAAGGCCAAACAGCAGTACGTTTCCGATCCGAATTCCGCAGGCTATCCCGGCCTGAATTCAACTCAATGATTGAGCGATGGGTCACGCAGGGCGCAACGGCAGCACAAGTAGCGAAGATCGAACCGACAGATAGTGTAGGCGACGGACGTTTCAGCCTGAACGTCGAGTTCAGCGCTAACAACTATGCTCAGCTAATGCAGGGACGATTGTTGGTTTTCAAGCCTGCCATCGTCTCGCGTCGTGAAGGACTCGCGTTGACCGCCCCTCAACGGAAGCACCCAGTTGTGTTGCGTTCAAGCACGTACTCGGAGACTGTGAAGTTTCAGCTACCGGCAGGGTTCGACGTAGACGAACTACCAGAATCAATAAAACTCGAAGCTGAGTTTGGAACATACGCGACTAGTTATGAAGTAAAGAACGGTGAGCTGGTGTTCAAGCGAAGCTTTTCGATGCGCGCGACGACTATTCCGGCAGCACGTTACGATGTTGTCCGAAGCTTCTTCGAACGTGTGCGTGAAGCGGAACAAGCTCCAGTGGTGCTCGCGCGGAAGTAACGAAAATTTTGTAGTGCTTTTCCTTGTACTGCTCTTTCACTCCGCTAGGAGTGGGATGTTTATAGCTCCGACATCACACAAACCTCTGGCGCGGTTCGGACGAGCGGACAATCAAGTAGCAATTTTCCAAGACAAGCTCATGTCCGCTCGTCCGAACCGCGAAGCCTGGGTTTGGTGTGGCGGTCTATAAACATGCTACTCCTAACGGAGTAAAGACCAAGAGCCAGACACAAGGTGCAATGGCCTAAGAAAGAACTTTGGAAAGTTTTATCTGTGTTCATCTGCTGAATCTGCCGCCTCACTAACCTCCTCCGATCAATCTGGCGATTCCAAATGCTGCTCCAGCAGCAACGCTACCTATCAACGCCGTTTGCAGTGCGCTTCGCACCGGCTTCATTCCCGTGAAGCGGCCCTTAATGAATCCAAACGTAAGCAGAGCCGTTAAAGTTAGTATGATCGAAAACAACAACGCCGCTGAGGTTTCGCCGGTCACCAGGTATGGGCTTAAGGGAATGAAGCCTCCCGCGATGTAGGCGCCGGCAATTGTCAGCGCGCTGACCAAAGCACGGCGGGGCTCGGGCTTCTCCAGCCCCAACTCGAAACGCATCATAAAATCGATCCAATTCTTTGGCTGCCGCCGCAAAGCTTGAACGATGGGCCAGGTCTCGTCTTCGGTTAACCCATAAGCCTGGAAAACCTCCGCCACTTCGCGCATCTCTTCGTGTGGTATCTCCGCCACCTCGCGTTTTTCTCGCTCGCGCTCTTTCGCGTAATGTTCAGCATCGCTCTTGGCCGCAAGGTATCCGCCGAGACCCATAGCGATTGAACCCGCGGCGATCTCCGCAAGTCCAGCGGTTACGATGATGCCGGTCGAATTGATCGCGCCGGTCAGACCAGCTGCGAGAGCGAAAGGGACCGTCAGACCATCTGACATTCCAATCACGACGTCGCGCACAACTGCGCTTGACGTGAAGTGTCGTTCAGTGTGGGGAGTTTGTGGCATGCGATGTTCTCCAGTAGTGGTAGGTTTTCAGCTTAAACATTCAACTGCAGAACGGGAGCGAAGCGACTGATGTCAACTTACGAAGCACTCAAACGGGCCTTGACATCGGTCGCTTCGCTCCCGTTCTGTAGTTGAGTGTCGCTGAATCAACTATTTCGCTGCAGTAACACTTCTTATCACCTCAGGTAACTCTTGAGTTACCGGCCGCTGCGCTTCTGTTCTTCGACACACCCATTACCACACCTAAAACTTACCCAGCAGCATCAAAACACCAATGACTATAAACGCGACGGCTGCGACTCGTTTGACCCATTCGAGCGGGACATAATTTCCAAGTGTCGCCCCGACAACCACGCCCAAAGCCGACACTGCTGCCAAAGCGAGGCTTGCACCTAGGAATACTGCCCAGGGCTTCTTGGTTTGCGCCGACATCGTCATCGCAGCCAACTGCGTTTTATCACCCATCTCGGCAAGAAAGATAATTCCGAACGTGGTTATCAATACACGCAGATCCATTTGAGTTCCTTTCGATTCAGTACCGTTCGCGGTAGCGGATGGCCAAGATTCAAGCAGCCACCATCTCATCATTTCGTGTTTAGTTCGTGTGACTTCGTGGATCGTTCCGTTTGTCCAGAAAACAAGGACGATCCACGAAATCACACGAACCAACACGAACCCAAATACTTCCGACCCGCGCTGATTTTGAGGCAAAGCCGCATCGAATCACAGAAATCAGTGTGTACTCAGCTGCACTTTGAAACCGACCCGAA
>Ga0157380_10004147_pt1 | contig 10018 bp, 5 predicted proteins | sample S35metaG_FD_119757 | JGI IMG/M metagenome (GOLD analysis project Ga0157380, IMG submission 119757) | Switchgrass rhizosphere microbial communities from Kellogg Biological Station, Michigan, USA - S3-5 metaG | ecosystem: Host-associated > Plants > Roots > Rhizosphere > Soil | place: USA: Michigan...
CGCGTTGATGGTGTTGTTCTCGCCCAGGTAGATCTGGCCGCGAAGAAGCAGCGCATTGACGTTCTTGGGGTCGCGAGCCAGGACGCCGTCAAGGATGCGTTGAGCCTCGGCGTTTTTATCGGCGAAGGCTTCGATGCGCGCCAACCGGATGGATGCATCGACGAAGTATTTCTCATCCTTGAGATACGGCGTCACAATCGCGCGAGCGTCATCCGGACGTTTAAGACGGAGGTAGTATTCGGCCAACGCAAACTTTGGTTCCGGTCGAGTGCTACTGTCCGCAACGCTCTTCAGGTAAGGTTCCGCTTCGGGCGCCCTGTTCCTGACCAGATAGAACATCGCCAGTGCACGGTTGGCGGTGGTGCTCTTGGGATCGGCGTCGATCGCCCGCTTGAGCAGCTTTTCTGCTTCATCCGGTTCGCCTTTGGACCACACAAAGTTAGCGAGGCTCGACCAGGCCAGGGCGGATTTCGGGTTGACTTCGACCGCCTTGCGGAACGCGGCCTCAGCGGCCACCCGGTCGCCCTTGAGCACTTGTGCTGCGCCCAGTTCGGAGAAAGTGGTCGAGCGATTCGGGTCAAGCTGAGCCGCGTCCTCGAAGGCATCGACGGCGCTGTCGAAGTCCTTGAGACCTGCCAACGCGTTGGCGATCACGATCTGCGCCTCTACATTGCCCGGTGATTTGGCAAGGATCTTTTCACCAGCGGCCTTGGCATCTGGGTATTGCCCCGCAAGCAACATGAACTTGGCGGCCTTCAGTTGTGCCTCCTGGTCGTCCGGAAGCAGTTCAGCAGCCCGCACGTATTCACGGAGGGCGTTGCTGCCATCCCCGTTCTGCACGTAAGCGTCTCCCAACTTCAGCCGCGCCTGCCCGAGCCGAGGATCCGCCTGAATGGCGCGGCGGTACTCGATGATGGCCTCGTTGACCCTCTTCTCCGCGAAATGCTTTTCACCCTTCGCGAAGGCATCGCGAGCGGTTGCCTGGGGGTCGCTCTTGCACGCGATAAGGGCCGTGAGGAGCAGTGCGAGAGCGGGGAGTGACGTGCGCTTGTTCATACTCTTCTTATCGCGTAATCGACTCTGATTGTCTAGTCGCGGGACGGCGCAGTTATGCGACACCGCGTGAAAGGTGGGTTGCCGGCCGAACTTCGCCAAATGAATAGTGCCGGCATCCCTTATCAGGTGATGCCGGCACGAGACTAACCCGAAGTGCTATGTGCTGTATTACGCGGACTTACGTCGCGCGCGGAACGCGGCGAGCAAACCCGTGCCGAGCAGCATCATGGTAGCGGGTTCCGGGGTCACGATGTTGGTCAGATCTGCCTCGAGAACCTCGCCGTTCGCGCCAAGGTGGATCTCGGTGTTCGCGAAGATGAAGGGCGTGCCCGGTGCCAACCCGAAGAAACTCAACATTTCTGGATCCTTCGTGTCGGTTCCGCCAGCGATAAAAGCAACGCCAGCGAGGTCAATCCAGTTGTTAAATGTGCCCGACAGGATAGTCCCGGTGGTTCCCGCAACGAACACTTCACCATCGCCAGTGTAGGGCTTAAAGTCCGCACCGACGTTCCACAGACCCGTCGGCGCAGTCACGGTGAACGTGTTCAAGGCCGTATTGAAATTCAGCGTGCACGCGTCCGCTTCTAAGCCGGTGCCGCACTGCAGACCCGCTATGTTACCGGTCCCTGGTGCTGCCGTGTCCCTATAGAGGATCGTGTCGAACAGAATACCCGATCCGCTGTAGTTACCACCGCCGAGCGTGGCAAACGTGCCGCCGTCAAACACTGACTGGTCGAAGTCGATCAACAGTGTTGCGCTCGCATTGCTACTCGTCCCGAGCACGCCCACCAGGGCGAGAGCGGCTACGAGCATTCCCGAAAAGCTCTTCTTCATACGATTGATCTCCACCCTAGTTACTTCCTGTTAGGCGCCCCTGCGCATTTTCCAGTGTCTGCGGGTTCCCAACCCCGTTCAAATCTTCAAGAGCGAACGTCTCGTGAGACCGTTCACTGGCCGACTCTATAGCAATGTTGCTGCCAGCAATTCCTCATCTTACAGTTACGTATCTTCAGCATTTAAATTACTGAAAATAAACGAGATAACACTACCAATCCTCTTCGTAGATGCAGGCTTTTTCCAGGAAAGGACATCCCACAGGGCGACTTATTTCTCCTCGGTATCTCAACAGCCTAAGGCAAGTAGGAATCTAACGACGGAAATATGGCGCGAACGAACTCCTGCGCCAGCGCTTCCGCCGGCGCCTGATTACCCTGATCCTTGCGAAGCACGGGAACAATGACCCGCACTAATGACCCATTCGTTCTATTTGTCACCAACGCGTCGCGAATCAACATCGCGCGACTCCAATACTCGTTCGCGATCACGCGTCCGCGTCCGTGATACCAGTACAACACGACGTTTTGATCCAGGCCCTTTTGAATGACGTAACGATTGATCGTGATGTCCCGGCCGGCGCCGTCGACGTTCGACATCTGCAGCCGCCCTTCTGACACCGGCTCCCAGCCGGCTCCCGGCAGGCAATTCTGCGGCGAGTGGATCGTGTCGCCCTGTCGCTGACTTCCGTAATACCCCAGATACAGTCCGGCGCCCGCGACGTTCGGCTTGTAGTAGACCCGCGACAGGTAGTCATCGACTCCCAGAACGGCGAGAATCTCTTTTTCCATTGGGGGATCGACGACCGCGCGCCACGTGCCGATGTTCATCGGGAACTGGGACAACGATGTCCGCTCCAACGGTGCCTCGGGCTTACGCGCGTTTGACAGAAATATGCCTGCAGCTGCCAGGAGCACACAGAGCATCGCGGCGCGAGTGAAGGCTGCTTTCATATTGAAACCGTATCGGGATTGCTGACGCGCGGCGGAAGATTCTCCGGCACGAATCGCTGCAGCAGGCGTTGAAGCCCGAACATCATCAGGAACGCCAGCACGAAGACGACCCACCCGGAAAACTCGTGGAACAATCCTTCGGCGCCGGCGCGACCGAAGTTGTGCGCAGCCACGCCGGCACTCGCGACGCGCAAGCCGTTGGCAAGAATTGCCACCGGAACCGAAGACAGGGCAATCACGACGCGAACCCAGGCGCGCTTATCGACGAAATAGCCAAAAACGAGTCCCAGGGTAAACAGCGACACCAGCGATCGAATGCCGCTGCACGCCTCGGCGACTTCGAGCTGGGCGTTCGCGAGGATAAGGACGTTGCCTTCCCGAAGAATTGGAATGTCGAGCGAGCTGATGGTGTACTCGCCGACGTTCGATGCGAGCAACTGTAGAGGAAACGCGATCTGGTTGAAGATGATCGCCGGAATCGGAATCATCAGCAGCATGAACGCGAGCGGAAACATCAGGACGCGAAGGCGCTGCCATCCGTAGAGGAAAAGGATGGTCCCGGTCAGCACACCGAGAAAGGAGACGCGTGAAATGAACAACTCCGCGCCGAGAATGCCCCCGACGAGAAGGACCAGGCTGCCGGCAACGACGATCAATCCGAATGCAGACGGCTTGATCGGCCTGGCGGTGAATTCCGCGCGACGCTCCCAGGCGAAATACGCGGCGAGGGGGGCAATGAAGAAGCCGTGCGAATAGTTATCGTCGGTGTACCAGGCGAGGCCGAGGCTTCTCAGCACATCCCAGTACACGATCGCGATCGCGATCGCCACCACACAAAAGGCTGTGCGGTATTCGTTCTCTCTTACAGGCTGTGCCAATCGCTTTTCAGTATACAGATAATGTGCTATGTGGCGGCTGGGTGGTCGCCACATCCGGGCGAGCCCCCCTGCCACCACTAGCCACTGGTTCGCCGGGCAGCACCGGGCGAACTGTCCAGGCTGGTGAGCAAATCCACTGCCAGCGCCCGCGTAACATTTGCCCGACGAATTATGTCTACAAGTGTCAGCGTCCATGAGAGTGTCAGGATCAGTGGACTTTTATCCCGTATTTGGGTGGATCTGCAGCCCTGCATTAACGTAAAGCCAGCCTGCTAATGCGGCAAAGAAATTGCTCGAACGATCCACGCATGCCTCATCCGGTTTCCCGATCCAGGGACGCGGCACGGACTGACGGTCACGGAGTGCCGCGGTTGCTCCTGATCGAGCCGCTTGCGCCAGGACGCCGGACGGTCCGGGAGATTCTCGACGAGGCCGGCGAGATTCTGTGCGTCGAGCACGCCACCTCATTGCAAGAGGGCCTCGCCCGGCTCAATACGGAACAGATGAGCGCGATTCTGCTCGATCTGACACTACCGGAGGCGCGTAACCTGGCGGCAGTGGATGAACTCCGCAGACGTGCACCACAGGTTGCGATCATGGTGCTGGCTCCAGCCGCGGACCAGGCGCTGGCCCGCCGCGCCCTCGACCATGGCGCCAACGACTTCATCGTCATCGAGCAGATCGATACGCGCAGCGTCGTCCAGTTGATCGCCATGATGTTTGAACGGCGCGCCAGCGATGAACAGAAATTCGTCGAGCGCGAGCGCGCGGAAGTGACCCTCAACTCCATCGGCGACGCGGTGATGACGACCGATACGGTAGGCAACGTCACCTATTTGAACGCCGAGGCAGAAGCATTGACGGGATGGACCCGTGCCGAGGCTTTTGCGCGGCCCATCGCCGAAGTGTTCGACGTCACGGATGGACTGACCGGCCAACCGGCGCAGGACCCGTCTCGCCTCGCGATGGAGCATCAAAAAAAAGTCCGACTCAAAGGGAACTACGTCCTCGTCGGCAGGGACGGTCACGAGACGGCGATCGAGCATTCGGCGGCGCCGATTCACGATCGGCAGGGCCACACGCTTGGCGCGGTGATCGTCTTCCGCGACATCATCGTGTCACGCGAGCGCCGGCTGGAAATGCTGCACCTGGCCGAGCACGACGCGTTGACGGATCTGCCAAACCGGCTGCTGCTGAACGATCGGCTTGCCCGCACCATCGCATTGGCGCGCCGGTACGGCCGCCGCGTCGCGGTCCTTTTCCTGGACTGCGATCGGTTCAAGCACATCAACGATTCGCTTGGCCACAGCATTGGCGACCAGGTCTTGCGCTCGGTCTCGAAGCGCCTGGTAACGTGCGTGCGCGAGTCGGATACGGTCAGCCGCCACGGCGGCGATGAATTCCTCATCCTCCTGTCGGAAGTCGATCACCCCGAGGATGCCGGGCTCATCGCCGAGAAGGTCGTCGCCTCGATCGCCGAACCGCATCTCGTTGCGGGTCACGAGCTGGTATTGACCGCGAGCGTCGGCATCGCGCTCTATCCGGAAGATGGACAGGACGCGCAGACGTTGATCATGCACGCGGACACGGCGATGTATCACGCCAAGAACACCGGCCGCAACCGCGTCGGGTTCTACAGGCAGGACATGGAGACACCTGAGCTCAGGCGATCGTCGATCGAATCCGAGCTCAGGAGCGCGCTCGACAAGCAGGAACTCGAGTTGTACTACCAGCCGACGATCGATTTGGAGAACGGCACGATCGTGGGCGCCGAGGCGTTGATGCGATGGCGGCACCCAGAGCGCGGTGTGATCTCGCCCGATCAGTTCATTCCGACTGCAGAGGCCTCGGGCCTGATCATTCCGATGGGCCGCTGGGCGCTTCGCGAAGCATGCCGCCAGGCCAAGGCATGGCAGGACGCGGGGTTGCCGGCGATTCCGATCGCCGTCAATGTGTCGGCGCTGCAATTCCGGACGGCCGGTTTCCTCGAGGATATCCTCGGCTTCCTCGAGGAGGCGCAATTGTCATCGCGGTACCTCGAGCTCGAGTTGACCGAAAGCGCGCTGATGGTCGACATCGCGGCTGCGACGCCGCTGCTCGAAGTGCTGAGAGGAAAGGGGCTGACGCTCAAGCTCGATGACTTCGGCACCGGGCCGTCCAGTCTCAGCTACCTGCAGCGCTGTCCGGTGGACGTCCTCAAGATCGATCAATCGTTCGTCGCCGACATCGAACCGGCCGCACAAGATGCGCCGCTTGTCCGTGCGGTGATCGCGATGGGCAAGAGCCTGGGGTGCCGCATCGTGGCGGAAGGCGTCGAAACGATGCAGCAGTTCGCGTTTCTTCGCGCCGAGCGGTGCGACGAAGGGCAGGGGTTTCATTTCAGCCCGCCCGTCGACGCCGCGGCGTTCAGCAAGCTGCTGGCGAATCGCGTGATTAGCTGACGCGGTTGTGGCCGCGCGCCAGGGCCTCGGCCAATTTGGCGCGAGCCCGGCGGACGACGGACCCGAATTGTTCGTCCGTGTCGAGTTCTGCGACTCCACCTGCCACCGCGACTCGATGCCGGCCGCCGGCCTGCATCGCCGCACGCACCCGCTCAGCGACGGCGCGCGCCTCGGCGCCGGCGAGTCCCGGTAACACCAGCAGCAGCTCGTTGCCGCTCCAGTGAATCGGCAGATCCGACTGGCGAATCGCCCTCACAAGGGTTTCGGCGACGCCGTGCAAGAGCTCGTCATTGACATGTCGCTCGGTTGGGGCCTGATCATTGGCCCGCTCGGAGACGTCGAACAACACCACGCTGAGCTGCCGCTGGTCGCGCCGCACGCGCGCCAATTCACGCGCGACCTCAAACTCTCCGCGCTTTCGCTCGAGCAGCGTCGGTTGCCACTCGCCAGATATTGCGAGCTCGTCAACGTTCGAGCCGGCGGTGGATTGCGGCGGTGGATCAGCCGCCGCTGCCTGGATCTCGCCGTCCGCACCCCACGAGAACGCGTCGTGCGCATCAGAGGGGAGTGGGGAGTGGGGAGTGGGGAGTGGTGAGTCGACGAACGTCCGCGCGGCGCCGTTCATTTCCGGAATGGGGGCCTGCGCAACCATCGTCTCGGTGTGCCAGGTCACCGTCGCGCGAATCTCGGTCTCGCCCGGATCACTGAAGTGGACGACCGCCGCGGCCGCCGGCACGTGTTCGCGCGCGCCCGCGCTCGAATGTGATTTAGGGGTGTCGGCTTCCGGCGCCAGAAGTGACGATGGCGGCCGCTCGCGCAGCGCGCGATCGATTACTGCCCTGACCGCTTCAGCTGGTGCGTCGGGCCGAATCACGTCGAGCCGCAGGCGGTCGTGTCGGCTCGCCGAATATTCCCGAAACGCGCGCGACGAGGAGAATGCGACCACCAGCATCGGCTGTTCTTTCGCCTCGGCCGCCTCGATGAGCGAGACGCCCTGCATTTCCGCTGCGGTCATGTCGACGGCAAGCAGAACTGGAGGGCCAAATTGCTCCATCACCCGCGCCGCCTGTTCGCCACTGCGCGCGACCAGCAGACCGAGGCGAGATTGATTGGCGGCGGCACGATAGACGCCGGCGCGCTCCTCGCTGGGATCGGCGACGAGCACGTACGGCAGCCGCACGGTCGCCTTTTCAAGCGGGTGGGCGATCTCAGTTGTCACTTTCGTTCCGACGATCATATCTCCAGCTCCTGCCGGACGCCCGTCGGAAACCCGGACAGTGTCCTTGCCATGGGTCTTCGCGTCGTAGAGCGCGCGATCCGCGCGGGCGATCACGTCTTGTGCGGTGTCGCCGGCGCCGCCGACGGCAACGCCAATACTGATCGTGACGCCAAACGCGCCGCCTTCGCGGTCATCGAGATAGTGCGCGGTTCGCAACCGGATGCGTTCCGCGGCCGCGATCGCGCTCGCGAGGTCGCTGTTGGGCATCAACACGGCGAACTCGTCGCCCCCCCAGCGGGCGCAGACGTCAAAGACCCGCACTGCGGAGCGCATGATGTCGCCCACGCCCTTGAGCATGGCGTCGCCCGACTGGTGCCCGCGCGTGTCGTTGATGACCTTGAAGTCATCGATGTCCGCCATCAGCACCGCAAACCCGGTCCCCTGGCGCTGGCTTCTCGCGACTTCCTGCTGGAGGCGGCTGTCGAGGTAGGTGCGATTGAGCAGGCCGGTCAGCGAATCCACCGAGGCGGCGTGCTCGAGGCGCGCGATTTCGGCATCGGTCCGCGCGCCCGCCAGCGCGGCGCCGATGACCGACGCGATCGCGTTCAGCACGAACTGCTCCGGCGCGCCGAACGCCGATCCGTCGCGCCGGTCGGTGATCGACAGCACGCCGATGGTCTGATCACGATGCGTCAGGGGCAGGACCGCAAACGCCTGCGATCGGTAGCGGTCGTGTTGAGACTGCGGCGACGGCAGGGAACGGACATCGTTCACGATCACCGCTTTTCCGCTGCCAAATACTCGCCCGATGATCCAATCGCCGGGCCGAATCTTGAGGTCGTGAACCACCGACATCGAGAGGCCCCGTGCCGCCTTGATCTTGAGGCGATCCTCTTTTTGATCGTAGAGCGCGAGCGAGACGCGATCGGCCGAGAACATCATGGCGACTTCGTCGACGATCTGCTTCACGAGCGCGTCGCCGGCCGCGTTTCCCAGGCGTTTCGTGAGACGGTAGATTCGACGCAGCAAACGCTCGGCGCGGCGGTTGGCGTTTCGTTCCCGGAGGGCGAGAAGCCCGACCCTGATGATGCCGCCGCACGTCTCCAGCACGTCCGCTGAAGAAACCCAGTCGCCTTCGACGACAAGCGCAATCCGCTCATCGTCGGCGATCACGATCGCGGTCGCAGGACCAGCAACGGGATCGTCGATCCTGATCACGCTCGGCGATGCGTCAGAGAGTCGGTGTATGGAGGCCCGCCATGCGCGTTCACGCTCGGGAGTCACGCGACCGGCGAGTCGTACCCACCGTTCACTCTTCCGAACGAACACCACCGATTCAGAATTGAGGTGCTTGCCAACAACGGATCTCAGCGAAGCGTAGGCTTCCTCGAGACTCTCGGCACCGACAACTGCATCGGCGAAAGCAGCGCATAAGCGGCTGGGGAGCTGCAGCGGCATCACGTTCGCGATCGGAGGTAGTGCAGGATTTACGCCGTTCTTACATCGCTCGAGAATCACCAAATTGCGCCTGAAAACAGCCGAGCTTCAAGACTGGCGCTGAGCCAGCTCATCCTGGGCGACTTTAGTCGTATGTGATGGCGACTAAGGTGATGCTCTGTCAGCGTTCGCCTTTTGCCAGCCGGATCAATTGGTTGGTCGACGCGTCGTGGTTGCTTGCGTCCCCGCCGGCAGCCAGGTCGTTCGCGACCGTCGTCGCGAGTTGCTTGCCGAGCTCCACGCCCCACTGATCGAATGAATTGATCTGCCACACTGCGCCCATCGTGAAAACGCGGTGCTCGTAGAGCGCCAGCAGCATGCCAAGCGAGCGCGGTCCCAGCTTGCGATAGACGATCGTTGTCGAAGGGCGATTGCCAGGGAAGACTTTGTGAGGCGCGAGCTCGTCGATCGCGGTGTCCGAGAGGCCCTGGGCTTTCAGCTCCTCGCGGGCTTCCTCCTCCGTCTTGCCGCGCATGAGCGCCTCTGTTTGCGCGATGCAGTTCGCGACGAGGAGCCGGTGATGATCGCCAAGTAGATCGTGCGACTCGATGCCGACAAGGAAGTCGGTCGACACCAGGCGCGTACCCTGGTGCAGCAACTGGAAGAAGGCATGCTGGCCGTTCGTGCCTGGCTCGCCCCACACGATCGGCGATGTTTGCGCTTCGACGACGCGTCCGCGCCGATCGACGCGCTTGCCGTTGCTTTCCATTTCGAGCTGCTGCAGGTAGGCAGGCAACCGCTCGAGATGCTGTTCGTAGGGCAGGACCGCATGCGAGTCTGCGCCGAGCACGCTCGAATACCAGACGCCAAGCAGGCCGAGAATGACCGGCGCGTTTTGTTCCATCGGCGCGGTGCGGAAGTGTTCGTCCATCTCGAACGCGCCGTCGAGGATCTGCTCGAAGTGACCGTAGCCGATGGCGAGACAAATCGGCAATCCGATCGACGACCACAACGAGTATCGACCGCCGACCCAGTCCCAGAATTCGAACATGTTCTCCGGCGCGATGCCGAACTTCTTCGCTTCCGCTTCGTTGGTCGAGATGGCCACGAAGTGCTTCGCGATCGCGGCTTCATCCCTGGCGCGGGCCAGGAACCATTCGCGCGCCGAGCGCGCGTTCGTCATGGTTTCCTGCGTCGTAA
>Ga0157380_10004148_pt1 | contig 10015 bp, 7 predicted proteins | sample S35metaG_FD_119757 | JGI IMG/M metagenome (GOLD analysis project Ga0157380, IMG submission 119757) | Switchgrass rhizosphere microbial communities from Kellogg Biological Station, Michigan, USA - S3-5 metaG | ecosystem: Host-associated > Plants > Roots > Rhizosphere > Soil | place: USA: Michigan...
CGCCCGGCGCACCTTGCCGCGGCAGGCGGTGCCGAGCGGCGTGAAGTCCTGGCCCTTGCCCTCGCCGCCCGCGATCAGGACCAGCGGGCCGTCGAGGCCGCCGATCGCCGCGACCGTCGCGCCGACGTTCGTGCCCTTCGAGTCGTCGATCCACGCGACGCCGCGCCGGTCGCGCACGTGCTCGGCGCGGTGCGGCAGACCGCCGAAGCGGCGCAACACGCCAGTCATCGCCTCGCGCGGCAGGCCCGCGACGCTGCCGACCGCGAGCGCCGCCAGCGCGTTCGCCGCGTTGTGCCGGCCGGGCAGTCGCAATGCCGAGCGTGGAAGCAGCGCCTCGGCACCCTCGGCCAGCCACTCCTCGCCGTCGCGCGTGAGGAGGCGGAAGTCGGCGTCGCCGCGCGTGAGGCTGAACCCGACGCGGCGCTGCCCCGGCCGCGGCATGCGCACGACCAGCTCGTCGTCGAGGTTCACGACCGCCGTCGCGGCGCGCTCGAAGATGCGCGCCTTCGCCGCCGCGTACTCGGCGACGCCCGCGTAGCGGTCGAGGTGGTCGGGCGTGACGTTCAGCACCGCGGCCGCCTCGAGCTGCAGCGAGTGCGTGGTCTCGAGCTGGTACGAGGACAGCTCGAGCACGTACATGGCGGCGGGCGGGCCCTCGAGCAGGTCGAGCGCGGGCTCGCCGAGGTTCCCGCCGACGCGCACGGCAATGCCCGCGGCCTGCGCGAACTCGCCCACCAGGGTCGTGACGGTGCTCTTGCCGTTGGTGCCGGTGATGCCGAGCACGCGCCCGCCCGCTTCGCGCGCGAACAGCTCGATGTCGCCGACCAGGTCGAGCCCGCGCGAGGCGGCCAGGCGAAGTAGCGGCTCGCCAAGCGAGACGCCCGGTGAGACGACGATCTGGTCGGCGCCCGTGAGCACGGCCGGGTCGAAGCCGCCGAGCACGGTCGCCGCCTCCGGCACGAGGCGCTTGAGCTCGGCGAGCCCCGGCGGGTCGGCGCGCGAGTCGGTCACCACCAGGCGGTGGCCGCGCGCGGCCAGGTGCCGGGCCGCCGAAAGGCCGGTCCGGCCGAGGCCGACGATCACGCTGGTGGGACTGCCGATGGCCTGCTGCATCAGCGGAGCTTCAGCGTCGCCAGGCCGATGAGGACCAGCATGAAGGAGATGATCCAGAAGCGGACGATGACCTTGGGCTCCGCCCAGCCCTTCAGCTCGTAGTGGTGGTGGATCGGCGCCATCCGGAAGATGCGCTTGCCGCGCAGGCGGAACGAGGCCACCTGCAGGATCACCGAGACCGTCTCGAGCACGAACAGGCCGCCCATGATCGCGAGCACGATCTCCTGGCGGATGATCACGGCCACGACGCCGAGCGCCGCCCCGAGCGCGAGCGCGCCGATGTCGCCCATGAACACCTGCGCCGGGTAGGTGTTGAACCACAGGAAACCGAGCCCCGCACCGACGATCGTCGCGCAGAAGATGAGCATCTCGCCGGCGCCCGGCACGTTCGGTATCTGCAGGTAGGCCGAGAAGTTGACGTGGCCCGTGACGTAGGCGAAGACGCCGAGGCCGCCCGCGACCATCACGCAGGGCATGATCGCGAGCCCGTCGAGGCCGTCGGTCAGGTTGACGGCATTGCTCGAGCCGACGATGACGAAATAGGCCAGCGCGACGAATGCGGCGGCACTCATCGGCAGCGCGACCGTCTTGAAGAACGGCACGAACAGCGCCGTCTCCGCCGGCGTCTCCGCGGTCTGCCAGAGCGCGATCGCGGTGGCGAGGCCGGCGAGCGACTGCCACAGGTACTTCCAGCGCGCCGCGAGGCCGCGCGGGTCGCGCACCACGAGCTTCAGGTAGTCGTCGTAGAAGCCGATCAGCCCGAACGCGAGCGTGACCGAGAGCGCGATCCACACGAGGCGGTTGTCGAGGTCCGCCCACAGCAGCGTCCCGGCGCCGACCGCGATCAGGATCAGCGCGCCGCCCATCGTCGGCGTGCCCTTCTTGCCGAGGTGCGAGTTCGGGCCGTCGTCGCGCACCACCTGGCCGATCTGGCGCGCGGCCAGCATGCGGATCATCGAGGGGCCGACGAACAGCGCGATCGTGAGCGCGGTCAGCGCGGCCAGGATCGCGCGCAGCGTCAGGAATCCGAACACGCGGAAACCGCCGTAAAAACCCGTCAGCCATTCGAACAGTTGGAGCAGCATGGTCCCTTCAGTTCCCGTTTCCGGCGGCAGGCAGCGAAGCTGCGAGCCGCTCCACGACGCGCTCGAGGCGGTTGACGCGCGACCCCTTCACCAGCGCGGTGACGCCGGCATCGAGGCTCGCCGCCACCGCGTCGCCGAGCTTCGCCGCGTCCTCGAACCAGCTCGCGCGCGCGCCGAAGGAATCGACCGCATGGCGCGCCGCGGCCCCCATCGCGAACAGCCGCGTGATCCCCGCGCGGCGCGCGTAGTCACCGACGCCCGCGTGGCTCGCCACCGTCTCGTCCCCGAGCTCCGCCATCTCGCCGAGCACGAGCCAGTGCTCGCCCGGCAGCGCGCACAGCACGTCGATGCCGGCGCGCACGGAGCTCGGGTTCGCGTTGTAGGAGTCGTCGATCAGCCACGCGCCGCGCAGCCCGGGCTTCAGCTGCAGGCGCCCGGCCACGGGCCGCATCTTCTCGAGTCCCGCGACGATCTCCGGCAACGGGACGCCGGCGGCGTGCGCGGCGGCGGCGGCGCCGAGCGCGTTCGACACGTTGTGGCGTCCCGCGAGCGGCAGCCTGACGCGCGCCTGCTCGCCGGCGACGGCGAGCACGAACTGGGTCACGAACGCACCCGACTCGATGCGGCCCGCGATCGCCTGCGCGCGCACGTCCGCGGGCGCATCGATGCCGAATCGCAGGATGCGCGCGCCGCGCGGCGCCATCGCCTGCCACGGCTCGCAGAACGGGTCGTCGGCATTGACGACGGCGGTCCCGTCCGCTCCGAGCGCGGCGAACATCTCGCCCTCGGCGCGGGCGACGCCCGCCAGGTCGCCGAAACCCTCGAGGTGCTCGTCGCCCGCGTTGGTCACGAGCGCGATCGCGGGCTTCGCGAGCGCCGCCAGGGCGGCGATCTCGCCCGGGTGGTTCGCCCCCATCTCGATCACGGCGTAGCGGTGCGCGGGCTCGAGCCGAAGCAGCGTGAGTGGCACGCCGATGTGATTGTTGAGGTTGCCCCGGGTCGCAAGCGTCGGGCCGTGGCCCGCGAGGATCGCCGCGAGCAGCTCCTTGGTCGTCGTCTTGCCGTTGCTGCCGCCGACGCCGAGCACGAGCGCGCGGCTGCGCGCACGCCAGGCGGCGGCGAGCGCAGTGAGCGCGGCCTGCGTGTCGCGGACGACGACCTGCGGCAGCGCGAGTCCAGCCGGCTGCGAGACCAGCGCACCCGCCGCGCCGCGGGCGAGCGCGGCGTCGAGGAACGCGTGGCCGTCGAAGCGCTCGCCGCGCAGCGCCACGAACAGCTGCCCGGGCTCGAGCGCGCGCGAATCCGTCCCGACGCCCGAGAAAGCGGCGTCCGCGCCTTCCACCCGGCCCGCGACGGCCGCCGCGACGTCCGACAGCCGGCCCTTCATGGCGTGGCTCCGAGGTGCGCCGCGAGGCACTCGCGGTCGCTGAACCGGCGCCGCTCGGCGCCCACGAGCTGGTAGTCCTCGTGACCCTTGCCGGCGATCAATACCGCGTCGCCGGCGCGCGCCCCGGCCACCGCCTCGGCGATCGCGCGCCCGCGGTCCCGCTCGACGCGCGCATCGCCCGGGCGGCGCATCCCCCGCAGGATCATCGCGACGATGCCGTCCGCATCCTCGCCGCGCGGGTTGTCATCGGTCACGATGACGCGGTCCGCGATCCGCTCCGCCGCCTCGCCCATGAGCGGCCGCTTGCCGGGATCCCGTTCCCCGCCGCAGCCGAACACGACGGACAGGCGGCCGCGCGCGTGCGCGCGCACCGCCGCGAGCGCCTTCGCGAGCGCGTCGGGCGTGTGCGCGTAGTCGACGACTGCGAGCGCCCCGCTCGGCAGCCGGTAGCCCTCCATCCGGCCGGGGGGCGCGGTGCACCCGGCGAGGGCGCCCAGCGCGTCGTCCACGCCGAACCCCCAGGCCGCGAGCGCACCGAGCGTCACCGCGAGGTTCTCGGCATTGAACCCGCCGATCAGCCGCGACCGCAGGCGGCGCGCGCCGAAGTGGCCCTGGATCTCGAGCTCGAGGCCGTCCTCCGCGGCGGTCACCCGGCGCACGTGCACGAAGCGCGCCGCGGCGGGCGCCTCGCCGCCGACGGCCACCGCCGTCAGCTCGACGCCTGGAGCAAGGGCCGCCGCGAAGCGCGCACCCACCGGGTCGCCCACGTTGATCACCGCATGCTCGAGGCCGGGCAGCCGGAACAGCCGCTGCTTGGCCTCGGCGTAGCGCTCCATCGTGCCGTGGTAGTCGAGGTGGTCGCGCGTCAGGTTGCAGAACGCCGCCACGCGCATGCGCACGCCGTCCACGCGGCGCTGGTCGAGCGCGTGCGAGGAAACCTCCATCGCGACGTGCGTCGCGCCCGCGTCCGCGAGGGCGCGCAGCTGGCGGTGCAGGCTGATGACGTCGGGCGTGGTCAACGAGCTGCCCTCAACCTGCGGCGGAAATCCCGCGCCCAGCGTGCCGAGGTAGGCGCCTCGGCTCGCGAGGCGTTCCACCGCCGAGGCGAGCAGCCAGGCGCAGGTCGTCTTGCCGTTGGTGCCGGTGACGCCGGCGACGGTGAGCCGCGACGAGGGCATGCCGTAGAAGCGGTCGGCGATCGCGCCGAGCCGGTCGCGAAGTCCTTGCACCGCGACGTAGGGGACCGCCGTGCCGGCGGCGGCCGCGTCCCGGCGCTCTTCCGGGTCCCAGAGTACGACGCGCGCGCCGCGCGCGACCGCCTCGCCCGCATGGTCGAGCCCGTGGCCGCGCGTGCCGGCCAGCGCGACGAAAGCGTCGCCCGGCGCGACCGCGCGCGAGTCGAGCGTGAGGCCGGCGACCGGCAGCCGCGGCGCGGCCGCGACGCCCGCCAGCAGCTCGTCCAGCGCGAGGCGGGCACTCACGGGCCGTCACCTGCATTCGCGAGCGGCGTGACGCGCGCGAGGTCGTCTGGCGCCACCGACATGAGGCGCAGCGCGCCCGAGGTGACGGCCGAGAACACCGGCGCGGCGACGTCGCCGCCGTAGTAGAGGACGCCCTGCGGCTCGTCCACCATGACGACGACCGCGAGGCGCGGGGCGGTCGCGGGCACGAGGCCCGCGAACACCGACAGGTAGCGGTCCGTGGAATAGCCGCCGGATACCGCCTTCCACGCGGTGCCGGTCTTGCCGGCGACGCGATAGCCGGCGACCGCGGCCTTGGCGCCCGTGCCGGCGGGCGTCACGGCCTCCTCGAGGAGGCCGATCAGGTCGCGCGCGACGTTCGCGGGCAGCGCTCGCTCGCCCGCCACCGGCGCGTCGGCGCGGCGGAACGTGACGGGGCGGTGGATGCCGAATGCGCCGATCGTCGCGTAGGCCTGCGCGAGCTGCAGCGGCGTGACCGACAGGCCATAGCCGTAGGAAATCGTCGCGACGTTGACCGGGCGCCAGGTGCCGGCGCCGGTCAGGAGCCCGGCCGACTCGCCCGGGAAGCCGCTCGCCGTCACCTCGCCGAAACCGAGCGCGCGCAGCGTCGAGTGGACCTGGTTGCGGTCGAGCGAGAGCGCGATCTTCGCCATGCCGACGTTGCTGGAGCGCGCGAGCACCTGGCCGACGTCGATCGTGCCAAGGTCGTGCTTGTCGCGGACCGTCAGCGTGCCGACCCGGAATGGCGTGGCGTCGATCGTGCTGTTCGCGCGGTAGCGGCCGGAGGCCAGCGCCGCGGCGACCACGAACGGCTTGATGCTCGATCCCGGCTCGAAGATGTCCGTGACCGCGCGGTTGCGGTAGCGCGCGACCTCGTACTGCCCGCGGTCGTTCGGGTTGAAGGCCGGCTGGTTGACCATCGCGAGCACTTCGCCGGTCGCGACGTCGAGCACGATGACGGTCCCGGCACGTGCGTGGTGCTGGCGCATCGCAGCCTTCAGCTCGCGGTAAGCGAGGTACTGGATGCGCAGGTCGATGCTGGTGACGAGGTCCTGGCCCTGCGAGGGCGCGCGTACCACCTCGACGTTCTGGATCACGCGCCCGCGCCCGTCCTGGATCACGCGCTTCTCGCCGTCGGTGCCCTTGAGCGTGCGGTCGAAGGCGAGCTCGAGTCCCTCCTGCCCCTCCTCGTCGAGGCTGGTGAAGCCGAGCAGGTGCCCGGTGACCTCCGCGTTGGGGTAGAAGCGCTTGTACTCGCGCTGGAAGTACACGCCGGGCAGCGCGAGCTTGCGCACCGCGTCCCGCTTGGAAGGCTCGACGTGCCGTTCGACGTAGAGGAACTCGCGGTCGAGGTTGCTCGTCACGCGCTGCTCGAGCCACTGGCGGTTGATGCCGAGTGCGCGCGCGAGCTTCGGGATGCCCTCGCCGGCTTCCGCGAATTCCGGCGGGTTGACCCAGATGGTCTCGACCGGCGAGCTCGCCGCGAGCGGCTCGCCGAAACGGTCCTGGATCACGCCGCGGTGCGCGACGATGGGTGCCGTGCGCGCGTGGCGCATGTACGCCTGCTCCTCGATGAACTGCCGGTCGAGGACCTGCAGCTGCACCGCGCGGCCGACCAGCACCAGGGCCGTGACCGCGATCGCCGCGGCCAGGAAGCGCGCGCGGCCCCGGAACTCCCGGGCGTCGAACTCGATCTCGCCGTCGCGCCGCTTCATTGCGCCAGGATCTCGACGTCGTCCGGCCGCGGGAACGCCATCTGCCGGCGGTCGGCGGCGACGCGCTCGACGATCGCGGGGTTCGACCACGAGCCCTGCTCGAGCTGGTCCTGGCCCCAGGCGATGTTGAGCGCGTCGCGCTCGGCCGAGAGCCGCTCGAGCTCCACGAACAGGGTCCTCGACTCGTGGCGCGCGCGCACGACGGCCACCGCGGAGGCGAGCACCGCGAGCCACAGCACCGGCAACCCGACGAGTTTCCAGCGGCGGCTCATGGGCTCAGCCTCTCGGCGACGCGCATGACGGCGCTGCGCGCGCGCGGGTTGCGCGCGACTTCCGCCTCGTCGGCGAAGGTCGCGCGGCCGACCAGCCTGAGGCGCGGGCGCGCCGCCGCCGGCATCTCCGGCAAGCCCGCCCAGGCAGGGTCCTCGCGGGAGCCCGCGCGCATGAAGCGCTTGACGATACGGTCCTCGAGCGAGTGGAAGCTGATCACGACCAGCCTCCCGCGCGGCTTCAGCGCCGCGACCGCCTGCGGCAGCGCGCGCTCGATCTCGCCGAGCTCGTCGTTCACGTGGATGCGCAGCGCCTGGAACACGCGGGTCGCCGGGTGGCGGCCGGGCTCGCGGCCGGGCACGGCCGCCGCGACGATGCCCGCGAGCCGGCCGGTCGTCTCGACCGGGCCCGAGTCGCGCGCCGCGACGATCGCACGCGCGATGCGCTTCGCGTGCCTCTCCTCGCCGAGCCGCAGGATCACGCCGGCGATCTCGCGCTCGTCCGCGCGCGCGAGGAATTCCGCCGCGCTCGCGCCCGCGTCGGGATCCATCCGCATGTCGAGCGGGCCGTCGCGCAGGAAGCTGAAGCCGCGGCGCGCCTCGTCGAGCTGCGGCGAGGAGACGCCGAGGTCGAACAGGATGCCGTCGACGCTGGCGGGCTCGACGTGCTGCAGGAGCTCCGAGAACCGCGCGCGCACGAAGCCCGCCCGCGAATCCGCATCGAACAGCACCGCGGCGGCCGCTGCGGCCTCTGGATCGCGATCGAAGGCAACCAGCTTCCCCTCTTCACCGAGCCGGCCGAGGATTTCCCCGGCATGGCCACCGCGACCGAACGTCGCATCCACGTAGCAGCCGTCGGCCCGGATCGCGAGCGATTCGATCGCCGCGTTCCGGAGTACCGGCGCGTGCTCCCCGCCGCGCGGCTCCTCGAGCGGCACGCCGTTAGGCGCGCCGGTCACAGCGAGAGGGAACCCAGTTCCGCGGGCAGCGACGTCGGCGATTCCTCGCCGTTCAGCCACTGCTCGCGGCGCTCTTCCCAGCGCGATTCGTCCCAGAGCTCGAAGCGGTTGCCCTGCCCGATCAACATGGCCGCGCGATCCAAATGCGCGAAACCGCGCAGCGTCGGCGGCAGCAGCAGCCGCCCGTGGCCGTCGAGCTCGACGTCGGTCGCGTAACCGACCATCAGCCGCTGCAGGCGCCGGGCGTGCTCGTTCAGGGTCGGCAAGCGCATCAGCTTCCGTTCGATTTCTTCCCACTCAGGCAGCGGGTAGATGAGCAGGCACTGGTCGCGGTCGATGGTCACCACGAGCCGTGCGTCCCCGCGTTCCTGCAGGCGCTCGCGATACCGGGTGGGAATGACCATCCGGCCCTTTGCATCCAGGGTGACCTTTGTTGCGCCGCGAAACACGAATTGAAACGGGACGTTGTCCCATTCCCCCCCACTTTCTCCCACCTGCTGCCACTATAGGCATGGGTTTTGGCAGGGTCAACGGGTTATGTCGAAAAATTTTGTGACGTATCAGTCACTTACGGTAACCCGTGCGGGCGCCGGCGGGTATCGCCCAAGGACCTTTAAATCAGTGACTTACAGGTCTTTTCTGACGCATCTTGTCAGAAGACCACTGTTTTTTTGATCAGGGTGGGGAAAAGGTGGGAGTCGGCCGGTAAGCCGGGTTCTGTCGAGGGCAATCATTCCTCTGGGATGCGCGTCGCCGCGCACCTCGAGCAGCCTACCCGGAAGCACGCGCGGGCCGCGCGCTGCGGCTTGCGCCGCCTGCTTCCCTATTTGGCCTTGCTCCCGGTGGGGTTTGCCTTGCCGTCGCCGTTGCCGTCGACGCGGTGCGCTCTTACCGCACCATTTCAACCTTGCCGTCACGCTTGCGCGCGCTTGGGCGGTATGTTTTCTGTTGCACTTTCCGTGGGCTCGCGCCCCCCAGGCGTTACCTGGCACCGCACCCTATGGAGCCCGGACTTTCCTCCACGCCCTTGCGGACGCAGCGATTGCCTGGCCGACTCCCGCGACCACCTTAGTGCCTGCGGGGCCGCGCCTCAAGTCGCGTCGGGCGGCGCGTCCTTCGCGAGCGCGAGTGCCCTGGCGTAGGCGTCGGCGCGGCGCACACCGGTGAGGCTCGCCGCCGCGGCAGCCGCCGCGGAAGGCCGCAGGTGCCGGAGCAGCACGGCGAGCGTCGCGTCGAGCTCGGCGGCGCCGGGTTCGGCAGCCGGCGCGCCGGCGACCAGGATCACCGACTCGCCGCGCGCGATGTCCGCGTCCGACAGCGCGAGGGCAGCGAGCTCGGCGAGCGTCCCACGATAGAAGGTCTCGAAGCGCTTGGTGAGCTCGCGGGCGATGCAGGCGCGGCGCTCGCCCCCGCAGGCTGCCGCAAGGTCCTCGAGGCATTCCGCAATCCGGTGCGGCGCCTCGTACAGGACGAGCGTGCGCGGATCGGCCGCGAGTTCGGCCAGCCTCTGCCGGCGCGCGGCGGCGCGGGCGGGCAGGAAGCCCTCGAAGCAGAAACGGTCGCATGGCAGGCCCGATGCCGACAGCGCCGCGATCGCCGCGTTGGCTCCCGGCACGGGCGAAACGGCGATGCCGGCCGCAACGGCCGCGGACACCAGCAGGTAGCCCGGGTCGCTGACGAGCGGCGTGCCCGCGTCCGAGACGAGCGCGATGCTCTCGCCTCGCTGCAGCCGCGCGACGAGCTCGGCGACGCGCGCGCGCTCGTTGTGCTCGTGCAGCGAGACGAGCGGCCGCTCGAGGCCAAGCTCGCGCAGCAGCCGTCCGCTGTGGCGCGTGTCCTCCGCCGCGACCGCGGAGGCTGCCGCGAGAATCTCGCGCGCTCGCGCAGAAATGTCGCCGAGGTTGCCGATCGGCGTCGCGACGACGTAAAGCACGCCCGTCCCTGTCACGATAAGATGGACTCCCCGACCGCGGCTGCCGCTACCGCAGTGGCGCGGCGGGACGATC
>Ga0157380_10004150_pt1 | contig 10010 bp, 14 predicted proteins | sample S35metaG_FD_119757 | JGI IMG/M metagenome (GOLD analysis project Ga0157380, IMG submission 119757) | Switchgrass rhizosphere microbial communities from Kellogg Biological Station, Michigan, USA - S3-5 metaG | ecosystem: Host-associated > Plants > Roots > Rhizosphere > Soil | place: USA...
ACGCACCACACCGACTCGACCGCCGCCGTGCAGGCCGCCGAGGCGAAGGGCGTCTACGCGGTCGCGTACCACAGCGACATGTCGAAGTACGGGCCGAAAGCGCAGCTCACCGCGGTCACGCACAACTGGGGTGCGTACTACACGAAGGTCGCGCAGTCGGCGGTCGACGGCAAGTGGAAGCCCGACAACCTCTGGGGCGGCATCAAGGACGGCATGATCAGGCTCGCCCCCTACAGCCCGGCGGTGCCGACGAACGTGCGGGCCGAGGTCGCCAAGGTCGAAACCGCGATCAGGGAAGGCAAGTTCCATCCGTTCAGCGGCCCGTTCAAGGACAACGAAGGCAAGGAGCGCCTCGCGTCGGGCAAGACGCTCGACGACGTGACGCTCAACAAGATGGATTACTACGTCGAGGGCGTCCAGGGCAAGCTGCCGTCGTCGAAGTAAACAGGTGCGGCGCGGCGGGCCTTTGAGGGCCGTCCGCGCCGCGCGCCGATAAGATCCAACGCGAAGGGGAGGCGTCATGGATTGGTTCCTGGCAGCGCTCAAGAAGTACGCGGTGTTCGAAGGTCGCGCGCGCCGGCGCGAGTTCTGGTTCTTCGTGCTGTTCGTCCTCATCATCGAGATCGTCCTCAACATCGTCGACCGGTTCACCGGCACCTACAATGCCGAGTACGGAGCGGGATTGCTCTGCGGGATCTTCATGCTCGCGGTCCTGATCCCGTCGCTCGCGGTCGGGGCGCGACGCCTGCACGACACCGGCCGCTCGGGCTGGTGGCTGCTGATCGGGCTGGTCCCGATCATCGGCGCGATCGTGCTGATCGTCTTCTACGTGATGGACAGCCAGCCGGGGACCAACGCGTACGGGCCGAACCCCAAAGGCGTCGGCGGCGCAGCCGCGGCCTAGGACGCGGGCGGGGCCGTGCCGCGCGCCGGGAGGCGCGCGGCATACTGCGCGGACCCATCCCGCCAGGAGCCCGCCGCCGTGACCTCCGCCGAACCCGACTACCTGATCCGCCTCGCGTCGCTCTCGCTTTCGTTCGTCGGCTTCTCGAGCGTCGTCGTCACGCTGCGCGGCGCGCTCGGCGGCCAGCTCTCCGAGCGCCACGTGCGCCTGGTGCGCCTCTACATCGAGGGCGGCTTCCTCGTCACCGCGCTGGCGCTGGTGCCGGCGATGCTCGACATGCTCGGCATCGCGCCGGCCGTGACCTGGCCGCTGTCGAGCGCGGTGGCGGCGCTGATCTTCACGCTAGTGCTCGTGACGCAATTCCGGCGCCGCCGCGCGATCGAGCCGGGCCCGTTTCCGTTCTGGGTCGTCGTGGTCTACGGGATCTCGGTCGTCGCCGTGCTGCGGCTGTGGCTCAACGTCGTCGGCTGGCCGCAGTCGTCCGGCGTCGGCGCCTATGCGGTGGTGCTCACCTGGGCGCTCGGTCTTTTCGGATTCATCTTCGTGCGCACGATCGAGCTGTTCCTCAATCGCGCGCCGCAAGCCTGAAGCCATGTCCGCCCGTCCCTTCCGCCAAGCCGGGTGGCCGGCGCTTGCCGTGGCTTTCGTCGGCTGCTCGCCGCTCGCCTGGGCGGGTCCGTCCATCGATCTCGATGCTCCGGGCGCGCTCGACGCGCTCGCGCGCGCTCGTCCCGAGCACCATGCGAGGGTCCTGAGCCTGCTTCACGCGGCCGAGCATCGGCCGCCTGCGAGCGTCGCGCGCTTCCTGGCGACCGACCTTTGCGCGCGCGACGTCGACGCGTCGGCGTTGCTCAAGACGAGCTATCCGGCGCGCCGCCGCCTGGCCTTCTCGCTCGACGAAGCGCGCTACGAGCTGCTTCTGGCCGAGCGGCGCTCGCCGTGGTCGTTCGTGCGCTGACGGTCGCGGCGCTCAAGCGCCTTTGCAGTGCGCTCCCCGACGCGACCGGGACCGCGTACGGCGCGCCGGACAACTGGCTCGTCTACACGGTCGGCGGACGCAAGTTCGCGTACTTCAAGACCAGCGCGCCCGAGCGCTGGCGCTTCAGCGTGCGCGTGACGCCCGAGCGGTTCGTCGAGCTCACCGACGTTCCCGGCGTGAAGCCGGCGCGGTGGCGCGGACGCTGGGGCTGGATCACGATCGTCGACGTCGCGAGCTTCCCGGGCGACTACCTCCAGACGCTGGTCGAGGCGTCGTACGAGCGCGCGCGCCTGCGACGCCGCGGGTAGACTCGCGCCGATGCTCAAGACCTACCATGGAAGCTGCCACTGCGGCGCGGTCCGCTTCGAGGCCGATCTCGATCTCACGCAGCCGACCTATCGCTGCAATTGCTCGATCTGCCGGCGCACCCGTTTCTGGCCGGCGGTCGCGCGCGAGGACGGGTTCCGGCTGCTGTCCGGGCAGGCGTCGCTCACCCAATACCTGTTCAACACGCGTCGCAACGAGCATTGGTTCTGTCGCGTCTGCGGCGTGCGGGCGTTCGGCATCGGCAACGACACGCCGATCGGCCGCATGGTCGGCGTGAACCTCGGGTGCCTGACGGACGTCACCGAGCGGGAGCTGGCGGGCCTGTCGATCACCTACGTCGACGGCATCAACGACCGCCTCGAGGCGCCCGCGTTCCTGTCACATCTTTGATCCGCGCGCGGAGGACCAGGCCATGAAGCGCGTCACCGGCATCGGCGGCATCTTCTTCAAGGCGCGCGACCCGGCCGCGCTGCGCGAGTGGTACCGGCGCCACCTCGGCGTCGACGTGCAGGATTGGGGCGGTGCGGCGTTCCGCTGGGTCGGCGACGACGGCGAGCCCGCCGGCGGCACGACGATCTGGTCGATCGGCGAGGCGAGCGGCGACGACTTCGCGCCGAGCGCGTCGAGCTTCATGATCAACTACCGCGTCGCCGACGTGCGCGCGCTCGTCGACGTGCTCCGCGCCGAAGGTTGCGAGGTGATGGACAAGGTCGACGAGTCCGAATACGGCATCTTCGCGTGGGTGATGGATCCCGAAGGGAACAAGGTCGAGCTCTGGCAGCCGCCCCCCGGACAATAGCGGAGGACAACGATGGACGCCTGGCTGAACGCGCTGCTCGCCCCCGAGCTTCCGCTGCCGTGGTGGTTCGCACTGGCGCTGTGGATCGCGCTTTTCGCGCTGACGCACGTCGCCACCGCCCGGTCGCGCGCGGTCCTGCGCATGCAATCCCGCGTCGTCATCGACCGTCCCGACGTGCTCGATCGCGAGCAGCGCCCCGGTACGTTGGCGCTCGCCTTCGCGCTGCTCACCGCACTCCTCCTCATCGGCTATCCGCTGGGGGAGCCCTACACGAGCCTCTTGTCCGGCGGACTGCTCGGCACGATCGCGATGTTGCTCGGGATCGCGCTCCACGGCCTCCAATTCGCCGCGAGCCTCGCGAAGACCGGCGGCGTGCAGGGAACGATCACGCTGTCGCCCGCGTTCGTGCTCACGAATGCCGGCCATGACATGCTGGGTTGCGCGGCGGCGTGCCTCGCCCTCGGCATCGCCCTGGCGTACGTGCCGCTCCTCGGCGCCGCGCTGATCCTTGGCGGCATCGGGATGTCGCAGGTGGATCGCGCGCGCAAGCTGCCGGCGTGACCCGTCGCGACGTCGACCTGCGGCGGACGTGGCTGTTCGGCCCGGGGGTCGGAGCGGCGACGCACGAGGCGATGCGCGCGTGCGGCGCCGACGTCCTGATCGTCGACCTCGAGGATTTCACGCCGGCGGAACGCCGGCGCGAGGCGCGTGCCGGGCTCGAAACGCTTCTTGCGTCATGGCGGGCGTCGGACAGCGTGACGGCCGTGCGCATCAATGCACTCGACGGCGAGGGTCCCGACGACCTCGCGGCAGCGATGACCGGCCGGCCCGACGTCATCGCGTACCCGATGGCGTCGACCGGCGACGAGATGCGCGCGCTCCACGACGCGATCTCTCGCCACGAGCGCTCGATTGGGGTCACCGCGGGATCGACCGAGATCCTGCCGGTGTGCGAGACCGCGCTCGGCGTCGCCGACGTCCGCGCGATCGCGGGGGCCAGCCCGCGGATCCACGCCGCGCTCCTGGGTGCCGAGGATCTCGCGGCGGACCTTTGCGCCGAGCGGCATCCCGATGCGCTCGAGCTCGAGCACGCGCGGCGTCGCTTCGTGCTGGACTGCCGCGCCGCCGGCATCGAGCCGGTCGACGCGCCCTACACGTTCAGCGACGTGCAGGGGGCGGTTCGGGAAGCGCGCCACGCGCGCCGCCTCGGCTATCGCTGCAAGTCGCTCGTACGGCCCGAGCACGCCGCGGCGCTCAACAACGCGATGACACCGCAGGACGACGAGATCCGTCGCGCTCGCGCGATGGTCGAAGCGTTCGAGGCCGCCCGCGCGCGCGGCGAGGACCGCGCGCTCGTGGACGGCCTCTGGGTCGAGGTGCCGACCTGGCGCAACGCGAAGCGGCTGCTCGAGCGCGCGCTTCGCCTGCGCGTCAATACCGGTACTTGACGACCGCCGGCTCGCGATAGACCACGACCGGCTCCTGCACCGTCACCGTCGCAGGGGCGACTTCGACGGACGTGGAGGCGGAGGCGAGACGGCTGTCGTAGTGGTAATAGCCGGGCCCCATCTCCAGGCGCGTCGCGCAACCCGCGCTCAGGGCGCCCACGGCCAGCACTGCCAGCGCAACCTTGATCGAACAGCGTTTCATCGCAAGGCCCTCCTGTTGGGTCGTTCAGGATAGGCAGCATGCCGGCTCGGCCGGTTCCGCCGAATTCGCCGGCGCCTCTCCCCAAGGCGTGTAGGACCCCGCGACAGCCTCCGCTGTCATAATGGCCGACGCCCGATTCCCCCGCCGCCGTGCCCCGCTCGTTTCCTACCTACCTGGCCGTGTCGCTGGCCGCGCTCGCCTTGGCGCTCGTGCTGCGGTGGCTCCTCGATCCCATGCTCGGCGAGACCATGCCGCTGGTCACGCTGTACGGTGCGGTCGCGATCGCCGCGTGGGCCGGCGGTTTGCGGCATGCCGTGATCGTCGCGCTGGTGGGCTACGCCGCGTGCAACCTCATGTTCATCGCGCCGCGCGGCGTCCTGTCGATCGGCAACGCCATCGACTTCTTCGGATTCGTCGCCTACCTGTTCACGTGCGCGCTGATCGTCGCCATCGGCGAGGCGATGCGCGGCGCGCGCTCGCGCGCCGGCGCGCAGGGCGAGCTCTTGCGCGTCACGCTGGCGAGCATCGGCGACGCGGTCGTCACGACCGACGTCGAGGCCCGCGTGACTTATCTCAACGCGGTCGCCGAGCGGCTGACCGGATGGACCCACGCCGACGCGCGCGGCCGTCCGCTCGACGAGGTGTTCAGGATCGTCGGCGAGCGCGACCGCATGCCGGCCGAGAATCCCGCGAAGCGGGCGCTGCGCGAAGGTGCGGCCGTCGGCCTCTCCAACCATACGGTCCTGATCGCCCGCGACGGCAGCGAGCACGCGATCGACGACAGCGCCGCCCCGATCCAGGACGAGCAAGGCGTCGTCTCCGGATGCGTGCTCGTCTTCCACGACGTCTCGGAGCGGCGGAACGCCGAGCACGACGAAGCGGGCCGGCTGCTCGCGGCGCGCCAGCTCGCGTCGATCGTCGAGTCGTCGGACGACGCCATCATCCGCAAGTCGCTCGACGGCACGATCCAGAGCTGGAACGCGGCCGCCGAGCGACTGTTCGGGTGGACCGCCGCTCAGGCGGTCGGCCGCCACATCTCGATGGTGATCCCGCCCGAGCGCCTCGGCGAGGAGGACCAGATCATCGCGAGCATCAAGGCCGGGCGGCGCGTCGATCACTTCGAGACGGTGCGCGTCCGCAGCGACGGCCAGCCGATCCTCGTGTCGCTCACGATTTCGCCGATCCTCGACGCCGCCGGCAACGTCGTCGCCGCGTCGAAGATCGTGCGCGACGTCACGCGCCAGCGCCTGGCCGAGGAGCGCGAGCGCAAGCTCCTGGGCGACGCGGCCTCGGCGAACGCGAAGTTCCGCGCGTTCTTCGAGCAAGGCGCGCTGTTCGCCGGCATCATGGACCTCGACGGCACGCTCCTCGACGCGAATCGCCTCCTGTGGGAAGGCTGCGGCTTCACGCGCGAGGCGGCCGTCGGCCGGAAGCTATGGGACGGGCCGTGGTGGAGCCCGTCGCCGGCGCTGGTCGAGCGCATTCGCGCGGCCTCGCAGCGCGCCGCGGCGGGCGAGCCGTTCCGCGCGGAGATGCCCTACTTCGTCGGCGACGGGAGCCAGCGCATCGCGGACGTGTCGATCCAGCCGATCCGGGACGGCGCGGGACGGATCCTCTTCCTCGCGCCGACCTGGAGCGACGTCACCGACCGCAAGCGCGTCGAGGACGAGCGCCAGCGCTTCGTGACGCTGGTCGAGAACAGCACCGACTTCGTCGGCATCTGGGACCTGGACGGCATGCCGACGTACGTGAACCCGGCGGGGCTCGCGATGGTCGGGCTCGCGTCGCTCGACGAGGCGTGTCGCACGCCGGTGCGCGAGTTCTTCTTTCCCGAGGACCAGCGGCGCATCGTCGAGGAGTTCCTGCCCGAGGTCGCCGAGCGCGGGCACGGCGAGGTCGAGGTGCGCTTCCGCCACTTCCGCGGCGGCGCGCCGCGCTGGATGATCTACAAGGTCCTGAAGCTCGCGGACGCGAGTGGCAACCCGATCGGCTTCGCCACCGTCAGCTCCGACATCACCGAGCGCAAGCGCCTCGAGGTCGACCTGCGCAAGCTCGCGAGCGACCTTTCCGAAGCCGATCGCCGCAAGGACGAGTTCCTCGCGACGCTCGCCCACGAGCTCCGAAACCCGCTCGCGCCGCTGGCCAACATGATCGAGGTGGTCCGTCGCTCGGGCGGCGATCGCGTGGCCCTCGGCAACGCCGTCGACATGATGGGCCGGCAGACGGCCCAGCTCGTGCGACTGGTCGACGACTTGCTCGACTTGAGCCGCATCACGCACAACCGGCTCGAGCTTCGCACGCAGCGCGTCGACCTCGCGTCGGTGATCCGCCAGGCGGTGCAGTCGTCGCAGCCGTTCGTCGACGCCGCGGGACACAGCCTGCGCGTCACGCTGCCGGACGAGCCCATCCCGGTCGCCGCCGATCCGGTGCGCCTCACGCAGGTGTTCGGCAACCTGATCAACAACAGCTGCAAGTACACGCCGCCCGGCGGAACGATCGACGTGACGATGGCGCGCGCCGGCGACGAAGCCACCGTCAGCGTGCGCGACACGGGGATCGGCATCCCGCCCGACAAGCTCGAGTCGATCTTCGAGATGTTCACGCAGGTCGACCCGTCGCTCGAGCGCTCCCAGGGCGGCCTCGGCATCGGGCTCACGCTGGTCAAGCGGCTCGTGCACATGCATGGAGGCAGCGTGGTCGCGAAAAGCGGCGGCGCCGCGCGCGGCAGCGAGTTCGTCGTACGCCTGCCGGTCGCCGCGACCGTGCAGGAGGGCGCGACGGCGGTCGCGCCGCCACGGCCATCGGCGGCTGCGCGCAAGCACCACGTGCTGATCGTCGACGACAACCGCGACGCGGCCTCGTCGCTCGCGTTGCTGCTGGAGCTCGACGGCCACCGCACGATCGTCGCGCACGACGGGCCCGCGGCGCTCGAGGCCGCCGAGGCGCATCGTCCCGACGTCGTGCTGCTCGACATCGGGCTGCCCGGCATGAGCGGGTACGAGGTCGGGCGCCGCATCCGCCACCAGCCGTGGGGACGCACGCTCACCATCATCGCGCTCACCGGCTGGGGCCAGGCCGAGGACCGGCGTCGCTCGCACGAAGCCGGCTTCGACGCCCACCTCGTCAAGCCGGTCGATCCGCCCACGCTGATCTCGCTCCTCGACGAGCCTCGTGCGAAAATGAGCGCCGACTGACGACCGTTGCGACCGCCACCATGCCCAAGGCCTACTGGATTTCCGCGTACCGCGTCGTGAAGGACCCGGACAAGCTGGCGGCGTACGCGAAGCTCGCGGGCCCGGCGCTGACGTCGGCGGGCGGCCGCATCCTCGTGCGCGGGACGCCCGCGCACGTTTACGAAGGCGGGATCAAGCAGCGCACCGTCGTCTGGGAATTCGACAGCGTCGAGCAGGCGCTCGCCGCGCACGACAGCCCTGCGTACCGCGAAGCGCTGCGCGTGCTCGACGGCGCGGTCGAGCGCGACATGCGCATCATCGAGGGCGTCGCGTAGCCCCCTCGCCGATCGCGGCCTTGCGGTTGCTTTTCGAAGCCATGACGACACAAGGATTCACCGTCTCGCATGCCGACGAGGCGACGTTCGCGCGCGGGCTTCGTTCGTTCTTCGAGTACCGGGACCTGGGCATCCGGCAAGCCACCGGCGGGCGCGCCGTCGCGCACGTGATCCGCGCCGCCGCCGGCACGGCGTTCTCGAGCCAGCCGCACCTGCACGAGACGGCGTTCCAGCTCGTGTACGTGCTCAAGGGCTGGATCGAGTTCGAGTACGAGGGCCAGGGGCGCGTGCGCCTCGAGGCCGGCTCGTGCGTGTACCAGCCGCCGGGGATCCGCCACCGCGAGGTCGGTCACAGCGAGGACGTCGAGATGCTCGAGGTCGTGTTCCCGGCCGACTTCGCGACACGCGAGGTCGATGCGGTCGATGCCACCGACCTGTCCGAGCGCCGATGAACAAGCCCGGCATACGCTTCGACGACGGCGCCGCGTACGAACGCATGATGGGCGCATGGAGCCGGATCGCCGGCGGAGCGTTCCTCGACTGGCTCGCGCCGCGCGCGGGCGGTCGCTGGGTCGACGTCGGCTGCGGCAACGGTGCGTTCACCGAGATCGTCGTCGAGCGTTGTGCGCCGGCCTCGGTCGACGGCATCGACCCGTCGGAAGCCCAGATCGCGTATGCCCGCACGCGCAACGGAGCGTCCTCCGCGCGCTTCCGCCAGGGGGATGCGCAGGACCTTCCTTACGACGACGACGCGTTCGACGTCGCGGTGATGGCGCTGGTGCTGGTCTTCGTTCCCGACCCGGCGAAGGGCGTCGCCGAGATGAGGCGCGTCGTCGTGCCGGGCGGACAGGTCGCCGCGTACATGTGGGACATGCGCGGTGCCGGATTCCCGCTCACCGTGCTGCACAAGGAGATGCACGAGCTGGGCGTGAGCCCGTCGTTGCCGCCGAGCAACGACGCCTCCGGCGCCGATGCGATGCGGGCGCTGTGGATCGACGCCGGGCTCGACGACGTCGCGGTCACGACGATCGTCGCCGAGCGGCGGTTCGACGACTTCGAGGACTGGTGGACGACGAGCCTCAAGAGCGCCAGCACCGGCGCTGCGATCGCGTCGATGGCGCCCGGCGACGTCGAGCGCCTGCGCTCGCGCATGCAGGCGCGCATGCCGGCCGCGACGGACGGGAGCATCACGGCGCGCGGGCGCGCGAACGCCGTCCGCGGACGCGTTCCGCGCTGAGCGTCGCGGATCGCATGCCGCCCGTCGTCCGCACTGTCGTCGCCGTCGTCGTCGGCACGGTCGTCGCGTTCGTGCTGGTCGGCGTGATCGAGGCGATCGGCGAAGTCGTGTATCCGCCGCCCGCGGGCGTCGATTTCGGCAGGCCCGACCAGCTCGCGAGCTACATGCAGCGCCTGCCCGGCGGCGCACTCGCGTTCGTGCTCGCCGCGTGGATCGTCGGGACATTCTTCGGCGGCCTGGTTGCCGCGTGGATCGCACGCTCGCGAACCGCGCTGGCCGCAGCGATCGTCGGCGCCCTGGTGCTCGCCGCGACGATCGCGAACTTCGTGCTGATCCCTCACCCGGCCTGGATGGTGGCGGCCGGCGTCGTCGGGATCGCGATCGCGGCGTACCTCGCGGGCAGGCTCATGCGCGTCGCAACCTAACGCTTTGGAGACGGCCATGCTCGTCAACAAGTCCGCCGGCCGCGAGTGGAAAGCGACCGACTACCCGGGCATCGATCGCAGCCTGTTCCGCCACAACGAGTCAGGCGGGCGCACGTCGGTCGTGCGGCTGGCGCACGGGTCGCGCTTCCCGCGCCATCGCCACGAGGGGACCGAGGAAGTC
>Ga0157380_10004151_pt1 | contig 10010 bp, 9 predicted proteins | sample S35metaG_FD_119757 | JGI IMG/M metagenome (GOLD analysis project Ga0157380, IMG submission 119757) | Switchgrass rhizosphere microbial communities from Kellogg Biological Station, Michigan, USA - S3-5 metaG | ecosystem: Host-associated > Plants > Roots > Rhizosphere > Soil | place: USA: Michigan...
CTCTCTTCGTTGCTGCGGAATCTCGGCACGGCCGCCAAGCTCGACGAAGGACTTACAGCGATCGACCGCCGTCCGGTCGATCTGAACGTTCTCGTGGAGCGGGTCATCACTCGCCATCGCCTGCTGGCGAAAACGAAATCCATCGAGCTCGACTACGCGGTCCCCGAACATCCGGTGAGCGCCGACGCGGATCTGACTCTTCTCGAACAAGCGGTCAGCAATCTGGTGGACAACGCCGTGCAGTACAACAGCGAGGGCGGGCATGTCGCGGTCGTTCTCGACGAAATCACGGGCGGTGAGTTCACGCTCACCGTTACCGACGACGGTCCGGGCGTCCCTGACGCTGAACTGAGCTCACTTGCCACGCGCAGGTTCCGCGGCTCCGACGCCCGCACGCGCCGACCCGATGGTCAGGGCTTGGGTCTCAGCATCGTCGCCGAGGCACTCGCCCAATTGCAGTTCACGCTCGCCTTCCGGGCACGCCCGGAAGGCGGGTTGATTGCGGAGATTCGCGGGACGGCGCTACCGCTTCATTAGTTTTGCGACGGCTTCATAGTTCACGCCCTGTACCCATCGCCAAGTGCGTAGACCTACCGCTGTCGTCACCACGAAATACGATCCGTCAGGCGCCCAACTCCCTTCGCTATCCCACAGCGGCCAGGACTTGAGCAATTCCCACGACTCTTTCGTCGCCATGTTCAGCACACGCGCGGTTTCACTGCCGTATGTGGGGTCAAACAGCAGGAAGCGGCCATCAGCGCTCAAGGCGACCGGGTAGAGCATGTCCTTGGACTCCAGGAGCGTCCGTTCGCCAGTGCCGTCAGTATTCATGGATCGAATCTGTGTAAGTTTGCCCACGACCGAATACGCAATGGTTTTTCCGTCAGCAGTCGCGACCAGGCCATCGAGACTATCTCCCACAGACGCGGACGGTGTAAGAAACCGCTCCACACCGGTTGACAGCGATACCGCACGAAAGACCGGGACCTTGTCAGCCGGATCGACGGCTTCGACGAATTCGTCCCGGCCTCTAAGGTACGCCCAGGTCACGGCTGTCGTCTGGCGAAGGCGGGTCACGGCCGATGTCGCAATATTTACCGAAGCGAGCCAACGTGTCGTTCCCTGGGCGATTCCTTCTGGCTGAATGAACAGTAGTTCTTCATTGGAACGCCAGACCGGCGAATAGCCGTTGGGATTGCGGGGAACGGTCACAAGTTGTCGCTCGTTCGCGCCGGAGGCGGTCATCACTCCGATGCCGGACCGGGTGTCGGTCCGGTATCGGTAGGCAATCAACTTCCCGTCGGGTGACACGGCTGGCCGATCGTTGTAGGGCGCATCCTGCGTCAAGCGTTCGAGGCCCGCACCGGGCGCCGGCCGTCCAGTTGCCGGATCGATCGCGAGCCGCGACACGTTGCCGAGCTGAGTGCTCGAGATCAGCATCAACGCGCCGGCCGGATCGAACATCATCATCTGGGTCTGTGTATTCCCGGGAGCGCCCTCGATGTCCGCTATTCGAATCGGCTCGTCGATCGGAAGGCGATCGAGTGTTGCGACATATGCTGCCCAGTGACCCGCGCGGTTGGAAAAAAAGGTCACAAACCGGGAATCGCGCGACGGCTTGAGCAGAATCTCTTCACCGGGAGACCGCGTCAGTGGACGCTCCTCGCCAGCCGGAAGTTCGCGGACGAAGTAGCTCTTGGTCTCCGAACTCCAGCGGAAGACGTACCTCCCATCGTCTGACACGCCGCAGACATCGCCGCCTGAGGTTTCGGTGCAGATCTTCGCCGCCGTGCCACCGCTCGCGGGCTGGAGGAATACCTCGGTGGTCGAGGGCGTGCCGGCCGTAGTTCGACGCACAACGAGCCGGTCATTGGCCGTCCATTTGCCGTCAGTCTCGAGTCCGGGTCCGGCGATGGTTCGACTCTCGCCCGTTGCAATCGTGAACACGCGTAATTCATCAAGACTCTTGCTCTTGTCCTTCGCCCGAAATGCGAGCCGTTTGCCGTCTGGTGACCACCGGAACCAGGTTATGGAATCGACCTGCACGCCCAGGGACTTGGATTCGCGAGTCACGGAGCTCCAGAGTCGCACCTCACCCACTTTCGGATCGCCGGTGGGCCCGACGTAAGGAATCCATTTGCTGTCTGGTGACCACAGCATGTGATTAACGAGCCCCTGCATCCGAGGCATGGCGAACGGGGCCAGTGCGATCTCGAGGCGACGGCCATTCGGCGTTGGTTCGAGAATGCTGAGGACTGCTTTGCTCGGCGGACTGGCTGGACGTGCGCGATCCAGGACGGCGACCCACCGAGCGTCGGGCGAAAGACGCAGCGTCGCAAGCGGTTGAATGACCACATCGTTCAGCACCGTTTCCTTCGATGCGGGAAGCGTCCGAAGACAGAGATGAAACTTCGAATCAACAAACCGCCCGTATACCGCCAGTCGGCCGTCCAACGAAAATTCAGCATTGCCGTAGTGAAATTGATCTCCAAGTTCACGAGTCTTGAAAGGCATCGTCTGCGATTGGCTGAGCCGCTGACGTGCGTCAATTGCCAGTCGCGACGATGCAAAGTCTTTGACGAGCCTCGCAAACACCTCTTCGGCTCGCGGATCCTTACGGGCTTCATATCCAAGACCCAGCCGGTACAGCGCCCGAGGCAGCGTTACCTTGTCGTTGGGAAACTGACTCACGATTTGCTCGTAGAGCGCAATCGCGCCGGCAACATTCCCTTCCGACCGCTCGAGCAACATTCCCCGATTGAACAATTCCGCCGCCGTCTGCTGGCCCGCAATCGCCGGCATCACCAGACACACTGCAAGAACCAAAAACAAAGCCCGCTTCATACCGGTCTCCTTGCGGCCAGGGTCGGCGTCATCGGTCGCACTGCCCGCGACGAGGAGAATGATTCAGGGCGGGTGCGAAGTTGTCCGTTCGGCATCGACGCATTGTCATGATTCCGTCAACCCGTCGTGAACAAACCGGTAACCGACGCCGTGCACGGTCAGCACGTATCTCGGGTTCGATGGATCGGGCTCGAGTTTCTGCCGCAGCGAGAGCACGTGGGTGTCGACCGTCCGATTCGTGACGTGCACGTCTTCTCCCCAGACGCGCTGCAGGAGCGCGTCGCGGCGCATCGCGGCACCGTCGACGGCCGCAAGCTCACGCAGCAGCGCGAATTCCTTCGACGTCAGATGAACGTCCACGTCCGCGCGCGTCGCCACATACCGGTCGAAGTCCGCGACGACGTCGCCGAATCGAAGCACGCCGCTGACGGACTTCTGCATCTGCTTTGCGCGCCTGAGGAGAGCACGGACGCGCGCCAGTAACTCCGTCAAACTGAATGGCTTGGTCAGATAGTCGTCTGCCCCAAGATCCAGTCCCATCGCCTTGTCCACATCGTCGCTGCGCGCAGTAAGCAGAAGGATCGGCAGCGCGGAGTCCGTTTGGCGAACGCGACGGCACACATCGAAACCAGACAGCCCCGGCAGCATGACGTCAAGGATGAGGAGGTCCGGCCGAGCCTCCGCCAATGCATCGATCGCCTTGTCGCCGCGAAGAACGTGTCGTACTGCGTGTCCCTCGAACTCGAGATTGGTCTCGAGTCCCTGCACGATCGCACGGTCGTCTTCGACGATGAGGATGTCAGCCATGAGCGATGGCCGGCTCCGAAGCCGTAGCGTCGAGCGGAAGAATGGGCAGCCGCAGCGTGAACGTGCTGCCCGAGCCAGGCTGACTGACGAGTGCGACCCGGCCGCCGTGAGCCTCGGCAAAGTGACGCACGAGCGCGAGTCCCAGGCCGGCTCCGGCTGCGTGCTGTGCCGCCTCGGGCACGCGATAGAAGCTCTCGAAAATCCGCCGGTGTTCGGATTCCGGGATGCCGACGCCTCTGTCGGCGACGCCGATCGCGACATCGCCGCCCTCGCGATCCACCGTCACCTGGATTTCTCGCGAGGTACCGGAGTACTTCACGGCGTTGCCAAGAAGGTTGAGCACTGCCTGTGCGAAGGCATCTGCGTCTGCCGCAACCCGTAGAGGCACGTCAACGATGCGGACGTCGAGCGTGAAGCCTTCCTTCGCGAGAACGTAATCGAACCGGCGGAGAACATCGCGTACTGCCGACGTTACGCTGAAGGGTTTCGGATCGTACGTTCGCGTGCCGCTCTCGATACGCGAGGACGACAGAACGTTGTCGACAACTTCGCTCAAACGTTCAGTCTCGTGAACGACGGTATCCAGAAGTTCCGCGCGCTTCTCGGGCTGCGCGCGGTCCTGTCGCAATGTTTCCGCGAGCAAACGAATGGACGTCAACGGTGTCTTCAGCTCATGCGTGACGCCGGCAATAAAGGACGCGCGAAGCGACGCGACACTGAGCTCCCGCGACACGTCTCGAAGCGCGAGATAGCCGACAAGCAGCGTGAGCACGAGGCCGCCGCCTGCCGCTGCCATGAACAGCACTTCGCGCCGGCGATCCGCGCTGGGATCGGACTCTCGGCTGCGGATAGACACGGTAATGTCGGCAAGCAGCGGGACGACGTGCGCGTCGGCAGGTGATTCATCTGAACTGAGGGACACCTCGGCGCCGCTGGCGAGTGTCTGATGTGCAAGCCAGCCGGCGAGCGCGTCACGCGCCACTACCATGACGAGCGCACTACCATCAGGCGCGCGCCACAGTCCGGCCACATCGTTCGTTCCCCTTCGCAGCGGGCCGACCACCGGTGTGCGCGAAGGATCGCCGGTCGCAGTCGCGAGCCATGCCGCAACGGCTCTCGCGGTCTCGCCTTCCTGCTCGATGCGCAGCCTTGCGCGATCCATTTGAGTCAGCAAACTCGCCGCTGGAGGTGTCGAACCGAGCCGTTCTGCCAGGAGCCGAATCTGCATCACGTCCGCTTGCGTCCCAAGAAACCCCTCGTCGATAAGTCGGTGGATTTCATCGATGACGTCCGCACGCCTGGCTTGTCCGTCCACGCCGTGGTCAGCAGCGATTGCAAGCTGGTTGGCGGCGTACGAGACCCAGGCAATGCCGTATTCGTCTCGGTCGGCGCGGCAACATGCCAAGACTTGCTTCGCCAGGCTCCCTGCCGCAGTCCAGTCCTTGGCGACGAGCGCTGCCGCCGCACGCGACACCAGGCTCGCCGCCGGACTCTCTGCCACAGCCTCCGGTGCACTTTGGGGTTGTCCATTTCGATCGAACACGAATGCCGCTGAAATCGGCGCTGCGAAATGATGCGGTGCAAAAGGTGGAGGGCTCGATGAGACCGCGCGAAGGTTGCGATGGATGCCAGGCGCTGCGCCGGCGAGCGTGGAAACGAGCGCTTGCCCGATCGTCGCGGCCGTCGCCTCGGCCGATTCCTTCCCTCGCCGGCCCGCGGCCTCGCGCTCGAGCGCGAGCCACTGCATCGCAAGGACCGCAATGAACGCGCACGGTAACAACACTGCCGCCATCGGCAGCCAGAGCGCGCGTACTCGACGGTTCATCGCGCCAGAGTCTAGCGTGCCGGGTACCGGGCTGTTGTCAGAGATTTGTCAAGACAAGCATCAACCCCAGAACTACTCGATGACAGGCCGTACTGCCCCACTTTCCTCGGGATTTCCGCGGAATCCTCGCCAGTTCGCGGTGTCCACGAACCTGACACGAATCTTGCAGTAAGACGATGCTGGAACTTGTTTCTGGGAGGTGTTTCATGACCGCAGGCAAAGCCACAGCATTGGCCCTGGGCTTGGCGGGTGCGTTCGCGCTCGGTGTCGTCGTGAGTCCACACGTAATGGATCGCGTCACGCCGATGACCGCCGAAGTCACGCCCATGCCCACCGCATCACCCGAGGCCGCACCGGCGCCGGCTTCGACGACGATCGCGCGTGCTCCGGAACGAAACGTCACGGTCGTTCCGGCATCCACACCTGAGTTGCAGGATCGGCTGAGACCAGTACTCAACTCCGGTACGAACCTCAAGTGGGCGTCCGACGGATTCCACAGCGCGGAGCAGTTCGCGATGGTGGCACACGCCGCGCGCAACACGGGACTGCCGTTCGCAGTGCTGAAGGACCGCGTTCTCAAGGGAAAGAGCCTGGCCAGCGCGATCCGCGAATTCAAACCCGATGCGGATGCGGCAGCTGAAGTGCGACGCGCCCAGTCGATGGCGCGCAGCGACGTGGCTGCGATCTCCGGCAACTAACCCGACCGGAAACTGACAGCCTGCGATTCGCGCAGGTTGTCAGTTGCGGCTGTTAGAATGCCCCCGCACCTGCAGCAGGGGGTTCAATGGCCGGTTCGTCCGATTCAAAGCAATCGCCGCTTCGCACCGCGCTCGCCGGACTCATCGGCAACGTGCTCGAATGGTTCGACTTCGCCGTCTACGGCTACTTTGCCAGCAACATCGGCCATCAGTTTTTCCCGAAGTCCGACCCCGCGGCCCAGCAGTTTCTGGCTTTCGCCACATTCGCGCTCGGCTTCTTTGCGCGGCCGATCGGCAGCCTGGTGCTTGGCCGCGTCGGCGATCGCATCGGCCGGCGGGCGCTGCTCACTTTGTCCATTTCGTTGATCGGCATCGCCACCCTCGCGATCGGCCTGTTGCCCACGTACGACCAGATCGGACTCGCTGCGCCGGCGCTGCTCATGTTGATGCGAATCGTCCAGGGATTCTCGCTCGGGGGCGAGTTCACCGGGTCGATGGTCTACACCACCGAATTGTCGTCGCCGTTGATGCGCGGTCTCGTCAGCAGCTCGACGGCGGCCGGGACGACAATCGGATTCATCCTCGGGTCGGGCACCGCCTGGCTGATCAATCACTCGATGACAGCGGCGGACGTGGACGCCTGGGGATGGCGGATTCCCTTCATCGGGAGCGTGGTGTTCCTGATCGTGGGCTATTTCCTCCGACGTGGCATCCACGAAACGGAAGAAGGCCTAAAGGCCAGCCAGTTGCGCCCGCCGTTGTTTGCGTCTCTCGTGGCCGATTGGCGTCCCATCGTGCAGACGTTCGGCATCGTCGCGATGACGAACGCCGCGTACTACCTGACGTTCACGTACGCAGTGGAGCGCAGGAAAGCGATTGCCCAGGCGGCAGGTGACATCAACGCCGATCAGTTCCTGCTCGTCAACACGCTTGTGCTGTTCGCCGTACTGTTCGCCAAACCGTTGGGGGGCTGGCTGTCAGACAAGACCGGGCGCCGGCGCCTGATGCTGGTGCTGCAGGTCGCAGTGATGGCGCTGATTTACTCCGCGACGCAGTTCATGATCAGCGGCAGTCTTCAGAACTTCGCTATCGGTCAGGTGTTCATGGCGATTCCGCTCGGCATGGCGCTCGGGCTGCAGGGCGCGATGGTGGTCGAGATCTTTCCGCTTCGTACGCGCGTGACCTCAATGAGCTTCGCGTACAGCATCACGCTCGCGCTTGCCGGCGGTACGGCGCCGATGGTGGCATCCTGGCTCGTGCGTACGCTGGACGAGCCGCTTTCGCCCGCGTACTACATCCTCGTGCACGGCATCATCGGGTTGCTGATCATGTGGCCGATGAAAGAGACAAACACGCGACGACTCGATCTCTAGACTGCGCCTGCTTCAGGACGGAGACCCATGAAACGCACAGTACGTTCGACACTTGTCGCAACAACCATCACGCTCGCGATTGCGACCGCAGCGGCGCTTTCCGCCCAGGGAGACTTCGGGCCCCGGCGCGTCGGATCACAAGCCGAACAACTCAAACGCGCCACGCAACGCCTTGCAGAAAGCTCGCTGCAGGACCTTGGGCGAGGCGATTCGGGCAATCGCAGCGCAGTATCGAACGCGATCCTTGCCCAGCACCTCGACGGCATCGCGACGGTCCTGCTGGAGCTCGTTCGGTACAACAGGCCCAGCGCCGACATCAGAGAAGCCGTCACGCAGCTTTCTGACTTGTCCCGGCAGGCTCCGCTTTCATCGGCGCAGCCCTGGCGTCCGGTTCAGAACGCGATCGCCGATCTCGAACGCGCCGTGGTCCGCGGCGGCGGCGCACCTCCCGGCCGGGCCGAGCGGCCCATCATCGGCCGCGTGCAGTGGCGCGGCGCCGTCGACGAACGGGTGCAGCTGGTGATTCGCGGGCGGACGATCGAGCAGGAGACGATCTCAGGCACGGCGCAACGCGCCGGCACTTTCACGTTCACGTCGCCGCTGCCGACGACATCGGTCGAAGTGGATGCGACGAAACTCAGCGGCCGGGGTACAGTGCGCGTCCTGCAGCAACCCGCACGCGCGAATGATTTCACCGCGGTGATTGAGATTTTCGATGACGGTGGCGGAGCGCAAGAGTACCGGCTCGAGATTGTGTGGAGATAGCCAGTTCAGGTGTTAGTTGTCGGTAGCTGGTTGCCGGCTGCGAAGGCCCGCATTTTCTCGTCATCAAAGACGCCTTCCCACCTGGCGACCACTGCAGTGGCGATGCAATTGCCCATCACGTTCACGGACGTGCGGCCCATGTCCATGATCTGATCGATCGCCAGCAGAATGGCCGCGCCCTCGAGCGGCAACTTGAATTGCACCAGCGTGGCCGTGAGCACGACGAGCGCCGCGCGCGGGACGCCAGCGACGCCCTTGCTCGTGAGCATCAGCGTCAGCATCATGATCATCTGCTGACCAAACGTCATCGGAATGCCGAAGAGCTGCGCGACAAATACACTCGCGAGTGACAGGTACAGCGTCGTCCCATCCAGATTGAAACTGTACCCGGTCGGCAGCACGAGACCGACGATATTCTTGGGGCAACCGAAGCGTTCCATCACTTCCAGCGCTTTCGGCAGCGCGGCTTCGCTGCTTGCGGTGGAGAACGCGATGATGAACGGCTCTTTGATCGCGCGAAGGAACGTGAAGAACGGCACGCGGATGATGATCGACACGCCGCCGATGACGATGATCGTGAAGATGATCAGGCCGCCATACATCAGCAACACCAGCTTGCTCAGCGTGATCAGGATGCCCAGCCCCATCTTGCCCACGGTCGCCGAAATTGCGGCCATGACGCCGATGGGCGCGAATTTCATGACGTACGCGGTGAACTTGAACATGACCTGCGCGGTGCTCTCGAGCACCTCGGTCACCGCGCGGCCCTTCTCCCCGACTGCGGCGAGCCCGATGCCGAAGAAGATTGAGAAGACCACGACCTGCAGGATGTCGCCACGCGCCATCGCATCGATGACCGACGTCGGAAACAACGACACGAGCATGTCCCAGCCGGTGTGGGCCTGAATACTCTGCACGGCCTTCAGCGAATCCGTCGACATCGCCGGCACCTGCACTCCGGCACCCGGCTGGAAGAAATTCACCAGCCACAGTCCCAGAAACAGCGCGATCGTCGTCGCGACCTCGAAGTAGATGATCGCCTTGAGCCCGATCCGGCCCATCGCCTTCAGGTCGCCGGTGCCCGCAATGCCCACCACCAGCGTGGAGAACAGCAGCGGCGCGATGATCATCTTGATCATCCGCAGGAACGTGTCCGCCAGCGGCTTGATCTGCTCGCCGAATCCCGCCGTGTGCACGCCGTTGGCGTCAGACGACGGCCAGAAATAGCCGATGAGAATGCCGAGCACAAGCCCGATGAAAATCTGCGTGGTGTTGCTGGGTACCCAGGTGCGGGGTGGAGGCGCAGCGGCGACAGGGACGTTGATTTTCACGCCGACATCATACGTTGACGAAGGCAGTGCGCCGCGGCGAGCGGTAGCGAAGTCGCGCGCGCGAGAAGCGAGCGAGCGGTCAGCGAGCGAGCCTCACGAACGCAGTGAGACGTGGCTAGGCGCACTTTACTGGAGCCGCGTCGAACGAGTGAGTGAGTAGGGGGTCTGGGGGCAACGCCCCCAGATCAGGTAATGGGCCCCCCAGGATTCGAACCTGGGACCAACCGGTTATGAGCCGGCAGCTCTAACCGCTGAGCTAGGGGCCCCCGACGACGAATGACAAATATATATCGTCGCCGAGGGCAGTCTTCTGGAACTACCGTCGCGTCACGACGATCGAGGCGCGGAAGTCGCCACGATTGTCGTC
>Ga0157380_10004152_pt1 | contig 10009 bp, 8 predicted proteins | sample S35metaG_FD_119757 | JGI IMG/M metagenome (GOLD analysis project Ga0157380, IMG submission 119757) | Switchgrass rhizosphere microbial communities from Kellogg Biological Station, Michigan, USA - S3-5 metaG | ecosystem: Host-associated > Plants > Roots > Rhizosphere > Soil | place: USA: Michigan...
CACCGAGGCATCGGCATCGACGCCGCGCAGCGTGAAGGCGGGCCGGTGTTCGCGCGCGACGGCCTCGCCCTTGACCACGTCCCACGCGGCGCGGTCGTGGCCCACCCAGCCGAAGAATCCGAAGTAGTGCCGGCGCGCGCCGGGAGCGATACGCGCGGCGATCATCGCGGCTTCGATGACCAGCGTGCCGGATCCGCACATGGGATCGAGGAATTCCGCGGCCGCGGTGCATTTGTCCGGCCAGCCGGCACGTAGCAGGATTCCCGCGGCCAGGTTCTCGCGCAGGGGCGCTTCACCGGCCTGCGTGCGGTAACCGCGCCGATGCAGTCCTTCGCCCGACAGGTCGAGGGACACCGTAACCTTCGGGCCGTTGGCATGCGCGTGCACGCGCACCGCGGGCCGTTCGGGCGCGATGTCCGGACGGCGGCCGGTGGCGTCGCGCAGCTGATCACAGATGCCGTCCTTGAGCCGCAAGGCGCCGAAACGTGTGTGCGTGATGGCCGGATGTTTCCCGGTGAAGTCGCAGGCCAGCGTGCGCGACGGATCGATGTGCGGCCGCCAATCGATGCCGCGTATCGCTTCGTAGAATGCCGCGTCGGTGGGCGCGTCGAAATCGGCCACCACCAGGAACACCCGGCTCGCGACACGCGATTCGAGGCAGGCACGGTAGGCCACGGCGAGGGATCCGGAGAATTCCACGCCGAGCGCGCGTTCGCGCACGTCAGCCGCGCCGCAGGCCCGCAGCTCCGCGGCCAGCAGGTCGCCGAAGCCGCGCGGGCTCGACGCGACGAATCTCAGTGGAATGGGGTCGGTCATCAGATCCTGGCCAGTGCCTTCATCGCCTGGACCTCCAGCCTTGCGATGCCGCGGCAGAGTTCGGCGGCTTCCGCGAGCACCGCTTCCGTGCCGCGCGCGGCGGAGGCGACGCAACGCGCCACGCGGCTCCAGGCCGTGGCGGCCTCGGCGAACAAGCCATGGCCCGTGTCGAGCGCAGCGCGCCCGCCGCCCGGGTGCTCACGCGCCTCATCGAGGAAGTCGCGGTAGAAATTGCGGAACAACGCGCCGCCGGTTCCGGCGCGCTCCATGAGCAGGCTGGCCAGCGTGAAATCCTCGGTGGGCCGCTTCGCCAGGCGCGGCCACGACGGCAGCGAAGCTGCGAGTTTTTCGATGCCACGGAACGAAGCGCCACTGAACGCGGGATCGAGGTAGGCGCGGGCATTGGCACGAATCGCCTTGCGAATGGCACTGGACAGCTTGGGCCGCTGGCTTCCGACTATCGTCCATGACCTCGCCCGCGCCGACATGGGCCCCTTCTCGAAACGCGCCGCCTCGAGCGCCGCGCGCGGTACGCGCTGCAAGGTGCCCTGGGGTTCCGTGTCCACCAGCAACACCTCGTCGTGTTCGACGCCATACGCCGCGACGAAATGCCCGGCGAAATGAATCGGCTGCGAAAAGTATGGCAGGTGGAAACAGTCGAGCTGCAGGCCGACAGGGCTGCCCGCCTGCAGCGCGCTCTCGAGCGTCTTCCAGGCACTGGCCTTCGACGAGGATTCCCGCGCCCGGCAATCGAGCCCGAGATTGCGGCACAGCGCCTGGGTCAGCGCGAAGGGTCGCGAGCGTCCGCCGATGAACGGCAGCGGCAACGACCTGAGATTCAGCATCACGAATCCCAGGCCTTCGCCGAGCCCGAACAGCATGGGCTCGGAAAGCTGGATGCCTTCGGCAGCAAGCAAGGTGCCGGTAGTCACGGTCTCGCAATGCTGGCCCACGAAGGGCCGGAAGTGTTCACTCATCCACCGCTCCGGGGATGGGACGCAGGCGCGCATCGCGCAGCATGCGCGTGAGGATGCGGTACTCGTCGATCTCGAAGGGCCGCGGCCGCGCGCAGGCGGAGCGCGCCAGCTCGTGAAGCGGCAAGTCGCACTCGCCAGTCTCGACCGTGGCGAGATGCTGCCAGCCATCGATGAGATGCACCTGCTCACGCTCATTGCGCGTCTCGCAGAACATGACCGGTCCGGCATGTGGCCAGGGGACGAGCCGCAGGTGCATGAGCCCGAGTTTCACGCGCGCCAAATGCAGCGCGGCCGGCTCGCCGCCCACGCAGGCGCCCTTGCAGCGCCCGACCTGGTATCCGAAGCACGAGCCCGCGCCCTGCTCCAGCCCCAGCACCTTGAAGCACCAGCGATTCGCGCGTGCCATTTCCTCGAGCGCGCGGCGTGCGTCACGCTCCGCACGATACGTCCCGAAAGCATTGCCCGACCGCAGCACGACCGCCGAGAGCTCCACGAGCTCCGGCGCCGAGCCGGCAGCGTCGAACAGCCAGGTGAGACGTTCGCCGTTGCCGCGCAGCTGGCGGTTGTACACCGGCTGCGCGTCGCGGATCTCGCGCGCCTCGAGCAGCAGCGCGCCGAGTTCGCCGGCGGTCTCGGTCCATTCGACGCGGCGCACCTGCGCCGCCAGCTTCAGCGACTTGGCATCGCCGGCAACCACGCGGAAATGCTCGAGCACGCGATCGCGCAGGTTGTTCGCCTTGCCTACATATAGAAGAGTCTCACCCCCGCGATCGCCTTCGCCCTGGGCCTCGCCAAAGAAGCGGTACACGCCGGGCTCGTCCGGCAGGTCGTCGGCGAGGTCCGCCGGCAGGGCTGCCGGCAGCTGCGTGCGCAGCGCGGCCAGGTCGAGCGCGCGCTGCAGGGCATCGGCCGGCCAGGCCGCGCGCAATCGCCGCCAGAACTCGAGCAGCACCTGCGCATCGGGCATGGCGCGGTGGCGGTTCTCGATGTGGATGCCATGCCGCTCCATCACCGCGTCCAGGTTGTGACGCGGCATCCCGGGATAAAGCGCACGCGACAGGCGCACGGTGCAGAGATTCGGCGCGCGCCACTCGCTGCCCAGGCGTGCGAACTCGCGGCGGATGAATCCATAGTCGAAGCGCACGTTGTGCGCGACGAACACCCGGCCATCGAGCTTCGCGCGCAGTTCCGCCGCGATGTCCTCGAAGGCCGGCGCGTCGACCAGCATGTCATTGTCGATGCCGGTGAGCGCGGTGATGCCGGCCGGGATGCGACCGCCGGGATTCACCAGGCTCTGCCACTCGAACTCCACCTCGCCATCGCGTGCACCGATGACGGCCACATCGATGATGCGATGTTGTCCCGGCGCGCAGCCCGTGGTCTCGATGTCGACGAAGGCGACCGGGCAGTCCGGGCTGACTGTTAGCTCAGGTCGATCCACGTGGTCTTGAGCTCGGTGTACTTGTCGAAGGCATGCAGCGACTTGTCGCGCCCGATACCCGACTGCTTGAAGCCGCCGAAGGGCACGGTGATGTCATCGGCGTCGTAGCAGTTCACGTAAACCGTGCCAGCCCGGAGCGCGCGCGCCGTACGGTGCGCGGTGTTGATGTCGCGGGTCCACACGGCGGCGGCGAGACCGTACTCCACGTCGTTGGCGATCTGGATGGCCTCTTCCACGTTGTTGAACGTGAGCGTGGCGAGCACGGGACCGAAGATTTCCTCGCGCGCGATGCGCATCGACGGCTTGACCGCGTCGAACACCGTGGGTTCGACGAAGAAGCCGCCGGACTCCTGGCGCACGCGGCTGCCGCCCAGGGCGAGCTTCGCCCCATCACTCTTGCCGGCATCGATGTACGACAACACGCGCTTCATCTGCGTCTCGTCGACGATGGCGCCGAGTTTCGTGGCCGGGTCGAGCGGATCGCCGGGTTTCATGTTGCGGCCCACGGCCGCGATCTTCTCCAGCATGGCGTCCTTGATGGACGCCTCGACCAGCAGTCGCGAACCAGCCGAACACATCTCGCCCTGGTTGAAGAAGATCGCAAACGCCGCCGCCGTCGCGGCGCGATCGAGGTCCGGGCAATCGGCGAGCACGATGTTCGGCGACTTGCCGCCGCACTCGAGCCCCACCTTCTTGAGGTTGGATTGCGCGGCATATTGCATGACCACCTTGCCGGTGGCGGTGGAGCCGGTGAAGGCAATGCAGTCCACGTCCATGGACGACGCCAGCGCCTTGCCCGCGGTCTGGCCGAAGCCCGGCACCACGTTGAACACGCCTTCGGGCAGTCCCGCTTCCATGGCGAGTTCCGCCACGCGCAGCGCCGTCAACGGCGACTTCTCCGAGGGCTTCAGCACCAGCGAGTTGCCGCTGGCGAGGATGGGCCCGATCTTCCACGACGCCATCAGCAGGGGGAAATTCCACGGCACGATGGCGCCGATCACACCCATGGGCTCGCGCGTGATGGTGGCCAGCGTACGCGGGCCGGTGGGCGCCACTTCGTCGTAGATCTTGTCGACGGCCTCGGCGTACCAGCGGATGCAGTTGGCCGCCGCCGGTATGTCCACCGCCAGCGAATCGCCGATGGGTTTGCCGGTGTCCAGCGTCTCCAGCAGCGCCAGCTCATCCTTGTTAGCCAGGATGAGTTCGGCGAATTTCAGCAGCACGCGTTTGCGCGCCCTGGGTTCCTGGTGTGCCCAGCTGCCGCGCCGGAAGGCGGCGCGGGCACTCGCCACGGCGCGATCGACGTCGAGTGTGTCGCCGGCCGCGATCGCGCCCAGCGAACGGCCCGTGGCCGGATTGATGTTGTCGAAGGTCGCGCCGCTGGCCGAGGGCACGAAGCGCCCATCGATGAACACGCCGGAGCGCGGCTTGAGCGCGGCGGCGCGTTCGCGCCATTGAGTCGCTGAAACGGAAGGCAGGGCGGACATGATGATCCCGGTCAGAAGGTCGGCGGGGTGGAGGCGGAGATGATCTCACAGACCTCGCGCCCGACGTTGCGGAAGCTGTGCGGCGTGGCGCTGGAGAAATAATAGGCGTCGCCGGCCTCGAGCACGCGCGTCTGGCCGCCCACCGTGAGCTCGACCTTGCCACGGACCACGACGCCGCCCTCCTCGCCGCGATGCGACAACATGTCGTCGCCGGTGGCCGCGCCGGGTTCGTACCTCTCGTGCAGTACCGTGAGCTGGCGCCCCGGGCGCTGCGCGGCCACGAGTCGCAGCGAAGCCCCTTCTCCGCCGATCTCCACCAGTTCGTCGGCCGCGTAGAACACCTGTGCAGCACTGGTCACGTCGAGAGTGAAGAACTCGACCATCGACAGCGGCACGCCATCGAGCACCTTCTTGAGTGAGCCCACCGAGGGACTGACGCGGTTCTGTTCTATCAGCGAAATGAGACCGTTGGTGACGCCTGCGCGGCGCGCCAGTTCGCGCTGCGAAAGGCCATGCAGTTCGCGGACATGTTTGAGGCGGGCCCCGACGTCGATGCTCATACGGTTTGGGGAAGGTTTGCTGAGGTGGGCTGGATTATCATCTGGCGCATATTCCGGAGTCGAACATGAACGCGCAGCCGAATACAGTGACTGACCTCGATGCGTACTGGATGCCCTTCACGGCGAACCGCCAGTTCAAGGGCAACCCCCGCATGCTGGCCCGCGCGTCGGGCATGTACTACGAAACCCCCGAAGGACGGCGGATCCTCGACGGCGTCGCCGGGCTGTGGTGTGTCAATGCCGGTCACGGGCGCGCCGAGATCACCCAGGCCGTGGCGCGCCAGCTCGAGACCATGGACTATGCGCCGCCCTTCCAGATGGGCCACCCGGCCGCCTTCGAACTGGCCAGTGCGCTGGTCGGGATCGCGCCGGCCGGCATCGATCACGTGTTCTTCACCAACTCGGGATCGGAGTCTGTCGACACGGCGCTCAAGATTGCCCTGGCGTATCACCGCGCGAAGGGCGACGCGGCGCGCGTGCGGCTCATCGGGCGCGAGCGCGGCTATCACGGCGTGGGGTTTGGCGGCATCAGCGTTGGCGGCATGGTCGCGAATCGCAAGGTGTGGCCGGCATCGATGATTCCAGGCGTAGACCACCTGCCGCACACGCATGACCTGAAGCGGAACGCCTATTCGCGCGGACTACCCGCGCACGGTGCGGAACTGGCCGACGAGCTCGAGCGGCTGATCCTGCTGCACGACGCATCGACCGTGGCCGCGGTCATCGTCGAGCCCATCGCGGGCTCGACCGGCGTGGTGTTGCCGCCCCAGGGGTATCTCAAGCGACTGCGCCAGATCTGCGACAAACACGGCCTGCTGCTGATCTTCGACGAGGTGATCACGGGCTTCGGCCGCACCGGTTCGCCGTTTGCCGCGCAGGAATTCGACGTGACGCCCGACATCATCACCTGCGCCAAGGGACTCACCAACGGCGCGATCCCGATGGGCGCTGTCATGGTGACCGGGAAAATCTACGACGCGTTCATGCAGGGTCCGCCCGGCGCCATCGAGCTGTTCCATGGCTACACGTATTCCGCACATCCCGCGGCCTGCGCAGCAGGCCTGGCGACCCTCGCGGTGTACGAACGGGAAAAATTGCTGACGCGCGCGAAACAGATGGCGCCGGCCTTCGAACAGGCCGTGCACGGCCTGCGCGGGCTGCCGCATGTCATCGACGTGCGCAACTATGGACTGGTGGCCGGCATCGAACTCGATCCGATCGCGGGATCACCCGGCGCGCGCGCGTTCGGGGTGTACCTCAAGTGCTTCGAGCGCGGCCTGCTGATCCGCACCACCGGCGACATCATCGCGCTGTCACCCGCGCTCATCATCGAACCCAAACACATCGACGAGCTGATCGGGATCCTCTCAGCCGCCCTCAAGGAATAATGGGGACATTCCCCGTTTCCTGGCAAACCAGGAATGTCCCCATTTATTGCGGCACGCCGGCCGCGGCTGGCGCACTGGCCGGAATCAACTTCCTTGCAAACTCCCTCCGCACCAGCGCATAGGAAATCACGGCCTGCACGAACATGCTCACCAGCGAGACGTACCAGACGTCCACCAGCTGGAACCCTGGCCGGGTAGATAGCCATAGTGCCGGCACGGCGAAGATGGTCACGCGGATCGCACTCGAGACGATGGTCGGCCAGGTATTGCCCAGCGCCTGGAACATCGACGAGCAGCTGAAGATCACGCCGTTCGCCGCGAAATTCCACGAGGTGATCACCAACATCTGCACGCCGACCAGCACCACCGCCTCCTCGTGCGTGAAAATGCGCATGAAGAACGGCGACGCGAACTGGCACACCACGGTGAGCAGCATCATGATGAGGATGCTGAACATGACGGTCCACTTGAAGGTCTCGCGCACGCGTTCGGGACGGCGCGCGCCGAAATTCTGCCCGGCAATCGGCGCGGCCGCGAACGCCACGGCCATCGCCGGCAGCATGATGATGCGCATCACGCCCTGTGCCACACCGAAGCCCGCCTGCGCGGCAGCGCCGAAATCGCGGATCACCCAGTAGATGATGGCCATGACCAGCGACATGAGCATGAACTCGAGCCCCACCGGCAGGCCGATCAGCAGCACCCGGCCCCACAACGCCATCTGCGCGCGCATCTGCTCGCGGTGCACGGCCACATACTTCTCGTGGCTGCGGAAGTAATAGGCGCACAGCACGATTCCGACCGCCACCGAGATCGAGCTGGCCAGGCCCGCGCCCGCGGGGCCCATCGCGTGTCCCGTCATCCAGCCGACGATCAGGATCGGCGCGAGCACGATGTTCACGAACACCGTGATGACCTGCAGGATCATGGTCGGCTTCATCATGCCGGTGGCGCGCAGCGTCGCGAACATTGCAACCATCGGGAACTGCAGCGCGAGTCCGGGCGCGAACCAGTACAGGTAGTCGAGCCCGGCCCGCGCCGTCGCATCGTCCGCCGCCACGGTGTGCATGTAGGGGCCGGAGAACAGGTACACAGCCACGAACACGACGGCGCCCATGACGAGCGACAGCGACAGCGCCTGGTTGAACACCAGGTTGGCGCGATCCTGCTGCCTGGCGCCCACCGCGTGCGACACCAGCGCCACGGTGCCGACATTCAGGATCTGCGTGAGCGCCAGGACTATGAACCACACGTTGCCGGCCGAGGTCACGCCGGCAATGGCCTGGTCGCCGAGCTTCGACACGAAGTACAGATCGGTGAAGAAATACAGCGTCTGCACCAGGATGCCGATGGCCATCTGGATGGACATCGAGGCGATGTGTCCCGGTATCGAGCCGGTGGATAGATCCTTCATGGCCTAATCATAAAAAAAGGCCAGTCTCGCGACTGGCCTCTTTTCCGATTCAGTTTGGGACTGAGCCGTTTATTGACTCGACAGGCTCATTCCCACGGCAGGGTCGTGGTGATGCCGAAGAGGAAACGCGGCTCGTTGTTGCCGATGTCGTCTTCGACCTTCATCGCGTCGCTGGCGTCCGTGGCCGTGAACTTGAGGAAGAACGTCAGGTTGCCGGCGCTGTAGTTGCCTTGCACCGCATAGTCGATGACCTCGTCACCGGCGGCATCCCAGTAGTCACCCCACGAATAGCCCGCATGCAGGTTGAGCGAGAAATTGTCCCAAGACTGCGTGAAGTTGGCTTCCGTGTATTGCGCCGACTCGTCCAGCGCGTAGAAGTCATTCGAATACCACTGCTTGAAGCTGAAACCGCCGGCGTTGAGGCCGACGTAGCCCTCGGGATAACCGGAGAGACCGGGGCCCAGCGGATAGTCGTAATACGTCACGCCCGCGGTGAACGCGAATGTGTCGTTGATCTTCCCGGTGTAGTTGACGTAGTAGTCGGTCTCGAGGTCGTCGTCGACTCCCCAGTCGACATTCGACGCCCAGACGCCTACCGACAGACCGGTTTCGCCGAACGCATAGTCGGCGCTGGCCTGGATCGCCGGGTCCTTACCGCTCTGACTGTAACCGCGGAAGTCGTAGTCGGTGACAAAGGTCCACGTCGAACTGAATTGAGCGTGGGACACGCCGCTTAAGGCCAGGAGGCCGGTCACGAGCGCCAAGGTTCTAATCGATTTCATTTTCTCCTCCGAAGGCTTAAAGGGCACGGTGACTCAAGCAAAGGTTGTGCCATTCCTGCCCACACATCGCTGTCATTGCCGCCAAAACAATGAGTTACATGTAGCCAGAAAAAACACAACGGCCAGCGCGGGCCCGATTATGCCGTCAAACGGTGCGCCTGTGCACTCATTAGGTGCGGGCTTCGAAAATTGCGTAAAACTTGGTGCAGTCTTCGACCACTTCCCAAGTTCCGGCGAAGCCGGCGGGCACCACGAACCCTTCTCCGGCCCGGAATTCCCAGCGTTGACCCTCGAGGTTTTCGAGCACCACCCGGCCGCGGGTCAGGCAGCAGAACTCGGATTCGCTGTACTGGATGCGCCATTTGCCGCGCGTGCTCGACCAGACGCCGGAATGGAATTGCTGTGTGGCGTCGCTGAAGTAATTGGAGATCTGCTGGCGAGGGTCGCCGGTCAGCAGCCGGTCGGCGGCGGGCGCCGCGGTCTCGCTGTCGATGCGGGTTCTGAAATCCACGATCTGTTGGGTCATGGTCGGTGCCAGGGAGGAAAAGTCGGGGGGGTCAAGCGTAATCCCGACAGTCCCTCCCCGGCACCAGGTGTGGTCAGTTGCTGGCCAGCGAACGCGTCGACTCCAGCCGGATCTCGACGCACCGCTCGAAGGCCTGGTCATCCGGCTTCGCCTCGGTGCTGGCGAAACGCTCGCCCATGGCCTCGATGATCATGCGGTCCTTGGGGACGCCGGCCTTCTCCAGCTCGAGCGCCACCATTTCCGCGCGCTCCTGCGACAGGGTCTGGTTGATCTCGTCTCCGCCACGCGAATCGGCGAAGCCCGAAACGCGCACGCGCACGTCACCCAGCCCGGCGAGCAGCGAACCGAGTTTGGCCAGGCGCGCGCGATCGCTATCGCGCACCGCGGTTTCGCCGGTACGGAACTGCACGGTTGCACCGACCTGGCCTGCCTTGCCCTGGATGGTGTTCAGCGAGGACTCGAGCGTATCGACCTCGCTCGCCAGCATGGCGGCCGCGGCCTTGCGCTCGGCCAGTGCCACGTTCTTCTTGTGGCTGCGCTCACCGAGGAGGCCACCGGCCACGGCGCCAACCACCATGCCCACCGGCCCGCCCGCCGCTGCGCCAATCACGGCGCCGC
>Ga0157380_10004153_pt1 | contig 10009 bp, 5 predicted proteins | sample S35metaG_FD_119757 | JGI IMG/M metagenome (GOLD analysis project Ga0157380, IMG submission 119757) | Switchgrass rhizosphere microbial communities from Kellogg Biological Station, Michigan, USA - S3-5 metaG | ecosystem: Host-associated > Plants > Roots > Rhizosphere > Soil | place: USA: Michigan...
AATATTCTCGTTTGATACGCAACGGATTCACGATTACTTTATCGTTTGGATAAAATTCCATGAAGTTGACGCCACCAAATGTTGCTGCATATTGATCTTGTCTTCCTCCGGCTAACTTAAGATCTTTACGTTCGATCTCATAGGCATAATGCGCCATGTCATATTCACCAAGCGGTAACTTGAGCATTTCTGCAAAGGCTCCAACAATCGCAACAACCAATGTTGACGAAGTGCCAAGACCTGAGCCTGCAGGAGCATCAACATAGGTAGTCAGTTTAAATCCACTACGTTTGATTCCATAATCCTTTTGGATACGGTTATAAACACCTTTTAGCAAATCAAGTTGTCCATCAATCGGAAGAGCATCACTCCATTCATGTTCTTGCATTTCTCCCTGGTCCCAGGCATGCAGGATAATCTTCGGTTCGTCGAGTACCTCAATCGTGGCATATGCGTAAAGAGAAAGCGTGGCGTTGAGAATGGCTCCGTTGTATAAATCACAATACGGGCTGACATCCGTTCCTCCGCCTGCCAGGCCAATACGTAAGGGAGCTTTACTTCTGTAGATCATAATGATTTTTTCACCGGCAGAAACTGCATTCTAAGCCAGGGATTTAATGGTGTCGGCCAGCTTCGACCAGGATAGTTTTTGTTTCTCGGAGCGAAGATGAGGAATAAAAAATTCTTCACCTAATGCATAGAACTCCAATATAGCACTGGCAATCGCTTCAGGCTGAGGCTCAGCCACAAGGCCTGCTTTATGGTCAGGCACCATTGCCGGTAAGCCACCCACATTAGTCACCACCATAGGCTTTTCAAAATGATAGGCCAATGGGGTCACTCCGCTTTGTGTGGCATTCTTATATGGTTGAACAACAAGGTCTGCTGCACAGAAATAATACAAGACTTCTCTGTCCGGAATAAAATGAGTGCGCATGATGAGTTGCGAACGAATATTCAAACGATCGATCTGCTCTTCATACCCTTTTTCATCTTCGTAAAATTCACCCGCAACCAACAATTTTATTCCGGATGTTTTAATACGTTCATCTGCCATGGCATCAAATAGCAGATCTAATCCTTTATATTTTCGGATAAACCCAAAAAACAAAATGACTTTTTCATCAAGTGAAATACCAAGCTTCTCACGCGCTTCTTGTTTGGAAACTTTCTCTCCAAAATTATCATAGAGTGGATGAGCTACAAGTTTTGCGGGTTTATCTTTTTCGATGGAACGAAGATCAACCATTACTTTTTCTGACATCGTGATAAAAGCATCGCAACTTCCCAGGAAATATTTTGTGAACATAGTATCTCCCGGTCTCTTTTCATGCGGGATCACATTATCTGCAAGGCCAATGATGCGCGTATGTTTATTCTTTCTCACCTGGCGCAAGATTGTTCCGAGCGCAGGACCCATAAATGGGATCCAAAAGCGAACGAGGATGATGTCATGTTTCGCTGCGGCAATTCTCTTTCCGACTTTAATCCAATTAAGTGGGTTGACTGAATTGATGATTGTATGTATTGTCAGATTTTCCGGTGCCGGCTCATCTGTAAATTGAGATGTCCCGGGAAAGAGAAACGATGGATACTGAAGGGAAAAGGAATAAATCACACAATCATCCCCCAGGTCCTTAAATTCCTTCGCCAGGCGATGATTAAACGTCGTCAAGCCACCGCGCAAAGGGTGCGCAGGTCCAATAATCGCTATACTTCTCTTACTCTCCATTACGTTCGGCTATTAGGGCTGCAAGATAAGTGCCCTTTTTTGACTTCTCCTCTTGGCAGGCTGTCCGTATTCTGATACTTTTAGCCTTCAAATACCCGATTTATGAGAATTCTTTGCTTCCTGCTCCTCCTTATTTTACCGATAATCTCCTACAGCCAGCAACTTCACAAGGTTGCCCCTGCTGCTGGTGAATCGCTTCCCGGATGGGCCATGAAGATGTATGGTGATCATCCAAATGTCTGGGAGGTTGATGATGAATACAGGGACTGGCGAAAAACAAATCCTGACCTGAAGACCACCTATACCCAGTATTACAAAAAATGGCGAAGAGCTGCAGAGCCGATTATTAATACTCAAGGATTTATTCAAAAACCAACACCTGAAGAACAGGAGGCTTATTATCAAAGAATAGATAAACTGAAATCATCTGCTGGTTCAAGAGGTAGTGCGGATTGGTCTGTAATGGGACCTGTCGAAACATTCGGTACGAATCTTGGTCCTTCTCCTTTACCAAAATCATCACAAGCCAATATTTATTCCATTGACCAGACACGCAATAATCCAAACATCGTTTATTGTGGTACTGAAGGTGGCGAAATATTTGTTTCCTACGACAAGGGATTGACTTGGATGTGTGACTCACGCGAATATGAAATGGGCGCTATCACCGCGCTTGAATCTTTTACAGACGAATCCCCAGTTGTTTTCGCCGGTGAATCCAATAATATCCGGAGGAGACTTGGCGGTACTTGGGAAATCGTCCTGACCGATGACCAGATGTGGACGAATGATATCACTTCAAACCCCAATAATGATCTTATCGTTCTTACAGCCACACAACGTGGACTCTACCGGACCACGAATGGTGGTGATGATTGGGAGCACCTGACTAATGAAGCTTGTTATGACATCGAATGGAAAACAGATGATCCTTCAGTTGGATTCATGGTTGCTAATGATCCTGCATTGGGTATTTGCCGGTTTTATAAATCCTCTGACTTTGGTGCAACCTGGGAATTACGTGACAATGGTTGGTTTTTTTCAGATGCAGCGGGACGTAATGATGGTGGTGCAAGGCTTGCCGTAACCGAAGCGGATCCTAATAGGGTGTATGCAGTATTAATTGGTGAAGCGAAGCTTGATGATTCCGGTTTTATTGGCATTTGGAGATCAGATGATGCAGGCGAGACATGGTATCAACCAAATCCTCCTGCTGGTGGACCATGGGATGAAGTCAATCACCCAAACATGGCTACGATAGGTCGTACCGGTGGATATCACCAGGGCTTCTATAATCTCGGCTTTGATGCCTCTGATGTAGATGCTGATTTTCTTATGGCCGGGTTTCTCAATCTTTGGGTATCTATCGATGGAGGATTTACTTTCTCTTGTGATGGGGGTTATTGTGGAAATAATTTTAGCTATGTACATCCCGATTGTCAAGAGATTGAAATCAATGGAACAGATATATGGATGACAAGCGATGGTGGAATAGAATATTCTGATGATCATTTTGTAACACATCATGCACGCAACCGCGGAATAACCGGATCGGACTATTGGGGTTTTGGTACAGGATGGAATGAAGACATACTTGTTGGAGGCCGTTATCATAATGGTAACAGTGGTTGGCATGAAAACTGGATGCCAGGCGAAGTACTAAGTCTTGGTGGTGGTGAAGCTCCTACTGGCTATGTCAATCCTGGTGCTGGACGACTGACCTATTACTCAGATATAGGAGGTGTTGCTTTACCAGAAATACAAAATGGATATGCTCAATATTTCTCCATTGGGAAATATCCGAATGAAAGCTATTACGATGCTGAAAGTGGAGAGATGGAATGGCTACCCTATTGTTGGAATCATTTCTTTGTCACCAATGAAAATAAAATCTGGAAAACAACAGATGGCGGAAAGACTTTTAACATCCTGCATGAATTTGGTACGGATGTCAATGCACGCACGATGAGTTTCGAAGTTAGTCGGAGCAATCCGAAAGTGATTTATCTTTTTCAACGAGATGAAAATTCGTGGGAGGCAGGATTATTATGGAAAAGTATTGATGGTGGCGATACATGGGAGCAACTTTCTTTTCCTGCTGGTTATGCCCGTCGTTGCGTGCTGGCTTGTGATGCAGAAGATGAGAATAGAATCTGGCTTGCCTTTCCTGATGCAAACGATGGAGAAAAAATATATGTATCTCCTGATGGTGGAGATACCTGGGAAAACCTGACTACTCCAGCCTTGAATGGCGAACATATCACCTACATCATGCATCAAGGTGGGACAGATAGAGGAATCTATCTTGGCACGTATAGAACCATTTGGTACAAAGATGATAACATGCCAGAATGGATGCCATACAATGATGGTCTTCCAAAAAATGTATCCACTTGTATTCTCCGTCCGTTTTATCGCGACAGTAAAATCAGGTTGGGTGCGTATAGCAAAGGCATCTGGGAATCGCCTCTTGCTGTCACATCACGGCCTGTTGCTCAACCGATGGCAAACAAACTACAGACTGAATGTCCTGGTGACAGTATTCTCTTCGATGATTATTCTATGCTCTCACACGAGGGAGCAACATGGCTTTGGGAATTTGCCGGAGGCACTCCGGAAACTTCAACACTACGGAATCCAAAAGTAGTTTATCATTATCCGGGTGTCTATGATGTAAAGCTCACAGTTCAAAATCCGAATGGCACATCTACTAAAACCATTGAAGGCATGATCGAAGCTCTTCAACCGATCATCAACGAAATACCTCCTGTCATAGATTTTTCAACCCCAGATAACTTTACAGTTTTCAACCCTGACAATGGCATCACCTGGTCTCCAATTAGTATAGAAACCTGTAATCCAGACGGAGACATTGCTTATTATGTCAACAATTACGAATACAGCTCTTATGGTGTTGATGATTTATTGCTACCAATCAATCTGGATCTTACCCAGGTGATAGAGCCATCATTGCATTTTGATGTAGCCTATGCTCCGTACTTTGATGGCAATGCATTCATTGATTCGCTCGCAGTTCTTGTCAGCAATGACTGCGGCACTTCATCAGACATATTATTCAGAAGCGGTGGTGAGGCTTTGAGCACTACCTCCAGCGGTGAAGGTCCAAACAACCTCTATGAGTACGAAAGATTCTCTCCACAAAACTGTGAAGAATGGAGACCAGTAACTTTAGACCTCAGCCCCTATGCTGGTCAGTATATAACACTCCGTTTCGTCAATCAATCCGGATATGGTAATAACATGTACCTGGATAATATCTGGATTGAGTCCACTCCATTATCAACAGATGGCACCACGCAAGCGATGACTATCGACCTTCATCCAAATCCAACTTCTGGCTATACCATTGTATCAGGTCAAGGAATAGAAAGTGATCACCTGACCCTCAGTGTATTTTCGCCATCAGGTGTGAAGATGTTTGAACAACCAATAATTGGTGATCGAGATCATTGGCAGGAGGCGATTGATATGAGCCAATATCAAGCGGGGATTTATTTTGTAAAAATCATTAGTGGAGGTGCAGAGGTGTTGACAAGGAAACTTGTCAAACACTAGCTCTTGACCCCTAAATCCCCTAAAGGGGACTTTCTGAATTTTACCTAATCATGTCAAGTCCCCTTTAGGGGATTTAGGGGCCAACGTAGCAAAATCCTCTTTTACAACAAGTCCCCTTTAGGGGATTTAGGGGCCAACAAAGCAAAATCCTCTTTTACAGCAAGTCCCCTTTAGGGGATTTAGGGGTCAACGTAGCAAAATCCTCTTTTACAACAAGTCCCCTTTAGGGGATTTAGGAGCATTTTCTAATTTCTATTAATTCAAGAATAGTCCCCTTTAGGGGATTTAGGGGCGAACGTAGCAAAATCCTCTTTTACAACAAGTCCCCTTTAGGGGATTTAGGGGCCAACGTAGCAATGTCCTCTTTCAAAAAAAGAAAATACACCACCACCCCAAACGCCACCACCGACGTTGCAATAAAAGCAACAGCAGATCCGAAGGTGTACCAAATCAACCCAGTGAGCGAACTGGCAAGCAATGCACATATGCTCTGAAATCCTGAATACAAACCAATCGCAGTAGCTGTATCCTTTTGCTCCGCAATATTACTGATCCAGGCTTTGGTGATGCCTTCTGTCGCTGCCGTGTAGATGCCGTAGCAGGCAAATAAGATGATATAGACATAAGTATCCGATGTCATCGACATGCCCAGGTACACGGATGCAAAAATGATAAGGCCTGCAATGTATGTAGTCTTCAACCCAATACGATCTGCGAGGATGCCAAGTGGAAATGCAAATAATGCATACACCAGGTTGTACAGAATATAAGAACCAATCACCCAGGTGTCATCCAAGCCTGATTCCTTCAACTTGAGGATCAGGAATAAATCTGAGCTGTTGAATAATGCAAAAACAAGAAAGCCAATGAGGACCTTTCGGTACATCGGAGGACTATCTTTCCAATAACCTAGAAACGAAAAGAATCCAGATCCTTTCTTAAGAGGCCTCGGCTCAGGCTTACGCTCTTTTAAAATAAACGTGAGTAACACAGCTATCAATCCTGGAATAAAGGCTAATAAAAACAACGTCTTATAATCCTCCGGATAGAAATACAAATAGAGCAACGCCAGCAGTGGACCAATCACGGCGCCAAGTGTATCTATCGATCGGTGAAACCCGAATACTTTTCCTTTTGTCTCTCGTGTCGCTTCATCCGAAAGCATCGCATCCCTGGCCGCAGTGCGAATACCTTTCCCAAGTCGATCAAGTGTGCGCGTGAATAAAACCCAGACTGGCAAAGCAAAAAACACCATTAATGGTTTGGCAAATGCACTCAACGCATATCCTGCTCGCACAAAAGGCAATCGTTTGCCGGAGAGGTCTGATTGCTTACCGAAATATCCTTTGCTCAATCCAATGGTGGCTTCGGCGAAACCCTCCATCACACCAATTAATACAACTGAAAAACCGATACTTGCCAGGTAGATCGGAAGTACAGGATATAACATTTCACTGCACACATCCTGGAAAAGGCTAACCAGCGAAAGAATCCAAATCGTTCGGGTGATAAATTTCAAGGAATATAGGGTGTTTCGGATATTGACATTTCCTTTGGCTGGATGAGATCCCAGAGATTACCATACATGTCCTTAAATACACCTACTGTTCCGTAAGGTTGTTCAATGGGCCCTTTTGTAAACACAACCCCACGTGAAGTGAAGTGATCATAATCCCTTTGAAAATCATCTGTATGCAGAAAGAGAAAAACTCGGCCACCGGTTTGATTGCCTACTCTTGATAGTTGCTCTTCATTTGCCGCCTTTGCCAACAGCAAGTTGCATCCCTCTTGTGCAGAAGGTCTCACCAGCACCCAACGCTTAGTGTCGCTCATGACGGTATCTTCTATGAGTTCGAAGTTGAGCACTTCGGTGTAGTATTGAATGGCTTCGTCGTAGTCTTTGACGAGGAGGGAGATGTGGGCGAGGGATCTGTGCATTGGCTTTATCTGTGGATTAAGAAAAGACAAGATAGTAAGACAGTGAGATAGTAAGAGGGTAAGAAGTGTAGGAATGGGTGTATGCCAAGAGCTATGTCGTTTCGGCTCCGCTCAACGACCGTTGATTTCAAGTTCATCGAGTGATTCAATTCTAGATTTTCTTGGTTCGACACCCTTGCAATGTTTGTTTCGACTACGCTCTACAAACGAACAGCTACTTTAGCCACACTTATCTGTGAAGACGTTGAACGGACGTTTACAGATCGGTCAATTGGAACTTGGCAATTTCCAGGAAAATTCCAATTTCTATTTGTATACTTGATTCCAGTCTGTTGCCTCAAAACCAATTGAAATGAATATAACTCATTTCTTTACCTCAAATAGCGCATCAGCGCATCAGCGCATCAGCGTATCCGCGTATCCGCTAGGTTATTTTCTTGCCTTTTTTTCAATCCCCATTTTGGGCAGCCGATGATGATACTAAATCCTCATCGAATATTAAAGATCTGTGCATCAATTATTTATGTGTGGCTTTGCGCTATTCAATCCAGAGGCGTATTCACTATTTTTCTACCTGGTCTGCCACCATCTTCCTTTTCCATTTCTACATTTTACAAACGTTTTTTGCCGGTCAGGGTCAATGAGGCTTTTGCCTGCATCTGGCCTATCGTAGTCTAGTAAGCTGTAAATGCAGGCGAATTCCAAAACTTCCAAGTATGCTGTCATTCATTGCTACAGCCCAAGTATTAGAACGAATTCAATTAAAATTAAAATTATGTACTTATGAAAAAGATATTTAATTGCTGTATTTTGTTTTGCATGACATGTATGTTCATGCTCCCTGCCTGTGAAAAATCAATTGATCAGTCCCAGGTCAGCTTTGTGGATCAAAATACCCAGATAACTACACGAAGTGATGAATGTGAAAATTGTGAATTCACTTCCTGTTGCTGTTGCTTGATTGAAATGGTAACTACAAATGTCATTAAACTGAAAATCTGTGGAGTGTGTGATGGTGATTATGTATGTGGACCATTCTCCCCTAACGCGCCTTGTTCAACAGTCTCCGGAGGTGGGAAGGATATCACCCTCACTTCTCCTTTCTTTTCAAGACAGTATTTTTGTGCAGAACCTGGAGCTTCAATCAGGATAGAAAATATATCTGGTTATCCAGTTACTTTTGAGTTTACTTGCCAGGCGGATCCTACACCAACACCAATTATAGTATCGCTAACAACAGGTGAGATAAGATACTTTCTCAATGATGGAGAATGTCTTGTAGACGACTGCCCATAGGGCTATTTTAGATTGATAAAAAGGAAGTGCATTTTTTTAGGCAAATGCACTTCCTTTTATTGATTAGGCAAACCAGCAAATGATACTATTTTAGATATTTTTAAATGACATTAAAAAGCATATTTATATTTCTGTTCTGCTTTCCCATTACACTTTCCTGTGTTTGTCAAACATATTATGCAGTAACACCTTCAGCTGAATTTTATAAAATCGAAGTTGATGATCAGGCATGTTCTTGTTCTTTAGAACATATCTCTTCAATAGAAGACCCTGTAGTAGCAAATGGATTGACGTTCACTCCCGATAGTACACTTGTGTTGAATGATGGGAACATGTTTGAAATTGATACATTATCCGGAACTTCGACACTTTATTTTGCTCCTCCTCCTTTTAGCTGGCTGGGTGTTAATTCATTAGTTTCAGTTGGTAATGGTATTTTTTATGGTATAGGTGGTTTTGACGGTGCTTTATACCGGATCAATGTAATTTCAGGAACTATAACATATTTAGGATCAACAGGTCTGGAGGTAATAGGGGATTTAACTTTGTTTAATGGAAATATTTATTATTCAGGTCCGCTTGGTATAATGCTATTAGATACAAATGATTTAACAAATAATCAAATTATCGTTCCTTATTTACCAGGTCACTTGGCAGCTGGTATTACAGCATCGCATATTTGCAATTCTTTTCTTGCTTTTGACTGGCCCGCGAATCAACTGGTGCTGATCAATATCATTGATGGTGCATATACAGTTATTTGCGACTTACCTTCAGAAATTGATCTTTTTGAACATATTTCTTCCATGCTTGAATTTGCCGACCTCTCCGATTGCGAAATAACGCTTGATCTGGATTGTAACAATAGCTCCGGTGCGACAGGAGCTGATTACAATTCGCCAGACTATACTTGCTTATTACCTGGTGTAGGCATTGCCGATGAGGATATCCGTATGTCCTATGATGATATCATCACAACTATGCAGATATCAGTCACCGGAAATGTTCCTGATGCTCCAAATGAATTTCTTGTCCTCAATGGTGGACCAGCCAATATAGACGTGGATGGATCTGGTACAGATGTGCTCACGCTCACAAATACCGGAGGTGCAAAATCTACAGACTTTAAAGATGCCCTCCGGCTTGTGTTGTATCGAAACACAGCTATTCCATTGACACCTGGTCCTCGCACGGTAGAAGTTCAATTCACCACGGCTTCCGGTGCTATGAGTAATGTGGCTATTGCATTTATCCAGGTCAATGCAGCTCCTTCGCTCATAGTAGATATCGGTCCTGATCAGATGATTTGCGAGGGATCTTCTGCTTTTTTGGATGCAGGTTCTTTTCCGGGTGGTATGTACCAATGGTCCAGCGGTGAGATGACCCAGACGATTACCACAGCGGATGATGGTCAGTACATCGTGACCGTCAGCGATGCCACTCATTGTCCCGGCACAGATACTGCCG
>Ga0157380_10004154_pt1 | contig 10007 bp, 9 predicted proteins | sample S35metaG_FD_119757 | JGI IMG/M metagenome (GOLD analysis project Ga0157380, IMG submission 119757) | Switchgrass rhizosphere microbial communities from Kellogg Biological Station, Michigan, USA - S3-5 metaG | ecosystem: Host-associated > Plants > Roots > Rhizosphere > Soil | place: USA: Michigan...
CAGGGCCGTACCGTGGACTTCCGCAACACTGTCATCGTCATGACGTCGAACCTCGGCAGCCAGCGCATTCAAGAGCTCGCCGGCGCCGCCAACTACGAGCGCATGAAGGCCGAGGTGATGGAGATCGTGGGCCAGCATTTCCGGCCCGAGTTCATCAACCGCATCGACGACGTCGTGGTGTTTCATCCGCTCGAGGCGGAGCACATCCGCAAGATCGTCGACATTCAGCTCGAGTACTTGCGCCGCCGCCTGCGCGAGCGCGAGATCGGGCTCGTCTTGGATTCCGCTGCGCGCGATCGGCTCGCTCAAGCCGGGTTCGATCCCGTGTACGGCGCCCGGCCGCTGAAGCGTGCGATCCAGCAGCAATTGGAGAATCCGCTCGCTCAGCGTATCCTCCGCGGCGATTTCGGCCCTGGTGAGACGATTCGAGTGACAGCCGACGGCGACGTCATCGGCTTCACCAAGGGTCCGAAAGAGCAAGCCGCATGAGGAGCCCGAGAACCTAACCGTATGCCGATCTACGAGTATCGCTGTGCCGCGTGCGGGCACCACCTGGAAGCCTTGCAAAAAATGACCGAAGGGCCGCTGCGCAAGTGCCCGGATTGCGGCAAGTCGCAACTGAAGCGGCTCGTGTCGGCATCGCGGTTCCGCTTGAAGGGCAGCGGTTGGTACGAGACCGACTTCAAGAACAAAGGTGAGACGCAACGTAATCTTGTGGAGAAAGCCGGAACCGAGTCCCGCGAGAGCACTACCGCGAGTGAGCCGGCGACAGACACCGCGGCCAAGACCGAGGCGACGAAAGCCGTGGCAGCCGAGAAGGGTGAGGGCGCGGCGAAGAGCGTCAAGCCGAAAGAGGCAAGCACGAAAACTCCCGCTCCGAAACGCAGCAAGTCTGCTGCCAAGACACGCACGACGACGAAGTCTGCGAGACGTTGATGCGCCTGCGCCGCTACTGGGTGGCGGGTCTCTTGGTGTGGTTGCCGATCGGCGTGACCATCCTCGTCTTCAAGGTGCTCCTCGACATCATGGACCAGGCGCTGGTTCTCGTGCCGGAGGCGTATCGCCCTGAGACTCTGCTCGGTTTTCGGATTCCGGGGCTCGGAGCTGCGCTGGCCTTGCTCGTGCTATTCACGACGGGCGTCTTGGTCGCCAATCTCCTGGGTAGACGCTTGGTGCACTGGTACGAGGCGCTGCTCGGCCGTATTCCCCTGGTGCGCTCGGTGTACGGCGGCGTCAAGAACTTCGCCGCAGTGCTGTTGAGCGGCTCCGGGCAGTCGTTCAAGAAGGTGCTGCTCATCGAGTATCCGCGTAAAGGCATCTACCGGATCGCACTGCAGACCTCCGACAGCGTCCGCGAGATTGCCGCCGTCACGGGCAAGGATGTAATGACGGTGTTCGTGCCGACGACGCCGAACGCAACGTCGGGATTCCTCGCCTTCGTCCCGCGCGAGGATGTCATCGAGCTCACCATGTCGGTCGAGGAAGCGATAAAAATGATCGTCTCGCTCGGCGTAGTCGTGCCTGAATGGCATCGCGAGCGCGCCGGCGCCGCGCTTGCGCGTCCTACGCCTTCGCCGTAACATCCCGCCCTCTTTCGAGGCTAACGCCACCTTTGCATTCAAAAGGTTAGGCGCAAAAAGGACGACAGCGATGCGCAGTCATTACTGCGGCCACGTGAACCGCGCGGCCATCGGCCGGACAGTGACGGTCGCCGGTTGGGTACACCGGCGCCGCGATCACGGTGGCGTCATTTTCATCGATCTGCGCGATCGCGAGGGCTTGCTGCAAGTCGTGTTCGATCCCGACCGCGCCGAGATTTTCGCGGAGGCCGAGAGGCTCCGCTCGGAGTTCGTGCTCGCCGTCGAGGGTGTCGTGCGCGCGCGTCCCGACGGCACCGTCAACCCGAACCTCGCGAGCGGCGAGGTCGAGGTGCTCGCGTCGAAGCTCACGGTGCTTGCGAAATCGAAGACTCCCCCGTTCCATCACGACGAGCCCGCCAGCGAGGAGCTGCGGCTCCGTTACCGTTACCTCGACTTGCGGCGCGAGCCGATGCTGCGCAACTTGCGGTTGCGCCACTCGGTCACGCGCGCGTTGCGCAAGTTCATGGACGAGCACGGGTTCATCGACGTCGAGACGCCGATCCTGACGAAGACGACGCCCGAGGGCGCGCGCGACTATCTAGTGCCGAGCCGCACGCAGCAGGGCAACTTCTTCGCGCTGCCGCAGTCGCCGCAGCTCATGAAGCAGCTGCTGATGATGTCCGGCCTCGATCGCTACTACCAGATCGTCAAGTGCTTCCGCGACGAGGATCTGCGCGCCGACCGCCAGCCCGAGTTCACGCAGCTCGATATCGAAACGAGCTTCATGAGCGAGGACGACATCCTCGGGGTCATGGAGGAGTTGTTGCGCGAGACGTTCAAATCGGTGCTCGGCGTCGAGCTGCCGAAGCCATTCCAGCGCATGACATATGCGGATGCGCTGCGCCGCTACGGCAGCGACAAACCGGATCTGCGCAACCCGCTCGAGCTCGTCGAGGTCGCGGATCTGTTCCGCGGCGTCGAGTTCAAAGTGTTCGCGGGGCCGGCCGCCGATCCGAAGAGCCGCATTGCCGCGTTGAAGCTGCCCAAGGGCGGCGAGCTCACGCGCAAAGAGATCGACGACTACACCGCGCTCGTCGGCCGCCACGGCGCAAAAGGACTCGCGTACATCAAGGTCAACGAGCGCGCCAAGGGGCGCGACGGCTTGCAGTCGCCGATCCTGAAATTCCTGCCCGACGCAGCGATCGACGGCGTGCTCGAGCGCGTCGGCGCGCAAGACGGCGACCTCGTGTTCTTCGGCGCCGACAAGACCGGCGTCGTCAACGAGTCGTTGAACGCGCTGCGGTCTGCGCTCGGCCGCGACCGCAAGCTCTTGCAAGGCGAGTGGGCGCCGCTCTGGGTCGTCGACTTTCCGTTGCTCGAAGCGCTGCCCGGCGGCGGTTGGACGCCGCTGCACCACCCGTTCACGTCGCCGCGCGACGCATCGGCGGCCGCCTTGCGCGCAGCACCGGGCGAGGCGATCGCCCGCGCCTACGACATCGTGCTGAACGGCTACGAAGTCGGCGGCGGCTCGGTCCGTATCCACGATCCGGAGCTTCAGTCGACGATGTTCGACTTGCTCGGCATCGGCAAAGAGGAGGCCGAGCTCAAGTTCGGGTTCTTGCTGACGGCGCTCGACTTCGGCGCGCCCCCGCACGGCGGCATCGCGTTCGGCGTCGACCGCCTCGTAATGCTGATGGCCGGCACCGACAACATCCGCGAGGTCATCGCGTTCCCGAAGACGGCGACGGCCAGCGACTTATTGACCGGCGCGCCGAGCCCCGCCGATGAGAAGCAGCTCAAGGAGCTCGGTATTCGCTTGAAGAGCGCGGCACCGGGTTGAGGAACACATGGCCGCCGTCGCAGAGTTCAGGCGACCGGAGTCCGTGCTCGTCGTCGTGCACACGCCGACGCTCGATTGCCTGCTGCTCGAACGCGTCGAGCCGCGCGGCTTCTGGCAATCGGTGACGGGCACGCTGCGCTGGGCAGAGACGCCGGCCGAGTGTGCCGCGCGCGAGCTCGCCGAAGAGACCGGCCTGGCGCCGCACGGCTTGAGCGACGCGCACGTGCAGCGCTCGTTTCCGATCCTGCCGGCGTGGCGCTCGCGCTATGCGCCGGGCGTCGACAGTAACGTCGAGCACCGCTGGTACCTCGAGGTGCCCGAGGTGCGTGCGGTCCGCATCGAGCCGACGGAGCACGTCGCTTATCTTTGGTTGCCCATCGACGCTGCCATCGAGCGCGTCGCGTCGTGGACCAATCGCGAGGCGCTGCAGCAACTGAAGGATTCGCAGCGCGCGTGATTTCGGTCGTCACCCTGCATGGCCTGTGGATGCGCGGGGCCGCCATGGCGGTGCTGCGGCGGCGGCTCGAGCCGCACGGTTTTCAGGTCCGTGACTTCACCTATCCGTCCATCACAGGCTCGCTGACTGCGAACGCGGCAGCCCTCGCCGATTTTCTCGACGACGTGCCCGGCGACACCGTGCATCTCGTCGGCCATAGCTTAGGCGGCGTCTTGATCTGCGCGATGCTCGAGAACGTCATGCCGGCGCGCATCGGGCGCATCGTGTGCTTGGGCTCGCCGCTCAAAGGCAGCCGTACCGGTGCACGCCTTGCGCGTTGGCCGGGTGGGCGACGCTTGGTCGGTCGTTGTCTCGGCGACGTGCAGGCGCGTGGCGGGTTCTCGGCATGGCGCGCCGGCGTCGAGGTCGGAAGCATCGCCGGCCGCATACCGCTCGGTCTCGGTCGCCTGTTCGGGCCATTCTCGGAGCCGAACGACGGCACAGTCGCGGTTGCGGAGACGCAAATCGCCGGCTTGGCCGACCACATCGTGTTGCCGGTCTCGCACGTCGCGTTGCTGTGGTCGACCGCCGTCGCCGAGCAGACCGAGCACTTTCTATTGCACGCGCGATTTCGCCGCTGAGACGGGGTGTCCTCGACGTGCTCGGCGCTGGGCGTCAGTGGCGACCGTAGCCCAGAGCACGACTCGCGAGCGCCGCGCCGTCGCCGAGCGCTTTGAGCTTTGCCCAGGCGATCTGCGGGTGACAGCGTAGCCCCAAGCCGCAGTCCGTCGAGGCGATCACGTTCTCTCGGCCGACGAGCTTGGCGAAGCGCTGGATGCGCAGCGACACGAGCTCGGGATGTTCGATCAGAGGCGTCGAATGGCTGACGACCCCGGGCGCCAGGATCTTGTCCTCGGGCAGCTTGACGCGCTCCCAGAGCAGGTACTCGTGCTCGTGCCGCGCGTTGGCCGCCTCGAAGAGATAGGTCTGCGCGTTCACGGCCAGCATGATCTCGACCATGTCGGCCAGCGGAATGTCGTGCGCATGCGGCCCGTGCCAACTGCCCCAGCAGAGGTGGTAGCGCACCTGCTCGGGCGGCACGTTGGCAAGCGCGTGATTCAGCGCTTCGACGCGCAGCATGCAGTAACGTTGGTAGGCCGCGAGACCCATCTGCACGCCGATGCGATCCCAAAGGGCCGGCAACCAAGCATCGTCGACCTGCACGAGCAGACCGGCCTTGGCGATCATCTCGTACTCGACCTTTAGCGCGTCGGCGAGCCCGTAGAGGAACTCCTCTTCGGTGTCGTAGTACTCGTTCTTGCGCCCGACCTCGATACTTGCGGGCGCCGTGGACGTGAGAAAGGCATCGCCGACTGAATGTTCGCCGAGCGCCGCCTTCAGCAGGTCGATCTCGTGCTGCAGCGCCGCCTGCCCCGTGTACTCGATCGGCGCCCGGCACACCCAGTCGCGAATGCGCGAAGTCTGCACGGGCGTGCTCGCGGTTTGCTCGAACAGTGTGCCGCCGGCCATGGCCTTCGAGTAGAAGTCGTCGAATTCCTGCCAGTCGAGACTCGACCGCAGCAAGGCGACCGTGCCCTCTGCGGGCACGCCCTCGAACCCCGACAGCCGCGAGTTGATGAACGTGACCCAGTTGCCGCCCTTCGTGAGCTCGCCCTCGTTGACGATGTCGGTACCCGCTGTGAGCTGCGCGGCTACGACCTCGTCGACCGCCGAGCGCAGCGCAGCGCCACCCGCAACGCCTTCCCACGCATCGAGGGGGCCCGGCAGCGCGCCGACGTGGGTGCTCAAAATCCTCTCTGTGCTTCGCCGCATGGCATGCCCTCCTAGAACGCGAGCGGATCGCTGAAATCCTAGGCGCGCAGGAATCGCTCGAGCTCTGCGAGCACCTCGCTCGGCGCGCCTTCTTGCATGTTGTGGCCGCCCGGCATGCCTTTGCCCGTGACGCTGCGAGCGCGCTCGCGCCAAATCGCAAGCACGTCGTAGAGCCGATCCATGGCGCCGTTCTCCGCCCAGAGCACGTGCAGCGGGCAGCGGATTTTGTCGTCGAGGTCGGCTGCGTCGTGTTGCAGATCGATGGACGCGCCCGCGCGATAGTCCTCGCACATGCCGTGCACGCCTTCTGCCGTGCCGTTCGCACGGTTGTACTCCGCTTGTGCCGGCGATTGCTCGCGGCCCGCTTGCGCGGCGCGCTGTTCCAGCAGCTCGTTCTCCGGGCCCGGGGCCGGCCGCAGATAGTTGAACCAGTGAAAGTACGCCTGCACGAAGTCGATGTTGACGTGCGTGTAGAGATAGTAGGTCGGCACGATGTCGATCAGCACGGCTTTCGTGACGTTGTCGGCGTGATCGAGCGCCATGCGGTGGGCGACGCGGCCGCCGCGATCCTGGCCGACGACCGCGAACCGGTCGAAACCGAAGTGCTTCATGACGTCGACTTGGTCTTGCGCCATCGCGCGCTTCGAGTAGTTCGAGTGATCCGCCAAGCCTTGCGGCTTGCTGCTGTCGCCGTAGCCGCGCAGGTCGCTGGCAACGACGGTGAATTTCTCGGCGAGCCGTGGCGCGACGTCGCGCCACGTGTACAGCGTCAGCGGCGCGCCGTGCAGCAGCAGTAACGGCGGCCCACTGCCCCCTTTGACGGCGTTGATCGTGACGCCGCCGCTCGTCGCGACGCGTTCCGGCATGAAGCCCGGGATCGACACCGGCGCCGGGCTCGCCGGTTGCGCCTGGACACCGTCGAACAACGCGGCGCCGGCGACGAGCGTCGAGGCCGCGCGCAGCAGGTGGCGGCGCTCGAGAGAGGCCGGGTTGTCGCCGCTCGACAGCGGCAGGTTCACGTCGTTCATGTCGAAGCCTCAGTGGGGTGTGGTCGGGGGTGCGGCTCGTTGCAGGCGTTCCAAGAGTGCGATCGTATCCGGCTTGCGCACGGGTGGGTGCGTGGCGAGGAACACACCCTCGGCCCAGTCGAGCGGCGTACGCCCCTCGCGATCGGCAACATCGAGTTGCGCGCCGTTCGCGGCGAGGTACTCGATGACGTCGTTCGCGCCGCGATTCGCCGCGCCGTGGATCGCCGCAAGGCCCATCGAGTTGCGCGCGTTGATGTCGTTGCCGAGCTCGTGTGCGAGCTTCACCGCTTCGAGCAGCGCCGCGGGCCCTTCGTCGAAAGTCTCGGCGACGGCCCAGTTCACCCCGGCCGCGACCATCAGCGGCGTCGTGCCGGCGTCGGTCGCGATGTTCGGATCCGCGCCGTGCGCAAGGAGCAGACGCATCACGCGCAGGTCGCCGGCGGCGGCCGCCCGCAAGAACGGCGTCTGCCCCGTGAGATCGACCCACGCCACGGAGCCGACGACGATGACGATATGACGGCGCTCATGCGGGAACTCCCGCGTGCGTGCGTTCGGCTCTGCTCCTGATTCGAGCAAACGCTCGATCAGCGTGAACGCTTCGTCGCGAATGCCAGTCGCCTTGTCCGCGGGGCCGAGCTCGAGATTGCGCAAGTCGACCGCGGCCCAGAGCGGCGTCTCACCATACCAATCCATCGCGTTCACGTTGGCGCCGGCGTCGAGCAGCAGATTCGCTATACGGAGATGATCGCTCGCGCCAGAGCGCGTCACACGAAAGAGGCTGGCGTTCAATATGGAGCACAGCAGCGGCGTGATGCCGTTGCCGTCGGCGTGCTCGAGATTCGCGCCGCGCTCTACGAGCACGCGTGCAGCGTCGAGCTGGCCTTCGCGTGCGGCGTACAGCAGCGCCGTCTTGGCGCCGCCGGCAGGAAAGCGCTTGCCGCGCCCTTCGGGCCAGCCGGCCCGCACGATGCCGATGCCTTTGGAGAGGCCCGGCGGCGACTCGCTCGGCGGAATGAAGCGCGGCGGCTCCTCTGCCGTCGTCGCCGCATCGATGTCCGCGCCCGCGTCGAGCAAACGCCGCACGACCGCGACGTGCCCGTGCCTCGCCGCGATCATCAGCGCGGTTTGGCCGAAGCTGGCGTCACGCGCGTCGACGGCGACGCCATGCTCGAGCAGCGCAGCGGCGACGTCGACGTTGCCGACGCGCGCCGCCTGCAATAGCGGCGGCTCGCCGGCGCGATCGGTGCGCGCCGCGTCCGCGCCGACCTCGAGCAGCCAGCGCGCCATCGCGGCATCGCCCGCCGCAATCGCGAGATGGAGCGGCGTGACGCCGTAGCGGCTGGCGGCGTCGACGTCGGCGCCGTCTCGCACCAAGCGTTCGGCCGTAGCGCGATCGCCGACACGCACTACCCAGTGCAGCGCGGGTGTGCCGTCGCGCCCCGGCGCGTTCGGGTCGGCGCCGTCATCGAGCAGGGCGAGCACGGCCGAGATGTCGCCGCGCTCCGCCGCTTCCGCGAGCGGTGAAGCCGGCACGTCGGCGGCCGTCGGTGCGAGTAGCACCTCCTGAGCGGGAGCCGCGCACGCCGCGAGCACGAGCATCGTGCAGAAGGCCTGTTTCAAGGAAGCCCGCAACGTGCCCACGCCATCTCCGCCGCGGTCAGATCTCGAGGGCGCCCGTGCTGTCGCCGAACGAGGCGACCGGCACGTCGAGCTTGTCGAGCACCGTGACGAGCAGATTGGCGAACGACGTTCCCTCGGCTGCGTCGACGTGGCGTCCGCCCTCGAGCCGGCCGGAACCGCCGCCCGCGAGCAACAGCGGCAACGGGTCGTGATCGTGCTGATTCGGATTCGCCATGCCGCTGCCGTAAACGACAATCGAGTGATCGAGCAAGGTGCCGTCGCCGTCGGGAGTGTCCGCAAGCTTGCGCAGGAAATACGCGATCGTGGTACGCGTGTGATATTCGTTGAGCTTCGCCAGCCGCTCGATGTTCGCCGGGATGCCGGAGTGGTGCGACGCGTTGTGAAATCCCTCGTTGACGCCGCTGCGCGGATACAGACGGTTGCTGAGCTCGCGCGAGATCATGAAGGTCGCGATGCGCGTGAGATCGCCGGCCCACGCGAGCGCGAGCAGGTCGAACATCAGCATCGCGTGCTCTTCGAAGTCGCCGGGGATGCCGTTCGGCTTCTCGGGCACCTCGAGCTCGGCGAGCGGGGAATCCGCGGCCAGTGAGAGGCGCCGCTCGAGCTCGCGGACGTCGGTCAAATAGCGCTCCATGCGCTCGCGGTCCGGGCCCGGCAAGTCGCGCTGCAAAGCCGCGACTTGGCCGGTCACGGAATCGAGCAAGCTCGAAAGCTGCCGCTGCCGCGCTGCGCGTTCCGCGGGCGTGCTGCCGTCGCCAAGCAAGCGCTCGAACACGACGCGCGGATTCGTCTCCATCGGCAACGGCGTTTGCGGCGTGAGATACGAGATCGAGGAGCCGGCTTCGAGCGCGAGCTCGAGCGATGGCAACGGCGTCTCTTGGCCGATGTGCTGCGCTGCGAGCTGATCGGCCGACGTCGGCGAAGGACCTGAGTCTTCGGGCATGCAGGTGAGCCAACACTGCGACGATCGGCCGTGGTTCGCGGCCGCCGACGACTCGCCGACGTAGGCCGCCGGCAGCTTGAGGCCGCTGACGACGTTCAGACGGTTGCGGAACGGTTCGAGCGACTGCAGCGTCGGCGTGAGCTCGAAGCCGCGGCCCGTCGCCGTGGGCCGCCACTGATCCATGACGCTGCCGTGCGGAATGTAAATGCAGGCGAGGCGCGTGCGCGGCGCGCCTGCTGCGGCTGCGCTGCGGACTCCGGCGGGAAGCATGGATTCGAGGAAAGGTAGCGCGAGCGTGATGCCGGCGCCGCGAAGCACCGTGCGGCGGGACAGGTGCTTCTTCGTCAGATACCGCATGATCCGCCCCCGGGTCTTGAATCAGGTTACTCTACGGTGAGGCGCGCGTCGAAGGCGCGGGGGGAATCGCAGTGAGAACGTCACTCGCATCGTTGGCCATACTGGTCGCCGTTTCGTCGCTGCCGCTCGCAGCCCAACCGCCGCCGAGTCCGCCGCCGCCTCCGTGCATACCCGCCGCGAATGTCGTTTGCGGCCAGCAAGCGCCGGAGGACCTCGTGGCGCTTGGCTCCCAATGGGTGGTGGCCGGCGCTTACGCGGGCGACGGCGGAGTCAGGTTAGTTCGCGTCAGCGATCGGACGTCCCACACCGCTTATCCCGCCGCGACCGCGGTCGAGCGGCTCGATGCGAC
>Ga0157380_10004156_pt1 | contig 10003 bp, 5 predicted proteins | sample S35metaG_FD_119757 | JGI IMG/M metagenome (GOLD analysis project Ga0157380, IMG submission 119757) | Switchgrass rhizosphere microbial communities from Kellogg Biological Station, Michigan, USA - S3-5 metaG | ecosystem: Host-associated > Plants > Roots > Rhizosphere > Soil | place: USA: Michigan...
AGCGAGCGCAAGTCGGCGTAGGCCAGCACGTGCCGGCCGTTGTCGCGCAAGCCGATGCCGGGATCCGCGAGCCGCGGCTCGGGCGCCGCCGTCTGCATGTCGACACCGGGATTGCGCCGTTCGCTGGCGGGATGCAGTGGAATCTCATTGCTCGCATGGCCCGCATGCTCCGGCGTCGCAGCCGGTGCGGCCGCATGCCCCGCGTGATCGACGCTCGTTGCGGCGGCAGCGTGCGCGCCGTGACCCATGTCGGCCATCGACAGATGGACGATGCGGTCGAGCTCCGGCACGGGAGCGGTGAGACCGGCGCGCACGGCAAGCGTGCCGCGCGCGTAACTCGTGCGATCGAGCGACTGAGCGAAGATCGTGAACGCATCCGCGCCCGCGGGCGTGACGAGCACGTCGTACGTCTCGGCCGTCGCGATGCGCAGCTCGTCGACGGTCACCGGATGAACGTTCTGCCCGTCGGCTGCCACGACCGTGAGCTGCAGGCCGGGGATGCGTACGTCGAATGTCGACATCGCGGAGCCGTTGATCAACCGCAGCCGCAAGCGCTCGCCGGGCTTGAACAGCCCCGTCCAATTCGCGGCCGGGCCGCGGCCGTTCATTAGATAGGTGTACGCCGCCCCGCTCACATCGGCGAGATCGCTCGGCTGCATGCGCATGCGCGCCCAGTCGCGGCGCTCCGCGAGCGTGGCCGCGAAGCCGTCGCGCTTAGCGTCGCGCGTAAAGTCGCCGAGCGTTGGTTTTTGGAAGTTGAAGTAGTCGGAGTGGCGCTTGAGCAGCCGGTACAGCGCGAGCGGATCCCGATCGGTCCAATCCGAGAGCAGCACCACGTGCTCGCGGTCGTAAGCGAACGGCTCAGGCTCGCGCGGCTCGATGACGAGCGCGCCGTAGAGTCCCGTCTGCTCCTGAAACGCCGAGTGCGAGTGATACCAATACGTGCCGTTCTGCCGGGCGGGGAAACGATAGGTGAACGTCTCGCCGGGCGCGATGCCGTGGAAGCTCAAGCCCGGCACGCCGTCCATGTTGGCCGGCAGCACGAGGCCGTGCCAATGAATCGACGTCGGTTCCGCGAGCTCGTTGCGGACGCGGATCGTCACGGTGTCGCCCTCGCGCCAGCGCAGCGTCGGCGCCGGCAGCGAGCCGTTGACGACCGTCGCGATACGCGGCGCGCCCGTCAGGTTGGCGGCTCGCTCGCCGATCGCAAGGTCGAAGGCCGCGCCTTGCAGCACTTGCGGGGCGGCGACCGGCGCAAGGCCCGTGGCCGCCGAATAACGCGTGAGGGCCGTCGCGGCGGCGCTTGCGCTCAGGCCTTCGATGAATCTTCGTCGGGAAAAAATCAAATCGGTCATGCCGTTGCTCCTCGAATTCGTGGAGCGAAGCGGCTGTCAGCGATCGGAAGCTCTAGGCCGCTTCGCGGCGCCGCTGGAACGTTCCAGCAGCGCGAGCGCGAGGGGCGTACGTCAAAGCAATAGCACGCAGTGGACGAGGTTGAGCGAGACAGTCCCGCAGAGCGCGGTAGTCGGCTCGCGAAAGCTCAAGAGCAGCGGCGGCGCCGCGCGCGCCGCCGGCAATCGCCAACTCGGCACGAGTGAGAGCGGCGCTCGCTCGCTCGAGTCCTTGATCGGAGCGGTGGGACCCTGATCCGGGTTGTCGGTGGCCGCGCATGCCGAATGAGCGGCGTTAGCAGGACCCGAGTCGAGTGGGCAATGGGGGCAGGTGCGAGTGGACGGCGCATCTGGCTGCTGGTCGTGCGCGAGGCCGTGATGGGCATCGTGCGGCGCCACGAGGTGCGGTTCCGCGCCTGTGTGGCTGTGACGCCCGAGCATTGCCGCGCACGCCGAGGCCGAGGTAGCCGACAGCGCCAGCGCGGGCAACAACGCGCATAGGATGCCGCGCTTCCGCGTGCGCAGTGCGTTCAGCCAGCGGCTGGGGTGCCACCACATGGCGTTAGTGTAGACCTTTACGCGGTCCGAGCGCGCAGGTCTCCGCGGCCGGAAGGGCTCAACGCATGCTGTCGACGAATCGCAGGTTGAAATCGCCGCCGAGGCTCACGATGTCGCCGTGGTGCAGGACCCGGCGGCGGACGCGCTGCGAATTGACGAGGACTCCGTTCTTGCTGCCGGCGTCCTCGATGATCGTGGCGCCCTCATCGGTCCGGACCTTGGCATGGAGCCGGCTGACGAAGTGGCTGGCGATCCGAATGTCGCTGGCGTGGCCGCGGCCGATCGTCATGACGTTGGAGACGATCGGATAATCGCGTTCCTCGCCGCCAATGGTGAAGATGAGCTTGCCGGCCGGTTCGTTGCTCTCCGGACGGCCGATGTCGATCATCTCGTCGTGGTCGTCCCCACCGACGAGCAGACTCAGCGGCAGCGGCTCGGGCTGCTTGGCAACGACTGCTGCTGCTGCGGCCATGTGGTCATCGGCGGCCAGCGTTGCGACGAGATCCGCGACGCTTGGTGAGGCTTGGTCCGCGCGAGGCGATCCGTTGCCGCGGCTCATTCGCTGGTCGAGGTTCGCCAAGCTCGCACCGAGGTCCGTGATGCGTCCGAGGCTGCGCTCGAGCAGGTCTTCCGTGGCTTGCTTTGCACGGAGCTCCGTCTCGAGGCTCGTAACGAGCTGCTGCCGTGCCGCAACCTCCAGCGTCAACTGCTCGGCTCGCGTGGCCGCTTCGCTGCGCTGCCGGTCGAGCTCGGCCACCCGCGCCTCTAGCTTCTGAATCTCCGCGCGCATTCCTACGGCATCTTTCTGCATCGCGCTCAAGTCGATGCCCAACCGTTCGACGTGACGCGCTTTCTGATCGAGTGCGCCCTGGCTCGACGCCAGCTGCGTGGTTCGCTCCGTAAGCTGTTGCTGCGCGAGCTGCAGCTGGTCGTGGCTCATGCGCAAATCCTCGTGGTGCGCCTGCACTTGCTGCGCGCGCTCCGTGAGGCCCTTTTCGAGCTCTCCGACGCGGATCGCGAGCATGTCCCGCTCGGCTATGAGCGTGTCGAGAGCGGCAGCGCCCCGTTCGATCTCGGCAGTGAGCGCTTCAATACTCTGGTCACGCTCTTGGGTGCCGAGCTCGAGCGATTCGATGCGGCTCTGCGCGTTGGCCGCCTTCTCGATGGCTTGCTCGGTCTCGCTTAGGCGCTCCGCGTACTCTGCCTTGAGCTGCTTGGTCTCCTCGTAGTGCGCCGATAGTTTCTTCTGCAGCTCGTCGTACGCGTCCTCGCGCTCCTCGCGTTGACTGGCGAGGTCGGCGCTTTGCCGCTCGAAGTCGAGAATCCTCGCGGCGAGGCGCCCGTTCTCTTCTTCGGCTCGAGCAATCGCCGCGTCACGCTCCTTGAGCGTCTCCTCCAGGCGGAGCAAGGCACTCTTGTAGTCGGCGAGCTGCGAGTTGAGCGCGGACCAGCGGTCGTGACGGCCGTTGATGTAGATCTGGAGATCCTGGATCTCGACGCGGAGGCGACCTTGATCGGCGAGGAGCTCTTCGTTGTGCTCCCTGACCGTAGCCGTAGCGGTTTGTTCGTGGTGAATGGTGTCGTGCAGACGCGCCGTTTCGGCTTCCAATTGCGCGATTCTCTCGAGCGTGTCTTTGTGGGCAACCTCGGCGTCCGCTAGCTCTGTCGCAAGTGCCGCGATCCGATCGTCGCGTTTCTCTCGGTCCTCGATCAGCGCCGCGACTTCCCGGTCCTTGTTCGTGAGTCGCTCGTCGGCCGCTTGGAGCGCCGCGGTTTCGCGCTGCAACTCTTCCGTGACCCGGTTGATGGCGCCTTCACGGGCGTCGACGTCATTCTGGAGTTCGGCGATTCGCGCTTCGCGCGCCTTGAACTCTGCGTCGATGCCTTCCCACTTGGCGTGCAGTCGATTGATCTCGCTCTCGAGGTGCGAGAGCCAGTACGCCGCCTTGACCGACTCAATCGGCCCATTCGCCTGTGCCGAGCTCTGCCCCATTGTCTGGTCAACTGCTAGCAGCGGGTATTCGCCGGTCGGCTGGTCCGTGATTGAAGGGTCGCGATCGTCGTTATGGTTATTTTTGTTCATGGCGTTGTGCTCGAGTGCTTAGTCGCCTTTGTCGCGCCTGCGCTCTAAAGCTCGTTCACTGATCGTTGTGCTTGGTTGAAGCAACGAGCGTGGCGCCTTTTGGCGTTGTTGTTATTGTCCCGGCGGCCGCTGGGCTGTGAAGCACCCTCGGCCGCGGTTGCGTGGATCAGATCACGGTGCTGCCGCGATGAGCTGTGAACTCCATCACAGTTTTACAGAATGTGTCCCCGGCCGTCGCTGCGGCGACTTGGCTGGGGGTCAGCGCGCGCGAAATTTGGCGTAGTAGCGTTGGAACTCGTCCGCAGGCAACGGTGGCGAGAACAAGTGGCCCTGAGCGAGCTGTACGCCGGCTTCTGCGAGCGCGGTGGCTTGCGACTCGCGTTCGATGCCCTCGGCGATCACCTGTAGGGGCGTCGAACCGAGCAGTGCGGCTAGACCCTTGAGCCACTGCGGCTGTGCGGCGGCGCCGTTCAATTGCGCGACGAGCGTGTGGTCGATCTTGACGAAATCGAAGTGGCAGCGCGTCAAGAGGGCCAAGTTGGCGCCCGACAGGGTCGTGTCGTCGAGCGCGACGCGAGCGCCCGTAGCCGGAATGCTATTCAGCGCGTCGAGGCCGAGCTGATCCGGTACCCCGCGCTCGGTGATCTCGAACACCAGCTGCTTCGCATGGGCGCGCAGCCCCGATTTGTTGGCAACATATTCGATGCCGCCGCGCCCCAGAACCTCCGGCGGTACGTTGATGCCGATCAGGGCGTCGCGATTGTCGCCTAACCAGCCGCCGAGCTCGTTCGCTACCGTGTCCATGACCCAGTAGGTAATCGTGCCGGACAGAGGCGTCTTCTCCGTTTGCGGAATGAAGTCGCCGGCGTCGGTTACCACGCTCCCACGCCGCCACCGAATCAGCGCTTCGGCGCCCACGCAGCGGTGGTCGTCCAGCGCAACGATCGGCTGATAGACGAGAAAGAACTCGTCGGCCTGCAATGCCCGGCGGATGGTCTCGATATCCGTTGCTTCTGTCACGCGCTCGCTCCGTTGCCGATGGCCGCGACGCGGTGGCGTGGGCTCGGTACAGCGCGCACTTTATCATCGGCGACGTACTTCACGATGCGTACGGCGTTCAGCGGCGCTCTCCGCGGTGTCTGACGCCATGCGCCAACCGATACAAAGCGGGCAGCACGAGCAAGGTCAAGAGCGTCGAGGAGACGATTCCGCCGATGACGACCGTCGCGAGTGGTCGCTGCACCTCGGCACCGACGCCTGTGTTGAACGCCATTGGCACGAAGCCGAGCGAGGCGACGAGAGCCGTCATCAGCACGGGACGCAGCCGCGTAAGGGCGCCGGTGACGATCGCCTCGTCGAGCGGCCGGCCTTCGTCGAGCAGATTGCGGATGAACGATACGAGCACGATGCCGTTCAGCACCGCGACGCCGGATAGCGCGATGAAACCGACGCCGGCCGAGATCGACAGCGGAATGTCGCGCAGCCACAGCGCAAGCACGCCGCCCGTCAGGGCCAGAGGCACGCCGCTGAAGATCAATAAGGAGTCGGCTAACGAGCGGAACGCGAGCGTGAGCAGCACGAAGATCAGGAGCAGGGTGATTGGCACGACGAGCCGCAGCCGCTCGGCGCCCGAAATCAGCTGCTCGAACGTGCCGCCGAACTCCAGCCAATAGCCGGCCGGCAGCTCTAGACCTGACTCGATGCGCTCGCGCGCTTCGGCCACGAACGAGCCCAAGTCGCGGCCGCGGACGTTCGCGGTCACGACGGCGCGCCGTTTGCCGTTCTCACGGTTGATCGCGTTCGGCCCCTCGACGATCGACACTGTCGCGAGCTCGCGGAGCGGCACGTACCCCCCGCCGGGCAGCGGCACGGGCAACGCCTCGAGCGTCTCGGGATCGTTGCGCAGCGGCTCCGGCAGCCGGATGACGAGATCGAAGCGTTGGTCGCCTTCGAACACTTGGCCGACGGCCAGCCCGCCAATTGCCGTTGCAACGACGCCTTGCACGTCAGCGACGTCGAGCCCGTAGCGGGCAAGCACCGTGCGCCGCGGCTCGATCGTGAGCATCGGCAACCCCGTCATCTGCTCGAGCGCCACGTCGGCGCCGCCGGCCACGCCCGTGAGAATCGCCTCGACCTCACCGCCGAGAGCGAGCAGCGTGTCCAAGTCGTCGCCGTACACCTTCACGGCGACATCGGAGCGCACTCCGGAGATCAGCTCGTTGAAGCGCATCTCGATCGGCTGCGTGAATTCGTAGTTGTTGCCGGGCACGCGTGCGGCCGCGGCTTCGAGCTCTGCAACGAGCGCGCTCTTCGACTTGCGCGGGTCCGGCCATTGCTCGCGCTCTTTGAGAATGACGTACGTGTCCGCGACCGACGGCGGCATCGGATCGGTGGCGACGTCGGCCGTGCCGAGCTTGGCGAACACACGGTCGACTTCGGGGAACTGCGCGAGGCGAGCGTCGAGTGCGAGCTGCATGCCGATGGCTTGCTCGATGCCGGTGCCGGGAATGCGTAGCGCGTGCAGCGCGATGTCACCTTCGTCCAAGCTCGGTATGAACTCGCTGCCCATGCGTGCTGCGAGCGCGGCGCTCAGTGCGACGAGCGCGACGGCGCCGACGATGGCAATGAGTCGGAAGCGCAGGGCAGCGCGCAGCAGCGGCTCGTAGGCGCGGCGCGCGCTGCGCATGACGACGTTCTCGTGCTCGGCGACCTTGCCGCGCACCAGAACAGCGACCGCAGCCGGCACGAAGGTGACGCTCAGCGCCAGCGCCGCGGTTAGGGCCAGCGCGACTGTCAGCGCCATCGGGTGGAACATTTTTCCCTCGACGCCCGACAACGCGAAGATCGGCAGGTAGACGATCAGGATGATGAACATGCCGAACGTGCTCGGGCGAATGACTTCGGTCGTCGCGGCGCGTACGACCTCGAGCCGTTGCTCCGGCGGCAGTGGTGCGCCGCCGCGCTGCGCCATAGCGAGCCGCCTCAGGCAGTTTTCCACGATGATGACGGCACCGTCGACGATGAGGCCGAAGTCGAGTGCGCCCAAGCTCATGAGGTTGCCGCTAATGCGCGCCTCGACCATGCCCGTAATCGTGAGCAGCATCGACAACGGGATCACGAGTGTCGTGACGAGGGCTGCGCGCAGGTTGCCGAGCAACGCGAACAGCACGGCGACGACCAGCAGGGCGCCTTCGAAGAGGTTGGTGCGCACCGTGGCGATGGTTTTGTCGACGAGCGTCGTGCGATCGTAAACGGCTTCGAGCCTCAGCCCTTCGGGCAACGAGGCGTTGACTTCCATGAGCTTCGCCGCGGCCGCGCCGGCGACGATGCGGCTGTTCTCTCCCATGAGCATGAACACCGTGCCGAGCACGACTTCCTCGCCGTTCATGGTGGCCGCGCCGGTGCGCAGATCCTTGCCGATCGCGACCTCGGCGACGTCGCCGACGACGATGGGCGTGCCGTCGTGCGTCGCGATGCGGATGGCGCGAATCTCGTCGAGTGAGCCGACCTGGCCGGGCACGCGCACCAAGTACTGGCTGCCGAAGCGTTCGATATAGCCGGCGCCGACGTTGACGTTGTTGCGCTCGAGCGCTGCCGCGAGATCCGCCAGCGTCAGGTCGAACGCGAGCAGCGTGGCGGGACGGGGCGCGACGACGTACTGCCGCTCGTTGCCGCCGATCATGTTGACCTCGGTAACGCCGGGCACGCGCGCGAGCTGCGGCCGCACGACCCAGTCCATGACCGTGTGGAGATCCGTGGTGTCGTAGGCCGCGCCGTCGGGGCGGCGTGCGCCGGGCGCGACGCTCAGGATGAAGCTGAAGATTTCACCGAGACCCGTCGCGATCGGGCCGAGCTCGGGCTCGAGTCCCGGCGGCAACGCGGTCCGCGCTTCTTGCAAACGCTCGGTCACGCGCTGGCGCGCGAAGTAGATATCGGTGCCGTCGGCGAACACGACGGTGACCTGCGACAACCCGTAGCGCGACACGGATCGCGTGTAGTCGAGGCGTGGTAGACCCGCCATCGCAGTTTCGATCGCGAACGTGATGCGCTGCTCCGCCTCGAGCGGCGAGTAGCCGGGGGCCTCCGTGTTGATCTGGACCTGGACGTTGGTAATGTCGGGAACCGCGTCGATCGTGAGGTGCCGATAGTTGTAGGCGCCGAATGCCGCGAGCGCGGCGACGGCGAGCAGCACGAGCCAGCGGTGCCGGACCGAGCGAGCGACTAGATAGTCGAGCATGTGCGTCTCCGCCTAGTGGTCGTGGCTCGCGCCGGACTTTTCGATATCGGCTTTGATGAGGTAACTGTTATCGGTCACGTAGGTCGTGCCCGGCGCGAGCCCGTCGAGCACCTCGACGAAGCGCGCGTCGCGGCGGCCGAGCGTGAGCATGCGGACCTCATACGTCTCGCCGACCTGGGCGAACACGACGTCGAACTCGCGGAAGCGCTGCAGCGCCGAGAGCGGGACGGCGAGTGCGACGGGCGTCGTCCCGATTGTCACACGGCCCTCCACGAACTGCCCCGGGGTCCATTGGCCGTCGGCATTGTCGATGACGATGCGCGCCGTGACGCTCTGCGACGCGCGGTTGCCGACCGGCGCAAGGTAGTCGACGGACCCCGCGGCGGCGGCGCCGTTGTCGCTGGTGACGTCGACGGCGAGCCCGGTGCGCAGGCGAGCGCGGTCGCGCGAGAAGACGTCGAGCTCGGCCCACACCGACGAGAAATCCGCGATCTCGAACAGCGCATCGTTGTCGGTCGGCTCGCCGGCGGCGGCGTGGCGGGCGGTGACGGTGCCGTTGATGGGTGCCGTGACCGCATAGGTCTGAAGGCTCTCGTTCGATTCGATCGTCGCGAGCGCGTCGCCGGAGCGCACGGCGTCGCCGACGTTGCGGCTGACGGCACGGATGACGCCGGGAAAGCGGGCATGCACGGCGCGTACGCGGGTGGCATCCGGTGCGATCGCGCCGTAGAGCACCAGCTCGTCGCTGATCGTGCCGGGCTCTGCCGTCGCGGTGAGGATGCCGGCTGCGCGGGCGACGTCGGCTGCGATCGCCGTGCGGCCTTCGTACGACGCGTACTCGAAGCGATGGTCGCTGCCCGCATGGCGGGCGACGATCGCGACGTCGAACGAGTGCGGCTCTTCGACGACCTCGGTACCGCGCAAGAAGTCGTTCTGCGGCGCGAACTCGATACGGTCGACGCGGCCGCCGAGGCGTGCGAGCTCGACCGTCAGCGCGACGTCCGCGGGTGCGAGCGGTTGGCCATCCGCGGTTGCCCACGCGTGGAACTCGGGCGGCACGCCGGCTTCGAAGATCGCGAGCTCGAGCGTGAAGTCGCCGTCCACGAGCAAGCGCCCGCCATTCGGGCCGCGTTCATCCTCGGCGGCATGCTCGTCGGCGTGCTCGCCCGCCGCCGGCAGCGATCCCGGATCGCAAGCGGCCGCGAGGGGCAAGGCGAGGATCAGGAGGTGGAGCTTGTTCATGGCAGTGCCTCGGTTGGCGCCGTCAGGGCTTCGCCCGTCAGGCGTTCGATCTCGGTACGGTACAAATGAGCGTTCGCCGCGGCGTCGATCAGCGCGCGCTCGACGTCGACGAGCTCCCGCTGCACGTCGACCCATTCGAGATAGCTATAGCGGCCGCGGTCGTATGCGTAGCGCGTGGCTTCGAGAGCCGCCTGCATCTCCGGCAACACGGTCGTGCGCAGGACGTCCGCTTCGGTGATGGCGTGGCGCAGCTCTTGGTACAGCTCGAATAGCTGCGCCTCGGCGCGCACGCGATGGGCCTCGCGCTCCGCCGCCGTTTGCTCGCGCTGCGCCTGAACGGCCGCAATCTCGTTGCGCGCGCGCGAGTTGGTCCGCAGCGGCAGGGTCACGCCGAACACGAACGCCTCGTCGTTGGTGTCGTGGAGGAGCCGAAAGCCGGCCCGTACGGTGAGGTCCGTGCGCGCATGCGCTTCCGCGACGCGCAGCTCGGCG
>Ga0157380_10004157_pt1 | contig 9999 bp, 10 predicted proteins | sample S35metaG_FD_119757 | JGI IMG/M metagenome (GOLD analysis project Ga0157380, IMG submission 119757) | Switchgrass rhizosphere microbial communities from Kellogg Biological Station, Michigan, USA - S3-5 metaG | ecosystem: Host-associated > Plants > Roots > Rhizosphere > Soil | place: USA: Michigan...
ACCACGAGCGGGAGGGTCAGCGCCTCGCGAACGGGAGCGTGATTCCGATCCGACGGGTTCATACCACTTTCGTACTCTCCAAAGAGAGCGGACGCTGGCTCGTGCAGTACCAGTTTATCGGTGACGAACGCGAACGGCCCAACACGGTGGCGCCTTGACGGGCCTCAGGCCCGTGAGGCTCTGACCAGACACGTCCTATGCGCCTAATAGCACTGAGCGTCGGTCAGCCTCGGGTGGTGGAGTGGAAGGGCGAACAGGTCCTCACGTCGATCTTCAAGGAACCCGTGGCCGGCTCCCGCCGCGTACATCAGTTGAACGTCGACGGCGACAAGCAATCCGACCTCTCTGTGCACGGCGGGGCTGAGAAAGCTGTTTACGCGTATGCATCCGAGCACTACCCGTATTGGTGCAGCGCGCTCAAGCTCCCGAGCCTGCCGTGGGGCGCCTTCGGCGAGAATCTCACCACGGCGGGCCTGGTCGAGTCCGAGGTAAACATCGGCGACCGGTATCGCATTGGAACCGCTGAGTTCCTGGTTACTCAGCCGAGAACACCCTGCTACAAGCTGAATGTGCGGTTCGGTCGCGCGGATATGGTCAAACGCTTCCACCAGAGTGGCCTGAGTGGGTTCTACCTGGGTGTGGTGACGGAAGGTGAGCTAGAGGCCGGAGCGGACATCGAGCAGACCTGGCGGGACGAGCGCGGCTTGAGCGTGGCGGATGTTGCCCGTCTGGTGGCAACTGATGAGGGCAACCAAGCCTTAGTCGAAAAGGCGATCGAGCATCCGGCCCTGGCCGCCGGATGGCGGGAGTACTTCCGGCGTCGCCGCTGGGCGCCTGACCACTGAGACCGATGCCCACCTACCATCTCGCCCAACTGAACATCGGCCGCATACTGGCGCCCTTGGACTCGCCACAGCTGGCGGGGTTCGTCGCCCGGCTCGACGAGATCAACGCCCTGGCGGAGGCCGCTCCTGGATTCGTTTGGCGATTCCAAACGGAGGACGGGAATGCAACCGCCCTGAGACCCTACGAGGACGACCGCATTCTGGTCAACTTCTCGGTGTGGACCTCTGCCGAGGCGCTTCACGAGTTTGTGTATCGCACCCTTCACGTGGAGGTCATGCGGCACCGACGCGAATGGTTCGAGCAGATGGACCAGGCCTTCCTGGTCCTCTGGTGGGTTCCCGTCGGTCATCGCCCTACGGTGCAGGAAGCGGTCGACCGGTTGGATCACCTGAGACGCGAGGGACTGACGCCCTACGCCTTCACATTTCAGCAGCGTTTTGCGCCGCCCGATTCGGCAACCAACCCGGCAGACTCGCTTCCCGACGAGTGCCCTGCCACCTGACCAGCTCCTGCACCTGTCGCGTCTACCTCGCCTTATCACACAACAAACGGTTGAAGAAGGAGGTTGTTATGAGCGTTCGGACTGTGGCCGGAACATTCATGGAGCTGTGCAGTCAGGGGAAGCACTTCGAGTTTATGCGCAGCTTCTATCGCGCCGGAGATAGTCTCCGTCGAAGGCGACGGCAGGGAATTCGTCGGCAAGGAGCCGGTCATCCACAAATCGGAGGTCTTTCAGGGCAACAACACCTTCCCCAGCCAGGATCTCCGGGGGCCCTTCTTCTGCGGCGACGCCAACGCAAGCTCCGGCCGGTTCGCGGTCTACACCGCGATCGAATTCTCCCCCAAGGCCGGCGGCCAACGCGTCAAGCATGAGGAAGTGGGCCTCTACACCGTCAAGAACGACATCGTCACCCGTGAGGAGTTCTTCTACGATGGGGGGTTCATCTAGCAGCCGCGGCGAAGCTTCCTGGTCAGCCGATCGAAGACACTTTTCCCAGGACACGAATGCATTCAGACAGCACACGGAATGTGCCCGCCCCCCGGCCTTTGGCCGCTCTCCTGGTCCTCATCTTCGCCTTGATGGTCACGGCCTGCCTATCGAAGGGATCTGCCACGGATGTCACGAGGGAGGAGGATGCCCTCCGTCGGCTTTCCCTCGACTTTGCGGCGGCGGAGGCATCCAACAACGTCGACTCGACTCTGACGTTCATTTGGGAGGATGCGATCATGCAGCCGCCCAACGCCCCTCAAATACAGGGACATGACGCTATCCGTGCCCTCTACAGGACGGTCACGTTCAAGTCGTTGGAGGTTGGCACTCTTACCATCAGAGTGAGCGCGAGCGGAGATTTGGCGGCGGTCTGGGGACCGTTGACCGTCGTACTCCGAGGTCCTGCCCGGCTGATCACGGACCACGCCAAGTTTGTTGCCGTCTGGCAGCGCCGCGATGGGGCGTGGAAGGTTCTCGAGAACAGCTGGAGTAGTAACTCTCCGATGGAGGCGCCGCAGTGAGTACGCGGCATAAGCCAGCGCAGGTTGACACGGCTGGCGAAGTCGGGGTCCAATCCCTATCGTACGATCGCGCACTCTTCACTGCGCTTCATACAACTGTGCAGAGCGACGGGGGCCCCAGACTATGAACGCGACTGAAACCGCTTCGCAACACGCCAACCTCGAAGGGCTGAAAAGAAACCTCACTTCGATCAGCCCGTTCTTCATCGTGAAGGACCTGCAGGCTTCGATCTCCCACTACATCGAGCGCTTCGGCTTCCAGCTGGACTTCCAGGGTCCAGCCGACGACGTCTACTATGGCCATGTGAGCCGGGACGGGATCGGGGGACCCGACACGAATGGGCTCGCTGGGACGCGTACATCTACACCTTGGATCCCGACGCGCTGTTCGATGAGTTCAAGCAGCGGGGTGCGTCATTCGTGAAAGAGTTGTCGTTCATCGATGACGGCCTCTGGGGCTTCGAGGTCACCGATGCCGACGGATACGTCCTTGCCTTTTTTCGGGTCCGCAACGAGTAGGGGATGCCGAGAAGGATCGCAGGGTAACAACGAGTAAAGCTCGACGGGCGTTGGGTGGCGAACGTCGCAATCGAGGGCATCACGTATGCGTCGGACGCTCCTATTCTCCCTGGGCCTGGTGCTCAGTGCTCACCGGCTGTCGGCCCAAGCGCTACCGCCCGACTCGGTGTTCGACCGTCTCATTGGCCATTGGGTACTGCGCGGCACCATCGCCCGCCAGGAGACCACGCATGATGTGACGTTCGACTGGATGCTCGGCCGCGAGTACGTGCAGATGCACGAGGTCTCGCGCGAGCGGGCCCCGAACGGCTCTCCGGCCTATGAGGCAGTGGTACTCTTCGGTCGCGATCCGCGTACCGGCGAATATGGCTGCTTGTGGATGGATAACACGGCCGCCAGCGCCTTCGACCCCGCTGGGATCGGTCGCGGCAGCGTGGTCGGCGACTCTCTGCCCTTTCTCTTCCGCTACACCGCGACCGACGCCTTTCACACCACGTTTGTTTACGACCGTGGGCGAGATTCCTGGCAATGGCACATGGACAACGACAGCTCCGGGGTGCGTCGGCCTTTCGCTCGCGTGACACTGACCCGTCGCTAAAGACTTCGCCGACATCGTGACCGTTGGGTCGTAGCTCAAGGCGGCCTAGGAAGTTCGAAGCCGCCGGATCCCCTCGGGACCCGGCGGCTGATAGAGACTGACCCGGCTTGCTCAGGGAACCGTGAAGCTCTTGGTGAGCTTGCCCGACTTGCCGCCGTTGTCGGTCACGGTCAAGGTCCACGTAAGAGTCTTGGATTTCTGGAAGGTCTTGGTGAAGGTCGCAAGCGTTGAAACCGTTCCGCCTTGAGCGTTGGTCCACTTGTAGGCGACGATGGTGCCGTCCGGATCGTGGGAGCCGGTGCCGTTGAAGGTGCAGCTGTGCGCCGGCGCCGGCTGGCAGCTGACGGTCCACGCCGCGACCGGCTGCTGGTTGGATGGGGGCGTGCTGCCCGGGATCACCCAGTTGGCCAGGACTCCCCGCGTACGATCGAAGCGCCGCGTCCCAAGCGTGGCATTCTCGACGAGGAACGCCACTGCCCCCACTCCGCAGAGCCCCTTGTTGCTCCAGGACACGACGCCGGAAGCGTTGGTGGTGCCGGTGACAGGCTTGTTGGTCCAGTAGTCATCGAGGAACCGGCCGCTGACCTGCACGTTTGCGAGAGGAGCTCCCGTTTCGCTGGTAAGCGTCGCCGTCGCCGTGGTGAGGTTGTACATCTTCCCGCCCTGAAAGCAGCTCTGCGGAAACGCCGGGTCCTGCACAAACTTCCCAGTCATCACCAGCGAGCTCGACACCAGGCAGTTGGACCCACAAGCGGTGACCGGCGTCAGCTTCACGAGCCGCCGACTCTGGCCGATATACGCCTGGCTCAGGATCTGCCCGGACGCGCTCATCGGGCCACCGTCGCCGACCGTGACCCCGGGGTAGGCCGGCGAGAGGCGCGAAGCGAGGTTTTGGGCCAGGCCGGCGGGACCAGCGGCAATCATCCCGGTGCTGCCCACGGTGAGCGAAATATCCTGCGCCGAGTTGATCGACCCCATGCTGTAGCGCGACAGGTGGCCGGTACCGAAGGTGGAGATCATCTGCCAGGTGCCACCGTTGGACAGGCGGAACGGATACACCAGGTTCTGGGTGCTGGTGGAGACCAGGAAATGGGCCTGGTCACCGGCATCGTTGATGGCGCTGCCGTTGGATCCCGCTCCACTGAACCCTTGCGGCGGGGCCGGCAGCGGCACGACGCTGGCCGGATTACCCAACTGGTACCACTTGGTCCAGGTTACCACCTTGCCGCCCGGGCTCATTGCCGCGGGGCGCTCGTTAGGGTAGCCCAAAGCCTTCAGGTCCTGCATGCCGGTCCCCTGAGACCACATGAAGGGCACAGTCAGTGTCGGGATGGCACCGCCCAGCGTGGACCACCCGACCATCCGGCCCTGGTCGTCGAAGCCGGTGACCTCGGCGCTCGAGGTGCCAGGGAAGACGCCGAGATCCTGGGCGGTGTAGCCCGTGCCGTTCGGGGTCCAGATCGCCGCGTGGTTGGTGGTACGGGGGGCGCCCACGAAGCCGGCGATCGCGCCCGTGTTGTTGACGAACAGGGGGTACTGGTAGCTGATGGGAAACCCCGGGACAAGGGGCAGCACGATCCGGTTGCCAGCCCGCCACACGACGATTTCTTCTGGCGGCAGGCAGAAGGCGCCGCAGCCGGTATCGGTGTAGGACCTGCCAACCACATCGCCGGCGTCGTTGAGATCATAGCCGGTCGCCGCGGTGGCGACGAAGTCCGGGGCGTACATCGCGGCGACGACACTCGCCGCCGCGAGGGCGGCTGGCGAGGCGGCTTCTTTGGCTGGTTCGAGCGAGTTGTCGCTGCAGCTTACGATCGCCAGGCTGGTGAGGATCGCCGCGGCGAGCCACGGTTCGGATCGGCTTTGCATTGCTTCCTCCTTGTTCCCCTTAACTCGAGCGACTGGCATGCGGCTGACGAGGTAGGATATTCTGCCAATCGGTGCCGTGCGCCGCGGTGTTGGATAGCCCTACGATATGGGTTGAAGCATGAGACCTTTATGAACCCGTGGTGAAGCGTCTGGACGGGATCGGTTTCTGTCCAAGATGTGTGGTCGGGCGGCTCTAACAAATCGCTCGTAGGATGGATAAGACGATTGCAACGAAAAGTGGCGGGGAGCAAAGGCTGTGTCGTCCTGAGGGAGCCGGCTATCACAATACGATGCACTGCGCCTCCTGGTCTTCCTCCACCGTTTTGAACCCCGCAGCCCTCCAATGGCGTGTTCTGCTCGCTGGCTTAGGACAGATAGCTCTCCATCAGCAATTCAATCGGTGCGAAGCGCCCCTTCTCACGCTCCCCTGGTCCGAGAGTATGTTTAGGCACCCATCAAAGGCACCGTCCGCATGGATCCACAACTCAGCGGGTTTGCGCTCGGTTTGCTCTTCGGCGCCGCGAAAATCGGAGCCATAGGGACCATTGGCTTTGCGATCGCCTGGTGGCACACTCGGCGCAGGCTGCAGCGTTTGGAGAGTGCCCTCCCAGACCCCGGCGTGTTGGAGGAGCGCCTGGCCAATCTCGAGCGGAACACGGACTACATCGGTGCCAAGCTCGCGGAACTGGGGGAGGCGCAGACCCAGGTGCTCCGGCAGCTCGGCGGCGGGAGACTCCCAGAGCCCGCGCAACTCGAGGACGCGGTTCGGACTCCGGCGACGCCGCATTAGAGCCGCTTCAGTCTCAAGCCTCAGGATCGCGATGCAACGTCAACTCCTCCTCGTCGCGATACTGCTCCTCGGCTCCCCTGCACAGGCTGCGAACCTCCTGGCTCTGCAGAGCTCACCGCAGTCCCACCCGAACGTCGTCCTCATCCTCATGGACGACCTGGGATACGGTGACCTTGGCAGCTACGGTGTGCCGGATGCGCGTACACCCAACATCGATCGCCTCGCGCGCGAAGGCGTGCGCCTGACCAACGCTTACGCCAACGGAGCCGTCTGCACGCCCACGCGCGCGGCCCTCATCAGTGGCCGCTACCAGCAGCGCGTCGGGCTCGAATGGGTGCTCACCGACTCGGCACCGGACAGGGACCGAGGCCTGCCCGCGACAGGAACGTCGTTGCCAGCGCTTCTCAAGACCAACGGATATGCGACGGGGCTCATCGGCAAATGGCACCTCGGCTGGAAGGCCGAGTTCGGTCCTAACGCCCACGGGTTCGACGAATTCTTCGGGTTCCTGGGCGGCGCCCACGACTACTACACGCGTCCGCCTGGTGGGCCGTCCGATCTTTACGAGAATACGACGCCGGTCGAGCCCACTGGATACCTGACCGATGAGATCACCCGACGTGCTGTGAGCTTCCTCACCCGCCATGCGAGCGGCCCGTTCTTCCTCGAAGTCGCCTACAACGCGGTTCACTGGCCGTTCGAGCCCCCCGATCGGCCCCCCACCCAAGCTGAGCGCAATACGCCACGGCCGCTCCGCCAGATGCCCGACGATTCCGTGCCGGCCACACGCGCGGACTACGTGCGGATGCTCGAGCGCGCCGATCAGGGTGTAGGGGAGATCCTCGCCGCACTCGATCGACTCGGGGTGCCGCGGAACACACTCGTGATTTTCACCAACGACAATGGGGGAGAATGGCTCTCTCGCAACGCGCCGCTGTACCATCGCAAGGCGACACTGTGGGAAGGCGGCATCCGTGTGCCTCTCATCCTGCGCTGGCCCGGGAAGCTCCCGGCGGGGAAAACGTCGGAGCAGGTGGCCATCACCATGGACCTCACTGCGTCGATCCTGGCGGCAACCGGGACGCATGCTCCCGAAGGCTACCGTCCTGATGGGATCGATATCCTTCCCATCCTGAGCGGGGATGCTCCGCTGCTCGAACGCCATTTGTTCTGGCGCATCGCCCGCGCTCAGCGCCAGCAGCGCGCGGTCAGGTCCGGACGCTGGAAGCTACTGGTCGACGCGGGCCAATTCCTGCTATTCGATCTCGGCAACGACCCCGGCGAACGGGTCGATCTCGCTGCCCGGCATCCGGAGCAGGTCGTGATGCTCAAGCGCTTGTTGGCTGAGTGGGAGGGGGACGTCGACCAGCGCTGAGCGCGCTCCGTTGCGACCAGGTAGCGTCATGCCAATATTCATTCAAGGTCGTTCGCCGGACGACGTCCTGGCTCTTCCCTCTGGACACCTCGAGACGCTTGGGCTGACGACAAACTCCTCGTCCTCTCTTCGCTCGTCTCCTGATCGGTCGTTACGCAGTCTTGCGCAACCTGGAGCAGATCGCATGGCTCGAATGACGCAGGCGATGCGCACGGTAATCGGGATTCTGGCCACTGCGGCCTGCTATTATCTGGCGACGCGAACCGCCTGGGTGCTGACTTTTCCCGACAGCAAGGTATCGCTGTTCTTTCCGCCACACGCGATCCTCGTTGCCATTCTGCTGCTCGTCCCCACCCGCCACTGGTGGGCCTATACGCTGGCCGCCGCTTCCAGTCACTACCTCGCGACACAGCAGGCGCATTGGCCGCCGCTTTATGCACTGCAGTGCGAGGCATTCGATGCGGTGAAGTACGTTTTGACGGCCGCCGGAGTCCGCGCGTTCATCAAGTCACCTTTCCATCGCATCACACTTCGTGAAGCCATCATCTTTGTCCTGATTGCGGTGGTCATCGTTCCGTTTGGGACTGCCTTCTGGGGGGCCGCCTTCACCGTCTCCAATCACTTTGGAACGCACTACTGGATCGAGTGGCGCAATCTCGGCATCTCGAATGGAGTGACAGCGATGGTGCTGGTGCCGGTCATCCTGATTGGCGTCCACCGGCTATTCACAAAAGCGGGCAGCGCCCCACCGAGCCGCATTCTGGAAGCATGCCTCCTTGCCGCGGGAATTCTCGCGGTCGGATGGGTCGCCTTCAACCGGTCCGCTGCGGGACCGGACACCTCGCCCGCGCTCCTCTATGCACCCGTTCCCCTGCTTATTTGGGCGGCCCTCCGCTTTGGGCCTGGAGGCATCAGCGCTTCCATGCTGGTCATGACCATCCTGGCGATCTGGGGAACGATGCTGGGACGCGGGCCGTTCCTGACCCAAACCCCCGAGGAAAACGCGCTTGCTTTGCAGTTGTTCCTCCTGGTGGCGGTCACTCCTCTGACGTTGCTCGCGGTCGCTATTGATGACGAAAGACGGTCCAAGGAGGAGTTGCGCGTGAGCGAGGAGCGCATGAGCCTGGCGGCGGAGAGCGGGCAACTGGCGCTCTGGGATTGGGACGTGGGGAACGACACGGTCTGGATGACGGACGAAGGACGGAAGTTCTTCGGCTTCGAGCCGGGCGAACCCATTCCTTTCGCCAGCCTGACCGGACGGGTCCATCCCGACGATAGCGCCGGGCGTGCGACCGCGATCCTGCACGCGCTGGAGACATCCGGTTCTTATGAGGCGGAGTTTCGCATCATCCTGCCCGATGGCTCGGTGCGATGGATCGCCGCCCGCGGCCGCAGCCCAAACCCTGCCGTCAGTGACGCACCTCCGCGAATACTCGGCGTCTCGATGGACATCACGCGCCAAAAACAGGCCAGGATGGAGGCGCAGCTGCAGCGGGAGGAGCTGGCGCATCTTTCCCGCGTCGCTTCCCTGAGCGCGCTCTCGGGTTCCCTCGCGCACGAGTTGGGCCAGCCGCTCGGCAGCATTCTCAGCAATGCGCAGGCGGGGCAGCGCTTCATGTCGCAGGACGCGCCCGATCTCGCCGAGGTTCGTGCCATCTTGGCGGACATCGTCGGCGCGAATCGCCGCGCCGTTGAGATCATCGACCGCCTGCGCACCATGCTGCGGCGCGGCGAAGTCTTGCTCCAGCCAGTGAGTGTGCAGGAGAGTCTCGACGAACTGCTTCGCATCGCCCGCAGCGATCTCATTGCTCGCGGTATCTCCGTCTCGAACCTCACCACCGGCGACATCCCCCCGGCCATGACGGATCGCGTGCAACTGCAGCAGGTCCTCCTCAACCTGATCGTGAACGCGTGCGATGCCATGGCATCGAATCGCTCGGAAGACCGTACTCTCACGCTCACGACTTCCATCGCGCAGAACGAGGTGCGCATTGGCGTGCTGGACTGCGGAGTGGGTTTGCCGGACGACGTTGAGACCCTGTTTCAGCCGTTCCACAGCACCAAGGCTGACGGCCTGGGCATGGGCCTTTCGATCTGTCGCACACTGGTAACCTCGCACGGCGGGAGGCTGTGGGCGGAGCGCAGGGACGAGCGCGGCGCGGCATTCTACGTCGCGCTACCGCTGGCCAAGAACGACGCATGATCGACGCTGGCACCGGGCGCCTCCGAGGCTTGAATCAGGTCGACTTGCACATTCGTCGCCCGCAGGCGATGCGCCGGCGTTGGGCAGCCGCTCGACCCTTTTGCCAGGAGAGCTGACTTCGCTTGTTGCCTTTATCCCTAATCGGCAAGTCTCGCTCCGCACCGGTTCGAGTAGCGGAGGGCGCTCATCGCCCGCAGGTGAGGCGCGGCCATAGGCGGCGCGTCAACCGCGGATATTCACGAGATCACAATGGCTGATTCACACGAGGAGGGGCGGTGCCGCGATCG
>Ga0157380_10004158_pt1 | contig 9998 bp, 10 predicted proteins | sample S35metaG_FD_119757 | JGI IMG/M metagenome (GOLD analysis project Ga0157380, IMG submission 119757) | Switchgrass rhizosphere microbial communities from Kellogg Biological Station, Michigan, USA - S3-5 metaG | ecosystem: Host-associated > Plants > Roots > Rhizosphere > Soil | place: USA: Michigan...
CTGCGACCTTAGTCGTCACGAATTTGGCACGCCGTTCCGACAGCCACACTTCACCAAAACCGCCACGGCCGATGCGATTGATGAGCGTGTAATTACCGAATTGCTGACCCGCTCGAAACATAGAAGCTCGCTACCGATTATCGATCAGAAAACGACATTTGGCAGGGACGTTTCGCTTCGCAGACTTGAAAAGTGACCCGTGCTTCACATCGAATCGGGCCGTTAATAGTAGAAGGCTGCAGTGAAGTCAAGCGAAAGTAGGGGCAGAAAGACCGTCTCTTAAAATCAACAATCCAACTTTCCTGCCACAATGATCCTGATGGCGGTGTCTATCCTGTCAGACGAACGAGACCAACGCATTACATCGGCGATATCAATTCGATTTCAGGAGAAAATGTCATGAAGAAATGGCTCGGATATACTTTGCTAATTCTCACTGCCATTAGTCTTGCCGGCGCCACCGCCACGGCCCAGAAAAAGGGCGAAGGCACAATGGAATGCCGGGACACGTGGGGTGATGACCGGCTTCAAAATCACTGCGAAATTAGGGAACAGACCGCTCCGATGGGCGGGACCGTGGATGTCGACGCCGGCCGAAACGGGGGCGTGTCCGTCAAAGGTTGGGACAAGAGCGAGATTCTTGTCCGTTCACGTATTCAGACTGCCGCTCCTACCCTCAACGAAGCTCAGGCGCTGGCGAAAGAAGTTCGGATCGAAACTGGTGGTTTAAAGATTCACGCGGAAGGTCCTGCCGAGCGACGAGACTTTTTCTGGTCCGTCAGCTACGAGATTTATGTGCCGCGAAGGTCGAATCTCAACCTCGAATCTCATAACGGCGGCATTGCAATCGCCGATGTAAGTGGAAAGATTGATTTCAGCGCGATGAATGGTGGTGTATCGTTGCGTCGAGTGGGCGGCAATGTGCAAGGCTCAACCACAAATGGCGGCCTGTCGGTGGAACTGAGTGGCGATCACTGGGATGGCGAGGAGCTGAACGTGCGAACCACCAATGGCGGCGTCAGCATGGCAGTACCAGAAAACTACTCTGCTCATTTAGAGACCGGAACCGTAAATGGCCACGTCAATGTCGACTTTCCAGTCACGGTCCAGGGTCGCATTACCAAAGAGCTGTCAGTCAATCTCGGCTCAGGTGGGGCCACGGTTCGCGCCACGACTACAAACGGCGGCATTCGGCTCAAGAGATTGATGGCAAACTAGGTAAAGGTAGAATAGACTTCATCAGTCTGTTCTAGCTCTTTGTAGATTGAGATATTTCCAGGGCAACACAGACTGAAGTCCGTGCTACTAAGACATAACCAGCTTGACTGAGTGAAGGCTGGTGGGTATCTTTGGCAAGTTGGTTGAGACGATGATCGCAAACAGTTATCGCTATTACTACTATTACGGTCCGCTCTCCGCGTGGAGGGACGGTCGGGCGATGGACTGTGGCGGTGTAGTCAACTAACACCAGAACAAGTTCCAGCAACCGGCCACCGGTCCTTCCTCGAGGAAGGATCGGTGGCCGTTTTTTTGTAACGCAAACTGTTAGTTTGCGGAGAACATTGAATGGCACTCGCGCGCGCAAACTAACAGTTTGCATTACAAAGCAACAGTTGCCGGGAGGATGAGATGAACACACAAACTAGAGATGCGATATTGGCGGACCATGTCGACGTGCGCATGATTGCGGTTGATGATGACACCACGTCATTGGATCGCAACGCGCTGGTGCAGCTCGATCCTGAGCACCCAGGCTTTCGTGATGCCGAGTATCGAGCTCGCCGCAATCGCATCGCGGAACTCGCGCTTACCTACAAATCCGGCGAGCCCATACCTGACGCGGCTTATACTTCCGAAGAGCACGATGTTTGGCGCACCATTTGGAAAGCACTTCAGCCCGCTCACCGAGCGCACGCGTGCTCTGAGTATCTGAGCGCGCTCGATCGCCTGCAGTTTGATTCCGACCGGATTCCACAGCTCCGCGCCGTAAACGAGAAGATTCAGGCGATCAGCGGCTTTCGCCTCGAACCCGTTGCAGGCCTGGTCGAACCGCGTGTCTTTCTCGAGTCACTGGCCCGCGGAGTTTTCCTTTGCACTCAATACATCCGGCACCACTCCACTCCGCTCTACACACCCGAACCTGACGTGGTCCACGAAATAATAGGACACGGCGTTACCCTGGCGAGCGAGCCTCTAGCGCAACTCAATCGCTTATTTGGTGGCGCAGTGAAGCGAGCGCCTTCGCCCGAGGTACTGGAGCGATTGGCTCGAATCTATTGGTTCACGATTGAGTTTGGAGTGTTGCGAGAGAATGGCTCGGTAAAGGCCTACGGAACCGGACTGCTTTCTTCAGCTGGCGAACTCGAGGAGATGGGCAGAGCGGAATTGCGGCCGCTCGATCTCGAAGCAGTTTCTGAGCAGGAGTACGACCCGACGAGGTTTCAGCCGGTCCTATTTTGTGCAGACTCGTTCGACGCGATGTACGAACAACTGGCGTCCTATTTGGGGGCGTAATCAATTTGCGAAGTAATCAGGGGTTTAGAGTTCAAGCTTTAGCCTGCGGTGCTGAAAACCACAAACTAAAGTTTGAACTCTAAACGCCTGTAATTGGAGATGCTCTTAATCGCCGGACGCGTGGACTGGCTCGTGTGAGACGGGCTTCAAATGATGCAGCTGGGTCGCGTCGATCATGTTCAAGCCCTGCTCGCGGATGCTCTGGAAGCCCGGCACAATCTCTCTGGTAAACGGATCCATTCCTTCACGGCTGCGTCTGTACCCAGTGAAGTCGAGATACATGTGCTTGCGAATAAAGCGATCCGGGACGCCGGCAAAACGAGCGAGTGGATACTTGATGCCGCGGCCAAAGATCTTTTTGCCGAGCATGTTGTAGTAGATGGGCACGCCAATCGAAAATTTCGCGTTGGCCCGCGAGCCTCGATACCAGAACTCGAGGTTGTACTTCCAGCAGGTGAAGAAAAACTCCCACTGTAAGTCAGTCATCTCAAGCAGCTTGGCGCCGTCCTTCTTCTTCATCCTGGTGTCTTCAAGAGGCACAAAGAAAGTCGGGACAAAAGTTCCCTTAGCTTGGCGCAGATCGTAAAGGAGATCCAGCGACTCTTTCGTATCCTGGTCAGTCTCACCCGGTAAGCCGATGATGAAGGTACAAAACGGAAACCAGTTGTGCTTGTTCAGGGTTTCCATGCCTTTCAAAACCACATCGCGCCATTGATGCGCTTTGTAAGGATAGGCCTTACCCTTCATGTAGGTGTTGAAAAGGCGCGCGCTTCCTGTTTCCAGGCCAATAATCGGATCGGCAGCGCGTTGATCAGGATCTGTGGAATATCTGTGCTGAACGTGGGAATACGGCACGAGCAATGGTGTCAGTCGCTCGATGATCGAGGGATCTTTTACCACCGGCGCCATGGTGATATGCGAGGTTTGAATAGTGTCGATACCCGGGACGCTGATGATACTCTTGAATAGTTTCTCGAGAGCCGGCGTGTTGGTTTCAAAGTTGGGCAACTGTTCGTAGAGGAACATGTCCTCTGAGGAAATCATGATTTCAGTCGCGCCTTCTTCGGCGTTGACCTTCACGCTTTCGACGATGTGGTCGAGTGGGAACGAGCGGCCGACTTTCGTAGCCGGACCACAGAACTGGCAACCACGGCCACAGCCTCGAGTAATCTCGACCACGCCGAATGTCGACCGGTGGCGTACCACGGGAATCTCTTCGACGGTCGGCTGCATATCTTTTGAAAGTTTGATGATCCGAGGGAGACTCGGATCGCTTTGCATGATGCGGCTGAAGAGGTCGCCGAACACCCGCTCGATTTCTCCATCAATCAAATAATCAATCTTGAATTCATCCAGCCGGTTAGCGCGTTCCAGCTGCCAGGCGCCCGGTCCACCGACGACGATTTTTGGTTTGTATTTTTCGATAACCGGGTGTTTGACGATGCGCAGGAACTGGTGCGCATTCAGCGGCATTTGGTTATCGCCGAAAATCTTGGCGTAGATATCAGTCGCGTATGAAATCCCGAGCGGGTTATGCGCGTGAATGGCAATCACCTTGGTTTCGGGACCGACGAACTTCTCGAGATTGTCGACGTAGCAAGTGACCACGTCCTCTTCCGGGTATTCACGCAGCAGGAGAGTCTCAACCATGCGCAGGCCGTTAGGTACATACTTGGCCCGGCCATCTGGCCACGACTCGTTCTCGAAGGAAACTTTATTGAAGAAGGTGTGCGCGAATTTCTGCGGAACAGTTGCCGACATCATCTGTTGCCAGATGCTGTGGTGCCATTCACTTGCTTCCGTTGAAGAGGCGGTCAGTACAATTAATGGTGAACCCACGGGGGGAACTTCTCCTCGAAAAATGAAGCTAATTCAATCTTTCAATTCGACAAAGCCCTCTGCCTTGAATAGAGCCGGGTTGGGTTATCTCAACGAGCGGGCAATTCTAGCATCACACCGTGGCCTTGCCAATCAATAAAACCACCTCAAAGAGTTCTATCTTTTGGACTTGATCCCCGCTCAGGCACCCCCTCAGAATGCATTCGGCGATAACAAAGGAACAAGCCTATGACGAACATTAGCGCGCCCAAAATTGCTGGGGCAAGATGAAGTAGATCGTTATAACCCACCATTGGATGAACGCCGATCGCGGTTGCGAATCCAACCAAACCCGCAAAACAAAGGACTTGCCAAAGATTCCGCGAGGGGCGGCCACACCAAACACAAAACAAGACTGTTACCCCCACGGTACAGATAGCTCCTCCGAACCCGGCGCGGTCGTGTGCGATTAGAGGCACCAGGCGAGGACTCACAGCACGGATCTCCGCTACCGAGAGTTCCATGAACTTCAAATCCTGAGGAACAAATACTCTGGTCATACCAACCGTCATGACTGTTAGGCCACCGGCGATCATTCCTGCTGCGACCGCGAGGAGCATCGCTTTCCCTATTCCAAAAGCCGAAAGCCACTTCACCGCGGCACCTGGTCTTAGAATTGAACTAATTCCCTTCGCTTCGGTCAGAAGTGAACGGGACTTCGCCAGGCCGACTACGAAAAAGGGCAACAGCAACAGTGTTCCTACGCCGTGCCACGTGTCTAGATAGCCATAACCCAAATAGGCAAGAAAGCTCGCGAACCCTGTTAGCCCGCTGAGAAAGAACAACCACCAGGCCCACGGCTCGCGATTGCGCAACGGAAACTCCGCCATCCACATATACAGAGCCCCGACTGCTATCAATGCGCCCCCAAACGAGACCCGATCGTGAAACATGAAATAAACGATGCGACAGTTATCGAGGCCGCAGAGCTGTTCGGCGGTGAGACCCAAAAAGTCGACGTCGTGAGGAAGAAACTGACGAGTAGCAGAAAGGAAAAGAGCGAAAGCGCCACAGAGTATTAGACCCAGTCCGAGAAAGATCAGAACTGGCCGTCCATCTCCGATGAACGCCTGAATCACGGTTCGATTGTCTTCCATTGGAGGCGTGTTGCGGTGCAATCCTCAGGCCTACCTATTTTGCGGCCTCTACAACTATCGCAGCTAATTCAAGTAAATCGGTTTTTCCATCGGCGACTACATGGACCGAAGCAAGTTCGTAAACTGGTCGTCGCCGTTCATAGAGAAGTTGCGCCTCTTGCATGCGCGGCGCCAGCGGTCTTTCACCAGCGCTCGCAGCAATGCGCTGCCAGCAGATCTCAAAAGGCGCATCGAGCCAAACCGTAAGACTGCCTTTGGCCCTGATAAGATCTCGATTCCGTTCCAGAATCCAAGCGCCACCACCTAACGCGATTACTTGTCTGGGACCAAGCCCCAGAACGTTCCGCAAATGATGCGTTTCGATTTCTCGAAAGCGCTCCTCGCCGTCTTCGTTAATGATCACTTTGGCGGAGCGATGTTCGTTGTGTTCGATGAACTCATCGAGATCGACTGCCGCACAATTTAACCGCTGCGCGACAGCCTTCGCCACGGTAGTTTTGCCGGAACCCATAAAACCCGCGATGACGATGGGGCGATCCATATTCAACGTTCAATCACCGAATCAAGCAAATCGAAGAACTCGGGAAATGAAACACCAACGCAGCCAGGATCGTCGAGCTGTGACTCTCCTGCCGCGATTAACGCCGCCACCGCAAAAGCCATTGCGATTCGATGGTCGCCAAATGTACTCAAGCTTGCGCCGCGCAACCTCGTCTGACCACTCACGCGAAAGCCATCGCTAAATTCCTCGACATCGGCGCCCATCGCTCGCAGATTAATAACAGTCGCGGCGATACGATCAGTCTCTTTTGATCGCAACTCCGTGGCATCTCGAATCTCGAGACCGCCCGTTAGTTGACAGCCAATCACTGCAAGCAATGGAAGTTCATCGATCAGTTCCGCAATAACTTCCCCTTCCAGTCGAACAGGAAGTTGAGATGAGTTCGAGCAGTCTCCGCCTCGAATGGTGACGTTGCCGATGGGTTCGTTGCAGACCTCATGTTCGCCGGTAGTTTCAATTGCACAACCGAGGGATTGAAGCAATGAAATAAGCCGTGAACGAGTTGGATTTAGTCCCACCCCTTCGATAGTCAGATCAGAGCCGGATAATAATGCCGCAGCTCCGATAAAGAAGGCGGCCGAAGAGATGTCCCCGGGAATCATGATTTCCCTGGCGCTGAAACGAACCGGGCCACGAAGTCCGATCGTGTTGACGGGTAAGGGATGAATCTCAGCCGGAACGCCGAACCACTTCAACATTCGTTCAGTATGGTCGCGAGTTGGTCCTCGAGCTTCAATTACTTCACTAAATCCTTCGGCGTTTAGCGCTGCCAGCAGGATGCAGGATTTGACTTGGGCACTCGGCACCGGCAGTTCATAGCGAATCGCTCGGAGTTTAGTTGATCCGGCAATCCTCATTGGCGGCTTGCCATTGTCGGTTACGATTCTGGCGCCCATCAAACTAAGCGGTTCGACAACTCTTTGCATCGGTCGGGACCGCAGCGAGTTGTCACCAGTTAAGACTGACTCAAAGTCCTGGGCCGCAAGCACGCCAGCCAACATCCGCATCGTCGAACCACTGTTGCCGCAGTCCAGCGCCACCTGCGGCTCGCTGTATCCAAGCGCTCCTCTACCTTCAATTCTGACGCGGCTGCCACGTTGCTCAACTGAAACTCCAAGGCTGCGAAGACAAGCGAGTGTCGACGCACAATCCTGACTCGATGAGTAATTTTGAATGTTTGAAGATCCTTCAGCTAATGACGCAATTATTGCCGCCCGATGAGAAATTGACTTGTCACCCGGGACGGTTAGACGCCCTGTCAGTCGTGCTGCTGGTGATAATTTCATTGATGTCATGGTAGCCGCGCATACAGTACCCGGAGCGATGGCGACGGGATCCGTTACTCAACGCAGTGAAAAGTGCATACTTGATTGAGTCTTCGATCCGCTACCGCTCGGGGTACTGTAATCGCACCTTGGGCTTCTTCTTGACATGCCCCTTGCGAGCATGTTACACCCTCGGTCTTCCGGGTAGCTTGAACTTCTTTATGCGCAGCCGGCAGGTCCAGGGGCCCTCGGAGAGGTGCGCGCTATAAATCGTGACAGTGGAAACAACTGAACTCACGCTGCCTAGTCGTATAGAATCCGTCGAGGAAGCCGCCACTACAATTGGCCAAATCCTTAGCCGCTCTGGAGTGAACGAGGAGGTGTCCTTTGGCGTTGATATGGCGGTGCGCGAGGCTGTGACCAATGCCGTGCTCCACGGGAACAAGAAGGACGAAGGAAAATTCGTTCACGTTACGACTAGGACCTCGCCTAACTCAGTTGAGATTAGAGTCGATGACGAAGGCGAAGGATTTAACCCGGAAAACGTCCCTAATCCTACAGAATCAGAAAACATTTTGAAGACTTCCGGACGGGGAATCTTCTTTATGCGCACTTTCATGAATGACGTCGAATGGTTCATACGACCGGAAGGCGGAACCACAGTAAGGATGACCAAGCAATTCTAGCAACGGCAGACAGGAGAGCCCAATGGCAGAACTAAACATCAAAGAGCGACAGGCTGGCGACATTACCGTTCTCGATATGGACGGCAAAATCACGATTGGCGAGGGCAGTGTTGCTCTCCGATCTGCAATTCGTCGTCTGCTCGAGGAAAGCAAAACCAAGATCCTGCTTAACCTGGCCGGCGTTGGTTACATCGATTCGAGCGGCATTGGCGAACTCGTTTCCAGTTTCACGGCAATAAACAAAGAGAGCGGCCAACTGAAGTTGCTTAACCTGACCGAGAAACTACGAGACCTGCTCGCTATCACAAAACTTTTGACCGTTTTCGACGTTTATGAGAGCGAGTCTGAAGCTTTGAACAGCTTTAAGTAGGTTTTTGTCAGGTGTGGTTGGCTTGCAAGTGGTATGTTGGAGCTGGTTGCACCGTGGGGACAGCGCACCCATCGCAGCAGTCGAATGATTCTGTGGACGTTTGATGTCCTTAAGGGAGAAAGATAATGGCTGAGCTCGATGTCAAAGAACGACAAGCTGGAGATGTCGCTATTCTCGACCTGGTTGGCGCCGTCAGGATTGGTGAAGGAAGCATTGCCATGCGCAATGCCATTCGGGGCTTGGTTGATGGCGGCAAGCACAAGATTCTCCTCAATCTTGCCGGCGTTAAGTACATGGATTCGACAGGAATTGGTGAGTTGATAGCGAGCTATACGACCGTCAGTCGCGGTGGCGGACAACTCAAACTCCTCAATCTGACGGATAAGATTCAGGATCTCCTGGTTATTACTAAACTACTTACCGTGTTTGACGTTTACGAAAACGAATCTGACGCGCTCAATAGTTTCAAGTAACAGTATGGCAGGCTATTAGCCTGCCAATTCCCACCTGACAAAGCTCTCTCCTGGCGGCTGCAGGCTCGCAGCCTGCAGTACATAAAATGTTTCGTGCCGCCTTTCGCCGTTTGCTCGCGATTGATGATCCGCCTGAGCGAACGGCGCTCGCTTTTTCGGTGGGGGTTTTCATCGCGTTCTCACCGCTCCTCGGTCTCCACACCATTCTCGCGACTTTGATTGCCTTTCTTTTTCGCTTCAACAAAGTAGCGATCTATGTTGGAACTTATGTAAACAATCCTTTCCTGACGCTTGGCCCGATTATCTTTCTCTCATATGCGGTCGGCGCATTCATCCTGGGCAGACCTCTCCGAATTCCTGCCGAGGGCATCGATTTGCTAAAGAATCCGCATCTGTTAACGGGTGGTTATTACCGGCAGGTTTTCGTCCACAGTTGGGACCTTGTTGAGCCTTTTGCCATCGGAGGCACTGTTCTTTCGGTCGTTTGTTCAGCGCTGTCGTATCCGCTAACATTGTGGGCGCTGCGTAAATATCGCCATAATCGCGCCCTATCGCTTTGACTGTTTAGTTTTTATTTAAGGAACCTCCAGATTTCAATGAAACAAGTTGGAAAGCATTTTTTCTTAAGCGTCGCAATCATTCTGCTGCTGAATGCTCTGACAAATGCGCAGACCAAACCTGCACAATCGCCTACACCCGCGCCTCAAACTCGAACGGAAACTCGAACGGAAACTCGAACTCAACAACGCGAGCCTGTCTTCAATTTGGCAGATTACGGCGTTAGTTTTCAGCCCGATCCCCGTTTAATTGTCGTGATGGCGGCGTTGGACGCAGCGGGATTTGATCCGACGCCGGTGGGCCGTGAACTCTCCGTCTTTCGCACGCGCGTAAGAAAGGATCAGGCTGACCTCGATCCAAAAGTGCGGGAGAATCTGCGCTCCTTCTTCGAGCGCAATAAGCTGCCCGCGCCTGCCACACCGGCCGAGCAGGCAGCACGCTACGTTTCACTGGCTTTTGTTCTCGGACAACCGCCCACGCTGGAGGCGCCTGAACGTTCTGAAGAATTGCCGGCCGGGGTGCTTGAGGTGCTCGACTTTGCCCCTCTCGTGCGGGAGTTCTATCGACGCTCACGTATCGATGAACGATTGTTGAA
>Ga0157380_10004160_pt1 | contig 9994 bp, 6 predicted proteins | sample S35metaG_FD_119757 | JGI IMG/M metagenome (GOLD analysis project Ga0157380, IMG submission 119757) | Switchgrass rhizosphere microbial communities from Kellogg Biological Station, Michigan, USA - S3-5 metaG | ecosystem: Host-associated > Plants > Roots > Rhizosphere > Soil | place: USA: Michigan...
CATGGTACTGAATGCATACTTTCAGTTTGCCGGGTATTCGGACATCGCCATTGGTATTGCATTGCTTCTTGGCTTTCGCGTCATGGAGAATTTTAATTTTCCATTCTTGGCCACCAATATGCAAGACTTTTGGTCGAAATACCATATGTCCCTTTCCGCGTTCTGTCGTGATTATATTTTTACACCGATTGCCTCTTACTACAGAAAGCCGTTATTCGGTCTGGTGGTAACGATGATCATCATCGGCCTATGGCACGAGATAACACTGGCCTTTTTGCTGTGGGGACTGATGCAGGCCTTGGGCATATACCTCGGTTCTATATTTAAGAATGGTCCAACTTCCTGGGTGAGCAGAAACATGGGAAGAGTCTTTGTGTTCAACTACTTCTGTCTGACTTGCGTTGTGACAGACTACGGCGAATTGAGGCGCGCTTTTGAAGTCTATAAAATACTATTCTTTATAAACTAGCCATGTATAAATTCTTAACAACCCATCTTCCGAAAAGCCTGGCGAATATCGTGATTGCCCTATGGTATTTTATTTTGATTTTGTTAAATATATACTGTGGCATCGGTGCATCGCAGGGTGCGTTTCAGTATGTGGGGTGGTAAATTGGGCATTGTTCTCCTAATCTAATAGCGGTTTTTCAGGTTCAGCTAATATTTGCGATTACACTAAGCAGCCCGGAGATGAAGTCTCTTAATAATCATCCGTGATAAACAGGTAAGTTTCGTACCTTCATCTATCCTGAACGAAAATAATGGACGGATGAAGCGTTATCTTTTGATAGTGTCCTTCTTAGTATTCACGCAATCTACCTTTTCGCAATCACCATATAGATTTCAGCATTTTGATTCAAGGGATGGCCTAGCATCCGATTTAAGCAACGGGCTAACTCAAGACAGCCTGGGTTTTTTATGGATTCAGCACACGTGGGGAATAAGTCGTTACGATGGGTACAATTTCAAAGTATATAGGTATAGCCCGGATGATTCTATAAGATCGCTGGGGAAGCAACATTTCGGCGGCTGTTTGCTCGATCATTCGGGAAATTTATGGGTGATGTCAGAACAATCAACACCAGATTTTCAAATGAACCGGTATGACATAACCATAGACGGCTTTAGGAAATTCAAAGTTCGCTTGAACGGTCATCCAGTTTACCGCGTAGAATTTGAGAAGAATAACAAGTTAATATGGATAGCGTCTGACAATGGGCTGTACTCTTATAACACCATAAACGCCGAAACAAAAAAATTTGTGAATCCATCAACGGATTCAATAACAATGACACTGACAAATGTCATTTATGATATCAGCTTGTCAGAAAATTCTCTTCTGCTTGCGACGAGAAAAGGTTTGTGGGAATTTGATCTGGCAGAAAAAAAATTCAGTCGGCCAAAATGTGATTCTAAAGATTCTCTATGGCTATACAATACGGAATTCTATGATATCTACGACACCAGAAGTATTGATTTTAACAATGTTTGGTTGGTAGATGATCACTCACTTACCAGGGTAAATAAAGATTTTTCAGTGATACGCCGGCTAGTGTTGCCCGGCGGACGGAATGGAATTGGTCTAATGGGTTTTGATATGGATAAAGAAGGAGTTTTCTGGTTCGGTACGTGGAATAGCGGACTTTGCCGATATGATCCTTCCGATAGCTCAATTCGTTTCCTCGCAAAAAATTCCCACGACGCACATTCAATAAGGACAAACAGAATTAATAATGTCACGATCGACAGAGATCAGAACGTTTGGATAACATCATCTAATGGGCTTAGTAAACTCCAGAGCCGCAGCATGAATTTCTACAATTTCGCCATGACCAATGGTAAAATAGACCTAAGCATGCTTTATACAGTAGGAAAATCTGATTTACTGATGATTGATCGGAACGATGCAGGAGTCCATCACATTATGATTGCGCCAATTGACAAGGAGCGGTTGGAATCATTTCAATTTAAACAGGTTATTCCTAGTTTTCACGGAGCTCAGGGTAATGCGCTTTGCAGAGGAAAGCGAAATTTTTGGATATCTGTTTGGGGTCAAGGCGTATTGAGTTTGCCAATTGAACCTTTGTCAGGAATGATCGAGTCGGAGCCACTGACTAGATTAACTAATTCTCCTACTAATCCAAATACGATTACCTCCGATCTTACTACATCCTTATGGGAAGATGGCGATGAAAATTTATGGGTGGGAAGCATAAATGGATTAACTAAGATAGTTCCAGGAATACCCTATGGTTCTGCAGGATCGGTAGTCCGGTATCAGAATAATGATTTAGATCCGAATTCTATAGCAGACAACAGTGTTGGGAATATTTCCTCTGAAGACCAAACATCCTTTTGGCTAACTTCTCCAGCAGGCGTGGACTTATACAGCAATCAAACGTTTGAACATTTCTTCCGCGATAAACCGCTGCCCACCCAGATCCTTAAAAGTGATTACGGGTATATCTTCATTGCAACTGCAGAAGGGCTATATGGAGGAAAAAAGATCGGTGACCGCTATGTATTTGATGATTCTCCTATAATAAAAAATATTGACGTTGTCACAATGAAAGACGATCACCATGGCAGGCTATGGATATTGACAAGGCAGGGGATCACCTGTTATGACCTAACAGAAAAGATAGCGATTCAATTTAATGAGAATGATGGTTTAGAGCATAGACGTGGAAGTTACCCCGCCAATATACCCGTCTTAACCGCGCAGGGAATAATGGTGATTAGTGATCATGACGGTTTAACTTCATTTGAACCGTCGACCTTACGTATAAATCGAAAAAAAACTTTTCCGCTTTTTACCCGCGTCTCTGTCAATAATCAGACTCCATCTGTAGCTTCTTTTAAAGATGGAGATGATCACTATTCAATCCGTACTGATGTCACTATTCTGCAAGAACTAGTTCTGGACTACCAACACAACAATTTTTCCCTTGAGTTTTCCTCGATGGAGTTTACCTCGCCGGAAAAGAATTTATACCGTCATAAGCTTGATGGATATGATGAAGGATGGATAGAAACAGATTGGAAAAACCGGACCGCGACCTATACTAATTTGGATGCGGGTACTTATATCTTCAAAGTAAAAGCCAGCAACTATCATGGTATCTGGAGTGATAATGAAAGGGTTCTGCGTGTAATCATTTTACCTCCTCCATGGAAAACCTGGTGGGCTTATACGTTGTACGCGCTTGCCTTTATTGCTGTTTTTCTTTACTGGCGAAGTATTGAAAATAAAAAGCTTCAGCTCAAACATCGCACTAAGTATTTAAGTGAATTGGATAGCTTAAAGACTCGGTTCTTTCAAAACATTTCCCATGAATTCCGGACTCCGATCACCCTTATGGTAGCGCCATTAAAGGATCTGTACGGGGGGAAGTTCACGGGCGATTTAAAATCCACGTACGGTATCATGCTTCGCAATGGAAATCGGTTGCTTCGCCTGATCAACCAGCTTCTGGATCTCAGTAAACTGGAGGCTGGCAAGATGCAATTGAATTCAACAGTTATTGATCTGGTTGAATTCCTTCGAGAGATAGCAGCAGCCTATGAATCGATGGGGGCAAATAAAGACATAAAATATTCTTTTGATAGCGATGTTGCTCGCCTCCCAATTTTAGCGGATGATGAAAAGCTTGAAAAAGTATTTCACAATCTTTTGTCAAACGCTTTTAAGTTCACCAAAGAAGGAGGGGAGATTAGCATCAGGCTGACCGTTGCGGAAAACAAACTTGCAATAATAGCTGTAAAGGATACGGGTATAGGTATTCCCTCCGATCAATTGAATAAAGTCTTTGACAGATTTTACCAGGTTGACAGCTCACAGACTCGGGAGTATGAAGGTTCGGGATTAGGTATGGCGCTGGCAAAAGAATTCGTTGAACTGCACAAGGGGAAAATTTCTGTAGAAAGCCAGGAAGGCCATGGAAGTACATTCACAGTAAAGCTGCCGCTGGGCAAAGAGGAGTTGATCGAACATGACTTCAAATTACGGGATTCGAAAACGAATAAATTAGGTAGTCTTGAAGAGTTCATCAGTAACGAAGGTGAAAGTGAGATATCCATCGATGAAGTGCCTGCGGCAGTTGCAGAACCGACCACCATACAGATCATTGAAGACAATGCCGATATGCGCCAATATATTCGGAAAGCGTTGTCAGGCTATTATCAAATTGTTGAATCTAAAAATGGAAAGGAAGGTTTTCAAAAAGCAACGGAGCTTATTCCAGACCTGATCATAAGCGATGTGATGATGCCCGAAATGGATGGGTATAAATTGTGCACCCTGATTAAAACCAATGAGTTGACCAGTCACATTCCAGTCATTCTGCTTACGGCCAAGGCGGATCGGGAGAGTAAATTGATAGGTTTGGAAACGCATGCCGATGACTATCTGTCCAAGCCTTTTGACATGGAGGAGCTCAAATTGATAGTACGCAATCGTATTGAAGAAAGAAGAAAAATGAGGGAACGTTTTAGCCGGGAAATTAAGTTGGAGCCGAAACACATCTCAATAACCTCTCTGGATGAGAAATTTATCACCAATGTTTTAGCACAGATAGAGGAACATATGGGGGATGAAAATTTCTCCATCGAAGAGTTGAGTATCCAGGCAGGCTACAGCACCATGCATTTGTACCGGAAGATCAAATCGCTTACCGGCCAGACCCCCAGCCAATTTGTAAGAACCATACGACTGAAAAGGGCGGCGGAGTTGCTAACCAGGAAAAGTGACAACATTTCACAGATTGCCTATCAGGTAGGCTTTAGCAATATTTCATACTTCAACAAATGTTTTAAGGATCAGTTTGAAATGACTCCTGGAGATTTTCTCAAAACAAATCAAGTTAAGAATTAGCGACTCGTTTTAGTCAGTTCTGAGCTAAGACGGGCAAAACCGAATTAGAGCTGTCCCCAAAATCCATTCATGTTATATAAGTCGTAGTTATTGACAGATAATTTGAAGAGCTGCACGGCTACGCTCCATTATTATTGTATCACACAGATCAGTGCTTAAGTGGGCCCACTTGATTGAATTATAAAATCAATCATTCCACTTTAATGCTGATACCATGAAAAACTATGCCTTGACTTGCCTGTTTTGTATTCTGGTGCTAAGATCGTCGTTCGGAGCAATAAAAAATGGTTATGAAAGGGAGATTATATCTGCCCGGCAATCTTTAAGCGCGCTATACACATTACTTTCGTCTTCCAAATCGTTAACGACATCACAACAACTAGTCTTAAAAATTAAGATAGATCAACATGTTGATTTCATTGGCAATTATCAATTAACTGCGCAGTTGCTTGAACAATTTCGCTTGATTTCGCCAGGACTTTATAACGAAATTGATTCCTTGGAAGATAAAGTGGGACGGCCTGTAGATGTATATGTGAAATTTGTTCAGGCAAATCTTCTTCCCGAACCTTTGTCTGCCCTTACACGGATAGAACAGCCAGAAGGTGACGAGAATTGTTCCTTGTCTGAATACGGGATCAATACTGTTTCCATTAGCGTTTCTATCGAAAAGAAATCACTGCGGCTTCTTGCTCATGAATTTGGCCACGTCAGATATCTTGTACCAAATATTTCGGAGTATTTGCGATACTTTATAAGCTATTCTCGGAGTATTACGCCGACCTCAACTCACTTTGGCCATCACCCAGGAGATCCCAGCGGGCTGAGTGCACAAGCTTATGAAACAAAATTTCGCGGCGAATATTCTAAATTCATCAGGAGTAAGAATACCCTGAGTTACAATCCAATCGCGCTACTTCAGCGAACAAAACAAGACTTATTGAAACCAGTGATTTTTTAAGTTCTATGTAAGCAAGCAACTCCGCGACGATCTGGCCGTTCATACCGATTTAATAAGATACAATTGGCTGGTTTTCCTGCTTTCTGATTTGAAAAGAGGCTTTTATGCTTTAGCACTTTAGTAGTCCCGACAGGAATCGAACCTGCATCAAAAGTTTAGGAAACTCCTATTCTATCCATTGAACTACGGGACCATTGTTTCTTACCCTTGAAACGGTCGCAAAGATAGAAATATTGAATAAATGTAAAACTCAGGCCCGCAATTAGCGCGTGGCTAGATGGAAATTCCTGCGGGGCGACCTTCCTTGTTATCTAATTGAGATCTTCACCCATTATATTTAGAATCAGGTCAGGCTATTTATTTTGATTTTAACATGAACTGCGCCTGAATTCAAACTTATTACACTATGTCGCAACCCAAATATTTTACTTTTTCAGCAGAATACTTAAGAGATTTTACAACCCAGGTTTTTATCCATTTTGGCGTCCCGGAAAAAGACGCCGCACAAGCCTCGGCGGTTTTATCAAAAGCTGACGTAAGAGGAATCGATTCCCATGGTGCGGCGCGCCTCCGCACCTATGTGGACATGTTTAAAATCGGCAGAATAAATCCCAAACCCAACATTAAAATTATTCGTGAAAAGAAAAGCGTAGCCACCGTTGACGGCGATAGCGGACTTGGACTTGTAGTAGGACCCAAGGCGAATGAGATTGCGATGGAAAAGGCCGCCCAGTACGGCTCGGGATGGGTGAGTGTCTGCAATACGAACCATTATGGAATAGCCTCCTACTATTCTTTGAAGGCGCTGGAGCGGGATATGATCGGATGGTCGATGACCAATTCTTCAAAAATCGTCGTTCCCCTCTGGGGTGCAGAAAGAAGGCTGGGTACAAATCCAATTGCCATCGCTTTTCCAGGTTTTAAAAATCCCCCCATCGTGATCGACCTGGCTACGAGTGTGGTCGCCTTTGGAAAGGTAGAAATAGCAGAACGACAGGGAAAGCCGATACCCGAAGGGTGGATTATTGATGGATCTGGAAATTTGTCAACCTCACCAAAAGACATTTACGCCGGCGGATTGCTTCCGTTAGGCGGAACGCGCGAGATGGGCGGACACAAGGGATATTGCCTCTCATCGATGGTGGATATTTTATGTTGTGTTCTCAGCGGCGCCAACTGGGGGCCGTTTGCTCCACCCTTTGCCATTTTCGAAGAGACTCCAAAGGAAAGTGTTGGTAAAGGTATTGGTCATTTTTTTGGTGCCATGGAAATTGACGGCTTCGAAGATGTTGATGTCTTTAAAAAACGAATCGATCATTGGATAGAGGTTTTTCGAAACACGAAGCCAGTCCCTGGGCGTGACGCTGTTCTTATTCCTGGTGATCCTGAACACGAAGCGGAAAAAATTAGAACAAAGGAAGGAATTCCTGTTATCCAAGCCGTTGTTGACCACCTGATGCAAATTTCTAAAGAAACAGGAGTTCCGTTTAATATTTAGGTGTTAATGTTTTGCTAGAAATGTAACGGCAACCATTAGAATGGAGCCAAGGAGGATGGGCTTAAGCGCATCCCGTGTCCAGGTAAAAAAAGTGCCTATTTCGTACAAATTTCAAAATGTCATTCGAACGACGTGGCGTTTATGTAAATCCTGATAAGTCAGCCACCGAATTTTACTAACTTCCCCACGAAACCTCATTTCATCTAAACTAAAACCTATGTCAAACACTATCAATCGCAGCGAATTTATTCGCCGGGCATCTCTGGCCAGTAGCAGTTTAGTGCTGTCGCCTTATCTCGCTACGGGCGCTGACTTCTTTAAAGGCGCTCCAAATACAAAAGTTTTAATGGGAATCATGGGGACCAATAGCCGTGGAATGTTTTTAGCGAAGGGCTTTGCTAAACTTCCCAACGTGGAGGTTGCCTATGTCTGTGACCCGGACGCTACAGTATTGGCAAAAACAATAGAAGAAATAGAAAAAATTACAGGTAAGAAACCTGTTGGCTTCGCCGACATTCGTAAAATGTTGGAGAAAAAAGATTTTGACGGAGTCGCGATCGCGGCGCCTGATCATTGGCATACACCTGCCGCCATTATGGCTCTTCAGGCGGGCAAACATGTATACGTTGAAAAGCCCTGCAGCCACAATCCGCGCGAGGGTGAAATGTTGGTTGAAGCAACGGAAAAATACAAACGTTTTGTTCAGATGGGAAGTCAGCGCAGATCGTTTAGCAATGTGAAGGGTATGGTCGACAAGATGCGCAACGGTGTGATTGGACGCGTCTATTTTGCGAGGGGATGGTATACCAATAATCGTAAATCCATTGGTAAAGGAACTGTCGTGCAGGTTCCCGGCAACTTAAATTTTGACCTTTGGCAGGGACCTGCGCCGCGAAAAGAGTACAAGAGCAACCTTGTTCATTATAACTGGCATTGGTTCTGGCATTGGGGAACGGGTGAAGCGCTTAACAATGGCACGCATGAGCTCGACGTCATTCGTTGGGGACTCGGCGTAGATTATCCAACGAAAGTTGTATCTGCCGGTGGTCGCTTTCATTTTCAGGATGACTGGGAGACACCTGACACCCAGACCATAACCTATAACTTTCCTAACAATACAGCCTGTACATGGGAAGGCCGCAGTTGCAATGGGTATGAGTCAGAGGGAGCGGGCCGTGGTGTGATTTTTTACGGCGAAAAAGGAACGGTGGTGTACCCCGGGGCTAATAGTTATAAAATTTTCGACAACATTAAGAATACATTGATCGAGGAGGTCAAGGATGACACGCCTATGGATCCAACAAACAAGGTTAGCCCATTCGAATCCTTGGATACGATACACTTGGTGAATTTTGTGGAATCGATTCGTGAAAATCAAAAAATCAATGCACCTATTCTTGAGGGACATAAATCAACTTTGCTTCCGCAGCTTGGCAACATTGCGTTCCGTGTGGGGCGTACGTTGAATTGTGATGCCTCAAACGGTCATATTCTAAACGACAAAGAAGCCATGGCGCTTTGGAGCCGTGAGTACGAAAAAGGCTGGAATGTCAATGTTTAACCCAATGTGCATCGCGCAAAACTTCAAACTTCAAACCTCAAACTTTAAAATGAAACGTCTAACTATTCTTCTGATTATCTTTCTTACCGCAGATTTTTCCTATGCTCAGTCTTTTGGAAAAACATTGAAAGAAACGCCTGGCATTGTGTCTTACACTTACCGGAAAAGTTTTGAAAAGGATGTGCCGGCAACCTTAGACACAATTAAGAGGATGGGCATTACAAATATTGAATTCTCTAACTTGTTCAAAAGGACAGCCAGCGAGATCAAACAAATGTTGGATGAAAGAGGCATGCGTTGTACTTCTTACGGTGTAAGTTATAATGATCTGGTGGAAAAGACCGGTGAAGTTGCTGAAAATGCCAAAGCGCTGGGAGCATCGTACGTTCGTGTAGCCTGGATTCCGCATGAAGGACCCGCCACGATAGAAACGATCAAGAAGGCGGCGGAAGATTTTAACAAGGCAGGAAAATTCTTGAAGGAGAATCATAATCTCACGTTTTGTTACCATAACCATGGATACGAGTTCGTACCCTACGAAAAAGGTACGCTATTCGATTACCTTGCAGCAAATACAACGCCCGACTTTGTGAGTTTTGAATTGGATATCGTATGGGCTCACTTACCCGGATATGACCCTGCGGAATTAATCAAGAAGTATCCCTCGCGCTTTAGGCTAATGCACGTGAAAGATGTCCGTAAAGGTGTTAAAGGTGACGCGACTGGAAGGATTGATACAGACAGTAATGTGGCGTTAGGAACTGGTCAGGTGAATGTTGCTTCAATAATAAAGGCAGCTAAAAAATCGTCCATTCAGTATTATTATATCGAGGATGAAAGCAATAAGGTAAATGAGCAGGTCCCGGTGAGCTTAACTTATTTGAAAAGTTTATAGACTGCCCTTGTCGGGGGATGGATAACGTCAATGTTAATCGTAACATTGACGTTTTTTTATTGTTTATGGAGGATGGACTTAACAACCCAGGTAGCATGGCTTTTTATCCTAGCCATTCCGACAGCATGCATTGCATGGACTGTTACACACGAAGAAGTTTTTCGTGAACCACGCGAGTTTTGCGTCAAACGTTCTGAAATTTCTAA
>Ga0157380_10004161_pt1 | contig 9994 bp, 8 predicted proteins | sample S35metaG_FD_119757 | JGI IMG/M metagenome (GOLD analysis project Ga0157380, IMG submission 119757) | Switchgrass rhizosphere microbial communities from Kellogg Biological Station, Michigan, USA - S3-5 metaG | ecosystem: Host-associated > Plants > Roots > Rhizosphere > Soil | place: USA: Michigan...
GCGAACTGTCGAGGCCACCTGGCAGCGCATCGGACACCTCCTCGACAACTTCCCGCCACACGAATGCGCCAACTACCTCAGAAACTCCGGATACGCTTCAGCCTAATCAGGACAAACTCTAGCTAGCCACGGAACCCTCGGCCCGGCAGGATCGTCGGGTGGGTTCGATGGACGATCTTCCGCCAGTCATCACCGATTGGTTCACCGCGCGCGGCTGGCAGGTGCGGCGGCATCAGCTTGAAATGGTCGCGGCCGCGAGGGCGGGCCGTGACGGCCTGCTCGTCGCCGCGACGGGGGCGGGCAAGACGCTGGCGGGGTTCCTGCCGGTGCTGACCGATCTGGTCGAGCGGCCGGGCGAGGGTCTGCGCTGCCTCTATGTCTCGCCGCTGAAGGCGCTGGCGGTGGACGTGCAGCGCAACCTGCTGAATCCTGTCGCCGAGATGGGCCTCGATATCCGCATCGAGACCCGGACCGGCGACACCCCTTCCGATCGCAAGGCACGTCAGCGCATCCGCCCGCCGCAGATCCTGCTGACGACACCGGAATCGCTGAGTCTGCTGCTCTCCTATCCCGAAGCCGAGCAGATGTTCGCCGATCTTGAAACCGTGATCGTCGATGAGGTGCATGCCTTCGCGCCGACCAAGCGCGGCGATCTGCTCAGCCTGTCGCTGGCGCGGCTCAAGCGCTTCGCGCCGGGCATGCGGCGGGTGGCGCTTTCCGCGACGGTGGAGAATGTCGAGGGCTATCGCCGTTGGCTGGCCCCGACAGGCCACGCGGATCAGGTTGTGCTGGTCCATGGCGATCCCGGCGCCGACCCCAATATCGCCATCCTTCTGCCTGCCGGGCCGATCCCCTGGTCGGGCCATGCCGCGAGCTATGCCGTACCGCAGGTGATGGCCGAGATCGAGACCCACAACACCACGCTCGTCTTCTGCAACACCCGCGCGCTGGCCGAACTGATCTTCCAGCAGCTGTGGGCGGCCAATGAGATGAAGCTGCCGATCGCGATCCATCATGGCTCGCTGTCGCTGGAGGCGCGGCGCAAGACCGAGCAGGCGATGGCCGACGGCAGGCTGCGCTCTCTCGTGGCGACCGCCAGCCTCGATCTGGGGGTGGATTGGGGCGATGTCGATCTCGTCATCCAGATGGGTGCGCCCAAGGGATCGTCGCGGATGCTGCAGCGGATTGGCCGCGCCAATCACCGCCTCGACGTGCCGTCGGAAGCGATCCTCGTTCCCGGCAACCGCTTCGAATATCTGGAGGCGCGCGCGGCGCTTGATGCGATCGAACAGGGCGAGCTTGATCCCGACGGCTTCCGCGAAGGCGCGCTCGACGTGCTCGCCCAGCACATCATGGCCTGCGCCTGCGCGGCGCCATTTGATCAGGCGCAAATGATTGAAGAAATTAGATTTGCTGCACCTTATGCTGCGCTTGACGAAGCGACTTTCGAACGCGTCCTCGGCTTCATTGCGACGGGCGGCTATGCGCTGAAAGCCTATGATCGCTTCCGTAGGCTGGTACGCGATCCCGATGGCCGCTGGCGGCTCAGCAATCCCAGATTTGCTGCGCAGCATCGGTTGAACGCGGGAATCATCGTCGAGGCGCCGATGCTCACCGTCCGCTTCCGCAACGGCCGCAAGCTCGGCACGGTCGAGGAGGGTTTCGCCGCCGCGATGGCGCCAGGCGATAGCTTCATGTTCGCGGGCCTCGGGCTTGAAGTCGAGCGGCTCGAAGGCACCGATCTTATCGTCCGCGCGACCGCCAAGCCCGCCCGCATCCCGTCCTACATGGGCGCCCGCATCGCGCTCACCACCAATCTCGCCCGGCGGGTGCGGAGCTTCATCGCCGATCCGACGCAATGGCCACGCTTCCCCGATGATGTTCGGCAATGGCTTGAGGTCCAACAGCGACGTTCGGTGCTGCCGGGGCCGGACTCGCTGCTGATCGAGACCTTCCCGCACGAAGGCCGGCATTACATGGTCGCCTACAGCTTCGAGGGCTGGAACGCGCACCAGTCGCTCGGCTTCCTGCTGACCCGACGGATGGAGAGCGCCGGCCTCCAGCCCATCGGCTTCGTCGCCAATGATTATGCGATCGGGACGTACAGCCTCAAGCCGGTCGAGGACCCCGCACCGCTGTTCTCGCCGAACATTCTCGAACGGGAATTCGTCGAATGGGTCGAGAAGTCGGCGCTGCTGCGCCGCGCTTTCCGCGAGGTCGCGGTGATTGGCGGGCTGATCGAGCGCCAGCATCCCGGCAAGAAGAAGACGGGGCGGCAGGTCACCTTCTCGACCGATCTGATCTTCGATGTGCTCCAGCGCTACGAGCCCGATCATCTGCTGATGCAGGCGGCCTGGGCCGATGCGCGCCAGCGCATGACCGATGTCGGTCGCCTCGGTGACCTGATCGATCGCGCGCAGGGCACCATGATCCACAAGCGGCTGCCCCGCGTCTCGCCGATGGCGGTGCCGGTGCTGGTGCTGATCGGCCGCGAGCATGTCGCGCAGGGCACGGTCGATGATGCGCTGCTGATCGAAGCCGAGGCGTTGGCAATCGAGGCGATGCGCGAGGATTAAACATCATCGGCATTGGCCGCGATCCCGATCGGGTGTAGTTTGCATGCGGAGAGGATGGCTGCCTGTGGCTTCGATCGCGGCCTTGAGAATGATACTGTGCGGCGCCGTCGCGATTGCGGCGGTTGCGCAGGCATTGCCCGCGGATCCGGCGCCGGAGCAGGCCGGGCACGAAATCGCCACTCTTACCGACGGCAATGACCGGATGACCGTCGGCGTCCAGATCGACGGAAAGGGGCCCTTCGCTTTCGTCGTCGATACCGGGGCCGAACGCACGGTCATTTCCACCGAGCTTGCCGGCCAGCTTCGCCTCGCGCCAGCCCCTGCCGCCCGGTTGCTGACGCTGAGCGAGATCAGCACTGTTCCCACCGTCACGATTCCCAGCCTCACCGTCAGCAAATCGGTGGTCGAGCAAATCACCGCCCCCGCGCTGGCGCGCGAGCATATCGGCGCTGCAGGGATCCTGGGCATCGACACGCTGCAGGATCAGCGCATAATCTTCGATTTCAAGCGGGGGCGCATGAAGATGCAGTCTTCGTCCGAGCGCGATGACAGCCGCACCGGGGACGATATCGTCGTGCGCGCCCGCAGCCGCTTCGGCCGGCTGGTGCTGGCCGATGCCGATGCCGCTGGGCAGAAGATCCACGTCATCATCGATACCGGCGCGCAGCTGAGCATAGGCAATCCGATATTGCTCAAGCGGCTACTGGCGCACCGCCGCAAGCGCGATGCCAACGAGATCGAGCTTCGCAGCGTCACGGGCGGTGTGCGGCTGGCCAGTTTCGCGATGCTCAGGAAAGTGCGGATCGGCGGCGTTCACCTCGAGAATATGGCGGTAGCGATCACTGACAGTGAGGTGTTCGATCGGCTCCAGCTGAACGACAAGCCCGCGCTCCTCCTGGGCATGGATGTGCTGCGGAGCTTCGATCGCGTCTCGGTCGATTTCGCCAACCGCAAGGTCCGCTTCCTGCTGCCCGGCGAAGCGTCGATGCGACCGGTGATCCGGAATGCGGCGAATGGAGTGTCGCCCACAGCGGGTTGACCGTTGCATCGGGGCGCCGCGCGCCCTTATAGCATGGCATGGTTCCCCTTTCGTTCGCAGGCCATGATTTCTTCGCCTTCCCGCAGGGCGCGCTGTTCTGGCCGCGGCGCAGAGCGCTGATCGTCGCTGATCTGCATTTCGAGAAGGCAAGCTGGTTCGCCGGCTTCGGACAATTCCTGCCGCCCTATGACAGCATCGCGACGCTCTCCGATCTGAGCGCGCTGGTCACCGCGACCCAGGCGCATGAGCTATGGTGTCTCGGAGACAGCTTCCATGATTCCAGGGGAACGACCCGGTTGGAGCGCCGCGCGCTTGAATTGTTCGAGGCGCTGGCCCGTTCGATCGACTGGCGCTGGATCGTAGGCAATCACGATGCTGCGCTCGGCGAGCCGCCGTGCGGCACGGTGCTAGCCGAAGCTGAGGTGGAAGGGCTGCTGTTCCGGCACGAGGCTGACCCGCGCGAAACCCGGCCGGAACTGTCCGGCCACTTCCACCCCAAGCTGAGGCTGACGCTGCGAGGCAGGCACGTCGCGCGGCGCTGTTTCGTCGCTGGCGGCAACAAGCTGATCCTGCCGGCCTTCGGAACGCTCACCGGCGGCCTGGATGCCACTCATCCGGAAATCCGCCGCGCCGCCGGGCCCGGTGCGCAGGCGCTGGTGCCCGTCGCCGATCGCCTGCTGCGCTTCCCGATCGCTGCTTGATTTTATTTGCCGTCATTCCCGCGAAAGCGGGAATGACTGGAATGTTTTCAGCTGGCGCGTACCAGCACCGGCCTTGCCCGATATTCCTGCGGGAAGAGTCGCTTGAGCGCGGCGACCTTGGGGAGGTCGTTGATTCGGATATAGGGATAATCGGGATTCCGGGTCAGGAAGTCCTGATGATAGCCTTCGGCGGGATAGAATTTGCCGGCTTCGATCCGTGTGACGATCGGCCTGGGCCAAATCTTCGCTTTGTTGAGCTGTGCGATATAGCGCTGTGCCGCCACCCTTTGCTCCGACGTGGTCGGGAAAATCGCCGTGCGGTACTGAGTGCCGTGGTCTGGACCCTGATAGTTGAGTGTGGTGGGATCGGCGACCACCGAAAAGAAGATCTGTAGCAAGGTGTCATAGCTCACCTTGGCCGGATCATAGGTCACACGCACGGCTTCGGCATGGCCAGTCGTGCCGGAGCTTACAGTCTCATAAGTGGGGTTCGCGACCTTGCCGCCCGCATAGCCGGAAACGGCGCGGGTGACGCCATCGACATGGGCATAGACGCCCTGAACCCCCCAGAAGCAGCCACCCGCGAAAATCGCGGTCTGCAAGCCCTTGGCCGGGGCCGCCTGATAGGTGGGCGCGGGCACCGTGATCGCGTTTTCGGCCATCAGTTCGGCACTGCGCGTAAACGCGGTGCCGAAAGCGAATATCAGCGCGAGGCCACCTAGGGCGGCGGGTAAGTTGATCTTCATCGGTCTTCTCCGCCCCCGGAAAGTGTCCGAAAAATACCCTTACACCACTGTCAATGCAACTCAGCGCAGCGCGTTGACTGCTGTCTGAATCCGGTTGCAGGCCTCAGTCAGCACCGATTCGGACGTGGCATAACTGATTCGGAATGCCGGTTCGAGTCCGAAAGCGGCACCGTGCACCGCCGCAACGCGGCCCTCATCCAGCAGATAATCGATCAGATCCGCGTCATTGGCGATGGTCTTGCCGGCGGGCGTTGCCTTGCCGATCACCCCGGAAACGTCAGGATAGACGTAGAAAGCGCCTTCAGGGCGCGGGCAGTTGAAGCCGTTGATCTGGTTGAGCATCGAGATCACCAGATCGCGCCGCTTCTGGAAGGCGGCGTTGCGCTCCGTGAGGAAATCCTGCGGGCCGTTGAGCGCGGCGGTCGCCGCCGCCTGCGCGATCGAGCAGGGGTTCGAGGTCGATTGCGACTGGAGCTTCGACATCGCCTTGATCAGTGGCGTGGGGCCGCCGGCGAAGCCGATCCGCCATCCGGTCATCGCATAGGCCTTGGAGCAGCCGTTGACGGTCAGCGTGCGCTCGTAAAGCGCGGGGCAGACCTGGGCGATCGTGGTGAATTTGAAATCGTCATAGACGATATGCTCATACATATCGTCCGCCATCACCCAGACATGCGGGTGACGCAGCAGCACCTCGCCCAGCGCCTTCAGTTCGGCCTCGGTATAAGCCGCGCCGCTGGGATTGGACGGCGAATTGAGGATCAGCCACTTGGTCTTCGGCGAGATCGCGGCCTCGAGCTGCTCGGCGGTGATCTTGTAATTCTGGTCCGCGCCCGCCTTGATGAACACCGGCGTGCCGTTCGCGAAATTGACGATGTCGGGATAGCTCACCCAGTAGGGCGCGGGGATGATCACTTCGTCGCCAAGGTCGATCGTCGCGACCAGCGCGTTGAACAAGGTGTGCTTGCCGCCGACGTTGACGCTGATCTGGCTCGCGTCATAGGCCAGATCGTTGTCGCGCTTGAACTTGCCCGCGATCGCCGCCTTCAGCTCGGCGGTGCCGTCGACATTGGTGTATTTGGTCTGCCCTTTGCGGATCGCCTCGATGGCTGCGTCCTTGACGAAATCGGGAGTGTCGAAGTCGGGCTCACCGGCGCTAAGGCCGATCACGTCGACGCCTTTCGCTTTCAGTTCAAGCACCCGGCTCGTCATAGCGAGCGTGGGGGACGGCTTGATGCGGTCGAGTGCGGCGGAAGTGATACCCATGTGACTGCCCTTCTGGTCTCTTGCGGGCGCGCCTATAGACCGGGCACCTTCGCTCCTGCAACAAGCCGTGCCGGTATCAGCCCGCGCAAGGCGTTGCCGATGAAGAACCCGCCTTCGAGATCGGCGGGCCGCAGGTCGGCTTCATAGGCCTTCTCTTCGGCGATCAGCTTTTCGCGGAGAATGCCGGGCAGCAGGCCGCGTGACAGCGGCGGAGTGGCCAGCCGCCCGCTCCGCTCAACGAAGATGTTGGTGAAGCTCCCCTCGGTCAGGAAGCCTTCATCATCGACGAACAGCACCTCGAATGTCCCCGCATCCTTGCGGGGCTCGTCATAGAAATCGCGATCGCTGGTCTTGTGTACGAGCCGGAAATCGTCGCGCCTAACCGGCCTCCGGGTAATGGCGACCGAAGCCTCCTCGGGCGCGTCCGGCGCGGGCCTGACCTCGATCGCGGTCGCACCGCTTTTCGACAGCCGCACGCGCACGCGGCTGTCCTCCCGGATACGAAAGGTTGCCGCCTGAAGATCGTTGCGGAGCGCATGCCGGTCGAATGCGAAGTCGAGTTCAACGGCGCTGGCTTTCATCCGCGCGATATGACGCTCCAGTTCGAGCAGGCCTTCCTGCGCGTCGAAACGCATCGTCTCGATCAGATCGAAGCCGTGCTCCTGCGTAGTCACGAACGCTGCCTTGGCAAGACATTCCCTCCATTCATCGCGCGGAACCGAATCTGCCACGATCCCGGACCCCAGACCGATCACGGCATCGCTCTTGCCCGCGGTGATCATAAGCGTTCGGATGATGACATTGAAGGCCGCATCGCCATCGGGGGCAATCGCGCCGAGCGAGCCGGTGTACGGCCCCCGCCGATCCTGCTCCAGTTCATCGATGATCTCCATCGCCCGGATCTTGGGTGCCCCCGTGATAGAGCCGCAGGGGAAGAGCGCGCCCAGCACGTCGATGGCGTCCAGACCTGGCGCCAGATCGGCGGTGATCGTGGAGGTCATCGTCAATACCGTCGGATATTCCTCCACGTCGAACAAGGACGGCACGGCGACGCTGCCCGGCGCGGCGACGCGCGAGAGATCATTGCGGATCAGATCGACGATCATGAGATTCTCGGCGCGCTGCTTGGGGTCGTCGAGCAGGTCCCCCGGTTCTGCCCCCGCCGGGACAGTCCCTTTCATCGGCCGGGCGCGCAACCTGCCCCTTTCAAGCTCGAAGAACAGCTCGGGTGAACAGGAGAGCAGCCAGTCGGTCCCGTCATGGACGATTCCGCTCCACCCCCCGGCCCCTGTTTCGCGAAGTCTGCCGTAGACCGCCAGCGGCGAGCCCCGAAACGGGATGTCGGCGCGGAAACTGATATTGGCCTGATAGATGTCGCCCGCGCCAATATATGCGAGGGTGCGCTCGATCGCCTTGATATAGTCATCTTCGGTGATCCGCGGTTGGGGCTCGCCAAGCCATGCCTGCTCCGCATCACCCAGCAGCGCGCGTAACGACGCAGGGCCCACCCTCTCCACGGTCTCGAACACGCCGAACCACATCAGTGCCGTGGTCTCCGACACATCGATTCGCCTCCCAAGACGCGGCTCGAGCGACAATCCGGCCTCGTAGGAGATGTATCCGGCGACATGATGCCCGCTCCGATGCGCGTTGCGGAGCCGCTCCAGCATCGGCTTCACCTGAGCAGGATCGGTTGTAGTGAGGATATCGGTCGCGCGCTGATAAAGGCGGGCCGGTCCCCCGCCGGAGCGCGCGTCGTCCAGCAGGACGAAGGGCTGCGAGGGATCGAACGCCGTCATGCCTGCGCTATCGTCGCGATGCGCCGCGGTTGCAACGTCATCGATCAATTGCCATGTGCCGGTTCATGACCAATCCAACCAGCCCGACCATCGAACCCCCGCTCAAGGCGGTGATCGTGCCCGTGACGGCATTCCAGCAGAATTGCACCTTGCTGTGGTGCACGAAGACCATGAGGGGCGCGTTCGTGGACGCGGGCGGTGATCTGGATCGCCTGAAGGCGGCCGCAAAACAGCACGGCGTGACGATCGAGAAGCTGCTCGTCACCCACGGCCATATCGATCACTGCGGCGGCACCGCGAAGCTGGCCGGGGAACTGGGCGTGCCGATCGAAGGCCCGCACCGCGATGATCTGTTCTGGCTGGAAAGGCTGGGGGACGATGGCAGGGGCTTCGGCATCCCCGGCCAGCCGTTCGAGCCCGATCGCTGGCTGGAGCAGGGGGATCAGGTCACGGTCGGCGATCTCGTGCTCGATGTTTATCATTGCCCGGGCCACACGCCCGGCCATGTCGTCTTTTACCATGCGCCCTCAAAGCTGGCGCTGGTCGGCGACGTCTTGTTCCAGGGTTCGATCGGCCGGACGGATTTTCCCAAGGGCAACCATGCCGATCTGATCGCGTCGATCACCAGCCGCCTGTGGCCGCTTGGCAATGATACCGCGTTCGTGCCGGGACATGGCGCCATGTCGACCTTCGGGCACGAGCGGATGTCCAATCCGTTCGTCGCCGATCGGGTATTGGGCGGTTAGAATAATATCGCGCTTAGCAGGCTGTTGAAAAATCATCGTCATTCCCGCGAAGGCGGGAATCCATATTCTCTGATGATGCGAATCCATCGGAAACGATGGAGTTTATGGATTCCCGACTACGCGGGAATGACGACGTGGGAGTGCGGGAAGCGACTTTTTCAACAGCCTGCTAGGCTGAGCCGGTTGAAGCCTGACAAGCTCAGGGTGAGCGGTTCCTCTACCCGATCACCACCGGTTGACCGGCCTCATAAGCCAGCCTGATCGCAGATGCCGCCAGCACGACGAGCGTAGCTATCGTGAGAAGCATGCCACCGCCGCGAAGGACGTTGGGACGGTTCGGGTCCATCCCCAGCGCATGCGATATCCGCGCTGCGATGAAGACAATTCCGACCCACCAAAGCCATCGGCCCGACCCATCTGCCAGCTCATTGAGGCCCAGCAGGATCAGGAACAGCGGCGCATTCTCGGTGAAGTTGGCATGTGCACGCATTCGGGCAAGCATGATGGGATTGCCGCCATCGCCGACCAGCACCTTCTGCTTTATGCGCACCATGCTGCAGCGGATCGCCAGCCAGATGTGGACGAAGGCCAGCGCCGCCGCCATGGTGAGGGTTATCGGCAACACCATTTCAAATCCCCGCCTGTTTTGGTCGGACGACAACCAAGCACAGGCCGCGGGTACTTGCAACGGCGTGTGAAATCGCTATAGGGCTGGCCACTCGCGACGAGCCCGGCCGCAGGCTCGGCGGCTATTGATGCCGCCGGTGGCATGCAGCAAAGCTCGTCGTTATTCGTTTTTACTAGATGGAACAGGTGCCGAGATGGCCGTCCCCAAGAGAAAAACCTCGCCGTCGCGGCGTAACATGCGGCGCAGCCACGATGCGCTCAAGGCAGAGGCCTTCCAGGAGTGCTCGAATTGTGGCGAACTGAAACGCCCACATCACATGTGCAGCGCTTGCGGTCATTATAATGGCCGTGAAGTCGTTTCCATCGAGGCCTGATCCGGGAGGATTGTTGCTGGTGGGGGACACGTCAACACCCCGTATCGCCATTGATGCGATGGGGGGCGATGGCGGCCCTGCGGTGATGATAGCGGGGGCGGCGCTCGCCCTGGAGCGCAGCCC